>ULUV01007129.1_pt1 | contig 65420 bp, 64 predicted proteins | sample 1958921 | NCBI WGS metagenome assembly ULUV01 (sample SAMEA4835772, study PRJEB28245) | human gut metagenome | biome: gut microbiome; material: fecal sample | place: Denmark | collected 2008
GGCTATCGCCAAGCGGTAAGGCACAGCACTTTGACTGCTGCATACGTTGGTTCGAATCCAACTAGCCCAGTTAAGCTGCGATGTATCTTGAAGAATTCCAAAAGGATTTGGAAAGAGCACTTATCGAACTAAATATGTATGGGATATTAGCTCAGTTGGTAGAGCACTTGACTTTTAATCAAGTTGTCCGGGGTTCGAATCCCCGATGTCTCATTAGTTTTAAGAGGTTGAGAACATTGTAAAATCAATGTTTTCAACCTTTTCTTTTTGGGTTATGGATTGGTTACCGAACCTCTATTTTTGGTTACCATTCGTAACCAAATTTCTTGAGTTTAAAATTTCAGTAGCTTTGCTAATGTTGATACCAGTATAATAATTCTTTTTAGCAACTTTAGGACTGTTACCGAATAAACTGCTAGCGAGAGTAATGTTACCATTGGTAGCATTAACTACTGATGTAATGGCATTCCTACGGAATGAATGAGGTCCTCTTATAATGTCTTTGCTAATCTCGATACCTAGTTTTTCACAGATACCTTGATATACATAGTAAACAGCTCTATTTGTTATGACACCATTTTTTGAATTGCTAGGAAATAAATACTCACTGTTGGGATAGTATTTGTCTTGCATGGTCTTTAAACGACCGAGAAAGTCTTGTATATCAGTCGTAATAGGAAATATTCTATCTTTGTGAGTTTTAGTGTGGGAAACGATTACAAAATCATTTCCATGTGTAAGCTGTTCTCTTGTAATATCAATATATGTATCAGTAACATCACTCCATCTAAGCGGCGGCAGTTCGCCACGGCGAGCACCAAGAAGTATCTGCAATTCTAAAGCCCATACAGAAGAATACTTTGGGGTTTTAAGCTGTTTTTTATGCAGTTCAGCAAGAATAGCATTTAATTCAGTGTCAGAGTGAATCCTAGCTTTTACACTGGTCGATTTTACAAGCATATTGTTATAGGCTTTAAAATCAACACGAGTATAGGGATTTTCTGTAATCCAGTATTCATGATAAGCAAGTTTAAATACAGAACTAAAAATGCATCGCATATTGTCTAAAGATTTTTTGTATAGGTCATATCGAGTTAGGTTGTATTCAATGATTTCTTCAATGTCTTTTAGAGAAATATCATCAATAAACTTTTTCTCGAAAGCTGTTCCACTAAAAAAACGTTTGTAATCACTTTTTATTCTTGTAACAGTATTTTCTATACTGACACGTTTTTCAATGTCTTTTACATTAGTTAATTTACGTTCTTGAGTAAGTTCAAAGACAGTTTTAAAGGTTTTTCTAGCTTGACCAGTAATACCTTGCTCATGTGCAAGAACCTTAGTTTTTAAACCATCTAAGGTTTTATCTTTTAGCTGTTTACGACCACTCTTTTTAGAAGTGTCTGCTACATATATGTGATAGTACCCATCACTACTAGGTGTTTGTGGAAATTTATAATTTTTTAAAAGCTCATTTTGTTCTTTCATGATATATAATTTCCGCAAATCCTCTAGTGAAAAATTATCACATAAATCCTTAAATTGTAAAGAATTATTTTCAATATTAATATTTTTTTCTAATTGCATATTTGCACCAGTTAAATGTAACCAGTGAACTACTTTTTTTCATGAATTACTTTTTATAAAATTACATTAATGAACCTTTCTATGAGTATTTAATAATTTTCAGAGAGTAAATACTCTCTAAGAGCATCAAGAGTTACGTTAGCAAGCTCAATAGAGCCATCAGAGCGTACTAGATTATATCTCTTGGCAGAATACCTAGAACCTTTATAAGCCATAACAGGAACTAAGCTAAGGTCATAATCAGCAAGGAAAATTTTCTTGATAGTCCAATATGTATATCTCTTTTTCAAATTTTCAAGCTCCATAATATTTTACCTCACTTTCTAAAAATTCATTTGAATGATAGGTTGGTCAGTTACATTATCTCTATGGAAATACTCCGAAACATTATCATAGTGAATGATGGTATCAGAATCTTTAAAGTAAATAACTTTGTTGATTCTGCGAAGAAATGCATTCCACACTTCTCTCTGTTCATCACGCACATTTGGGTACTGTTCCTCAAGACTAATATTCGAAATAATATACAGCTTTGTATAACAAGCTGTTTTATCTGAGTACCTTGCTTCGAGTTTTAGCGGATACCCATCTAGGTAGTTTAGCAATTTTTGTATCTGAAAACTGCTAGCATATTCTTCTAAGACAACTATATCTTGCCCCTCATAGGTATCCCAAGCATGAGTATAATCAGTTACACGAAACACATTTTCATATCCATATGTTTCCATAACGAACCGAGATTTCCCAGCACCAGTTTTTCCGAATATATAGGTTACTTCAAGGTCACGCCAACACTTTTTATACTTTTCAGTATTAAGTGTTAAACGGATTCTATCAAATTTATCAAAGTATTTGATTAAATCTGCATTTGCTTCAAGGATTTCAAAATTGGATTTTCCATCCTTGATAAGCTCATACAGTTCACACAACAGTGCATTAGAACCATTGGAATCCGTTGGACGAGAGCCATATTCTTCCAATGTATTAGGTACTGTTGTAAGACCTTTTTCAGAGTGCGCCCATTTGCCACTCTTTTCTACATAAGCTATATTACTTGAATGTGTAGATATAGCTTTTTCAATATGTGCACTTGGAAAACGTTTCTTTAAGGTTGAGAAACGCACAGGCGCAGAAAACACCGCATAAACATGGGTGTGATATGTGCCATCTTTGCCACCAATTTCATCTCCCATAATATAATAATTGAGGGATTTTAACTCTTTTAAAAGTTTGGCTATGGTGTCATGTGACATATCAAAATCCAAAGGGTTATTGATAGTCAATTGAACCTTTTTCATTTGTATATCTTTTTTTGTATTGCTTTTGTTCGTATTCATATATATTCTCCTATGCTATCTTTGCTACAATCGGGTGTAGCAGTATTTAGCCCAGTAAATTCAATGTCTATAGTTGCTATGCTACACAGGCGGTAATACTTACGCCTGTGACTGACCGCAAGCGGTCAAAAAAAATCCGCAGCAGCACCCTACGCACGCAAGCGTGCTTCGGGATGCATACTGCTGGATTTTACATAAACAAGCATGTTGCGGTCAGATAAAAATGCAGTTCGACATATTCGCCGCAATCTTTGAAGCCATAGAAACGTATACGATTTAAAAAAATATAATTGTTCCGATAAATTTCTGTATACTGTCTTCGAAGTGTATAAATCTTCTCATTCCAATAAAACAAGCGATTGTAATCAGTAAGTAATTCTAAATTGGGAATATGTCTCATTTCTTCATCGAAAAACTCTTTTGCATAAGCAAGTCTTTCTGATGCATTTTTACAAACACAATCACATCTATCGTGAAGTTCGCCAATCAAAGAATCATTAAAAAACCATTGTGTCAAACGTTTTTTGTAATTGAGTTTGAACAATTTTACGAAAAAATAATCTTCAGCTTTATTATGAGAAACCCTTAATCCCAATAATTCAGAGGGAATTGATAAATTATAAAATGGTGCAAGCCCTTTGCAAGCCCAAAACAAATGTCGAGATAATGCACCTAAAATATATTCTTCATTTTGTAAATTTACAAAACGAGAAGTTAAAGGTTGTGCAGTTGGTATTGTTGCACTGCTATTTGAAGTAGATGCATTATTTTTTGCATTTTCACGAAAATGCTTTGAATCATTATGCAAATCTTTGAATGTATCAACAGATGCATGAATGATGTCATGAATCATATTCTTATTATTACTATTCATAATATTGTCCTTTCTTGGGGGCAATTTGCCCCCAACAATTTAATCTACGATGTTAATGTTGTCAGCCTTTACTGAAACTTGAGCTCGACCATTTGCATCAGTATAGATTTTGCAAACGGCATTTTCAAACTCTACGAAAATGGGAGTTTTTGAACTTGCAATGTAGTCTGGTTCGATTGCATTTTCAACATCAGACACCTTTATATTGAACTTTTCGTAAGTGCCCCCATTTTGAACGACAGAATATGTTGTGCCAACAACATTATCAGTTTTCTTTCCATTTACGTATTCGTATGTTGGTCGAGCTCCGATGAGGATGAGTTTAGCATCCTCAATGATGAGTGAAAGTGGAAAAGTTACTTTTGACAAATTAAGCATTTTTAACTCCTTTCTTTAATTGCTAAAATCATGCGCATGATTTATAATGTATTAGGGTATTCTCCCCGAGGACACCTAAATGATACCATCTATATAATGACAATAAAATCGGTATCAGATTGGTGAACAGCATGACATATTAGGCTAATATTTAGTAAAAAATAGGGGAACTTAAAAGAAAAAAGAAATATAAATTGCAAAAAAAAGGTGGAATGGTGTAATTTATACCTAATTTAATATGATAGAGAGAACTATAAATTTTACAATTTCAATAGAAACAAATGATAAAATAAAAAAATATGCTCGTTATACCAATTTGAAAAATCCTACCTGTATACGATTTTTCATATCTGAACAGATAGTTTATTATATGCAAAATACAGATAGTTTTATGCAACAGTGGAATAAGAGAAGATATAAAAGAGTAAATAATGACGAAGTGACAGGAATGCATAATATAGACTATTCATTTAAAATTAGCAGTGAAATGTATGAAAAATTGCAGTCAATGCAAAATGAATTAGAAGTACCGCTTAATGAATTAGTCGCAAATTTGATTCAAAATGAGCTTGAGAACATTTTTGTAGATTATGAAAGAACATTTTCAACACCATTGAAAAATATTGAAACAGAAGACTATAGAAGTAATATACATTGGTCAAATGTTGTAAGACAAGAGTTACAAAATGTTGCAGATATGATGGGAATATCATTAAATGCACTTATTTCACATATTTTAATGAAATATTTAATAGAACATTATAACGATTTTTATGATGATGTATATGTAGATAATGAAAATAATACATATACATCACAGTGGTGATTAATCACGAAAATAATTTTATTTTGTATTTTCCATATTATTCAAAGCGTATTCTATACATTGAATCACTACTTTATTAAAAGAAAGATTGTTTGCGTCAGCCAGTGTCTGAACTTGTTTGATTAATTCAGCAGGCAAACGTAAAGATTTATATTCATAATCGGAATAGTCTTTTTGTATCTTAAACATAGTTAATACCTCACATATTTATATCATTATTGTATTATTTATTGTGATATGATACTATGTGAGTTATGTGGCATATTTATGCTATAAATATAATATATAAGGAGAGAAGTTACTTATGAAAAAGAAAGCATTAACAGGAATTTTAGTAGCATCTATGCTAGGAATGATGCTCACAGGTTGTGGAGACAACAAAGAAGTGACAAAGACTGATGATACAAAGGTTGAAATCACAACAGAGAAAGAAAGCGAAGCAACCGAAACAGTAGTTGAGGAGACAACAGAGGTCGCAACCGAAGCACCTACAGAGGAAGTAAAGGCTGATTTCCTTACAGAGAATGGTCTTACAGTTACACCTAACGGTTCGATGACTATTCCTCTTGCAGTGATGAATACAGATGACATGATAGATGTACCTATCACAACATCAGTAGAAACTGTAGCTTCATCTGAGGAAGGTTACTCAGATACAACTTTAAAGGTTGATATTGATGCAAAGGCAGCAGCAGGACAGTATTATACTTGTAATGTTTCAGCATTTGACAGATATACAGGAACAAGTTATGAGAGTAAACCTACAAGTTTAGGTACAAATAATGGTTCTATGCATGAAAATGTTGTAGTTGTTGATGTAGATGGTACTCAGTATGATTGCGCTTTAACAGCAGATATGAATATGGATTCCGATTATATTCAGCATGTTACAGTTACAGTACATCATCCAAGTGACTATAATGGGGTAGTTTTCGTTTTCGGAGGTCAGACAGCTACACAGAGTACAGCCTATAATGCAATTGATACAAGTAAAACATTTACAATTGCAGACTACTCAGATGTATTCATTGATGGTCAGTACTTCTTCACAGCAACAGATAAGTAATCAGTATATCAAGATAGCCCTTTCGAGGGCTATCTTTTTTTGCAAATAAGATTGTTTTGTACTGATTGGCTATATGTAGCGTATAAGAAATTTTAGCATTGTAAAGTCTGCTTCGCACCATAAATGGCTACGGACTTGACAACGCAAAAATTTATTATGGTATATAGTCAAGCCAATCATTGAGAGTTTTTGTATTGAAAATACCAACTCTTAATAATGAAAATGAAATATTGTGGTTACCGATTTGGTTACCAATCCATAGTAGAGGATTTGCGGAGCTCCTTTCTATGCGTGTTGTAGGGATTTGTTGTAGCGCATTCGAATCCCCGATGTCTCAGTAGTTGAAAATAGCGGAAATGCTGATAAATACAGTGTTTCCGCCATTTTTTTAAGCAATTGGAAGTAGTGCTAAGTAAGCCTTAATATTCATCTTCACCACATCTTCAAGGGCATTTTTGAATATCTTCGTCTTCAGTTCATCTTCAAAAGGAGAAAAAGAAGCGTTTGCATAATTAGGTAGAATGCTTTATGATTGAGATAATGAGGTGTTAGGAAGGCTTTCAAAAATCTTTGGAGAAACATATAAAGATTGAAAGGAAGATGAAATAATGTATTATGGAAAAGAAACAGATGAATTAAAAAAAGCAAGAGAAGAGTATGAAGGTATTTTTGGTTATGACCCAAATGGAGAAATAGAATTAGAGTTTAATGAACAAGACGAATATTTAGCAGTTTTATTACAGTGCATAGAAGAAAAGAAAGATATGTTTGATGTACTTGGAGGAGAAGAAGCATGACAAGAAGAGAACGTGAAGTAACAGATATAAATGAAATCCTTAAGATTATGGATGCCTGCAAGATTGTGCATGTGGGACTTGTGGATGGTGACCAGCCTTATGTGTTACCGATGAATTACGGCTATACCTATGAAGATGGGAAAATGGTGATTTACCTTCATGGAGCAAAGAAGGGATATAAGTATGATTTAATAGAGAAAAATCCAAAGGTATGCTTTGAAATGGAGTGTGATGTGGTGCCATTTGAAGGAAAGGTGGCATGCCAGTATGGCAATTCCTATTCCTGTGTTGTGGGAAAAGGGAAAGCTGTTATCGTAGAGGATGTAAATGAGAAAATGCAGGCACTTTCTATTTTGATGAAATGCCAGACCGGAGGAGATTTTACTTTTAATGAAGAACTGGTATCCATTGTCAATGTGATTCGGATTGATGTAAGCGAATTCAGCGCAAAAAGAAGACCGGTTCCGGAAGGGTTGAAAAAGTAACAGAATAACAGGAGATTGACAAAGAAATATTGATAAAGTAGAAAGCAGGATTATGAAAGTGTAATTCCTGCTTTTTTCTATCCTCAATCATTTATCACAAAACTGTGACAATCTATTCGTTGCATGACGTAGGAAGCATTTGTATAATGAGACATAGGAATGAACCGGGGAAAAGTAGGAAAGAAAAAAACGAATGACAACAGATAAGAAAAAGGATGTTTAGGGAAGATGGATAGAATATTAGTAGTGGAAGATGACCGGGAACTGAATCAGGGAATTTGCTTTGCACTGCAGCAGGCAGGGTATGAGACAGAAAGTGCCTATTCCACTCAGGAGGCAAAGCTTGCGGGTTTGCAGCAGGAATATTCGCTTATGATACTGGATGTAAATCTTCCGGATGGAGAGGGCTTTGGCTTTTGTAAATGGATTATGGAGCACAGGAAAGTGAAGGTCATGTTTCTTACGGCAAGAGATTTGGAAGAAGATGTGTTATCCGGGTATGAGTTGGGAGCAGAGGATTATGTGACAAAGCCATTTTCCATACATATTCTGCTAAAGAAGATAGCGGTCATTTTAAAACGGGAGACGGAAAATCCAAGAAATATTTATGAAGATGGATATCTGCGGATAGACTTTGACCGGGTCAAGGTAGAAATAGAGGGGAAAGAGTGCATGGTAACACCTACGGAATTTCGGATGTTACGCTTATTTATTGAACATGCAGGACAGCTGCTTTCTTATAATGTGCTGTTAGAGCAATTGTGGGACTGTGATGAAGCATATGTGGACCGACACACACTGGCAGTCAATGTGAACCGGCTCCGTGGAAAGATAGAGGATGCGGAACACAAATATATTTCAAATGTATATGGGATGGGATATCAATGGTTGCGATAGGAATAATAGCAGGCTGTGGCATTGTGATAAGTTATCTTCTAGTCAGACTGTATCGGCAGAAGAAGGAAATCTATGATTTTACGGAAGAACTACAGCGGTGTCTGACGCTGATGAAAGCAGGTGAAGACATTGGAAATGAAGCGGAGTTTAAGGACAGCCTTTGGGATAAGATTTATCAGGATTTGCAGGAGCTTATGGATGTTTGGAACAGGAAGAACCGACAGAGCCATAAGGAAAAAGAACAGATAAAAGAGCTGATTTCTGACATTTCCCATCAGGGCAGAACGCCAATGGCGAATATTAAAATATATCTGGAAATTTTAGAAGAGGAACAGGAAGATAAGGTGCGGCGGCAGGAGTGTATTGGAAAGCTGATAAAACAGACAGAACGGCTGGATTTCCTGATGCAGAGTCTGGTGAAGCTTTCGCGCCTGGAAACCGGAATCATAGAAATATGTGAAAAGGACACAAAGATTTTTGAAGTGTTAGGACTAGCGGTTGCGGCAGTGGTACCGGGAGCGGAAGCAAAAGAGATTTCTGTCCATGTGGACTGCCCGGAGACATTGAAACTGTTTTGCGATGCCAAGTGGACACAGGAAGCAATTTTTAATCTTTTAGAGAATGCAGTGAAATATACTCCAAAAGGGGGAAGCATCTATATTTCAGTAATGGAACAGGAGGTTTTTGGAAAAATCAGCATCCGGGATACCGGAAGGGGAATCCCTGCGGAACATCAGGCACAGATTTTTCAAAGGTTTTACCGGGAACCGGAAGTCCATGATGAGGATGGAATCGGGATTGGTCTGTATCTGGCACGAAAGATTGTGACGATGCAGGACGGCTATATGGAAGTGCATTCAGAAAGTGGAAAGGGGGCAGAATTTTGCATTTATCTGCCAATGAAATAAAAGAAGTAGTACGGACAGAGGAGTTAAAGAAATATTATCCGTTGGGAACCCATACGGTAAAAGCCTTAGATGGAGTGAACCTTACCGTAAAAGAGGGAGAATTTGTGGCAATCACCGGAAAGTCCGGAAGCGGGAAAAGTACGCTGCTGCATATGTTAGGAGCATTGGATGTGCCAACATCCGGAGAAGTCTATATTGATGGGAAAAGCCTTGCGTCAATGACGAGGGAAGAGCAGGCAGTCTTTCGAAGAAGGAAGGTTGGTGTAGTATTTCAAAGCTATAACCTGATTCCTGATTTGAGTGTGTATGAGAATATTGTGCTGCCCATCGAGCTGGATGGAGGTTATGTGGACAAGGCATATATAGAAGAATTGTTAAGGCAACTGAAAATAGAAGATAAGCGGGATGCACTGCCGGGTACGTTATCCGGCGGTCAGCAGCAGAGAACAGCAATTGCCCGGGCATTATCTTATAAGCCGGCTATTCTTTTAGCGGATGAACCCACGGGAAATCTTGACACACAGACCAGCCATGATGTTATGGGATTGTTAAAAACAGTGGCACGAAAATATCAGCAGACTACAATTCTGATTACCCATGACATGGACGTGGCGCAGTTGTCAGACCGGATTGTATACATGGAAGATGGGAAAATCAGGAAGGAACGAAAGCTCTATGCTTAAAAATAATAATCAGGCTGTCATCCGTAAGATGGCAGTCCGTTCCATAAGGAGCAGCAGAAAGAAAAACAGCCTGTATCTTGTGGCAATTGTATTGGCGGTGCTGATGCTGTTTACGGTTATGCAGACAGGGGCTTCCTACATGCATATGCAGTATGTCTGGCGGCTGCATTCTGTGGGGGAACTCTATGATGGAATTCTGATGGGTGGAGTCACAAAGGAGCAGGAAGAAACAGTAAAAGCAGATCCTGGTATTGAGGTAGTTGGAATTACAGAATTTATGCTGGGAAACATCGGTGAAAAGAATATTTCTATCATATATGAGGATAAAAATTACCGGGAGAAAATGCATCAGCCCGGCATTCTGCATCAGGAGGGAAGGTATCCTGAGACAGCCGATGAGGTGATGGTTACAAAGACGCTGTTGGAAAAGCGGAAGTTGGAAAATCTTACAATTGGAGATACGCTGCTTTTAAGCTATCAGAAGAAAGATGGAACCCAGGTAGAAAAGCCCATGAAAATTACGGGCATCATAGATGACTATGAAGAAACTGCCAACTGTTTCGTGACGGAAGAGGTGTTTGAACAGGCAGGCTACGGTCAGGCAGACTATGGCTGCGGCATTCTCTATTATCAATATCGTTTCTGGTTTGCATCAGACCGGATAGAGAACCGGCTGAAAGAAGAATTAAATCTGGAACGGAAGCAGAGCATCCAGACAACATGGGACTGTGATAAGGTAAAGGAAATTTTTCTTGGGATGTTGGGAATCATTATGTTGACCTGTCTCAGTGCCTATTTACTGATTTACAATATCATGTATTTATCGATAGAAGACAATATCCGCTATTATGGACTGCTGCGGGCTGTGGGAATGACAGAAAGCCAGATGCACCGGCTGTTGTGGCAGAAGCAGATTATCCTAAGTGGAATAGGCATTCTACTGGGAACAGGCTTGGGATTTCTGACGTCCTATCTTGTGATTCCGGGAACAATCCGGGTACTGGGAATTCGCACAGAAAAGATGGCGGTAACGATAAAACCGGAGTTTCTGGTGCTGACGATTGCTATTATGGCAGTGACGGTCTATCTTGCCAGCCGTAAGCCGGTAAGAGTAGCAGAGCGTATTTCTGTCATGGAGGCACTGGGTTATCAGACTTCAAAGACAGTTTATACCGGAAAGAAAAAGCGAACCGGGAAAAATATTATTTACCGGCTGGCATGGCAGCAGCTTTGCCGGATGAAGAAGAAAACAATCCTTGTCATTCTTTCACTATCTACCAGCCTGACTGTATTTTTATGTGTGGTAACGCTGGCGGGAAGCCAGAGCAAACGGACAGCGGAACTGCAGTATATGAATGCAGATATGGAACTGACCAATAAGAGTATGGTGGCAGATGTATCAGACTGGAAACAGCCTTTTGATGATGCATTTTGTGAGAAACTTTTAAAAATAGATGGAGTGAAGGAAATTCATAAATTAAATTACAGTACAATCGTTGTACCCTGGGAGCCGGATTTTTCGGATCAGTGGATGCGTGATTTCTATGACCAGTGGATGTATATAAAATATGACGATGTAAGAGAAGAATATCAGCAGAATCCGGAACATTTCATGGCGCTGGTGGTTGGAATCGATGAAAAAACATTTCATTATATCAATCAGCAGAATGAAACGGCAATCGATGAGAAATCATTTTTGGCAGGGGAAAGCTGCCTTTTATGCCAGCAATATATGGGATATACCAATGCGGATGTCAAAAATAAGAAAATAAGCTTTTATTTTCCGGGGCAGGAAACAAAGAAATACAGCACATCTGTTGCAGGGCTGCAGAAGGATGACAGCCCATATCGTGGACCCAGCGAGGTAAGTTTATCTGTTGCGGGAATACAGGAGGATGATAGTCCGTATCTCGGTCCGACTGCCATGGGACCGACGATTATGATTTTAGTCAGTGACTCTTTTTTAGAGGATAAGGCAGAGAGCCTGTGGACATACAAGGTATCGGTGATTTATGACGAGGAATACGATAAGGAAACAGAAAAGAAAGTCAAAGAGCTGATACAGGAATCTAAGGATGCAAAAGATATTACCTGGAGCAGCAAGTTAAAGGGCATCAAAGAGCAGAAGCCGGCAGAACAGAAGATGTGGCAGCTAGGAATGGGAATCGCTATAGTTTTGGGATTTATCGGTGTGATGAATTATATCAATACAGAGCTTGGCAGTATATCCGGCAGAAGGCGGGAAATTGCAATATTAGAAAGCATTGGCATGACCGGAAAACAACAGCGCAGGCTGCTTTTGACAGAAGGGATGTATTATGCGGGAATTTCGCTTTTCCTGACGGCAACGGTGGGACTTGGCATTGATGTGCTGCTGTTTCAGCGGATGAATTATCATAAGGTAGCATTTTCCATCCCTGTCATTCCGGTGGTTGTCATGATAGTGACACTGTTTGCACTGTGCATTTTCGTACCGTTGGCAGCAGGCAGATTTATGGAAGGAGATGGCACTCTGGTAGAGCGGATTCGTCATGTGGGAGAATAAAAAATAACTTTCACTGCAACCGTTTCTTCTGTTATTACAATATATAGGTGTAAGGGAAACATCCCAAAACAAATGACGGCGCGGTCTGGGAGATTGGAAACATGAACAAACAATTACTGGAACATTACATTGAGGCATACGGAACGGACATTTATTCCTTTTGTATCCGGCTGACACAGAACCGGGAACTGGCAGAAGAACTCTATCAGGATACCTTTCTTGCAATGTGTGAGAAGGAGGACTGGAAGGAAGAGGGAAATGTCAAAAGCTATCTGCTTGGAATTACCATAAAGCTCTGGCAGAACCGGAAGCGGAAATTTGCCTGGCGAAAGAGGATTGCAGCGGAGATTCCCGTATCGAAGGAGCAGGGACTGGAAGCATTTTCGGCAGATGAAAACTTAGAGCAGCATATGGTAAGCAAAGAAGAGCAGGAAGCCGTGTGGAAGGCTGTATACAAATTGCCGGAGCAGCTTCGCATCGTGATTCTTCTATATTATATGGAAGATTTCAAAGTGGCTGAGATTGCAGAAAAGCTGTCCCTCTCTATCAGTAATGTGAAAAGTAAACTGATGCGTGCACGTAGATATCTGAAGCAGGAATTGGAGGATTTTATCATATGAAACCAACCTTAGATGATTTATTACACAACTCCCTTATAGCAACTGATATTCCCTCGGAAGAACTCAACGAGAGGATTTTAAACCAGTCAACCCAAAAGGAGGTTGTACCTATGCGGAAGAAGGAAACGAAGAAATCATGGAAAATGGCACAGACAGCAGCGGCTGTGGCACTTCTTGTATTAGTCACCGGCTGTGGTGTATATGCGGCAGAGCGGATCCTTGCACAAAAACAGATTGCTATTATTGATAATGAAACGGAATTTATGGAAAATGCCACAGAGACAACGATTCATTATGAAGAATTTTCAGGAGAAAATCTTGATTTTGCAGACAGCAAGGTGACAGACCGGACAGAGGAACTTATTCAAACTTCTGATTTCGTTGGAACCGTTACCGAAGGAACCAAGGATGATCTATGGAGCTTGAAGGCAGAAGAAAAGATTGATGGCAAAATAGAGGTGGGTTATGTCTATCCGAAATTAAGCGATGCTTTTAAAGACCAGAATATTGGCATTGACGTTTCTTATATAGAAGCAAATTATCCAACACTCTGGAGTGAAAAAGCCTGTCAGCTTTGCTATGATTCCAGGGATGCAGACACTTTTTCCCGGGGAGCATTCTTTGCCAGTTACCGGAAGGGAGACAGTCAGGCGGTGTCTATCCAGTATGAAGTATCGGATATAACAAATGCGGATGATTATATTTTTAAAGAAGCTTATGACAGCACCGGTACTTATACCACAGCAGATGGTGTGACACTGACCATTACCAGTCAAACAGCAGACAGCGGCTATACGATTACTTATGCCCGCATGATTACGGAATATAGTGATTTCGTTCTGACATTGCGTGGAGATTTTTCAGAAGAAGAAAGCCATGTGATTTATGACAGTTTAAATCTATCTTCAATCTGTGAGACTGGGAAGTAGAATAAAAACGGTTCAGGAATTATCCTGAACCGTTTTTGTGGTTGGACTGCGGGCAACAGGACTTGAACCTGCACGGTCTCCCACTAGAACCTAAATCTAGCGCGTCTGCCAATTCCGCCATGCCCGCAAGACAAGAACTATAATAATATAGAAATACAGTTCATGTCAAGTGTAGATTAACCCTGAAGCCCCCGTGCCTGACGGTCCATATCCTCCACTACAATGTCATAGATTTCACCAAGACCTGCGCAGTATTCTAAGACCTTCCAAGGCTCGTTGGTGTGATAATGAATCTTAATCAGTTCTTCATCACCAACTGCCAGAAGGCAGTCTCCTTTGAAATTTTCAGTAAAGTAATCATTAATTGCATCCTCGTCAAGATTTTCCCCTTCAATTAAAAGCTGAGTGTCATATCTGAATTCTAACATCATCGAATCCTCTCTTTCTGTCTATTTCCTTTTTATCAGGAATAAATTTTAAACACAGTATAGCATAACGCAGTGAGAGAAGAAAGTATTTCATAAAGCAGCAGGACTTTGTTGAGACAGATTAACCAAAAAGAAATATGTGTACAAAAGTTGATAAAAAATTTAGATTCCTTTAAGAAGAATCTAAGTAAAGATTAAAGTTCTTTAAGATTTCCCACCTGTGATATTCTTGTGATTTTATTGTGCTATAGTTGTCCCTAGAAAAAAGAAAAGAGGGATGATATGGATATTTTAAAGAACATCAGAGAAACTGCCCGGACACATCCGAAGCGATATGCAGTGCAAAGCAGAGAACAAAAATTGACTTATGAGGAGTTAGAAGAATATTCCAACCGGCTTGCAGTATGGATTGCAAAAAACAGCCAGGACCGTAAGCGGCCGGTTATTGTATATGGACATAAGAACCCGTATATGGTGGTATGCTTCCTTGCCTGTGCCAAGGCCGGTAGAAGCTATGTGCCGCAGGACATCTGCATTCCAGTAAGCCGGGTGGATGAGACCGTATTAAGCGTAGAACCGGAACTGACCTTTGTGGTAGAAGGTGATTATCAGACAGAAATTGGAACAGAAATCGGAAAAGATGAGATAGAAGAAATCGTAAAACAGGAGACAAACGAGACCGATGTGCTACAGCCTCTGACCAAAGATGAAGTATGGTATATCATATTTACTTCCGGAAGCACCGGAAAGCCAAAGGGTGTAGAGATTACAAGAGACTGCCTCAGCCACTATCTTGACTGGTCGGTTCAGTTAGGCAGTACCATGAAAGAAAAGAGCGGTGCGCATTTTATGAATCAGGCACCATTTTCCTTTGATTTATCGGTAATGGATTTATACACTTCCTTGGTCTGTGGCGGAACGCTTTATACCATGGATAAGAAGATGCAGAGTGACTACAGTGAAATGTTGGGCTTCTTAGAACAGTCGGAAATCGAAATCTGGGTATCCACACCGTCTTTTGCAGATATGTGTCTGGCAGACCGAAATTTCTGTGGGGAAAAGATCAAAGCCTTAAAACTTTTCTTATTCTGCGGGGAAGTGCTTACTACAGCTACGGTAGAGAAGTTAAAGGAACGTTTCCCAGAGGCAGTTATCATCAATACTTATGGTCCGACAGAATCTACGGTGGCAGTCACGGATGTGACTATAACAGAGAAGTTATTGCAGGAGACCATTGCCCGGGGCAAATCCCTTCCGGTAGGCCATGAAAAGCCAGGAACTTATATCGAAATCTGGGATAAAGCCGGAAAAGTGTTGCCGGAAGGAGAACAGGGCGAGATTGTTATTATCGGAGATACGGTAAGCTGTGGTTATTATATGAGAGCAGATTTGACAAAGAAGGCATTTTTCCATTGTATCCGTGATGGAAAAGCTTACCGGGGTTATAAGACCGGAGATGCCGGATATTTAAAAGGCGGGCAGCTTTATTATAATGGAAGAATCGATTTGCAGGTGAAGCTGCATGGATACCGCATTGAAATTGAAGATATTGAGAATAACATGGTAAGACTTCCTCAGATTGACCATGCAGTCGTAGTGCCGAATCTGGAAGAAGGAAAGGTAAAGAGCCTGACGGCATTTGTGACAGGAGCACAGATGGCAGGAAAGAAAGCATCTGAGATTTCAAGACAGGTAAAAAACGGTCTGAAGGAATTCCTTCCGGTTTATATGATCCCAAAGAAAATAAAATATATCGAAGCCATGCCAATGAATAACCATGGCAAGGCGGACCGAAAATATCTTGGAGGTCTGGCAGAATGAGTTTTTACAGCGGAGCACCATTCTTTGGCACATTGATTCTGTTATTGCTTTTCGCATTGATTATTGGCTGTATGGAAAGGAGCCTGCGCTGGTATAACCTTATCGTATCCGGTGTAATGGTTGTCTGCGTGTTAGGCGGAAATCTGACGGCGCTTGCGTATTTCGCAGGATACTTTCTGATTGAATGGATGCTGGTCAGAGGATATGAATACATAAGAAAGAAATATGGAAGAAAGGCAGCATTTTATCGCAGTTTTGTGCTGCTTTCCATCCTGCCACTTGCATTATGTAAACTATGTGACCTTCCATGGTTAAAGGAGATGAATCTTTTTCAGTTTACCGGAATTTCTTACCTTACGTTCCGGGTGGTGCAGATTATCATTGAACTTTATGATGGCACCATAGAAGAGGTGAAAATCCTTGATTTTTCAGCATTTTTAATCTTCTTTCCAACCTTTAGCTGCGGACCCATTGACCGGAGCAGAAGATTCTTGGAGGATTATCATAATGTGCCGGGAAGAAGAGAATATCTTGAGCGGTTTGGAATTGGTTTACAGAAGCTTGTTTTAGGAGCAGCATATAAATTCGTATTTGCGGATTTCTTCTATCAGATTATGAATCAGTTCATGAACCGGACAGCAGGGAATATGGTTTGTTATGCATACAGCTATGGTTTTTATATGTTTTTTGATTTTGCAGGATACAGTCTGATGGCAGTGGGAACCGGCTATATGCTTGGCATCTGCGTACCGGATAACTTTAAGAAACCGTTTATCAGCCGGGATATGAAAGAATTCTGGGCAAGGTGGCATATTTCCCTGTCCGAGTGGTTTCGGGATTTTGTCTTTTCCAGATTTATGATGTTATCCATGCACAAAAAATGGTTTAAAAGCAGATTAAACGGTGCGGCAGCAGGCTTTCTTATCAATATGCTGGTGATGGGTGTGTGGCATGGTCTGACGGTGCATTATATTTTGTACGGACTCTATCATGGCATATTGCTGGCAGTTACGGAAATCTATCAGAAGAAGTCGAAGTTCTATAAGAAATATAAGAAGAAAACCTGGTATGCACTGGCATCATGGGGAATCACATTAAATCTGGTGATGTTTGGTTTCCTGATTTTCTCAGGACATTTTATTACAATTTAGGTTATCCCAACTTATATATAGAAGAAAAATTTTAGATGCAGAAATCGTTTGCAAAGAAAAATAGAAAGAGAAAAAGGAGATTATAAGATGAAAGAAAAGATTTTGGATATTATTGAAAAAGTATGTGAGGATGACAGCATCCGGGAAGACCTTACGATGAATCTTTTTGAAGAGGATTTACTGGATTCCTTAAGCTTTGTAGAACTTCTGGTGGAACTTGAGGATAACCTTGGTGTTGTAATTTCACCATCGGAAGTAACAAGAGAGGATATGGATACACCGGAGAAAATTATCGCGCTGGTAGAAGCGAAAGCACAGGAGAAGTAAGCATGAAAACGATAAAAGCATTTGCAGTTTCGCTGCTGTTATGCACACTTACGATAGTGGGACTGCATTTATACAGCGGCAGAGGTTTTTCGGCAGAGGGAAAAGCAGGCACCTGGGTCAGTGATGCAAAATCCCAAAGCGGCAGTACATTAAAGAAGATGGCAGCCGATGAAAATGCAGTGCTGATATTCGGCTCTTCGGAGCTGCGGCATGGACAGGGCAGTGGATTCCATGGAGATACGATTTTTGATGGCGCGGATATGGATCCCATTTATGTAGGAAAAGCAGGGTATCAGAGCCTGACCCATGCCATTACGCTGGGCGCGGTGGGCAGTCAGGCAGCCAATAAGAAGGCAGTATTAATCGTTTCGCCCCAGTGGTTTAAAGAAAATGGAGTAAAATCCACGGCGTTTGAAGCTGCTTTTTCAGAAGAAGAATATATTGCATTGCTGGAAAATCCGGATATCAGTCAGGAAACCAAAGATTATATCAATGGCAGACTGCAAAATATCATGACAGATAATGAAAACATGTCAGAAAGAGTAAAAAAAGCCAGGGAATGGTATCAGCCGAAGGATGATAATACAGCAGAACAACTAGGCTGGCTGGAGCAGAAAAAAGCAGATTTTCATAAGGTACTGTTGGAAGAAAAGAATAATTATAAAGTGATGGCAGAGGCACTGATGGATGGAATCAGCAATCATAGGAACAAGGAAAGTGGTGCAAAGCTGTCACAGGCTACCTGGGAGCAGCTTCGAAAGGAAGCTGAAACAGAAGGACATAAGCTTTCGGATGGCAACGACTATGGCATGTTTGACAGCGTATATAAAGGAACGTACCAGACGCTGATTGCCAATGGAAAACATAAGAATCCGAAGTACACCTTGGATTCCATGGAATTTTCGGATTTGGAATGTTTTCTGTCAATTTGCAGGGAGGAGGGAATCGAGCCTTTGGTAGTAATCCTTCCATTTAACGGATACTGGTATGATTATACGGAGCTGACGGCAGAAGAGCGGAGCACATTTTATGAAAAGATAAGATGCATAGCAGAAGATTATGGTGTGCAGTGTGCCGATTTAAGTGGAAATGAATATACGGAGTATTACTTTGAGGATAATTCCCATCCAGCATTGAAAGGACTGGTAGATTTAAATGAAGCGATTTATGAATTTTATCGGAAAGATAAGACAGAATGAGAAGGCAGTATTTCTTGGTAAAGTGATTTTCTTTTACCTGCTGCTGATGATTCTATGGATGCATTTTATGCTGGCAAAGGATTCTGCAGCACCGGCGTTTATTTATGAGCAGTTTTAAACTATACCGGTTTGGAATGCAATATATAACCTATGGTTATATATTAAAATAAATCAACCTAGTAAAATCAATGCGTCTTTAGCACTTTAACGCGGCAAAGGATATGAAAAACCTAGAAAAATCAAGGAGTAGCAGGGAAAATGAGTATTGCTTTTCAAATTTTCATGTAGTAAGATAAGGCACATGAAACCTAGGAGTTAAAGGAGGAACTATTATGAAGAAAAAAATAGTCAGTGTAATACTGGTCGCAGCGATGGCAGTTGGATGCCTTGCAGGTTGTGGCTCAAAAGAAGCAAAAAATGAAGATGCATTCTATATCGGAGGAATTGGACCGGTTACCGGTGATGCAGCAATTTACGGAACAGCCGTTCAGAACGGTGCACAGATTGCTGTCGATGAGATTAATGAAGCCGGTGGAATTAACGGTCATCAGATTGAATATAATTTCCAGGATGATCAGGGAGACCCTGAAAAGGCAGCAAACGCATACAACACCTTAAAAGACTGGGGTATGCAGGTATTAATGGGAACTGTTACAACAGGTCCTTGTGTATCTGTGGCAGATTTAACTGCAGCAGATAATATGTTCCAGATTACACCATCTGCATCATCTACAGATGTAATCAAGAACGACAATGTATTCCAGGTATGCTTTACAGACCCTGCACAGGGAACAAAATCCGCACAGTATATCGGTGAGAATAACCTTGCCAAGAAAGTGGCAATTATTTACAACAGTTCAGATATCTATTCATCAGGTATCGAAGCAAAATTCGTAGAAGAAGCAGCAAACCAGAACTTTGAGGTAGTTGCAGAAGAAGCATTTACTGCAGATTCCAAGACAGATTTTTCTACACAGTTACAGAAAGCAAAAGATGCAGAAGCAGATCTGGTATTCCTTCCAATCTACTATACAGAAGCATCTATTATCTTAACCCAGGCAGATTCTATGGGATATGCACCGACATTCTTCGGATGTGACGGTATGGACGGAATCTTAGGTGTTAAGAACTTCGATACTTCTTTAGCAGAAGGACTTATGTTATTAACACCGTTTGCAGCAGATTCGAAAGATGAAAAAACTGCAAACTTCGTTTCTAAATATGAAGAGAAATATAAAGATACACCAAACCAGTTTGCAGCTGATGCTTATGATGCAATTTATGCAATCAAAGCAGCATTGGAAGAAGCAAATGCAACACCGGATATGAGTGCTTCTGATATTTGTGATTTATTGAAAGACGCAATTACAAAAGTCAACATTGATGGTGCAACAGGTAGCGGAATGACATGGTCAGCAACTGGTGAAGTAAACAAAGATCCTAAAGCGGTTGTAATTCAGAATGGTGAATACGTAGGAATGTAATGTATTTTATCAGATAAGCCAAAGAGGGGTTGCCAATGGCAGCCCCTTTTATGTATTATAGAGGTATATATTCTAAGAGAAAGCAAGAGGTGTTGTTATGAGATTCATAACGTATTTAATCAACGGTATCAGCCTTGGCAGCATCTATGCAATCATTGCACTGGGTTACACCATGGTGTATGGAATTGCTAAGATGCTGAATTTTGCCCATGGCGATGTTATCATGATTGGCTGCTATGTCGTATTTATGACAATGAGCGGCATGAACATGAACCCGCTTTTGAGCGTAATCCTTGCAGTTGTAGTCTGCACTGTGCTTGGCGTGATAATTGAAAAAGTGGCATATAAGCCTTTGCGTAAGGCATCTCCACTGGCAGTATTGATTACCGCAATTGGTGTCAGCTATTTGCTGCAGAATATTGCATTACTGATATTTGGCGCAGATACCAAATCCTTTAGTTCTGTGGTTCCACTGCAGAATATCAAGATTGGCGGAATTACCATAACCGGTGTTACGGTAGTGGCAGTCCTGGCATGTATTGTTATCATGATTGGCCTGATGATTTTTATTAAAAAGACAAAAGCAGGACAGGCAATGCTGGCAGTATCCGAGGATAAGGATGCAGCACAGCTTATGGGGGTAAATGTAAACGGGACAATTTCACTTACTTTCGCAATTGGTTCCGGACTTGCAGCAATTGCAGGTGTGTTATTGTGTTCGGCATATCCGACACTGACTCCATATACCGGATCTATGCCTGGTATCAAAGCATTTACTGCAGCTGTATTTGGTGGAATCGGTTCCATTCCGGGAGCATTTATCGGAGGAATTCTTCTTGGTATTATCGAAATCTTAGGAAAAGCTTATATTTCTTCACAGCTTTCCGATGCTATCGTTTTTGCCGTATTGATTATCGTGTTATTGGTTAAGCCTACCGGTATTCTTGGTAAGCCAATCCATGAGAAAGTGTAGGTGGCAGAAATGAGTAAAATGAATTTAAAAACAATGAAGAAGACAACAAAGAGTAATTTGATTACATATGCTATGGTAATCGTCATTTTTGCCGTAGTACAGATTCTGGTAGCAACCGGAAGCATGTCCAGTCTGATGCAGGGACTTTTGGTACCACTTTGTACTTATTCTATCGTTGCAATCGGATTGAACCTCTGTGTAGGCTATCTGGGTGAATTAAGTCTTGGTCATGCAGGCTTTATGTGTGTCGGCGCTTTTTCCAGTGCTTTCTTTACCCGATGCATGGAAAATTCATCTATGAATCCAACCCTGCGTTTTATCATCGCTTTATTAATCGGAACTGCTGTTGCAGCATTCTTTGGATTCTTAATCGGAATTCCGGTACTTCGTTTAAGAGGCGATTACCTTGCAATCGTAACCCTGGCATTTGGAGAGATTATCAAGAATGTCATCAATGTTCTTTATGTAGGCAAAGATGAAAACGGTCTGCATTTTGCTATCAATGACAGCAAGTCTCTTAATATGTCGGGAACCGGAGAAATGATTATCGATGGTGCAAAGGGAATCACCGGAACACCAAGACAGTCTACTTTCTTAATCGGTGTTATTTTGATTCTGGTTGCATTGTTTGTAGTATTTAATCTGGTTAATTCCAGAAGCGGCCGTGCCATCATGGCAATCCGTGATAACCGTATTGCAGCAGAATCTGTTGGCATTAATATTACAAAGTTTAAACTGATGGCATTTACCATTTCTGCAGCAATCGCAGGAGCAGGCGGAGTGCTTTATGCACATAACCTTTCCAGTCTGATTGCCCAGCCGGCAAACTTTGGATACAATATGTCCATCATGATTCTGGTATTTGTCGTACTCGGTGGAATGGGAAGCTTCCGTGGTTCCATTATTGCAGCCGTAGTACTGACCATGCTTCCGGAAGTATTGCGTGGACTGCGTGATTACCGTATGCTGATTTATGCGGTAGTTCTGATTGCAATGATGCTCTTTAACTGGGCACCGGCAGCAATTACCTGGAGACAGACACATTCTTTGAAGAATTTATTTGCAAAGAAAACGAAGGAGGTACAATAAGATGGCAATGTTAGAAGTAAAGAATCTTGGAATTTCCTTCGGTGGACTCCGTGCGGTAGATGGATTTGAAATGCAGATTGAAAAAGGTCAGTTATACGGACTGATTGGACCGAACGGTGCAGGTAAAACAACCGTATTTAATATGCTTACCGGTGTATACAAACCGGATGATGGAAGCATTGTACTGGATGGAAAAGATATTACCGGAAAGAAAACCATAGATATTAATAAAGCCGGAATTGCAAGAACCTTTCAGAATATCCGCCTTTTTAAAGACCAGTCCGTGCTGGATAATGTAAAAGTCGGACTGCATAATCATCATACCTATTCTACTTTAACCGGAATCCTAAGACTTCCGAAGTATTTTAAAGTAGAAGCAGAGATGAATGAAAAGGCAATGGAGCTGTTAAAGGTATTTGGTCTTGAGGATGAAGCAGATTATCTGGCATCCAATCTTCCATATGGTAAACAGCGTAAACTGGAAATCGCAAGAGCATTGGCAACCGAACCAAAGCTTCTGCTTTTAGATGAGCCGGCAGCCGGCATGAACCCAAATGAAACCAAAGAATTAATGGATACCATCCGCTTTGTAAAGGATGAATTTGATATGACCATTCTTCTGATTGAACATGATATGAAACTGGTATCCGGTATCTGTGAGAAACTGACTGTATTGAACTTCGGGCAGGTACTGGCAAGTGGAAATACCAGTGACGTATTGAATAATCCGCAGGTTATCAAGGCGTATCTGGGTGAATAGGAGGGATGATAAAATGGCAATGCTTGAAATAAAAGATTTGGAAGTATATTATGGCGTGATTCAGGCAATTAAAGGGATTTCCTTTGATGTCAATGAAGGAGAAGTCATTGCATTAATCGGAGCCAATGGTGCAGGTAAGACAACTACACTGCAGACAATCACCGGAATGCTCAGTGCCAAAAAGGGAAGTATTCTTTTTGAAGGAACAGATATCACCAAGGTTCCGGGACACAAGATTGTATCCATGGGAATGGCACATGTTCCGGAAGGAAGACGTGTATTTGCAGAGCTTTCTGTATATGAGAACTTAAAGCTGGGTGCATATACCAGAAAAGATAAGCAGGAAATTGCAGAGTCTTTAGAGCGTGTATACAAGAGTTTTCCAAGATTAAAGGAACGTAAGAATCAGCTGGCTGGAACCTTAAGTGGTGGTGAACAGCAGATGCTTGCCATGGGCCGGGCGTTGATGAGTAAGCCGAGGATCATCCTTATGGATGAGCCATCCATGGGATTGTCTCCAATCTTTGTAGAAGAGATTTTTAACATTATCAAAGAAATATCTGCATCCGGTACAACGGTTCTTCTGGTAGAACAGAATGCAAAGAAAGCATTATCGATTGCAGACCGTGCATATGTACTGGAAACAGGTAAAATTGTATTGAGCGGTGATGCCAAAGAGCTTATGAATAATGAGTCTATTAAAAAGGCATATTTAGGAGAGTAGGTGTTAAATATGAAACATACGGTAATAACCATTGCAAGAAGTTATGGAAGCGGCGGAAGAACGCTGGGTAAGAAGCTGGCAGAAGAACTTGGAATTCATTGCTATGACCGTGAGTTAATAAGAATGGCTTCCGATGAAAGCGGAATCAATGAGGCATTGTTTGGAGAGGCAGATGAGAAACTGCGTAAGATGCCACTCTTTCGTATTGCGAAGAAAGCATATCATGGGGAAGTGCTTCCACCGGATAGTGATGAGTTTGTATCCAACGACAATCTCTTTAACTATCAGGCGAAAATTATCCGTGAGGTAGCCAAAGAAGAGTCCTGCATTATTATCGGACGTTGTGCGGATTATGTTTTAAAAGATTGTGATTATGTAAAGAGTCTGTTTTTCTACGCACCGCGTAAGGACTGCATTGAACGTGTCATGCAGCAGAATGGCGGGACTAAGAAGGATATTGAAAAGAAGATAGACACGATTGATAAATATCGTGCAGACTATTACAAATACTATACCGGCAGGGAGTGGAATGATGCCAGAAATTACGATTTCTGTCTGGACACTACATCCTTAAGCTATGAGAAGCTGGTACAGGTTGTAAAAGCATATTTAGAAATCAGTGAGGCAGAGCAGCCTTAGGAACAATATTGCAGCAGAATATGAGAAAGAAGAGGTATCTGATGATTCGGGCATCGGATACCTCTTCTTTCGATGCTTATGCGGGCAGCGGGAAAACGCTGGACTTACAAAGCATGTTTTCTGTAGTTTTACAGTTTCTTTAAAATTTTATCGATGTCATTTCTGTGGCCTAATACCATCAGATGGTCCGTGTCTTTAAAAATATAATTGGCATCCGGCAGCAGGCTCATGACACCATCTGTTTTAATACCGATGATATTGGCATGATAGCAGGCACGGAAATTTAGATCCTTAATACTCTTTCCAATCCATTCCGGTAATGGCGGAATCTCATAAATGGAGAAGCCACCGCCTAATTCAAAGTAGTCAAAGACCTGGTCGGCAGAGAAACGGACTGCAATTTTTTCTGCGATATCCCGGTCAGGGTAGATAACTTCGTCAGCACCGTTCCGCAGCAGAAATTTGGCATGAATATCACGGTTTGCTTTGCTGACGACATATCTGGCACCCATTTCCTTAAGCAGGCTTGTAATCTCTAAGCTGCTCTGGAAATTACTTCCGATACAGACAAAGCAGACGTCAAAATTGCCAACACCTAAAGTGGCAAGTACTTTTTCATTGGTGCAGTCGCCAATTTTTGCACTGGTGACAAAAGAGAGAACATCTTCCATTACGGCTTCATTCTCGTCCACAACCATAATCTCATTATCCAGTTTTGATAAGTCTTTGCAAAGGTGAGTGCCAAATCGGCCCAGTCCAATAATTAAAAATGATTTCATAGAATCCTCCTAGTATAATCAAGATATTTGATATTAACCGACATTGATTTTTTCTACCGGCTGCATCACATGCGCAATCCTTTTCTTATCCGTAAATGATAAGGCAAAGGAAAGGCTTCCCAGTCGTCCTAAATACATTAACAGAATTAGAATGATATGACAGCTGGTACTAAGGCTGCTTGTAATACCGGTTGACATTCCGACAGTGTCAAGAGCTGAAAATGCTTCAAAAGCCACATCAATGACTGGATAACTGGAAATAGCAGTAATTGCCAGTGTGGCGCTGAGTGCCAGCGTCAACTGGAACATAAGGACGACGACTGATTTGGTGATAACAGATTCTTCCAGTCTGCGTCCGAAAATATTTGTTCCGGTAGTACGGGTTAAGGTGGAACGTACGGATAACAATAGAACAAATATGGTTGTAACCTTTACACCGCCGGCGGTAGAACCCGGGGCACCACCGATAAACATAAATACAATAGAAAGAAATTTACTGCTTTCGCTTAACGCACCATTATCAACAGAGTTAAAACCGGCAGTTCGTGGGGTAACAGTACAGAAGAAAGAATTCAAAAGCTGTTCTCCGAAACTCATACCGGCAAATAAGCGGTTATGCTCAAAAAGATAAAAGAGCAGCGTGCCGCCAAAGAGGCAGACTGCAGTAGCACTTAAAACCATTTTGGTCTGCAGAGCATAGTGGCGGCAATGCAACCCGTGTTCCCTAAGGTCATTCCATACAAAGAAACCGATACCACCAATCAGGATCAGGGCACTGATGGTAAGAATTACTACAGGATCATTGTAGAATCTGGTAATGGATGAAAATGGACTGTAACGCCCCATTAAATCGAATCCTGCATTACAAAAAGCTGAAATAGAATGGAAGATACCATAATAGATGGCATGTAAAACATCCATGTCTTTCAGAAAACGCAGTGTCAGAATGAATGCACCCGACATTTCAAAAAGAAACGTGCCTCCGATGACACGGCGGACAAGCCGCACGACACCGCCGATTTCAAGGGTGTTTAAACTTTCTTTAATAAGACCACGCTGTTTCAGCCCGATTTTCTTGCGTAATATCAAAGAAACAGTAATACCAATGGTGATAAAACCAAGACCACCAATCTGAATCAGAACTAATAAAACAAGCTGTCCGAAAATGCTCCAGTGGGTAAAGGTGTCAACCAGAACCAGACCGGTTACACAGGTAGCACTGGTTGAGGTGAAAAGGGCAGTTATAAATGGAGTCCATTCACCATTCCGGCTGGAAACCGGAAGCATCAGAAGTATGGTTCCGATAAAGATGAGCAATAGAAAACCAAGCGCTATCATCTGTGTACCGGACATACGTTTTTCAAATTTCCCAAACATAATAAAATTCCTATTCCTGATTTAAATAATTTTCGATAAATCTTATTTATCTATTATAGTAATTCTACTCCGCTTTGTCCAGAAAAGACAGTCTGACAGCAAGAAAAAATTATAGAATCAGTTGTTGTCTTAGCTGGTTTGTTTGAGTATAATAAAATAATAGGGTAAACTTGAAAAGAAAAAACTTGAAAAGGATAGAAAAAGGAAGGTTTTTATATGGGACTTTTTATTGTATTTATCATTATTATCATATATGTTGCTTTGTCCCAGAGTGTAAAGCAAAGCAATAATCAAAACAGGCGTGGAAATAATCTGGCTATGGGGCGACCGCCACAGCAGATATATCGTCCACAGATGAACCAGCCGCAGCGTACATATCAGCAGACCATGAACCAGCCGCAGCGTACATATCAGCAGACCATGAACCAGCCGCAGCGTACATATCAGCAGACCATGAACCAGCCGCAGCGTACATATCAGCAGACCATGAACCAGCCACAACGGGCATATCAGCAGGCACCAGCCCAGCCGCAGTGGGCATACCAACAGGCACCAGTCCAGCCGCATCCCATGTATCAGCAGGCACCTGATCCGCAGATGAACAGACAGCAGGCACAGCAACAGTTAAAGAACCGGCTGGCGGAAAAATATCAGTCTGCAGCTGCAGAGGAAATGTCTGCCATGGAAGTAATAGAACCGATGGAATTTACTTATGATATTCCACAAAGTGATAATATGAAGAAAGTGCAGGAGCTGATGGTAACTGGCTTCAGCGGCAATCTGAATTTTGAAAGAGATTTTGTGGCAGAAGGAATTGAAATGTTAAACCGTTTTGAATTACAGTAAAGAGCATAGATAAGTGGAGGATGACAGCAATGGAAGACAGAAGACCGGCAACCGGGGAGATTTACAGACATTTTAAAGGAAAATTATATCAGATTGTAGCCATAGCAACACACAGCGAAACAAGAGAAGAACTGGTGATTTATCAGGCACTTTACGGAGCTTATAAAGTATATGCAAGACCGCTTGCCATGTTTGTAAGCGAAGTTGATCATGAGAAATATCCGGCAGCAGAGCAGAAATACAGATTTGAAAAAGTAAAACTGCAGGAAGAAGCAACTCCACAGGAAGCGGTAAAGGTTAGTCAGGAGACAACACAGCCGCAGGAAACTTCAGAATCCGAAGAGCAGGCGAATCCGTTCCTGCTACGTTTCTTAGATGCAGATACCTATGAGGAGAAATATAAGATTTTGAATGAGATGGAAAATGATATTACAGACCGTCTGATTAATGATTTTTCCGTAGTATTGGATGTGGTGATTCCGGAAGGAGATTTAACCGGCCGTTATATACAGTTAAAGCAGTGCGTGGCAACCATGTGCCGTTATGAGACTACCCGCCTTAGGTAGGCAGTCCCACACGACTCAAAGTGCTGTTGTGATAATCAGAGGAGAAGGTGACATCTTTCCCAAACCACTTCGGTGGAAGGAAGGATTCAGCTTCTTCTTTTGTTTCAAATTCCACTTCGGCTAATTTTAACGGAGCAAGGTCTCCTTCGAAAATATCAAGCTCAATGGTCAGCCTGTCAGTCAATGGAATCAGATAGCGCTTCTTGGAAATGATAATACCATCTGCTTTTTGAATCAGATGCCGGTAAGCCTCTTCATTCAGAGGAAGATTATATTCTTCCCGCACCATAAGACCGGAGCCTTTGTAAGTAAGAATATATTTGTCATTGGAGCGGCGCACCCGCACTACAGGGTCCGTATTGAGATACCCCTGCTCAATGACTTTGCAGGAATAGTCTTTTAAATCAAAAGGAATCTCATCAATTAAATATTTACGTTCAATTTCCATAATAGCCTCCATATAGTCAGGAAAATAATAATACATTTATTGTAAAATATTTTAAAATCCACTGCAACCATGGAATTGAAAAAGCGCAGTAACCATGCTAACATAAGAGACAGCATAGAAAAATTTCGTGTTAGAAAATTTAATATCAGAAAATGTAATATCAGAAGAGAATAGAAAACAGGAGGAAGATAATATGAAGAAAATCGGAATTTTTATGGCGGATGGCTGTGAAGAGATTGAAGGACTTACCGTAGTGGATGTGGTACGCAGAGCAGGAATTGCGATTGATATGATTTCCATTACCGGAAAGAAAGAAGTGGCAGGAGCCCACGGAATTACGTTTGCAGCAGATGTACTGGCAGAGGAAGCAGATTTTGACAGCTATGATGGAATTGTACTGCCGGGCGGAATGCCTGGAACCTTAAATCTCGGAAAGCATGAAATTGTAAAGAAAGTGATTACATCTTATGCAGCAGGCGGCAAACTTACTGCAGCAATCTGTGCTGCTCCAAGCGTATTGGGTGAGAATGGAATATTAGAGGGTAAACATGCAGTCAGCTATCCGGGTTTTGAAGAAAAGCTTCTTGGAGCCAAGGTCGGAGCAGAAAAAGTTGCAGTAGATGGCAACATCGTTACCAGCCGGGGCATGGGAACAGCCATTGAATTTGCCATGGCTATTGTAAAGTGGCTGGATCCACAGGCAGATATTGATGCGATGGAAGCAAATATCATGTATTTTAAATAAAAATAACCAGAACTTACCAACATAATTTATTCTCTGGAAGCCATACTAAAAACAGGATAAGCAACTAACAAAAGCTTATCTGAAAATAGATAACAAAGAGAAGAAACTATGGAGGTAGAAACAAATGAGCGGAACAAACAGTTCTAATTCAAGTAACCAGATGGCAGTGCCACAGGCAAAAGAGGCAATGCACCGTTTTAAACAGGAGGTTGCATCTGAAATCGGAGTACCTTTAAAAGAGGGATACAACGGTGACCTGACATCCAGACAGGCTGGCTCTATCGGTGGAGAAATGGTTAAGAAAATGATCATGAGACAGGAAGAGCAGATGTCTAAATAAGAAGAAAGACAAAAAGCCTTCGGGAAAAGCGCGAAAGTGCATTTCCCGGGGGCTTTTTACATGACTGTCACCAATTGAAATCTGGTTGAAATCTTGTACCGAAAAAAAAGCTAGTAATTTTACAAACGGTGTGTTATAATCTCTAAATGACTGTTAGTAGCTCTAAGTATGCCTATTTTTAGGGGAGCAGTCGTAAGATAAGAAAATATTTGTACATGTATATTTTATATATAGTTATAAGGAGGAAGAAACGAGAATGAGTGTACAGGTTGAAAATTTAGAGAAAAATATGGTAAAGCTTACAATTGAAGTGGCAGAAGATAAAGTGGCAGAGGCTTTGAAAGCTGCATACAATAAGCAGAAAAACAAAATCAGCATCCCTGGATTCCGTAAAGGAAAAGTTCCAATGGCTATGGTAGAGAAAATGTATGGTCCGGAAATCTTTTATGAAGATGCTGCAAATATCATGATGCAGGAAGCTTATCCGGCAGCAATCGATGAGAGCGGTGTAGATATCGTTTCCCAGCCAACTGTTGATGTAGTTCAGTTAGAAAAAGGAAAACCATTCATCTTTACAGCAGAAGTTGCAAAGAGACCAGAAGTTAAACTTGGCAAATATAATGGTGTAACTGTAACAAAGATTGACACATCCGTATCTGATGAAGAAGTTGCAGAAGCATTAGAGAGAGAAAGAAATAACAATGCAAGAACTGTAACTGTAACAGACAGACCTGTTGCAGAAGGTGATACAGCAGTTATCGACTACGAAGGATTCGTAGACGGTGTCGCATTTGAAGGTGGAAAAGGAGAGAATCATCCATTAGAGATCGGTTCCCATTCCTTCATCGATACATTCGAAGATCAGTTAGTAGGAAAGAACACTGGCGATGAGGTAGAAGTAAACGTTACATTCCCGAAGGAATATCATGCAGAAGACTTAGCTGGAAAACCAGCAGTATTCAAAGTTAAGATTAACGAGATTAAGACAAAAGAACTTCCAGAGTTAAACGATGAGTTCGCATCTGATGTTTCTGAATTCGAAACTTTAGAAGAATACAAAGAGAGCGTGAAGAAGAACTTAGAAGAGACCAAAGAGAACAATGCAAAACGTACCAAAGAGGATGAAGCAATCAAGAAGATTATCGAGAAATCTGAGATGGAAATCCCGGATGCAATGATTGAATCCCAGGTACAGAATATGATTCAGGAATTCGCTCAGAGACTTGCCCAGCAGGGATTAAGCTTTGACCAGTATATGCAGTTCTCTGGAATGACTATGGACAAGATGAAAGAGCAGGTTCGTCCGGAAGCATTAACAAGAATCCAGAGCAGCTTAGTATTAGAACAGATTGCAAAAGAAGAAAACTTCGAGATTACAGAAGATGATGTAAATGCTGAAATCGAGAAGATGGCAAAAGCATACGGAATGGAAGCTGATAAGCTCAAAGAGTATGTTGGCGATGACGAGAAAGAATCCATGAAACGTGATATTGCAATTGAAAAAGCAGTTCAGTTCATCATGGACAATGTAAAAGAAAGAGCAAAAGCTAAGACTAAAAAAGAAAAAGAGGCAGAAGCAGCAGCTAACGCAGAAGCATAAGAGAAGCACGTAAAGAGACAGACTGACTTGGAATCAGGTCGGTCTGTTTTACGCAAACCACTTGAACCAGAGATAAAGTTGCAGCAGAATGTATGGTAGAAATGGAGGTTATCATATGAGTTTAGTACCTTATGTCATTGAACAGACCAGCAGAGGAGAGCGTAGTTACGACATATACTCCAGATTATTAAAGGATAGAATTATTTTCCTTGGTGAAGAGGTAAATGAGACCACAGCCAGTCTGGTAGTGGCACAGCTTTTATTCTTAGAGTCCGAAGATCCGGGAAAAGACATTCAGTTATACATCAATTCTCCGGGTGGAATTGTAACAGGCGGATTGGCAATTTATGATACCATGCAGTATATCAAATGTGATGTATCTACAATTTGTATCGGACTTGCAGCCAGCATGGGTGCATTCCTGTTGTCCGGTGGAACAAAAGGAAAGAGATTTGCATTACCAAATGCAGAGATTATGATACATCAGCCTTCCGGTGGAGCAAAAGGACAGGCAACTGAGATTCAGATTGCAGCAGAGAATATCTTAAAGACCAAGAAACGTTTGAACGAGATTTTAGCTGCAAATACCGGAAAGCCATATGATGTAATTGCCGCAGATACAGAGCGTGACTATTATATGTCCGCAGAAGAGGCAAAGGAGTATGGCCTGATTGACGGTGTAATTACAGCAAGATAAGAGAAATAAGAAAGAGGCTGTCTCTGGGCGGATTATCCGAAGCACATATGCGGAATTCGACTACGGGCAGCCTTTACCTTTTTTACGAAGGATTTAGAAAAGATAGATGGAAATAATCGAGGTGGAAAGATGGCAGGAAGAAATAGCGAGGACAAAATCAGATGTTCCTTTTGCGGAAAATCACAGGATCAGGTACGCAAGCTGATTGCAGGACCAAACGGTGCATATATCTGTGATGAATGCGTGGACATCTGTGCAGAAATCATAGAGGAGGAATTCGAAGATGAGGAGATTTCCGGAAAAGGAAAGGAAGATTTAGAAGAAATCAACCTGATTAAACCGGAAGAGATGAAGAAATTTTTAGATGAATATGTAATCGGTCAGGACGAAGCCAAAAAAGTTCTTTCTGTAGCTGTATATAATCACTATAAAAGAATTACTTCTGATGTAGATATGAATGATGTGGAATTGCAGAAGAGTAACATTCTGATGTTAGGACCGACCGGTTCCGGTAAGACCCTTCTGGCACAGACACTGGCAAGAGTCTTAAATGTACCGTTTGCCATTGCAGATGCCACCACATTAACAGAAGCAGGATATGTCGGTGAAGACGTAGAGAATATCCTTCTGAAACTGATTCAGGCAGCAGATTACAATATCGAGCGCGCCCAGTGCGGAATCATTTACATCGATGAGATTGATAAGATTACGAAGAAATCCGAAAATGTATCCATTACCAGAGATGTGTCCGGTGAAGGTGTACAGCAGGCATTATTAAAAATCTTAGAGGGAACTGTGGCTTCCGTTCCACCACAGGGTGGAAGAAAGCATCCACAGCAGGAATTAATCCAGATTGATACTACGAATATTTTATTTATCTGTGGTGGAGCATTTGATGGATTAGAGAAGATTATCGAGCAGCGTATGGATCAGAAATCCATCGGCTTTAACGCAGATATTGCAGACCGTACCGAGCGTAATCTGAGCGAAGTGTTAAAGCAGGTACTGCCGGGAGATTTTATTAAATTCGGTCTGATTCCGGAGTTTATCGGACGTGTTCCGGTAAATGTATCCTTAGAGCAGTTGGATAAGGAAGCGTTAATCCGTATCTTAAAGGAGCCGAAGAATTCCCTGATTAAGCAGTATAAGAAGCTGTTTGAAATTGACGGCGTAGAGCTGGAATTTGAAGATGATGCAGTAGAAGCAATTGCAGAGAAATCCTTAGCCCGTAAGACCGGTGCCCGTGGACTTCGTGCAATTATGGAAGATACCATGATGGATTTAATGTATCAGATTCCTTCTGATGAGAGTATTGTAAAATGCACCATTACAAAAGAAACGGTAGAAGACAAGAAAGCGAAGATAGAATATCATAACGCATAAATAAGAGGAGAAAAGGATGAGCAGGACAGTAATTCATTTACCGGCAGTTGCACTTCGTGGAATGACCATTCTGCCGGGAATGGTGGCTCATTTTGATATTAGCAGGGACCGTTCCATTCATGCCATAGAAGAGGCAATGGTTGGAGACCAGAAAATATTCCTGATTACACAGCAGGATGCTTCCGTAGAGGAGCCGGCCAGGGATGATTTATATCAGATTGGTGTTATTGCTGAAGTAAAGCAGGTAATAAAGATGCCAAATGAAATCGTGCGTGTTTTGGTAGAAGGATTGGAAAGAGGCGAGTTAGCCTCTTTTCTGTCACAGGAGAAGTATCTGATGGCAGAGGTCATCCTTTTTGATGAAAAAACGGCAGAAGAGGAAGAACTGATGCCGGAAGCGAAGGAAGCAATGCTTCGCTGTATCAGGGAAACCGTACTGAAATATCAAAAAGCCAATGGACATATGAGCAAAGAATTCTTACGTCAGGTAGAAGAACAGCAGGACGTTGGAACTTTGATGCAGCAGGTTGCATACAATCTGCCGCTTTATTATATCCAGAAACAGAAAATCTTAGAGGCAGTAGATCTCACTTCCCAGTATGAGACTTTAATGGCAATTCTGCTGAATGAAGTAGAAGTTATTTCCCTGAAAAATGAATTTCAGGCGAAGGTGAAAGAACGCGTGGATAAGAATCAGAAGGAATATCTTTTGCGGGAACAGATGAAACTGATTCGGGAAGAACTAGGTGAGGATAATACACAGTCAGATGCGGAACACTTTTTAGAGGAAGTAAAGAAGCTGAAGGCAGATAAGACGGTCAAAGAGAGAATTAAAAAAGAGATTGAGCGTTTTAAGAATATTGCATCCAGTTCTTCGGAAAGTGCAGTCAGCAGAGGCTATATTGAGACATTGCTGGAACTGCCATGGAATAAGGCTTCTAAGGATAATAAAGATTTAGCTAATGCAGAGAAAATTTTAGACGAAGACCACTACGGACTGGAAAAAGTAAAAGAGCGTATGCTGGAATTCTTAGCAGTCCGGAATCTGACTCATAAAGGAGAAAGTCCAATTATCTGTCTGGTGGGACCTCCTGGAACCGGCAAGACAAGCATTGCCCGTTCTGTGGCAAAAGCATTGAATAAAAAGTATGTCAGAATCTGTCTCGGCGGTGTCCGTGATGAGGCAGAAATTCGTGGACACAGAAAGACCTATGTGGGGGCAATGCCGGGCAGAATTATTAATGGTTTAAAGAGTGCCGGAGTAAAGAACCCGCTGATGCTTTTAGATGAGATTGATAAAGTAAGCAGTGATTATAAGGGAGATACATCTTCTGCACTGCTGGAAGTATTGGATAATGAGCAGAACAGCCATTTCAGGGACCACTATGTGGAGCTTCCGGTAGATTTGTCTGAGGTATTGTTTATTGCGACAGCCAATTCCGTACAGACAATACCAAGACCTCTGTTAGACCGTATGGAGCTGATTGAGGTAAGCAGTTATACGGAAAATGAAAAGGCTCACATTGCAAAAGAACATCTTATAGCAAAGCAGATTGAGAAAAATGGCTTAAAGGAATCAGAGCTTACATTCCAGAATGGTGCAATTGAGCAGCTGATTCGCAGCTATACAAGAGAAGCCGGTGTGCGTAACTTAGAACGCAAAATCGGTGAAATCTGCAGAAAAGCAGCAAGAGAGATTTACGAGGGCAAGAAAAAGAAAGTTACTATAAGCACAAAGAACTTAGAACATTATCTTGGCAAAGAGAAATATACCTTTGATAAGAAGAATGAGAAGGACGAGGTTGGTATTGTCCGGGGACTGGCATGGACCAGTGTCGGTGGTGATACATTAGAAATCGAAGTAAATGTAATGCCGGGAAAAGGTGAATTTAAACTGACAGGACAGCTTGGCGATGTCATGAAAGAGTCTGCACAGGCTGGAATCAGTTATATCCGTTCTGTCAGTGAGCAGTATCAGATACCGGACGATTTCTTTACCAGACATGATATACATATCCACATTCCGGAAGGAGCCGTACCAAAGGATGGACCGTCTGCCGGTGTTACCATGGCAACCGCAATGCTTTCTGCCATTACCGGGAAAAAGGTGCGTGCTGATGTTGCCATGACAGGAGAGATTACCCTCCGCGGCAGAGTGCTTCCGATTGGTGGATTAAAAGAGAAAACATTAGCAGCGAAAAATGCCGGTATCCGGACAGTCTGTGTGCCGGGAAAAAATGAAAAAGATATCGAGGAACTCTCAGCAGAGATTAAAAAGGATTTAGAAATTGTCTATGCAGATACCATCGAAGATATCTTAAAGGTTGCTTTTGTAAAAGAGTAGTAAAGGAGCAGAAAATGGTTATAAAAGAAGTAAACTTGGAAACGGTGTGTGGTGTTACCAGTAAGCTTCCGGAGAATACATTGCCGGAGGTGGCATTTGCAGGAAAATCCAATGTTGGAAAGTCATCATTAATTAATGCACTGATGAATCGGAAATCCCTTGCAAGAACCTCTGCACAGCCGGGAAAGACACAGACCATTAATTTCTATAATATCAATGATGCCATGTATCTGGTGGATTTGCCGGGATATGGTTATGCGAAAGTAGCAGAGAGTGAGAAAGCAAAATGGGGTAAAATGATTGAAAATTATCTGCATACCTCAAAGCAGCTGCGCCGGGTATTCTTATTAATTGATATCAGGCATGACCCGTCTGCCAATGATAAACTGATGTATGACTGGATTATCCATCAGGGTTTTGATCCGGTTATTGTGGCAACCAAGCTGGACAAGCTGAAGAGAAGCCAGGTGCCAAAATGTATCAAGGCAGTAAAAGAAGGTCTGAAAGTAAAACCGGGAACGGTAATTGTTCCATTTTCTGCAGTAACCAAGCAGGGCAGGGAAGAAATCTGGCAGATTATGGATGAGGCTGTTGGCTATGAAGAATAAATATGTATTTGTAACGGTTCTTCTGCTGGTACTTTTATTGACTGGTGCAGGACTGACACAATTATATGTAAAAGAAGAGACAAAACAGCAGGATAGTGAACTTATGGTAGTAACATCCTTTTATCCGATGTATATTGCAGCAATGAATGTCATCGGAGACACTCCGGGTGTGGATTTGCAGAATCTCAGTGAGCCGCAGACCGGCTGCCTTCACGATTACCAGCTGACTCCGGCAGACATGAAGCTCCTTTCCGGTGCAGATGTGTTTATTGTAAATGGTGGCGGAATCGAATCTTTTTTATCGGATGTGGCAGCAGATTATAAGAATCTTTCCATTGTAAATGCCTGCGAGGGACTTAATCTTTTGTCCGAAGAGGATGAAGGAGAGGAACATGCTCACGGAGATGCCCATGAAGATGCAGCAGAGGAGCATATCCACGGAGATACCGAGGATACTCATGAAGATGGACACAATCACGGAGATGTGAATGCCCATGCATGGATGAGCATTGCGTTATATAAACAGCAGGTGGAAAATATTTTAGAAGGTCTTTGCAGGATAGATCCGAAGCATCAGGATGCCTATGAAAGCAATGCAAAGGAGTACCTGGCAAAGCTTGAGGATTTAGAGAGAGAGCAGCAGTCCTTAAAGGAAGAATTAGCAGGAAAGCATATTGTTATTTTCCATGAAGCCTATGCCTATGTGGCAGAGGACTACGATATGGAGATTTCCTATACCATGGATTTGGATGAGGAGCGTCAGGTCAGTGCCGGTGAAGTGGCAGATGTGATGGGAGCCATTGAAAAGAATGATATATCAGTGGTGCTGGCAGAAGAACTCTATGGCAAAGATATGGGAGATACGGTAGAACGGGAGACCGATGCGAAAGTATGTTATCTTGATACCTTAACCCGCGGGGAGTATGAAAAGGACAGCTATCTTGATGCAATGAGACATAATATGGAACTGCTGAAGGAGGCTTTTGCAGAATGAGAAAAATAGTAAAACCATGTGGACTGCATTGTATCCGGATCAACCATCTGGGTGTTACTATTGGAGAACAGCAGATATTGTCAGATGTGAATCTGCATATTCATTGTGGAACACTGACGGTACTGATTGGTCGGAACGGAGCAGGAAAATCAACTCTGATCCGGGCTATTTTAAATGACATTCCACACACGGGAAGCATTGAATTTAAGGACAGGGAAAATGGTCATATCCAGAAGCTTAAGATTGGTTATGTACCACAGAATCTAAATATCGAGAAATCTACTCCGGTCAGTGTCTATGATATGATTGCAAGCTATCAGTCCAACCGGCCGGTATTTTTATATAAGAGCAAAAAACTATATCAGGAAATCAAAGAAAGCTTAAAAATGTTTGAAGCCGAGCATTTGATTGACAAGCAGGTATGTAATCTCTCCGGTGGGGAATTACAGCGTGTACTTCTTTCCATGGCAGTGATGGATGAACCGAATCTGCTGCTTTTGGATGAGCCGGTGTCTGGTATTGACCAGAATGGGATGGAGTTATTTTACCGGAATATCGAATATCTGAAGGAAAATTTTGACCTGGCAGTTTTACTGATTTCCCATGACCTTGATTATGTAAGAAAATATGCAGACCATGTGGTTCTCATAGATGGCAAAGTGCTGACCCAGGGAACACCGAAGGAAGTCTATGACAGTGCTGCTTTTAAACAGGTATTTACAGATATGGAGGTGCGGGGATGATAGAATTTTTTACCGCGTGGTGGTCTTATGGGTTTATGCGGAATGCATTTATCGCAATCCTGATTATCACACCATTGTTTGGAATCCTTGGAACCATGATTGTAAATAACAAAATGGCATTTTTCTCAGATGCATTAGGTCATTCTGCATTGACGGGAATTGCTCTTGGCGTTGTGATGGGAGTTGCAGATACGACCTTATCCATGATTATTTTTGCAGTAATTTTTGCATTATTACTAAACTATATCAGCAGTAAAGCATCGGCATCCAGAGATACGATTATCTCCGTTTTTTCTTCAGCATGTATTGCGGTGGGACTGGCCATCTTATCGAAAGGTGGCAATTTCAGCAAATATTCCAGTCTTTTGGTAGGTGATGTTTTAAGCATCTCTAAAAAGGAAATTATTTATCTGATTCTGATTTTTGCGGCAACACTGATTTTCTGGGGCGTGGCATTTAATAAGTTAAATGCGGTAAGCCTGCACCGGGCGCTGGCAAAGAGCCGGGGAATCCGGGTGAAGCTGATAGAAAATATTTTTGCAATTTTTATTGCATTAATTGTAATGCTTTCCATTAAATGGATTGGAATTTTGATCATCAATGCACTGCTGATTCTTCCGGCAGCAGCAAGCCGGAATATTTCGGTCAACATGCGGGAGTATCATTTATTTTCCGTTATCTTTTCCCTGTTTTCGGGATTGCTCGGATTGATGATTTCCTATTTTACCAATGTTGCAACAGGTCCGATGATTGTGATTGTAGCAGCCATCATTTATTTTGCAACTTATGTATACGGAAGGAGAAATGCATGATGAGAACCACGAAAAAAGGAAGAAAAGGCGCACTTTTACTTACCTTTCTTCTGGCAGGAAGTTTACTGTTTTCTGGTTGTAAGAAAGAAGAGACGGTAGAGTATCCTGCCGTTATTGGATGTTGTGATGGAATATCAGGATGGCAGCATTTCGCTGGCGTATCCGGCTGATTCCACAGAAAGTTATTGGAATTATCTGGTGGCAGCACTGATAAAATACAGTTATCTTCGGGAAGCCGATGGCAGTGTAACCTTATGGTGAGGATACGACGGTGCAGGCACAGCTTGACGACTGGATTGCACAAGAGGATGGAAGTTATCTTGTAACGGCCTCCCTCTTAACCTATAGTGATGCAGAGGGAAGCAGTAACAGAACCTTCCAGTTTATATTAAACGATAATGGATATAAGGATGAACTTCCGGATCCATTATTCTACTATATCATCTCAAACGTCAGTCCGATGGATGATTCTTTTTCGGATCTGACTCAGGAGACGGAAGAAAACTCCCCCGGACAAGAGCCTTCGACCCAAAACGTTTCCGAATAGAATCAATGGCTGCATCCAGTTGCTTTTGCTTATTGGCAGAAGGCATCTGGGTGCAGCTTTTTTTATTGCCATCTGGGAGCGGACTGCCGGAAGCTGTACTTTCTGTGGAAATCATGGCAGATGCCGATGAATCGGCTGCATAATCAAAAATAGAAAGCTGCACCGGTGCATCTTCAGGAAGCAGACGGCTGGTACGGATGCCAAGGAGTCGGACAGGTTCACTATTCCAGAGCTGCTGGAAAAGGGAAACGGCAGTTTTATATAGGGCATCTGTAGTATTTGTGGCTGAGAGGAGACTGCACTGGTGGGAAGTATTGGTAAAATCATGATAGCGGATTTCTACCGTAATACTCTGGGCTAACATTTTTTCTTTCCGGAGGCGAATGGATACAGATTCGGAAAGAGAGAGCAGAACCTTTTTTGCATCTGCTAAGGTGCGGGCGTCCTCCTTTAAAGTGGTGGAATTGCCAATCCCCTTGGCTTCCCGCTTGGTAGAATGCACATGGTCATCTCCGATTCCATTGGCATATTCCCACATCAGTGTGCCGTGGCTTTTGAATTCCTGCCGGAGGTAATCCGGGTCAGTGGCTGCAAGTTCTCCGATGGTACGGATGCCAAGTGCTTTCAACCGGGCAGCACTGGAATGCCCTACCATGTAGAGATCATCCACCGGAAGCGGCCACATTTTTTTTGCAATTTCATCCGGAAAAAGAGTGTGAATCCGATCCGGCTTGGTAAAATCACTTGCCATCTTCGCTAGAAGCTTATTTGGAGCAATTCCAATATTAACGGTAAAACCAAATCGTGATTTAATATTTGCAGAAATGATTTTGGCTGCTGCAAGAGGAGATTCATACCGGTGGGCAATGGGCGTAAAGTCAAGAAAACATTCATCTATGGAAAGCTGCTCGATATCATCGGTGTAGGTATGCAGCAGTTCCATAAGTGCATGGCTTTTTTTCTGGTACATGGCATGATCCGGCGGAACCAGCATAAGGGTAGGACATTTGCGTAAAGCATTGGCAACCGGTTCGCCGGTGACAATCTTATAGGCTTTGGCAGGCACAGACTTGGCAAGAACCACACCGTGTCTTGTAGCAGAGTCACCGCCAATAATTGCCGGTATAGTGCGGATATCTAAAGTTTCACCATGCTCTAGGCGGTCAACAGCACTCCAGCTTAAAAAAGCAGAATTGACATCAATATGAAAGATAATCCGGTGCATAATGCTCCTCCTTTACCGTATTATGGAATTGCCGGCTGTTTACGGGCTTAATACCTTGGATACCTATATTATAAAAGCTTTCCGGTTGAAAAGAAAGGGCTTTTAGTGTATAGTAAGGTTACAAATAAGGGAAAACGCAGCGAGAATAATGGCAGGTGATTGTTTATGAGATTTAAAAGAATCGATGTGGATACGGTGCGCTGTATTATTTCAGAAGAAGAATTAATGGAAAATGGGCTGGAAGTAGATGATTTTCTGCAGAATGACGGAAGAACAGAATCGTTTCTGCGTAAGATTATTTCCATGGCAGAAGAAGAGGTCGGATATAAAGTACAGGGTGGAAATATTACCATTCAGGTTGCAGTACTGCCGGAGCATACGCTGGCACTTACTTTTTCGGAGAAGCCGGAGCTTGGCATCAGCAATATGTTGGAAAATCTGAAGTCTGCAGTAGAAAGTCTGGTTAAGAATGCTCCTGATATTGAAAAGCTGAAACAGACGTCAAAAGAGCTGGCAAATCAGAATCATACGGATGAAGGCATTGCAGAAATACAGCCGGAGCAGTCAGATTCCAAGGCAGAAGAAAGCACAGATAAGAAACAGTCTACCGGTGGCTTTACACTAAAAGACCGGAATTTTTATCAGCTTTGCTTTGCAAGCATGGAACGTGCAATTTTTTATGCCAAGGGCGTCCGTCTGGAACTGCCGATGAAGAGCAGTCTTTATTATCTGACCAGAGAGGATGCTTATTATCTTTTGCTTGAGAAGGGAGAACTTAGTGATAAGCAGCTTTGTCGTCTTTTAAGTGCTTCTTTGGAATTTGCAGATGATATTTATGCGCATGGACCGACCCAGGCATATATTATGGAGCATGGAAAATGCATTTTGCCGGAGCAGGCGTTAGAACATTTACAGGAAATTTAGACAGACAGAGGAATTGGAATGGAAGAATATAAAGATAAAGCATCGTTTGAAGAATTTTTTAAGCAGAACTATGTACCACTGGATTATAAATCCATTCGGAATGAGATGCGGGAGGCAGCCGGAGATGGCTGGAGCCTTTTTACCGATGAATACAAATTCCGTGGAAAGATAGATAAGAAAGATTTTATTGTGCATATGACAGGCGATGCCTACTGCACTTTTGAAGAGATTGTGGAAAATGCAATTGATGAGTTGAACAGCGGAATCCTTGACATTGTGATGGAAATCGGCAATGAGATGGAATTTGACAACGATACAGCAGAAATTTATTTTGATACCATTGAAAAGCAGTTGAAGGAAATGTTAGATGCCCTTTATGATGATGTGCTTAAAGATTTATAAAAGCAGGTAAAATAAACAGTAAAGATAGAAAAGACCCCGGAAGAACGATTGTATGTAAATTAGTTCTTCCGGGGTTTCTTATATATCTTTAATATCAATCGGAGAGTTTGCTCATGGCACGGGATTTTTCAGAGCAGGCATTCTGGGCAGCAATTACGGTGCTGCGGAAGGAGCCTTCCTCTAATTTAGCCACAGCAGCAATGGTAGTTCCGGCCGGGGAGCAGACTGCATCCTTTAATTCGCCCGGATGTATACCGGTCTCTAATACCATTTTAGCTGCACCAAGAACGGACTGGGCAGCAAATTTATAAGCCTGGGCACGCGGCATACCGTCATTAACAGCTGCGTCAGCCATTGCTTCAATAAACATATAGACATAAGCCGGTGAGGAACCACTGACTCCGACTACGGCATCCATAAGACTTTCCGGTACAATTTCTGCTTTACCAAAGCTTTCAAAGAGAGAGACAACCATTTTGGTTTCTTCTTCTGTGATATGCTCATTTGGGGTAATGGCAGACATGGCTTCCTGAACCATAGCCGGTGTATTTGGCATGGTACGAACCAGTTTAATATCTTTACTGAATAAAGATTCAATCCGTGAAATGGTCTGTCCGGCAGCAATGGCAACTATGATTTTGTCATCGGTAACACTGTCTTTGATTTCTTTGATGACTGTTTCATAAAGATATGGTTTTACAGCAAGAAAAATGATATCGGATTCTACAGCAACAGTCTCATTGTCTAAGGTGGTGCGGATACCATACTGCTCAGAAAGTGTATCCAGTGTGGCCTGGGTTTTCGCACTGGCAATCAGGTGGCTGGCAGGAACCAGACCGGAAGAGATAATTCCGCCAATCATGGCACGACCCATATTACCGCTTCCGATAAAACCAATTTTTTTATCTAACATGATGCATTCTCCTTTTATGAAAGGGGATATCCCAGATGATACTGGAATATCCCCTTTGATATTGTCTAAGTATAAGTTCAATTAGAAATCTGTTAAGTCAGCAGCTCTTCTCTCTAAGAAAGCACTCATGCCTTCTTTTTTATCATGGGTAGAGCAGGTTACGCCAAACAGGTTAGCTTCCATTTCAACAGCATTCTTGATATCCATATCATATCCGTTGTTGATAGCAGCTTTTGCGATAGATACTGCATAGCTTCCTTTAGAGATAATTTTCTCTGCCATAGCTTTTGCGGTTGGCATTAATTCTTCTTTTGCAACAACTTTGTTTACAAGTCCGATGCGGTATGCTTCGTTTGCATCGATGTTATCGCAGGTGAAGATCATTTCTTTTGCACGTCCCATGCCAACAAGACGGGCAAGTCTCTGTGTACCACCGAATCCTGGGATGATTCCAAGACCACACTCAGGCTGTCCGAATACTGCGTTGTCAGAAGCAATACGGATATCACATGCCATAGAAATTTCGCATCCGCCACCTAAAGCGAATCCATTAACAGCAGCGATAGTTACCTGTCTCATATTCATTAATTTAAAGAATGGAACAGAAGCTTTCATACCGAATGCTCTTGCTTCAGCAGCAGAGAAGTTAACCATCTCAGCGATGTCAGCACCAGCAACGAAAGATTTGAATTCGTTACCTTTCTTATCAGCACCACCGGTTAAGATAACGACTTTGATATCGTCTCTTCCTTCAATTTCGGTAAGAACAGTGTTCAGTTCATCCAATGTTTCGGAATTCAATGCGTTTAATGCTGCAGGTCTAGTAATAGTAAGAACTGCAATTTCGTTTTCAACTGTTAAAGTTAAGTTGTTCATGAAATAGGACCCTCCTGATTGATAAATTATTAACAATGTTTCAATACTTATAATGGTATAACTTTTGGGAGGATTTGTCAATAAAAACTGGTATTTTACAGGGATTGTGCTACAATAGGAAAAGACTTGTCATGTGATTACGCAATGGTTTTTGTGAGGAAGCGGATTTTGGGAATTTTAAGCAGCTTTTCTATAAGATTTTTTATTGAAAGCAGAATGTATACAATTCTAAAAAGTGCTTTTTTCTTATTGTTGTCTGTTTTACCACCTGCTTTGACCGGCTGCCTTTTGTGGTCCGTCTGTTACGGATATCTAAGGCACCTTTAAGCAGCTCTAGGCATTTCTGCTTATAAAGCTGTTTTCCGGCAACCGGCGCATAGTCACATCCGTGCTCCAATGCGCCTTCCTGGCACATCCATGTGCCAGGATTACCAGTTGACAAAAGAAATGCCAAGAGCTGCTAGCCAGGCACCTAAATGATATCCGTAATCAGGCGAACCGCAGAAGGCATACTGTCAAACATTGGAAAAACAGGCATTATCCCAAGAGAAAAAAGCACTTTTTTAGAATTGTAGCATTCTGATTTCTAAAAAGGCTATAGAAAAGCTGCTTAAAATTCGAAAACCACTGCTTCTAAAAAATAATTGCGTAATTACATGACAGGACTTGTACAAAGAGAGGTCAATGAAAATGAAAGATACAAAATCATACTTATCAAAAATCGTACAGGATATGCCGGATTCCGGAATCAAGGATTTCTTTGATGTGGCAAATACCATGGAAGGCGCACTTTCACTGGGTGTAGGCGAACCGGATTTCCCGACACCGGAGCATGTAAGAGAGGCAGCGATTGCTTCTATAAAAAAGGGGGATACCAAATACACCGATAATCGCGGAACGGTAGAGCTGCGTGCAGCAGCAGCGGATTATCTGACAAAATTTGATTTGCATTATGATAAACAGGATGAAATACTGATTACTATGGGAGCCAGCGAAGGAATTGATTTAGCTCTTCGGACACTGGTGAATCCGGGAGAGGAAGTCTTAGTGGCAGAACCTTCCTACGTTTCCTATATTCCATGTATTGAATTATGTGGCGGTGTTCCGGTATCATTAAAATTAAGAGCAGAGAATAAATTCCGTCTGACCAGAGAACAGTTAGAGGAAAAGATAACGGAGAAATCCAAAGTCTTACTGATTTCCTATCCGAACAACCCGACCGGAGCAATTATGGAAAAGGAAGATTTAGAGGCAATTGCAGAAGTGGTAAAGGAACATGATTTGTTCGTGATTACCGATGAAATCTATGCAGAATTAACCTATGGAAAGAAACATGTTTCCATCGCATCCCTTCCGGGCATGTATGAGCGCTGCGTTGTATTAAACGGATTTTCCAAAGCATTTGCCATGACCGGATGGCGTATGGGAATTGCAGCAGGACCAAAGGATGTTATTTTTCATATGAATAAAATACATCAGTTTACAACTATGTCAGCAGGAACCACCAGCCAGTATGCGGCATTGGAAGCATTGACCAGTCCGGTGAGAGATGAAGAGATTGCAGTCATGCGGGAAGAGTATGATGCCAGAAGAACACTGATGGTAGAGGGATTCCGTAAGATGGGATTATCCGTAGCAGAACCGGAAGGCGCATTCTATGTATTTCCGGACATTCGAAAAACAGGACTTACCAGTGAAGAATTCTGTAACCGCCTGTTGCAGGAACAGAAGGTAGCCGTTATCCCGGGAAATGCCTTCGGTACATGCGGAGAAGGCTTTGTACGATGCTCCTATGCATATTCGCAGGATGTCATTCGTGCCTGTCTGGAGAAAATTGCTGAATTCGTAGCACAGTTCTAATAATTGGAAAATTATTATGTGATGCATTTGATTTACGTGAGTAGATGGTATTGTTGATAAGATACCCGGACAGTCCGTTAAGTAAGGATGCCTGATAAAGGCGGTTAGTGGCACTTGGAATTTCGTCCGGCATCCGGCAACGCTGGCACAGGGATGTGCCAGCGAGGTGCATGTGAACATGGATGTGAATTTGCACCGGTTGCCAGCGAAGGCTGTATCCCTTCGAAATTCTTAGTGCCACTTATCGGCTTTATGTGGCATCAGAACTTAACGGACTGCCGGGATATGCTCGGTTCAAACTATCGATAGCAACGTACAACCCTGCACCCACGAAACAGAAATAAAATTAGAAAGAGGAACCATGAGAGAACCATTTGACCTGACAACCCTGATAGAACCATTATTAAATTGGTTTAAAGACCATGCCAGAGTGTTGCCCTGGCGCAATGAGCCGACCCCATACCGGGTGTGGGTGTCTGAAATTATGCTGCAGCAGACCAGAGTGGAAGCGGTAAAACCATATTTTGACCGGTTTTTAAAGGAGCTGCCGGATGTGGCAGCGCTTTCAGACTGCCCGGAGGAGAAGCTTTTGAAACTCTGGGAAGGACTTGGATACTACAACCGGGTGAGAAATATGCAGATTGCAGCACAGACGGTCATGGAGAATTATCATGGAGAGCTTCCGGCAGATTATGAGGCATTGACAAAGTTGAAAGGAATTGGTCATTATACGGCAGGAGCCATCGCATCTATCGCATTTGGCATTCCGGTACCGGCGGTGGATGGAAATGTGCTCCGTGTCATATCCCGGGTAACAGAGGATGATGCGGATATCATGAAAGCATCTGTGCGGACGGCAATGGAGAAGGACTTATTGGAAATTATGCCGGAAAACAGGGCGGGAGCTTTTAACCAGGCACTGATGGAGCTTGGTGCAACGGTATGTCTGCCGAATGGGGCACCTTTATGTGAAGCATGTCCTTGGAAAGAAGTCTGCCGGGCACAAAAGAGCGGACGCTGGAGAGAACTTCCGGTAAAGAGCAAGGCGAAGGCAAGAAGGATAGAGGACAGAACAGTTCTTGTTATAAAGGCAGAGGATAAGGTCCTTTTGCATAAACGGGCCAACAAGGGACTTTTAGCTGGACTCTATGAATTTCCAAATGTGGAAGGGCATCTTAAGGAAGAGGAAGTTATTACCTATCTTAAGAAAATGGGGTTGTCACCGATTCGTTTGAAAAAATTAGAAGACAGCAGGCATATTTTTTCCCATATTGAATGGCATATGACAGGATATGCAGTGCAGATTGATGAGACAGAGCAGGAGTATCAGAATATGCTCTTTGTGGATGTGAAAGAAACGGAAGAACAGTATCCGATTCCGGCAGCATTTTCCAGATACACAGGATATATGAACATTCGTCTTGGAAATGACAGATATAAGGAAGAATAGCAGAAAAGCCATAGAAAAAAGAGGGAGCCGGTGATTATCACCGGCCTTTCATATGAAAAAGATTTTTTATGGTAAGTGTTAAAAACACTATTTTTTGGGAGGAACCTTGCATCAGATGCAAGGTCTATGAAAAAATAAAATTATCGCTTTTTTCTTTCTCAGCTTAGTTATAGTATAAAAGCAGAATGTGAAAACAATGTGCCCGGATTGTTAGAAGGCTGTAAATAAAATATGAATAAATTGTAAACGAAGTGCCTTAAAGAAATCCTAAGAAAAAATGAATTGGAAAACAAATGACAAATGTGTATAATTGAATGAGGATTACCAAGGGGGAAGGAGAACAGAAATGTACGACAGCATTGTAATCGGAGCCGGAATCGCCGGCAGTGTGGCAGCAAGAAAGCTGGCAGAAGAAGGAAAGCAGAAGGTTCTTTTATTGGAACGGAGAAATCATATTGCAGGAAACTGTTATGACAGACCGGATGACCATGGAATTGTAATACATGAATATGGTCCACATATTTTTCATACAAATAAGGAAGAAGTATATCAGTATCTGTCAAGATTTACAGACTGGTATTTCTTTGGTCATGAGGTAGTAGCAAATGTGCATGGGACACTGATTCCGGTACCATTTAACCTGAATACTTTACATATGGTTTATGGGAAAGAGCAGGCAGACCGGTTAGAGCAGAAGCTGATTGCCGCATACGGAGAGGGAAGCCGGGTTCCAATTATGAAATTACGGGAAAATGAAGATGCAGATATCCGGAAGATTGCGGATTATGTATACGAAAATGTTTTCCTTTATTATACGATGAAGCAGTGGGGACAGAAACCAGAGGAGATAAGCCCGGAGGTAACAGGACGTGTGCCGGTGCTGATTTCTTATGATAACAGATATTTCCAGGATAAATATCAGGGTATGCCAAAGGACGGTTATACTGCAATGTTCGAAAAGATGTTAGACCATCCGGACATTGAGGTGAGAACTGGTGTAGATGCCGGAGAGGTACTGAAATTTACAGAGGACGGCATTTATTTTGATGGAAAGAAATTCGAAGGAAATGTCATTTATACCGGAGCATTGGATGAGTTGTTTGCATGCTGTTATGGAAGACTGCCATATCGTTCACTCCGCTTTGATTTTGAATATTATGACAAACCGGATTATCAGGGACACAGTGTTGTAAATTATACGGTAAGCGAGGATTATACCAGAATTACGGAGTTTAAGTATCTGACTGGGCAGCAGGCAGATGGAACCACGATTGTAAAGGAATATCCATTTGCATACAGTGGAGCAGAAGGAGAGATTCCTTATTATGCCATTTTAAATGAAGAAAATCAGTCATTATATGAAAAATATAAAGCACTGACCGGAAAATATCCGAACATGCATCTTTTGGGAAGACTGGCAGAATACAAATATTATAATATTGATGCCATGACAGAGAAAGCATTAGAACTTACCAAAGAACTTTTAAAATAAAATGTTTCGAAAAACGATTGGAGAAAAAGAATGAAATTATTATCAGTAACCATTCCATGTTACAATTCACAGGATTATATGGAACATTGTATTGAAACACTGCTAACAGGTGGAGATGATGTGGAGATTTTAATCGTAGATGACGGCTCAAAGGATGCAACAGCAGAGATTGCTGACCGTTATCAGAAGAAATATCCTACTATTATTAAGGCAATCCATCAGGAAAATGGTGGACACGGTGCAGCTGTAAATACCGGTATTGCCAATGCAACCGGACTGTATTTTAAAGTAGTAGACAGTGATGACTGGGTAGATGAAGAGAGCTATCACAAGATTCTTGCTAAATTACGGGAACTTGTGGGCGGAAGTACTACTCTTGATATGTTTATCAGCAATTTCGTATATGAGAAGCAGGGCGCAGACCATAAAAAAGTAATGAAATATACCAGAATGTTCCCGGAAAATGAAGTCTTTACATGGTCTGATGTAAGGCATATCAGCAAGGGGCATTATATTCTGATGCATTCTGTTATTTACCGTACCCAGTTATTAAAGGATTGCGGACTTGAGCTGCCAAGACACACCTTCTATGTGGATAATCTTTTTGTATACAATCCGTTGCCATATGTAAAGACCATGTATTATATGAATGTGGATTTCTATCGTTATTTTATCGGAAGGGAAGACCAGTCTGTTAATGAAAAGGTTATGATTGGAAGAATTGATCAGCAGATTAAGGTAAATAAACTGATGATAGAAGAAGTGAATTTGTGGAAAATTGCAAACCCTAAATTAAGAAAATATATGTTTAATTACCTTGAAATTATTACTGTAGTATCGACAGTACTTTGCCTGCGTTCCGAGACAGAAGAAAATCTCATGAAGAAACGGGAACTTTGGTCTTATATCAAAGGTTATGACCTTCGTCTTTTCCATCATTTAAGAAGGGGAATTTTAGGACAGTCCATGAATCTCCCGGGTAAGAGTGGAAGAAAGATTTCTGTTGCAGCATATAAGCTGACCCAGAAGATTGTGGGATTCAACTAAGCTGAAAAAAATGTGAATAAACGAGTGTATGCTGTAGAAAAGAAAAACAACAGAGGGCATTATTACTTATATAAAGAAACCACCTTATGCCGGGAAAACGGTAAAGGAGGTTTCTTTTTTTACGCGAGTAGCGAGAAAAATCGCATGCTTGCATGCAGATTTGACGAGCACCGCGATAACTCGAGAAACTCGCAAAGCGTGTTTCTCGTAGTTGCGAGTTACATATGCTCTTTATTTAAGAGAGCAGTTTTCATTTCATATAATTTGTCAGATAAATCAACGTAGATTTCCTGTGGATTTACGAAACGTTTTGTCTCATCCCAGATGGTATCTTTTTCTCTGGTGCAGTAACGCTGAATATCCATAACACTTGGAGATTCGTAAACACATTCGCCCTTCTGGAAAACCGGAACAAGAAGTTCACGCAGTGTATAGCTTCCACCAGGAAGAGTTGTTTTCTTCCATGGGGCGTTCGGGTCAAAGAGCTTCATGTCCTTGGATTCATCAAAGACTTCGCCCACCAGACAGATAAGGTCAGCCTTAATCTTACCGGTTTCTTTATCATAAATACGATAAACATTTTTATTGCCAGGATTTGTAACTTTTTCCACATTTTCGGAAAGCTTAATCTTTGGAATGAATTCACCGGCTTCATTCTGGATAGCAGCCAGTTTGTATACACCACCGAAAGCAGGATTGTCTTTGGAAGTAATTAAGTTGGTTCCAACACCCCAGGAAGTAATGGTAGCCCCCTGAATCTTTAAGCTTTCAATCAGATACTCATCCAGATCATTGGAAGCGGAGATAACTGCGTCCGGGAATCCGGCATCATCTAACATTTTGCGGACTTTCTTGGAAAGATAAGCAAGGTCGCCACTGTCCATACGGATTCCGTAGTAGGTAAGCGGAATGCCGGCATCTCTCATTTCTTTAAATACCTTGATGGCATTTGGCATACCGGATTTTAAAGTATCATAGGTATCGACAAGAAGGATGCAGGCAGATGGATAAAGCTTTGCATATTTCTTAAAGGCGGTATATTCATCCGGAAAACTCATAATCCAGCTATGGGCGTGGGTCCCAAGTACCGGGACGTCAAACATCTGACCGGCAAGGACGTTGGAAGTACCTTTACAGCCGCCGATAACAGCAGCTCTGGCGCCGTAGGTTCCGGAATCAGGACCCTGGGCGCGTCTTAAACCAAATTCCATGACGCCATCACCCTGGGCAGCGTAGCATACGCGGGCAGCCTTGGTGGCAATCAGGCTCTGGTGGTTGATGATATTTAAGACTGCAGTTTCGATTAACTGGGCTTCCATAATCGGAGCAACCACTTTTACAAGAGGCTCTCTTGGAAAAATCAGAGTTCCTTCCGGAATTGCATAGATATCACCGGAGAATTTAAAGTTACTTAAATAAGTTAAAAAGTCTTCATCAAAGATGGATAAACTTCTTAAATAGGAAATATCCTCTTCGTCAAAATGAAGATTCTTGATATAGTCAATCATCTGGTCTAATCCCGCGCAGACTGCATAACCGCCATCACATGGATTGGTGCGGTAAAAAGCGTCAAAAACAGCCACATCACGGTTGCCGGTTTTAAAGTATCCCTGCATCATTGTCATCTCATAAAGATCAGTCAACAATGTCAAATTTAATGTACTCATATGTGATATTCCTTTCTTTTACATCTGTAAATACAGGTGTCTTGTCAGATGAATTATAGACTTTTACTTACAAAAAAGCAAGTAATGAGTATAAATATGCTTCATTATAACCATTTTTTCCGGATTTGCAAAGTTTATGATAAAATATATGAGAAAAAGTTTATAAAAATTTTATGATTTCACTTATTTTTCTTGTAATGGAGGTAGGCATTTGCTACAATAAATGGGAGAAAATATTTTATACTAATGGAGGATGTATTATAATGAGTGAAGAAAATTTCAACACTGAAAATGGAACGAATGAGCAGACATATAGCCAGCCACAGCAGGCGTATAGCCAGCCGCAGCAGACATATAGCCAGCCACAGCAGACATATAGCCAGCCACAGCAGGCATATGAACAGCCACAGCAGAATTATGACCAGCAGGCTTATAACCAGAATCAGCAGTATGCACAGCAGAACTATGGTTATGACCAGTCCCAGCAGGGATATGGAACTTATCAGCAGCCACAGCAGCAGGCATATGGAAGCTTCGACCAGACACAGTATGGTTACAACCAGCCGGCTTCATCCGGAAAAGGAATGGCAATTGCATCCATGGTACTGGGAATTATATCCATCCCGGCAATCTGTTTCTGGATTGTAGGACTTCCTTGTGCAATTGTAGGATTAATCCTTGGTATTCTTTATAATAAGAAAAACGAGCATTCACCAATGGCAACAGCAGGTATTGTCTGCAGTATTATTACCATTGCACTTCTGGTGCTGGTACTTATCCTGTGCATCGTTGGTGCAGTATCATTAAGTTCTTTGGAATATAGCTACTATTATTAAAAAGGAATTGGTGAAGCAGAATGTATCCAGATAACAGGAATCCATATTCGTTGAATCAAAATCAGAATCCGCAGTATGGGAATCCATACCCGCCGAATCAGAACCAGAATCCGCAGTATGGGAATCCGTACCCGCCGAATTACAATCAGCGTCCGGCAGATAACCGGAAAGAGGAGCCGGGAAAAGGTTTCGCAGTTGCATCCATGGTGTTGGGGCTGATTTCACTGGTATTATTTTGCACCGGAATCAATATTATAACTGCAATTCTGGCAATTGTTTTTGGAATTATACATCTGGTGAAACAAAAACAGAACCCCGGAATGGCAGTTGCAGGTATTGTAACAGCTGTAGTTGGTATACTTGCATTTGTAACGTACTGGCTTTTGATTATTCATGCAGCAGGCAGAACCAGTGGGCCGGATGAATTCCTAAGACGTTATGAATATCAGTTTGATGGTGAAATGAAAGCACCGGATGACTATCAGGATTTAGAGGATTATCTGCAGCATAATTTTGAAAATTTTTAAGAAGAACATAAGAAGCATTGAATGGAGAATCAAATCTGTTCAGTGCTTTTTGCTTCATTTACCTGGAAATACCGGAAAGTAAAAGGAAAGCACTAACCGTTGAAAAAAATAGTGCTTGACGCACAGATACACAAGTGTAATAATACAATAGTACAATCAAGACAATAACTGAAAGGAGAAGTTATGGAGGAGATTATGAAGGTAAAGGGTCTCAATAAGACCTTTACATTATCCCAGAAACAACAAAAGATTGAGAAAACCAATGAGAAGAAGCGAATTGCAGTGCATGATTTATCATTTACTTCTTATCGGGGAGAGGTGTTTGGACTGCTTGGACCAAACGGAGCCGGAAAGACAACCACACTTCGTATGCTGGCAACACTGATTAAACCGGATTCCGGAGATGCTGTTTTAGATGGCAGCAGTATTGTTAATGCACCGGAAGAAGTACGTGGCAAGATTGGCTTTCTGACCAGTGAACTGAAATTAGAGGGCTTTTTTACACCAAATTATTTATATAATTTCTTTTCGGATTTATACGGAGTAGAGCCGGCTGTCCGGGATGAAAGAAAGAAGAGACTTTTTGACCGCTTCGGCATCACACAGTTTGCAGAAGTGAAAGTAAAGGATATGTCTACCGGTATGAAACAGAAGGTTTCTTTGGTTATTTCCTTAGTCCATGACCCGGAAATCATTATCTTTGATGAACCGACCAACGGACTTGATGTTCTGACAGCCAAAGTAGTAACGGATTTCCTGTTAGAGCTTAAGAAAGAAGGAAAGAGCATCATCGTTTCTACCCACATTTTCAGCCTGATTGAGAAAATCTGTGACAGAGTCGGAATTATCATCAAGGGAGAAATGATTATCTGCGATACATTAGAGGCAGTGAAAAATGGCAAATCATTAGAAGACAGATTCTTTGAAATCTATGAAGAAACGGTAGGTGAAGCAGAATGAGAAACAATCTTATAACAATTATAAAGAAAGAACTTGCCCGCTTCTTCGGGGATAAGAGAATGGTATTTACTACGATTTTGATGCCGGGCTTAATGATTTATATCATGTACAGCTTCATGGGCAGCGGACTGACCTCCAGATTTGAAGCAGATGAGGATTATACCTATCGTATTTATGCAGAAAATATGCCATCCACGGTTTCAGCCATGATAAAAGGCAGTGACATCAATGTGGAATATTTAGACCGGGATGGTGTCAGCGAAGAGGATATGAAACAGGCGGTAACCGATAAAGATGCGGAAATGCTGATGGTATTTCCGGAAAATTTTGAATCAGATGTACTGGCATATGACAGCATGACTGCTACCACACCGGCTCCGCAGGTAGCCTTATATTATAATTCCGCAGATACCGAATCCACGGCATGTTATCAGATTATGGCTTCTGTATTAGATGGATATGAAGCTTCTATGGCAAATAAGTTCGATGTCAACAGCGGTGACGAAGAATATGACCTTGCCAGCAAGGAAGACAGCACCGGACAGATTTTCTCCATGATGCTTCCAATGCTGCTTATGATATTCCTTTTCTCAGGATGTATGGCAATTGCACCGGAATCCATAGCAGGGGAAAAGGAGAGAGGAACCATTGCTACTTTATTGGTAACACCGATGAAACGTGGGCAGCTTGCCATGGGAAAAATCATCAGCCTTGGTATTATCGGACTTTTAAGTGGAATTTCCAGTTTTGTGGGTACCATGTTATCCCTTCCAAAATTAATGGGAACAGAATCCAATGCAATGGATGCCAGCGTATACAGCGTCACCGATTATATCCTTTTATTGCTGGTGATTCTTACCACAGTATTGGTACTGGTTGGAGCATTAGCTGTAATTTCAGCATTTGCAAAGACGGTAAAGGAAGCCGGTTCTATGATTATGCCGCTGATGGTTGTGGTAATGGTAATTTCCGTTACATCCATGCTTGGAAGCGGAGCACCGAAGGAATTTTACTGGTATCTGATTCCTTTCTATAACAGTGTGCAGGGCATGACCGGAATTTTTGATTTCTCCTACAGCGGAATCAATATTGTGGCATGTCTTGTCAGCAACCTTATTTATACCGGTATTTTATCAGTGGTACTGGCGAAAATGTTTGGCAGTGAGAAAATTATGTATTCCTAGAAAAAAATACTAGACAAATAGCTTTTATAGGACTAAAATAATGAAAAAACATAGAACAATAGAAAGCTATAACACCAGGTTATAACATCTATTTGCGACAAATGAATGGAGGATGTTATTATGGAAAAGAAGGACTTAGACTGGTCTAATCTTGGATTCGGTTATGTAAAGACCGATAAAAGATATGTATCAAATTTCAAAAACGGAGCATGGGATGAGGGAACTTTAACCGATGATGCAGATATTGTATTGAATGAATGCGCTGGTGTATTCCAGTATGCACAGACCGTATTTGAAGGATTGAAAGCATATACAACAGAGGATGGACATATCGTTACTTTCCGACCTGACTTAAATGCAAGCCGTCTTGCAGATTCAGCACGCAGACTGGAAATGCCGGTATTCCCGGAAGAGCGTTTTGTAGATGCAGTACAGAAGGTAGTAGAAGCAAATGCAGCATATGTTCCACCATATGGTTCCGGTGCAACACTTTACATCAGACCATACATGATGGGAACAAATCCTGTAATCGGTGTAAAACCAGCGGATGAATATCAGTTCCGTATGTTCTGTACACCGGTAGGACCATATTTCAAGGGTGGCGCAAAGCCAATTACTATCCGTGTCAGTGACTATGACCGTGCAGCACCTTGCGGAACCGGTAATATCAAAGCTGGTCTGAATTATGCAATGAGTCTTCATGCAATCGTAACTGCACATGCAGACGGATTTGATGAGAATATGTACTTAGACCCTAAGACAAGAACTAAGGTAGAAGAGACAGGTGGAGCAAACTTCATCTTCGTTACCAAGGATAATAAACTGGTTACGCCGAAGTCAGATTCTATTCTGCCATCCATTACACGTCGTTCACTGGTATATGTTGCAGAACATTATCTTGGAATGAAAGTAGAACACAGGGAAGTATACTTCGATGAAGTAAAAGACTTCGCAGAGGCAGGACTTTGCGGAACAGCAGCAGTTATTTCTCCAATCGGAAAGATTGTTGACCACGGCAAAGAAATCTTAATTCCAAGTGGAATGGAAGAAATGGGACCTGTAACAAAGAAACTTTATGATACTCTGACCGGAATCCAGATGGGACGTATTGAAGCTCCGGAAGGATGGATTAAGAGAATCCTGTAAGAAACACGCATTGCGGGTTTCCTACATAAACGAGAGGCGGTATCCGGAAGGATGCCGCCTCGTTTTGTGTTGTTCAGTATTTGTAAGAAGCTGCCAGAAATCTGTAAGAAGCTCCCGGTGGTAGCATCTTTAGATATAGAAAATTTGAAAATAGGAATTGACATTTAAAAATACAGGTTCTATACTTATTAAGAATATGAAAAGACGATGACGAAGAGAGTAGTTTTCCATGGAAAGTCAAAGAGAGCCGGGGCAGGTGGAAACCGGCATGAGTAAATGGAAAATGAAAATCACTTCCAAGTTGCAGTTCGAACAGGCAAAGATGCGTTAGTAGAAACTGACGGATTTCCCCCGTTATGGGAACGTATATGCGAAGCAGAAAGCTTCAAGTATGTTGTAACAAGGTGGTTAGAAACGGCAGGCGCACGTCCTTATTACAGGACGGCGTCTTTTTTACTTTACAGGAAATTGCTTTCCTGTAAAGTAAAAAACGCTCCGCAAGGATGCACACTGCGGCGTATAAGGTAGATGTCGCAAGCGACCGCCGCAGGCACGAGAATGTGCCAAGGCACATTCTTTTTTACGAGGGTAGCGAGAAACTGAAATTTTAAGGAGGACTAACATGTACGAAAAAGTTTCCCCAAATCTAAATTTTGTGGACAGAGAAAAGCAGACTGTAAAATTCTGGAAAGACAATGATATTTTTAAGAAAAGTATGGAGAACCGGAAAGAAGGCGAGACCTATACTTTCTATGATGGACCGCCAACTGCAAATGGTAAGCCACATATCGGTCACGTATTAACTCGTGTTATCAAAGACATGATTCCAAGATACCAGACTATGAAGGGCAAATATGTCCCACGTAAAGCCGGATGGGATACCCATGGACTTCCGGTAGAGCTGGAAGTAGAAAAGCTTTTAGGCTTAAACGGAAAAGAGCAGATTGAAGAATATGGTATGGAGCCATTCATCAAGAAATGTAAAGAATCCGTATGGAAATACAAAGGAATGTGGGAAGATTTTTCAGGAACCGTTGGATTCTGGGCTGATATGGAAAACCCATATGTAACCTATGATGATAATTTCATTGAATCTGAGTGGTGGGCTCTTAAGAAAATCTGGGATAAGAAGCTGTTATACAAAGGTTTCAAGATTGTTCCTTACTGCCCGAGATGTGGAACCCCGCTTTCTTCCCAGGAAGTAGCACAGGGATATAAGACGGTAAAAGAACGTTCTGCAATCGTAAGATTCAAAGTAATCGGAGAAGATGCATATTTCCTGGCATGGACCACAACTCCATGGACACTTCCATCTAACGTTGCACTTTGTGTAAACCCGGACGAGACTTACTGTAAAGTAAAAGCTGCTGACGGATATACTTATTATATGGCAGAAGCACTGTTAGATAAGGTACTTGGCAAATTTGCGGATGAAGAAAATGGCGTAAAAGCATATGAAGTATTGGACACTTTCCCAGGAAAGTCATTAGAGTACAAGGAATATGAGCCATTATTTGACTGTGCAGAGGAAATCTGCAAGAAACAGCATAAGAAAGGCTACTATGTAACCTGTGATACTTATGTAACCATGACAGATGGTACCGGTATCGTTCACATCGCACCTGCATTTGGTGAAGACGATGCCCAGGTTGGACGTAGATACGAACTTCCATTTGTCCAGCTGGTAGACGGAAAAGGAGAACTTACCAAAGAGACTCCATATGCCGGTGTATTTGTAAAGAAAGCAGACCCAATGGTATTAAAAGATCTGGAAGAAAAAGGACTGCTCTTTGATGCACCAAAATTTGAACATGAATATCCACACTGCTGGCGTTGTGATACTCCGCTGATTTACTATGCAAGAGAATCCTGGTTCATTAAGATGACCGCAGTAAAAGAGGATTTGATCCGCAATAACAATACCGTAAACTGGATTCCGGAATCTATCGGAAAAGGACGTTTCGGTGACTGGCTTGAAAATATTCAGGACTGGGGTATTTCCCGTAACCGTTACTGGGGAACTCCGCTTCCTGTATGGGAGTGTTCCTGTGGACATCAGGAGTGTATCGGAAGCCGTGCAGAATTAGCAGAGCGCAGTGGCAATCCGGATGATGCCAAAGTAGAATTACATCGTCCATACATTGATGCAGTAACCTTCAAGTGCCCGGATTGTGGCGGCGAAATGCATCGTGTACCGGAAGTAATTGACTGCTGGTTTGACTCAGGAGCAATGCCATTTGCACAGCATCATTATCCATTTGAAAATGAAGACCTCTTTAAACAGCAGTTCCCTGCACAGTTTATTTCCGAGGCAGTAGACCAGACCCGTGGATGGTTCTATTCCCTGATGGCAGAGTCTACCTTATTATTTAATAAAGCACCATATGAAAATGTTATCGTATTGGGACATGTACAGGATGAAAATGGACAGAAGATGAGTAAGTCCAAAGGAAATGCCGTTGACCCGTTTGATGCATTAGAGACTTACGGAGCAGATGCAATCCGCTGGTATTTCTACATCAACTCTGCACCATGGCTGCCAAACCGTTTCCATGGAAAGGCAGTACAGGAAGGACAGCGTAAATTCCTTGGAACACTTTGGAATACTTATGCATTCTTCGTGTTGTATGCAAATATTGATGAATTTGATGCAACCAAATATACACTGGATTATGAGAAACTTTCCGTTATGGATAAATGGCTTCTCTCCAAACTCAATACACTGATTAAGACTGTAGATAATAATCTGGGTAATTATCGTATTCCGGAAGCTGCAAGAGCACTGGATGAATTTGTAGATGAGATGAGTAACTGGTATGTAAGACGTTGTCGTGAGCGTTTCTGGGCAAAGGGCATGGAGCAGGATAAAATCAATGCATATATGACTCTTTATACTGCACTGGTAACTGTATGCAAGGTAGCAGCGCCGATGATTCCTTTTATGACAGAAGAAATTTACCAGAACCTGGTATGCAGCATCGACAAGAGTGCGCCGGAAAGCATCCATCTTTGCGACTATCCGGTGGCAAACGAGAGCTGGATAGACAGTGAATTAGAGAAAAATATGGACGAAGTATTGAAAATCGTTGTTATGGGCCGTGCCTGCAGAAATACTGCAAACATCAAGAACCGTCAGCCGATTGGAAATATGTTTGTAAAAGCACCATTTGAATTATCCGAATACTTTACAGAGATTATCGAAGATGAGCTGAATGTAAAGAAAGTGACATTTACAGAGGATGTCAGTGCATATACTAGCTATACCTTTAAACCACAGCTTCGTACCGTTGGACCGAAATTCGGTAAATATTTAGGTCAGATTCAGAAAGCACTTGCAGAATTAGACGGCAACAAGGCAATGGCTGAGCTTAAGAGCACAGGTGCACTGAAACTTGACAGTATAAGCGACGAAGTTGTATTATATGAAGAGGATTTACTTATCACCATGACACAGCAGGAAGGTTACATGACAGAAGGTGATAATGAAGTGACCGTAGTTCTTGATACGAACCTTACTCCGGAACTTTTAGAGGAAGGAATGGTAAGAGAATTAATCAGCAAAATCCAGACAATGCGTAAGGAAGCAGGATTTGAAGTAATGGATAAAATTACTGTTTCTTATAAGGCAGATCAGAAAGTAAAAGACATCTTCGCAAAATATGGGGAAGAAATTGCAAAAGAAGTTTTGGCTGAGAGTGTTGTGGCTGATACGGTGAGCGGATATCAGAAAGAATGGAACATTAATGGTGAAACGGTTGTGCTTGGCGTGGAAAAGAAATAAGCAGAATAAAGATAAGGGAGTGGAGCCGACAGGGGCTTGCTCCCTTTTTGCACAAAAAACACCGGAATCGAAACAAAAGGAGAACATTATGAAAAGCAAAATGTTTGAAAAGGAAACCTTCAAAAAAGAGGTGGTTGAGAACGTAAAATACCTCTATCGTAAGACAATGGATGAAGCAAGCGAGCAGGAAATTTTCCAGGCAGTATCCTACGTTGTAAAAGATGTAATCATTGACCAGTGGCTTGCAACCCAGCAGGAATTTGATAAAGCAGATCCAAAGATTGTATACTATATGTCCATGGAGTTCTTAATGGGCCGTGCATTAGGCAATAACCTGATTAACCTAACTGTGTACAATGAAGTGAAAGAAGCTTTAGAGGAAATGGGAATCAACTTAAATGCCATAGAGGATCAGGAGCCGGACCCGGCACTTGGAAATGGTGGACTGGGAAGACTTGCTGCCTGCTTTATGGAATCTTTGGCAACTCTGGGATATCCGGCATATGGTTGTGGAATTCGTTACCATTATGGAATGTTCCGTCAGAAAATAGAGAATGGTTATCAGGTAGAAGAGCCGGATAACTGGTTACAGAATGGATATCCATTTGAATTAAAACGTCCGGAATACAATTTCGAAGTAAAATTTGGTGGATATGTACGTGCAGAGGCACAGCCAGATGGAAGAACCAGATTCGTACAGGAAGGCTATCAGTCCGTAAAAGCAATTCCTTATGATATGCCAATCGTAGGTTATAACAATAATGTAGTAAATACATTGATGATCTGGGATGCAGAGCCAATGGAATGCTTCGAGCTGGATTCCTTTGATAAAGGTGATTATCATCGTGCAATCGAACAGCAAAACCTTGCAAAGAACTTAGTAGAAGTTCTCTATCCGAATGATAACCATATCGCAGGAAAAGAGCTTCGTTTAAAACAGCAGTACTTCTTTGTATCTGCCAGCTTACAGCGTGCGATTGCAAGATTTAAGAAGAATCATCCAGACATTCATATGCTTCCTGAAAAAGCAGTATTCCAGATGAATGATACCCATCCAACCGTAGCAGTTGCAGAGTTAATGCGTATCTTACTGGATGAAGAAGGTTTAGAGTGGGATGATGCATGGAATATTACAACGAAATGTTGTGCATATACCAACCATACCATCATGGCAGAAGCATTAGAGAAATGGCCAATCGAGATTTTCTCAAGACTGCTTCCTAGAATTTACCAGATTGTAGAAGAAATCAACCGTCGTTTTGTACTGGAAATCCAGCAGAAATATCCTGGAGACAACCACAAGGTTGAGAAGATGGCAATTATATATGATGGTCAGGTAAAAATGGCTCATCTGGCAATCTGTGCAGGATATTCTGTAAATGGTGTAGCGGCACTTCATACAGAAATCCTTAAGAAACAGGAATTAAAAGATTTTTACGAGATGTTCCCGGAGAAATTTAATAATAAGACCAATGGTATTACACAGCGTCGTTTCTTAATGCATGGTGATCCATTACTTGCAGACTGGGTAACCAAATATGTTGGAAAAGACTGGATTACAGACCTTTCCCGCATCAAGAGATTAGAGTTCTATGCAGATGATGAAAAGGTTCAGCAGGAATTCTTAAATATCAAATATCAGAACAAGCTGCGTCTTGCATCTTATATCGAAGAACACAACGGAATTGAAGTAAATCCTCGTTCTATCTTTGATGTACAGGTAAAACGTCTGCATGAGTACAAACGCCAGCTCTTAAATATTCTTCATGTAATGTATCTTTACAATGAATTAAAAGAGCATCCGGATATGGAATTCATTCCAAGAACTTTCATTTTCGGAGCAAAAGCAGCAGCAGGCTACCGCAATGCAAAACTTACCATCAAATTAATCAACTCTGTTGCAGATGTCATCAACAATGATAAGTCTATCAACGGAAAGATTAAGGTTGTATTTATCGAAGACTACAAGGTATCCAATGCAGAGATTATTTTTGCAGCAGCAGATGTCAGCGAGCAGATTTCTACTGCAAGTAAGGAAGCTTCCGGAACCGGTAATATGAAGTTCATGCTGAATGGAGCGCTTACTATCGGAACCATGGATGGTGCAAACGTTGAGATGGCAGAAGAAGTCGGCAAAGAAAACATGTTTATCTTCGGTATGAGCTCTGACGAAGTGATTGCTCATGAGCAGAAACGCGATTATGACCCAATGCAGATTTTCAACAATGATCAGGATGTCCGTAAAGTTCTGATGCAGTTAATCAACGGATTCTATTCACCAAATGATCCGGAATTGTTCCGTGACCTTTACAACTCACTGCTGAATACACAGTGCACACAGTACGCAGATACTTACTTTATTCTGGCAGACTTCCGTTCTTATGTGGAAGCACAGAAGAAGATTAATGCTGCATATGCAGATGAAAAAGAATGGGCTAGAAAAGCAATCTTAAATATTGCAGCTTCCGGCAAATTCTCATCTGACCGTACGATTCAGGAATATGTGGATGATATCTGGCACCTGAACAAAATCACTGTTACAGTAGATGACAAAGCAGAATAAAATTAAGAAATAAAAGCATAAGCATAAAAACAGAAAGAGGCAGCAGCCCGGCAGGGTTGTTGCCTCTTTCTGCTTTAAGACGTTAGGCATCCGTAAGAAGCACCGGTGACAGATTCTGTGAGGTTTAAGCTACTGGGAAAAATTTACTTGTATTCAAAGAACTTATTTGTTACAATCAACACAAAGCATATATTCTGATTTTCGAATGGCGAAAGCCAGTCTAAATTTCTAGTATCAATTCAATGAATTCTATGCTTTTAAATTCTAATTACAATTAATAAACGCATAGTGCATTGAAGAGGCAGAAGTTTAGGAAAATATGAGATATATGCAATCCTGCTTTTCACTGCATTATGGGAAAAGGAGAAAAAATGAGAACTTTAGAAGAACTGAATCTGGTGGATGACTTTCTGGTAAATAGCTTAACCAGTCACAAAATTTATGGGGAACAGTCAGCGAGGTATATTTTGGAATGCATTCTGCACCGACAGATAGGAAAGCTTACGGTAGTGCCGCAGCGTTTCTTTTGCGGAGAGAATACAGAAACCCACGGAATCCGGCTGGATGTATATCTGGATGAAGAGAATGGTGAAATCTTTGATATAGAACCGGACCAGAATGACGGAAAGAACGAGATGGCAGCATTGCCAAGAAGAGTCCGTTTCTATCATGCAAAAATTGACGCGGGAAATTTGCCATCGGGCGAAACCTATGGAAGTCTTCGGAATGTTGTTGTGATTTTCATTACAACTTATGACCCCTTTGGACTGAACCGTATGGTGTATACCATTAAGAACTGTTGTGTAGAAGTGCCGGAATTAAAGTATGAGGATGGTGCACAGACGATATTCCTGTATACAAGAGGAAGTGAAGGAAATCCGCCGGAGGAATTAAAACAGCTACTGCATTACATGGAACATTCATCTGTAGAGAATGCTTCCACCGAAAACCTGAAAAAGTTACACCGGATGGTAACTGCAGTCAAACGGGATGGAGAGGTAGGTCTTGCATATATGAAGAGCTTTGAGAGAGAAGAAAGAATTCGGAAACAGGGCGAAGAAGAAGGCAGAAAAGAAGGAAAAAAAGAAGGCTTGGAAGAGGGCGAAATAGTAGGAAAAACGAAGGAAGTTATAAAGCTTGGACGCAGATTCGGAAAGTCAGAGAAAGAAATTATTCTATTGCTGCAGGAGGAACTGCATATAGATAAAGATAAGGCAACGGATTTTCTGGAAAAGTATGATAAGTAAGACGATTAGAAAGAATGTGAGAATTACAGCATGAGCAACAAATTGGCGAAGCATCAGAAACAAAAAGAACGATTAACCGGAAAGCAGAAGAAAGTTCTGCTCTGGAGTTGTTTTGTTGCTTTAAGCATAGCTTTTCTGGCGGTCTGGTTAAACGTATTTTTGACGTCGAAGGCACTTCACAGGCAAATGGAAGAGATGGTATTAGGAGAAGATTATGATAGAGAAGATGTTGTGATAACGGATAAAAAGAGTGAAGATGCTACGGCGGATAATTCCATATCTCAAAATTATTTCTTCTATTATCATGATGGCAAAACGAATGAATATAATAAGCGGATGCAGGTGCCGGAAAGTGTATATGCAGAATATAAAGTGGGAGATACCATAACTGCATATACCACAGATCATATAAAATATTCTTATAATAAAGCGGGCATTCTTCCAGATAAAAAATATAGGAACAATGAATTAATGAAAGTAGCCGGAGTGTTGCTGGGAGCTGCAATAGGTTTCCTGAGTTTGTGGGGCTTATTAAACAGAAAGATAAATTAAAAACTATTATTTCAGGAGAAATTCAAGATGTTGTATATTATGCGGCATGGAAAAACGGAATGACATGAGTAAATTGGAGTGGACAATAAAATTAATTATTATAGTGGTTGGTTCAGTCGTTGCAGCATATGGCATTACACTGGCATTGTATGCGGGATTTGGCGGTGCAACCCTTGCCGTATTATGGCAGGGAATTTCGAAAACATTTCATGTAAGTATCGGTACGGCATCCATGATAGTAGCCATAGTTATGATTGTATTTGCGTTTTTCTATGACAGGTCACAGATACATATCGGCACGATACTTTACCAGATTGTGTATAGCTTTTGTGTAGATTTGTTTGCAAATGCACATGTGTACAGTACGCATATATGGGTAAATGCACTTATCATGTTATTGGGAATTGTGCTTTTTGCAATAGGAACTGGTTTTTATGCGGCAGCCTCCCTGGGGCGGGGTTCTTATGAGGCACTGACTTTTTCTCTTGCGGAAAAGAACAACTGGCAGGTAAAAATTGTACGAATGGTACTGGATGTCGTGATGGTTGTGACAGGCGTTATGCTGGGCGGAAAATTTGGCATATGCACCATAGTAACAATCCTCATTTCCGGACCGGTCATCCAGTTTACTGCGGCAAAAACGAAAAAGTTAATTTGCGTTGCTTGTGGCAACGACCGTTCTGATATCTAATAGTGGTATCAAAACAAAGGAGACACACAGGACTGTCCCACTGTGCATCTTATAATTCAAGAATAACTCCTTTGCCGGCATATGGAGAATGCGAAGAATAAGAAACAGACAGAGTCGGAGAGGGCAGAAGCAACAATGGTTGATAATGGCGATGGAATCAAGAAGGTAGTTGTCAAATAGAAGTAGATACATATGAACAGGCTCAGGTATTGTCTGAGGCACTTGAAAAGTGCAAATAATAGTTGGATTATGGGAGGATAGATATGGCTGCTACAATTATTTATTTGGTAATTTCATTATTGGTTTCACTTATTTTTATCATAATTGGAATTATGCAGTATAGGTCTGAAAAACCAGTATCAATAAATACGGGAGAGAAACCACTTCGTAAAGAGGAACTGACAAATGTTACAGAATGGAACCATAGACATGGCAGAAATTTTATTATTTTGGGTTGTGTGCTATTTATTACGCAAGCTGTTTTTGGATATTTTATTAAAAAGCTGGATGGCGTTGTGGTTCAGGTGGTTATTTATATGATAGTTCTATTTTCTGAAATCGCATGGGTTGAGTTTGAACATAATATGATGAAAAAGAAAATGATAAAAAAGCATTGAAATAACAACTTATAATTTGCAAAAAAATGAAGGTTCCTGAGGGGCTTTACCCCGATAACCTGGAATTGACCGAGCTCTTTGAGCGAGGGATACTTCTTGTCCGA
>ULUV01045424.1_pt1 | contig 64388 bp, 50 predicted proteins | sample 1958921 | NCBI WGS metagenome assembly ULUV01 (sample SAMEA4835772, study PRJEB28245) | human gut metagenome | biome: gut microbiome; material: fecal sample | place: Denmark | collected 2008
CAAAGCTGTATGCTTAATCCCCCAGGTTTATCGGGTGAGCCTTAATTCCTTCTACCTTGCAGCGGAAAAACATTCGACCTACAAATTCTGCATTTTTATTTTTTGAACTTCTCAAATGCAGATTTTCTATCGTTGATGCCATCTGTTGAGATAAAAACACTATCTTTGTGGTGCAAAATGTGATACCAATATCCAAAATAACACCATAACATGAGGTTTGAACCTAAGAAATACTTGAATGAACTCGTCGCAGGACGTGGAAGCGGACTTGTGAAGATTATAATGGGTGTCAGGCGATGTGGAAAGTCTTTTCTTCTTTTGGGTCTGATTTTGATTGGCGGAATATTGTGCTCATGCCAAGTGAAGACAGACTGGAGGGAAAAGCCTTTGGCAAGTGATTTGCAGTTCACACAGTTGGCGAGAAGCTGGGACGAGGGCATCCCATTGGGCAATGCGACTGTTGGCGCTTTGCTATGGCAAAGGGATTCGGCTCTACGTTTTTCTCTGGACCGTACCGACCTTTGGGACCTTCGCCCTATGGATAGTATCTCCGGGTCCAACAACCGTTTCTCGTGGGTATATAGTCAAGTGCAAAAGGGCGACTATCTACCAGTTCAGAAGAAATACGACTGGCCTTACGACCAGCTGCCTGCTCCTTCGAAAATATCAGGAGCTGCCCTTGAGTTTCCTTTGGAAAAATTGGGTGAGCCTAACGACATACGTCTGTATCTGAACAATGCGTTGTGCGAGGCCCGTTGGGATAATGGCACCACACTGAAGACTTTTGTTCATGCCACTGAGCCTGTGGGCTGGTTTGTTTTTGAAAACCTCCCCGACACAATATGCCCCAGTTTGATAGCACCGCAATACAACAAGCCTGTAGCTGCTGGTGATAACGATCCGGTGACAGGCTTAGATTTGCGTCGTCTGGGCTATGAACAAGGAACGCTACGGACTGAGGAGCAGGAAATAACCTATCATCAGCCGGGGTGGGGCGGATTCTATTACGACGTGAATGTACGTTGGAAACAAAAAGGCAAAAAGTTGTATGGCGTTTGGAGTGTCTCTTCTTCTTTGTCGTCCGACAAGGCTTCGGAAGCAACCCTCCAAGCCTTGGAGCGTGGTGTAGCCTCGGACTACAGCGCCCACATGGACTATTGGAACAACTATTGGCAAGCCTCTTCCATTTCCATACCCGATACGGTCTTGCAGAAGCAATACGACAATGAAATGTACAAGTTTGGTTCTGCTTCCCGTGAAAACTCTTCTCCAATCTCTCTCCAGGCTGTATGGACTGCCGACAATGGGAAACTTCCACCATGGAAGGGTGATTATCATCACGACTTGAATACGCAGTTGAGTTATTGGCCATCCTATATGGGAAACCATTTGCAGGAAGAGATGGGCTATCTGAATACGCTTTGGAACCAACGTGAGGTCTATAGGAAATACACGAAGCAATACTTTGAATGTGAAGGTATTAACGTTCCGGGCGTTTGCACATTGACTGGCGAACCGATGGGCGGCTGGATTCAATATGCCATGTCTCCAACGGTGAGTGCTTGGCTGTCGCAGCATTTCTATCTGCATTGGAAATATTCGGCCGATAATGTATTTCTGAAAGAACGGGCTTATCCGTTTATGAAGGATGTGGCGACTTTCCTCGAACAGCTTTCCAGCGTTGACAACCAGGGTTTTCGTCGCCTGCCAATGAGTTCAAGTCCCGAAATATTCGACAATAGTATCAAGGCTTGGTTCAAGGACATGACCAACTACGACCTTTCCTTGATGAAGTTTGCCTTCAAGGCTGCTTCCGAAATGGCCACGGCTTTGAAGTTGAATGACGAGGCGGTGCATTGGGAAAAAGTAGGAAAACAGTTGCCAGCCTTTGATTTGGACAAAGAGGGTTCGCTCACTTTCGCCAAAGGTTTCCCCTATAACGAGTCGCATCGCCACTTCTCCCACGCCATGGCAATTCATCCGTTAGGGTTGCTTGATTACAGTCAGGGAGAGGAGTCCCAACAGATCATCAATGCTACGCTCAAACGCATGCAGGAAGTGGGCCCGGACTGGTGGTGCGGTTATTCCTACAGTTGGTTTGGCAACATGAAAGCCCGTGCGTTTGACGGCGAGGGTGCCGCTCAGGCCCTGAAGACCTTTGCCGAATGCTTCTGCTTGCCCAACACCTTCCATGCCAATGGCGACCAGACGAATAGTGGTAAGTCAAAGTTTACCTATCGCCCCTTCACGCTCGAAGGAAACTTCGCCTTCGCTTCCGGAATACAAGAGATGCTGATGCAGAGCCATACCGGTATCATTCGAATCTTCCCTGCTGTCCCAGCTTCATGGCAAGATATCTCTTTCCAGGATCTGCGTGCCATGGGCGCCTTCCTTGTGTCTGCTGAGCAAAAAGGTGGCAAGGTGCAGCAAATCAGCATTTATCCAAAGCAGGGCGGAACTTGCCGTATTGCTTTGCCTGCGTCTATGCAAAATGGAGAACCGACGGTGACAGGCAATGAGGGCGATGTAACCCGTGAGGGCGAAGTGCTGGTGATTCCGACTCAGAAAGGTGAAAGGATTATAATCAGTTGGCCATAACATAAAGTGTTTTTTATGGTCTTTTCTTTCTGATAAACATAGTTAGTGTCCACTAATTTAAAACAAGTTACTGATAATTGAGAAATTAACTTGCAAAATATTTGCTCAGTTCAGAGAAAATGATTAACTTTGGGGGGGTTAAAAACTCGCAAGGGCAACATGAAACACTACTCACAATACCGTATACACGACCTGTATGAGCTCCAAGAGTCTCTCTCGGGATTGAGCAAGTCAAACCGATGGGTCAAGCTTGCCGACCGCCTTCCTTGGCCCAGGATCGAGAATGAATACAACAAGCGTTTGAGGAACAGCCATTGCGGAGCAGGCAACAAGCCCGCCCGCATGATTGTTTGGGCCTTGATCATGAAGCATGTGGAGAATTTGAGCGACGAGAAACCATCCAGACCATCCAGCCCATCCAGGAGAATCCGTACATGCAATATCTGCTTGGGCTTTCCAAGTTCACGGAAAAGCCCATGTTCGTACCAGAGTTGTTTGTTCTGATCCGCAAGCGCCTTGACCAGGACTTCTTTGTCTCATTTTCGCAAAAACAGGTTTGGAGGCCCTCAAAAAGAGAGTTGTCGGCACCATCGACGGCCTCGTGGGAGTTTTGACCCGCCACAAGTCTGCTGGGGCAGGATAAATTAGCGGATCCTAATTTAAAACAAATCATTTATTTTTGCGTTTGAATCATTAAAAAGAATAGTGATGGCAAAGAAATTCAATCGCATCAAGGTGGTGCTAGTAGAGAAAGGAGTCACCAGCAAATGGCTTGCGGAGCAACTTGGCAAGAATGTCACTACGGTGTCAAAATGGTGTACTAATGACAACCAGCCCAATCTGGAGACGTTGCTTTTGATAGCGCGGCTGCTGAACGTGGAAGTGCAGGACTTGATAGCCAAGGACGCAGAGATATAACAAGTTTTCATGACTTGTGCAGAAAGAATGCACTCGTCACAACTATTTTTGCGCACACTCATTTATGAATGGCATAAAGAATATTGATACATAATAATGGCAAACGACGTTGACATTAGTGAGAATGACCTTCTCCGCTCGCATCCCGAAGTGCTCAGGAAGTTGCTTCTCGATCACACCACCCACAAGAACATCTTCTGGGCTACCGACTCGTATGCGCATCTTGGCGAGGGCTTTGGCTTCGATGACGAGATTACTGTGGAGCATATCACGGGTGAGAACGGTCAGGTGATACAACCTCGTGCCGTGAAGGCTACCGAGGTGCAGACGCAGCGAGCCAAGGACATGGCGGAGGTGTTCACCCCTTCGTGGATATGCAACGCACAGAACAATTTGGTGGACAGTGAGTGGTTTGGTCGCACCGACGTGTTCAACCACGAGAACAACGACCGTTCGTGGACTCCCACCGAAGGGAAGATTGTCTTTCCCAAGGGGAAGACATGGCGAGACTACATCCTCGACAACCGTTTAGAGGTGACGTGCGGCGAGGCTCCCTACCTCGTCAGCCGCTACGACTCAGTGACGGGGTTGCCCATCAATTCGCTCAACCATCGCATCGGCATCCTTGACCGTAAGTTGCGCATCGTGAGCGAAAACACGGAGACCTCCGGCGAATGGCTCAAAGCTGCCAAGGAAGCCTTGTGCTCCACATACGGCTTTGAGTGGCAGGGCGACAACCTGCTGTTGGCTCGCGAGGCGGTGTTCTACACCTTCTGCGACTACTACGAGGCGAAGTTTCACAAGCCTGTGCCGGAGAAGTCGCTCGAAGGCATGGCATATATCATCTCGTGGAACCTTTGGCAGATGGACGGCTTGCGGCTTGTCATCCCAGGCTCGTGCGACAAGGTGTTCCAGCCCAGCATGTTCGGCGAACCCGAAAAGATAGAGTGTCCGGGCTGCAAGCGCGGTTCCATGGACGGACACATCGGCATACGCTGCCGCATACGTGACTGGCGATACAGCGGAAAGGACAAGGAAAAAGAGCGACCTTATTTCTCCACTTTCGCATTAAACAACAAGAAACAGTAACACATAATATATATAGGCTTATGGCGGCATATACTACTATTGAGGTGGTGAAGCCCAAGCTGCGCACTGGGCTCCTCGACGAAGGCGGCATCGAGCTGCGCGATGACCAAGAGCAGGCTGTGGGCGAGGCCATGAAATACTTCAAGCGGCACAAGAAGCATGCTCGCTTCCTCTGGAACGCCAAGATGCGTTTCGGAAAGACCATCTGCGCCCTTGAACTCGCCAAGCGCATGGGGGTGCTGCAGGGCGACGACAAGGTGAGCCGCACCATTATCGTCACCCACCGCCCCGTGGTGAACGACTCGTGGAAGGAGGACTTTCAAAAGGTATTTGGCGAGGACTGCACGTCGTGTCACTATGGCACCAAGTTTGACGACACTGCCGAGGGCGATTTCTATGCCCTCGACCGAGCTGTGTCATATGGCAAGCATTTCGTGTTCTTCGCCTCCATGCAGTATCTTCGCCGCTCCAAGCTTGTGGGCGGCGACAACGACGAGCAGCTGAAGGCTGACATTCTCTCCGCCGACTGGGATCTCGTGGTGGTGGATGAGGCGCATGAAGGCACACGCACCGAACTGGGACAGCGGGTCATCGACTTGCTTACACAGCACGACCACACCCGTGCGCTCCATCTCTCGGGCACTCCGTTCAACCTTTATGAGGACTTTGCCGACGACCAGATCTACACCTGGGACTACATCAAGGAACAGACCGCCAAGCGACAATGGCCATCCCTCCATCCGCAGGAACCAGCGGAGAACAACCCCTACCGTGAACTGCCCGACATGGAGATACGCACCTATGACCTGGGCCGCCTCGTGAAGGCAGACCTCGGTGAGGATGCTACCTTCCAGTTCAAGGAGTTCTTCCGCACCAAGCAGGGCAACGACGTTCCCAAGGAGGAGCGTGGACGCTTTGTGCATGAGGATGCCGTCAGGGAGTTTCTCGACCTGATGTGTACCGAGGACAAGGATAGCCACTACCCCTTCTCCACCGACGAATACCGTACCTCGTTCAACCATACGCTTTGGGTGGTGCCTGGCGTAAAGGAGGCGAAGGCTCTGGAACGGTTGCTCCGCGACCACGAGGTGTTTGGCGGCTTCGATGCCATCGTCAATGTGGCTGGCAACAGCGAGGATGACGAGATGCGGCAGGATGCGCTCGACAGGGTGAAGAAGGCCATCGGTGCCGTGCCCGAGCAGACCTACACCATCACCATTTCCTGTGGCCGACTGACCACGGGTGTCACCGTGCGCCCATGGACTGCCGTGTTCTATCTGAAAGGTTCGGAGAACACCTCCGCCGCCACCTATATGCAGACCATCTTCCGTGTGCAGTCGCCTTACACCTATAAGGATGAGAACGGTGAGACGAGGATGAAGACCAAGTGCTATGTCTTCGACTTCGCCCCCGACCGTTCGCTGAAGATGGTGGCAGAGACCGCCAAGTTTGCCACGCTCACGCAGAAGCAGAAGCAGTATGCCACGGCTGCCACTACTCGCGAGAAGGACATCGAGAACATGGAACAGTTTCTCTCCTTCTGCCCGGTCATCGCCATGCAGGGCGGCAAGATGGTGGAGTTTCGTGCCGACAGACTCTTCGAACAGTTGGAGCATGTGTATGTGGACCGTGTGGTGCGCAATGGCTTCAACGACAACTCGCTCTATGACATACGCCAGCTGATGCAGCTCGACCCCGAGGAAATTAAGGATCTTGACACCCTCGGCGTGGAGATTGGCAAGACCACCAATATGGAAAAGCCCAAGCGGGCCAAGACCATCGACATGGCGAAGAACCAACTCTCCGACACGCAGAAGGCTGCCTTGAAGCGTGCCAAGGACAAGGAGCGCAATGGCGAACCGCTCACCAAGGAGGAGCGTGCCGCCAAGGAGGCGGAGAAGAAACGCCGTGACGAGGAACGCAAGGAGCGCGACAACCGAATCACCATTCTCCGTGGCATTTCGCTGCGCATACCGTTGATGATGTATGGTGCGAAGATTGACGATGAAGACGAGGGCATCACGCTCGAGAACTTCACTCGCATCATCGATGCCGACTCATGGGCGGAGTTCATGCCCAAGGGGGTAACCAAGGCCGACTTCAACAAGTTTCGCAAGTGCTACAACGCCACGGTGTTCGTGGCTGCCGGCAAACGCTACCGCCAGTTGGCTCGCGAGGCCGACCGTATGCATGTGGATGAGCGTGTGCGCCGCATCAGCGACATTTTTTCTTATTTCCACAACCCGGATAAGGAGACGGTGCTCACACCGTGGCGTGTGGTGAACATGCACATGAGCGACACTTTGGGCGGCTACACGTTCTTCAACGAGCGATTCGACGGACCTTGCGAGCGTGAGGTGCCAGCCACCAACGGCCAACTCTTCGAGTGGGTGACCACCGACGAACCTCGCTTCGTGGATCGTGGCGAGGTGACACGCACGGTGTTTGCCAGCGACTCGAAAATATTGGAAATCAATTCCAAGACAGGGCTTTATCCACTCTATGTGGCTTACTCGCTCTACCGCCAGCGTAAGAAGGATTTTGAGGCGACGGACGGTCTCATCGACGACCCCGACAACTATAGCGTGGAGGAGGAACAGGTGATTTGGGACGACATCCTAGCCAACAATGTCTATGTTATCTGCAACACCCCCATGGCGCGCCGCATCACCGAGTGCACCTTGCTCGGCTTCCGCAAGCTCAACATGCGTGAGGGCAACGAGCGACTTAACATCAAATCTGTACAACTCATCCGCCGTGCCACCGAAGACCGCGAGGCACTCATCAGCGACCTCCTCTCCGAGGGATTCTGGCGTGGCAACAAACGAAATAAAATCATCATGAAATTTGGAGCTGTGGTGGGGAACCCGCCGTATCAAGTGGTAAACAAAGGAAATGGCAATGGTGCAGACCCTATATACCATACCTTCATAGATATTGCACGTGCTGTTAGCCCCCGTGGCACATTGATTCATCCTGCACGCTTCTTATTTAATGCAGGTAAAACTCCTAAGGATTGGAATCAGCAGTTCCTTAATGACCCTCACGTTAAGGTGATGGATTATTGGGCAAGCAGTATGGAGGTTTTTCCCACAGTAGATGTAAAAGGAGGCATTGCTGTAACCTATTGGGATAGAAACAAAGATTTTGGTGCTATCGGCTTTTTCTCTGCCTATGATGAGCTACATTCCATCTTACGGAGAGTTAAAAGTTTCAAGGAAACAGCATTCTCGTCCATTGTCGCCCCAAGAGAGCTATACAGCATAACGGAGGATCTTTACAAAGAGCATCCTGAAATGGAAGGAAGACAAAGTAAGGGACACAGACTCAGCCTAGGTGCAAACATCTTTGAAGTGTTTCCCGAATTGTTTGAAGACGATTATGAGAACATTCAGTTTGAAGGAAAGGCCAAGATTTATGGAAGATATGAGAATCGTAGATGCTACAAATGGATAAAGGACACTTACATCACGCATCCCGATAATTATAAATGCTTCAAGGTGGTAATACCTGAAGCCAATGGCTCAGGAGCCATTGGCGAAGTACTGAGCACGCCGATTGTCGGTGAGCCGATTGTCGGCTACACCGACACTTTTCTTGGTGTTGGCTGCTTTGGTACAAATGAAGAAGCTGAGGCTTGTATGAAATACATCAAGACCAAATTTGCCAGAACGATGCTCGGCACATTGAAAGCAACTCAACACAATCCAAGAGACACTTGGGCCAACGTCCCTCTTCAGGACTTCACCTCTTCTTCCGACATCAATTGGAGAGCCAGTGTTGCGGACATCGACCAGCAGCTCTACCGCAAGTACGGCTTGTCGGCTGACGAGATTGCTTTCATAGAGAAGATGATCAAGCCGATGGAGTGAACGTTGGCAGAGAGTATATATAATATAAGGTGTTAGATTCATAACCGCCAATAAAGGATAGGAATGACGCAAGAAGAGATAAAAGACATGATGCTCTACGGTGAACGCATCAACGTGGAATATAAAGAGGCGTTCAACGAACTTCCCAAATCTTTTTGGGAAACCTACTCCTCGTTCGCCAATACAATTGGCGGACAGATAGTGCTTGGCATAAAAGAGCATCGCACAAAATTGACCATGCAAGAACGTTTCGAAATACAGGGGGTAAACAATGCTGCCAAAATACTGAAGACCCTGTGGGACACCGTGAACAGTGACAAGGTGAGCCGGAACATTCTGCTCGATGAGAATGTGGAAACGATTGACTATGACGGCAAACAACTCATAGTTGTCACAATTCCTATGGCCAACTATACTGAACGCCCAATCTACATAAACCGAAACATTCTTGGAGGAGCATACAAACGCAACTACGAGGGCGACTACCATTGCACCGATGATGAAGTGAAAGCGATGTTGCGTGATGCCAACGAAAACGGCAACGACGGGGCTTTGGTGGACAACTACACCATGGACGACATTGACTTGCCGACACTTCACGCCTACAGGAACAGGTTTGAGGTGCGCAATGTGGACCATGTGTTCAACCAACTGGATGACAAGGAATTCTTGAAGAACATGGGCGGATACACTATCGACCGCAACACCAAGCGCGAAGGACTCACTGTGGCAGGACTCCTGATGTTTGGCAAGGGGCTGCCTGTGCGTGAACGTTTCGACAATCTTCGCATGGACTACATCGACCAGACCAATCTGGTAGGAGAGAGCAGATGGAGCGACCGATTGACGTATGACGGTACTTGGGAAAACAACTTGTTCAATTTCTTCACCCGCGTGATACCTAAACTCACAGCCGATCTAAAACGCCCATTCAAACTTGAAGGGATGGAACGCGTGGATGACACACCCGTACATAAAGCTGTGCGCGAGGGACTTACCAATATGATCATCCATGCCGACCTGCTCATAACAGGAGTGCTGAAGGTGGCGAAAAAGGACAACGGAATGTTGTTCTCTAATCCTGGTTCACTGAAACTTCCTATTGAAGACATCAAACGAGGCGGCAACTCAAAAGCGCGCAACCCCAGAATACAGAATATGTTGCGGATGGTTGGCTTTGGCGATAATATCGGCAGCGGATATCCTACGATATTAAAAGCTTGGAGCGAACAGAATTGGCGTTGTCCGACATTACTTGACCGCAGCGAGCTGAGGCAAGTTGACCTCACTCTGCCCATGATCAGCCTCTTGCCTGAGCAAACGCTCCTCGAAATGCAACAGACCATCGGTAAAGATGGGTATACACGGTTGTCTGCCAACGAGCAATTGACCTTGGCTTACGTGTGGAATGGTGAGGAAATAAGCAACGCCATATTGCAGCAACTCTTGTCGCTTAATTCTATTGAAGCCGGTCGACTGCTCCATAATTTGGTGGACAAAGGCTTGCTGACACAGGACAGCAAGGGCCGCTGGACCACTTATAAAGTCTGTAGGGAAAAAGACAAAGGCGAGGAAAGAAAAGACAAAGGCGAGGAAAGAAAAGATAAAAGCGAGGAAAGAAAAGACAAAAGCGAGGAAAGAAGCGATAAAAGGAATTTACTCAACCTTTCTCCTATTGAAACACAGATTCTAAGGTTGATACAGCAAGACAAAAAGGTGACTTATGAGTCGATTGCTAAGGAATTGACAATTGGGCAAACCAAGGTGTACAAAGTGTTAGGCCATTTAAAAGAGCTGAACGTCATTGAACGAATTGGCGGACGCACCCACGGACACTGGCACATTTTGCTGGCAGACATTTCAAGTGAGAACGAAATTCTGCAAACAGATAAGCAAAGATGATACGCTCTATAAACAATAAGACATGGCACAATTCAAGATAGGAGACCCAGTGGTCAAGATAGACAGCGACGCTCACGGCACGGTGATAAATGTGAGGAGCGGCAGAGGAAGAGTGATATACACCGTAGTGTTTGGCGACGGCACACAATCAACCGTGCTGGAGCCAGACCTTCGTGCGGATTTTGATGTGAGCGACCCCTTTGAACGATGCAAGAGTGGCATATTCGGTAGTTATTCCGACTACTCGAAAATAAACACAACGTTTAAAATCAAGAACTCCAACAATTCCACTATCTCATCACTCAAAGCGTCGCGAACCTTGTTTCGGGCCTATCAGTTCAAGCCATTGTTGAAATTTCTCAATTCTCCTAATCGCCGCTTGCTTGTAGCTGACGAGGTGGGACTCGGTAAGACTATCGAGGCGGGGCATATCATGCTCGAACTGAAAGCTCGCAAAGAACTGCGCAACGTACTTATCGTATGCCCCAAGTCGCTCCAAGAGAAATGGAAAGCAGAACTATATGAGAAATTCGGACTAACATTCAAGATTGTAGATACCGCCAAGGAACTCATCAACGACCTCAATGCCAAGACTGGTACGGTGAGAGCCATCGTGAACTATGAGAAAATTCGTGGACGTAAAAGCAAGGGAAAAGAAGATGGAACGAAAAAGGACAAAATGCCCAATACGCTGATAGAATATCTCATGGAGCATCCGCAGCGTTTTAGCATGGTGCTTTGCGACGAGGCACACAAGATGCGCAACCGTGAGACGCAGACCTACAAGGGAGCAGAAGTGTTGATGAATCTTGCCGACACGGCACTCTTCCTGACAGCCACCCCTGTGATGATAAGCCAGGAGAATCTCTACAACCTTTTGCACTTGTTGGACAACTCGCGCTTCTTCCGCTACGACATCTTCGAGAACCGTATGGCAGAAAACCGTCCGTTCATCAAAGCCCTTTCGCAAGTGAACAACAATGTTCCGCTCAAAAAAATTAAGGAGCAATTGTTGATGTCGGAAGTGAAGCAGCACTATTACTCCAATGAGCAAGAAATATTTTCCGAATACACAACCATTCATGACATATTTCAGAAAGACCCTATCTTTCAGGAAATCATGGACTTGTGCGATGGTGAAGACAATACCAAGGTAAGGGCACGTTTGCAATACCTTTTCTCGTCCATGAGTATGATGAATAGCGTGTTCTCTCGCACCAGAAAGCGTGAGGTGACTACAGACTTTTCGCAAACCGAACGTAAGCCGCATCCTGTGAAAATAGACCTTACTCCCGACGAGCAAGAGGTATTTGACGAATGCATCGACCAATATGCAGACGACAATTCATATACGGATGAATGGGGAGATGACCATCTGACTCAGGGAGGAGCTTTGGGTTTAGTGCAAAAGAAGCGCATGATTGCCAGCAGCGTATGGGCATGTGCCAACGACGATAGCGATTTGGAGTGCGGTTATGATGCCTTTGCAAATTGCCGCGATGCCAAAGTGGAAAAACTACTGGATGTTATCAATGAAGTGTTTGCCAATGGTACGCACAAGTTAATTGTGTTCGCCCTTTTCCGCAAAACACTTCGCTACCTACAGATACGCCTGAAAAAGGCAGGTTACAACGCTGTAGTGATACATGGACAGATAAACAACCGCGATGAAATACTACAACAGTTCAAGACAGATGACAATATCCAGATACTACTGTCTTCCGAGGTGGGTAGTGAAGGTCTTGATATGCAGTTCTGCAACTCTATGGTCAACTACGATCTCCCATGGAATCCCATGGTGGTGGAACAACGTATCGGCCGTATTGACCGTTTCGGACAGAAGAGTCCTGTTGTGAATATCTACAACTTCATCGTTGCAGGTTCCATTCAGGAGGAAATTTACATCCGTTTGCTGGAACGCATTGGAATTTTCCAAGGCACTGTAGGCGATATGGAAGCCATCCTTGATGCCGAAATACATTATGACGGTGAGGAGATGACCATCCAAAAGGTTTACTCCAAAATGGAAAAGGAGTTTTTCACCAAGCAACTTACGCAGCAGGAGAGGGAGAAGAAAATTGCTGAGGTGGAACAGGCCATTGCCAACGAGAAAGAACATTTGCAACACCTGCAGGAGGGGTTGAGCAACACCTTGACAAACGACGCTTATTTCAGGGATGAGATAAGTCGCATACTCAATAACAACTCGTATGTGACAAAGGAAGAGTTGCAAAATTTCATGTTGGCAGCCATCCGACAAAAACTCACCACCTGCAATATGGACAAGATAAAAAAAGATGTATGGGAGTTTAAAATACCAGTGAGTCAACCCACTTTGCTCAAGAACTTCCTAACACAATATTGCCCGTTAAATGACGAGTACAGCATTAGTCTCAACCAGTTTAAGCGCAAGATAGATGACAAGCTGAAATTTCTTATCACGTTCAGTCAAGATGTTGCCTTCGACGATCGTAGCATCTATTATCTGAACATCTATCATCCCATGATACAAGCTTGCCTGAAGTTCTTCGAGGAAAATGCCGACGAGACAAAGACATCGTTCAGTTATTCCCTGTGTGCTGACGGATTACTCCAAGAGGGTGCGCGCTATTATATGGGTATCTATGAGATAGACTCGCAGCGCATGGTGCAAGGCGTAAAGAAGAAAAATTCCGTATTGCTTCCCGTTGTGTTTAATCTCCAAACTGACAGGATTGAGGAAAACCAGGATGTCATCGACCGTATATACCGCCGTTCGCAAGTGGAAGGTGCAGAACACAATGCCACCAACGAGGACATCAAAGCAGAAACGATAGACAATATGAGCTATGATTTCGCCGAATATGTAAGCGGAAAGATTCGGTCACGTCTGGAAGAGGAGAAACGTCAGACGGAAAGCGACCGTCAGCGAAATGAGCAACAGACAAAAGAATACTATAAGTCGCGCATTGCAGGATTTGAAGCGACGATAAAAGAAGAATCGTGGAAGCTGGAATGGGACATCGATGACAAGGAGCGCCTCGCTACAACCAGACGCGTGCAACTGGCAAAAAACCAGATAGGCATTCTTGAACGAGAACGCGACGAGCGTCTTGCGCGTATCAATGAAGACAGACAGATACAAATGCAGGACAAATTAATTTCGCTAAATCTGATAACAATCATATAAGCAACAGTATAACAAGGTAAGCCATGATAACAGTTGGACTGGATTTCGGAACTCACCAAAGCAAGGTGTGTATCGAACGGAAAGAAGGAGCGGAACAAAGCTATGAGTTTTTTATGTTTAAGGATAAAAGGAACAGAAAGCAGTTCACTCTTCCCAGTGTACTCTGTGTAGATGAAGAAGACCATATTCATTATGGTTATATCTTGATGAAACAGAAAGGTAGATTGGTGAAATATTTCAAGCAAGCTACCTTCACTGATAAGAATGACAAAATGTGTAAGACGAATGCCATATATTTCTCTATATGGTATATTGCCTATATCCTTTTTGACTTGGAAAATCTTCTAGGACAGGAATTTGCAATACAGATGGGTGTCCCTACAGATGGGGAACATTTGGAGGAAAAGCAACAATTGGCCGTAAGAATTCTATTGAGCGCATATAGACTGGTGGAAGAAGTTTACGAGCATGACAAGGAAAAATTCCTTGCCACAACGATGCACGAGTTATGCGAACGAACCGAACTTGTTCCTTATGATGCAGAACAAAAGCTCTTGTATTCCATTCTCGTGTTCCCAGAAGCATATGCTTGCTTGATGCCCCTTGTCAAGTCGAAGAAAATTGCCACGGGAATGTCTTTGATGCTTGACGTCGGAGGCGGTACAACGGACATTTCATTTTTTACTATCAAGGATGATCCTTTGTATCCGCGTCCCCTTATCTATGATTTCTATTCTCTGAACAAGGGCTTGAATTATCTGATAGATGCGGACAATGACACGACCCGTAAAGTTACTTCGAATGTGAAGGATGATAGTGAGATTTCTGATATAAGAAAAAGCGACTATACCAAAAACATAAGGATGCTTTGCGGAGATTTATGGAACAGGCTTGTTTGTGACTACAAGAAGACCGGAAGACCTCTACACTATTTTATGCAAGCACTCAAAGGGCGACCAATCATTTATACAGGTGGTGGAAGTACATTTGAGTTGCTAAGGACGGAGTATAATCCTTTTACAGAAATTATCCACATATCAGAAAGAGAGTGGCATAAGGAATTTGTGAAAGATATGGATATTATTTGTGAGTTGGGATTGTGTCCAATTTTATCAACGGCTTATGGTCTATCAATATCTGTGGGTGATGACATTATCGAGAATACACCTTTCAGCACTTTGTTTAGCCATTTAATCCCGGAAGAAAGAAGTCCTTATAACAACTCGGGAATGGCTAACGACAAAGCGAATTATTATGATGGTGATTATTAAATCGAAATAACGTATGGCAGACATCGACACAAAAAACAAACTGAAGACCTTCCTTCTCCGCACGAGATGGAAGACGGAGGGACAAGGCGAGGCGGTAATCCGTTTTGCAGAGGAGGTCTTGCCTCTTTTCGTTCGCAAATATCTTGATACAGACTTTGTGGACATTTACTCCCAGACGAGACACGAGGTATATGCCAACTGGAGGGAGAGAGTCTTCGATATTCCTGAGGCAAACAAAGAAAATGCGGCTGCCGAGGACCAATATACTGAGACGTTGAAGTTGCTTGCCGATTTCTATGACTCTACCACATTCAAAGGCAAACAGAAAGCCGTACTGACAGAGTATGAAAAGGCTGGCAAGAAGATTGTGGCAAAGAAACAACCAAAGAAACACATACCGCAGCCTGACCCTCTGCTGCCTGAGCAAGACGGACAGGAAGAACTGACGGAAGGAAAAATAAGACAGGTGAACGTGACAAGGCACGAGCGCAACCAACGATTGCGACAACAGTGCCTGGCGCATTACGGCTATGTATGCCAAGTTTGTGGAATGGACTTCGAGTCGCGCTATGGGGCGATAGGCAAAGACTTCATAGAGGTTCACCATCTCAACCCGATAGCCGACACCGACGGCGAACATGCCCTTGACCCCGAGCAAGGTCTGGTGCCGCTCTGTAGCAACTGTCACTCCATGATACATCGTGGAGGAAAAGACGGCAAGCCCATGACCCTTCGGGAACTCAAAGAGATTTATCAAACGCATAACGACCAAAAAAATGACCGATGAACTAAGAAATATACTGGAGCGATTCAACCCCGACGAACCTTATGTCTGGCGGTTGCGCATCGGCGATGAGACCTACCAATTGTTGGAAGCCTACATCGCCGAGAAAAGTGCGTCCATGAGCAAGGACATCACGGAAAGCGACGCACGTCTTGTTATCATTTACTTGGCGGAATGGTACAGGCGCATATACAAAGGTTCAGAAACGGGACAGACCAATGCTGCCGATGATATAGATCTGAAAAGAGTGTGGGAGGCATCTGGCATCCGATCCGACCGCTATGTCTATCAAACAGAAGCCGGCACACGGCTTTGGAAATACTCCATCTATGTGTTGGGGGGACTTGCCGTGCGCCACGAGTTGGGAAGGCATGACAACGGCTTCCTGAAAGTACTCTGCCGCCTGTTTCACGGTGAGGACTACACACTCGAAAATCTGGACGATGAAAGCCGTGCCGTGGCCTTTCGACAGTCGATAGCCAGAGAGCATAGCTTGTATGAGTATCTGAAAGAGATACTTGACAGTACGGGTGAGCAACACCGTGACAAGGAGACATTGGCTCTGATGGATGCCATCCGCACCGCCAACGATGAGGTGTTGCGCAAGAAATTGTTGCGCAAGAAATTCACTCTGGAATGGATTGTAGTATGCCAACCCGCTTCGCCCTATATGAAGCGGATGCTTCGGATAGTCCTAAAGCCCGAACAAATAGGAGGCGGACTGCATCAATATCTACGGTTCGACCGTCTTCGTGCTTGGGGAGTCTCAAACCCTGAAAGGTTGCGCAACATCTTCATTGGCATCCGATGGAGAAACGGCGATGAGTGCGTACAGGATTTGGACAAGCAGAATCCACTCCTTGTATTATCCAACACCACCAATGGCTTTGTGACCTGGGGCGCAGAGGAACGAGTTGCTACAGAACGCAACATCCCTGTAGAGACATTCACCCATCTCGATATTGTGGCATACGACAATCAGGGCAACGAGTGGATTGCACAGCCGGAAGAGGCGGCGTCGTGTATGCAATTGTGGCGCATGACTGATAGCTACGACCGCTGGACCAGCAAGCAACAATCACAGCATGCAACCGCCGTGGTGTTTACAAACGATTGGCACGGCACGACTCCTGCTGATATGCAAAAAGTATTCAAAGACAAAACAGGAAATACAGGAGCCTCATGGAACTGGTGCTACATCCAAAATGACATTACACTTACCGACAGCAAGGGGCAGTCTAAAACGCTCTACAACAGAAACGGATACGACCAGGTGTTTGCCGTACTGCACAAAGACGCGATATGCTACAAGGAAGGTGGACTTGTGACGATATGGCAAGAGGACGAAGAGGAAGGCCAGATCGAAGAACACTATCCGCTTATATTCGGACGGGACGACCTACATGTGCGCCACTTCCGCACAAAGGATGCCATTACAGAGGCAGAGATGGATTCGGAAGAAACGTGCCACGATGTGCAGTTCAAGCATAACGGACGGTATGAGGATTGGACAGAAGTCAATCATCCGCACTACGGATTGGTACAACTTCGCATCACGGAAAAGAATATAGTCTATCGCATGACAGCCTACTATTTGAACGGTCCCATCCGCCGATGCTTCGACACCGCCACCATATTATACAAAGACTTGGACGGAAAGAAACAGGTTTACCAAGACCATATAGAAAAAGGTGGACAACCAATTGAACCTACCGTGACATTGCGCATAGGTAACTGCGAAGTGGAAGTTTACCGACCTACCTTGACAAAGGAACTCTATCTTGATGGAAAGGTTTGGAAATACATCGAAGATGGCGAAGAGTTTACGTTGCCTTGGATATACAAAGACCGCATACGGATAGCGGATTTCAGCGCACAAGGCTTCCGCAAGTATGAGTGCAGCAATATGGTTTCACCATTCGCAACCTTTGACAAATCTGAGGACAACCAAGCCTTGTATCATCTGAGCAAGCGAACCTGTTGGGATGCCATGACGTTTGATGCTGACGCACCACAATGGTTGAGGATATGCTTGGCTAAGGATTCATCTAAGCCAAGGACTGAGTTGCCCTTGTTGAAGTGGAACATCTATCAAGACAAAGACCCACAACCTTTTGTCTATGAGGATGGTTATCAGAAGCAGAAAGGCGAAGTGATATTCATGGATGCACACAAGCCAGATGCAGACCTCGACTTTTTCTATACCGAACCAGGACGACCGGATGTGTTCGGCGGAAAGAAGATAAAGGGTATCGAGCAGAAATGCTTTGAGACGGCTGTAAAGTTTCAAACGTATTTCTCCGGCTATCATCCTGTCAGGCAGATGGCACAAAGAGGAGAGACAAACCAAAAGCTCATCAGCCAACTGAAGGAGCGTTATGGTGAGACATTGTCCGAAGACCTTCGACAGGGACTGACGAGATTGGCTGACGAATTTCAGCTGGATATAGAAGAATTAGATATCAACTTATAATATGACATCAATATGAAGTTTGCAAAACTTTATCACGATAACCACGAAAGTGTGGAACGCGCCCTTGCAGCTATGTGGTGCGGAGAGACTGGCAATGCCAGTCAGGCAGAATATGCCAAGAAACTACAAGAGGAGATAAACAACGTGTTTGCTCCAGATGATGCCATGCCTGTGGTACAGTGCATGAACTCATACGAGGCTGTACACTCTGTACCGTCAGAGGAGGCGAAAGCGTTGGTGGGAGGCTTGTGGAAGGCCACCAAATATGCCCCCTACGAGCACCAGTATCAGTGTTGGAAAACATTGTTGAAAGATAAGACCGCAGACGGTCTGCCTATGTCGGTCTGTGTGACCACTGGCACTGGCTCTGGAAAGACAGAGTGCTTTATGATGCCATTGGTAAAGGATTTGATGGACAATGGGAAACAAGACCAAGTACAGGCTTTGTTCCTCTATCCGCTCAACGCCCTAATGGAAGATCAAAAGCAACGACTGGAAGAACTGTTAGACGGCACAAATCTTACCTACACCGTGTTCAACGGCGACCTGCCTGAGCAAGAGCCTGCTGCCGATGACCATTCTACTAATGCCGAACATACAAGAAAACGCATACAGCAGATACGTGGATGGGACGAAAAGACGAAGGACTACCGATTCAGGCACCTGCTCTACACCAGAGCACAGGTGAGAAAGAATCCGCCGAACATACTGCTTACCAATCCCACGATGCTGGAATACATCCTACTGCGTGCCAAGGATGCAGTACTGACCAATCCTGCATTGAAAAGTCTGAGCTGGGTGGCAATCGACGAGACGCATACCTACACAGGAGCTGGTGCAGCCGAACTTGCCATGTTGCTGCGCCGTGTGTTGCTTGCCTTTGGCGTATCGGCAAGCAACGTTCGCTTTGCTACCTCATCAGCAACATTCGGCAACGGTGCAAATCCCGAGGAGGAAATGAAACAATTGCAGAAGTTCATCGGCGGCATTACTGGTTTGCGCACCGACCAAGTGAATGTTGTCGGCGGCAAGCGAATCGGTGAAGACTTCATACCAGACAATGCCGACGGAAAGAAGTGGCGTATGCTTTTCGAAAGGGAATATGTGCCCCTGAACGAAATGATAACGGATGGCAAAACCATCGAGGATAAACTCGCCCTGCTGGATGAGCTGTGCGACCGTGTGCCCATGAACGACAGCATACCGATGCTCAAGGCAAAAGTGCATTATTTCTATCGTGTGCCCAACAATGGCTTGTATGTTCGACTGACCGAACACGAAAACGGAGCTTTCAAACTCTACACCATGAACAATGCCAAGGAGGACGAAAAGAATGATCCCTTGGTGGAGTTGAGCCGCTGCAAACATTGTGGCGAGTATGTGGCATTGGCACAAATCAACAACCAACCGGGTGATGACTTCGGCAAATACAAGGCTGTGGAACGTGAGGACAGCGATATGTTTGACCTTGCGGATGAAAGTGACGAGAAACAACAGCAGCCATTGGCCATCATCGGACTCTCGGACAAGGACAACGAGAACGGCGACAACAACGTTTCCATGGAAGTGGTGGACGGCAAATTGCTTTCCTCTGTTTCAAGACTGACTTTGAACGGTGGATGGCATCTTGTGGTGAACACCAAGTGCCGCTGCCCACACTGCAACAGCAAACTGACAAAACGCCGAAATAGTGACGAGGATCTGGACAAAGACATGGAAGAGACAGCAGATAGTGCCTATCTTATGAAATTTAGGACATCACCGGAATTTATATCCCGACTGATGGCTCCATCTGTACTCGACAACCTTGACAAAGCGAACACAGAGGACAGCGACAGGATTGTACTGCACGACGGACAGCAATATATCAGCTTTGCAGATAGCCGCCAAATGGCAGCTAAGGCTACGATGAAGCAGAACCTGGAACAGGAGCGCGATTGGGTGTATAGCCGCATCTTCCACGAACTTTGCCGCAGAGCTGAAAGACTAAAAACGGTGGATGCAGAAATCGCCAAGTTGCAGGCTAAATTGCCCAGCTGTGCAACAGATGTAACGAAGTTGATGGAGATAGCTAGCAAAATCCAGACACTCCAAAAGTCGAAGAAGCCGTATCTGACATGGATGGAAATAGCCAACTTGCTAAAGAACGACACACTCAGCAAGGTGTTCTGTGTACAGTTTGTGAAGCGAAGCGGCGACAGTGAGGAGCTTGATGTGAACGGGAACATTCGCAACGAAGTGATGGACAAATACATACAAAGCATCATGGTTATGTATCTGTCTTCACGCCCTGTATCAGCCGCTGCTCCTGAAACGTTGGGACTTTTCTGTACTTGCTATCCTCAGACGGAGCGCATCGAGTTGCCAATGGCAGTGGAACGATTCAATGCGAATATACACAACGAGGAAAACAAAATCAGCAAGGAAGATTGGCATCATCTCATACATATTTTCATGGACTACACGGTGCGTTCCAACCAATCACTGTATCTAAAGATTGCTGACACCAATCCGATAGACATCTTTGCCTGTGAACGTTTTGCTACAGAAAAGCCTCGCCGTCGTCCTGTCAAGAAACCAGTCCTCGACTCGAAAAAGATGTCGAATGCCCGTACGGTGCGTTTCATCACCGAATTGTTGAAACAGGACAAGGGCGGCAACGCCCCAGAAGCTTACCGTGAGAATTTCGGCCTTATAAATGATGTGTTGGAAGCCCTGTGGGAAGACGTAACCCGTGAAGGCAGTGAACTACTACAACTGTCGCAGTCGTGGGACAAGGATGCACAATGCTATGTAACTGACAAGCAAAAGGATGGCAATCCACCTTATCGTTTGAACTTGAAGAACTTGTGTTTCAAGCTCTACGATGACGTGTATCTGTGCGACACCAATACAGATTCTTCTCTACACCATACGGTATGCTTGCGTCCGATAGAGAAACACTTCAAGAATTTCGCTCCCTATCTTGGCGGCAACAAAGTATGCACGCTCAAAGAAGAATGGCACGAGAAATGGACGGTGTTCCCAACGGAGGGTCACTTGTCGAAAGAAGAAGTGCGCGCATGGGCCAAAGACAACAGAAAGATACTCTGGAACAACCATATTTGGGGAGAGAACGGTGTTTTTGAAAATCGCCTGACAGACATTTATGCGATGCCCAATCTTTTTATTCAGGCTGAGCATACGGCGCAAGTTGACAAGGATGTGTCACGAACCTTGCAGTTAGACTTCAAGGAGCATACCATCAACATCCTCGCTTGTTCCACTACCATGGAGATGGGTGTGGACTTGGGTAATCTGGAGGTGGTGATGCTAACCAGTGTGCCACCCATGCCGTCCAACTACAAGCAACGAGCAGGAAGAAGTGGTCGTAACAACAAGGTGAAGAGTGCCTGTATCACACTGTGTGGAAGTGATGCCATCGGATTGAGAACGTTGTTTACCCCGATACCAACCATCATCAGCCGTCATGTATGTGTGCCCATGGTCGATTTGATGAGTCCGCAGGTAGTGCAGCGTCATGTCAACTCTTATCTCATCCGCTCGTTTGGTGTGTTCAAGGATGGCGACTGCGGTGGACGACTCACGCAAGCCGTTTATAATTATTATTCCAATTTCATTGGACGCAAGGATGGCAAACATGCGATTGTGGTGCGTCCTGATGACAATGCAGAGTGTTCGCCAAACGATAAGTTGGGCGAACAGGCAGGCTCCATGTATGAGGTGTTCAACCAAAAATGCATGAATGCTCTCGATGACAACATTCGTGAAGGACTGGAACAATTGCTGCGTGGAACCGTCTATGACGGAATGGTGTCAGAAGTGGTCGAAAACGCTCTGAAAGACAACAAGCGATGCTATACAGAACTAAGCAGAAAACTGGAAGACTTGAAATTTGCTTTCAAGGATGCCATAAACGACAAGTTCCGTACGTTGCTAAAAATGCAATATTATGAGGTGTTGCTTGAACGTTTGCTCAATTTTTGGGCAACCCATCGTTTCACCCCCAATGCCAATATGCCAATTGAGGTGTTGTCTCTTAATCTCAATAGTTTGGGGTCGTCTGCCGCTTACAGAACTACGCTGTCTTCCAACCCTTCTTATGGTTTGCGAGAGGCAATAGCACAATATGCGCCTGGCAACAGTATCGTTGTGGATGGAGTAGTCTATGCGGTAAGAGGCGTGCAGTTTGCCAATATGTACCAGGGCACACGCTCGTTCAAGCAGATATATAGAAATTCCGAGAAATGCGTAATCAACGATTCGACCTCCCTCGACAACAAACAGCGGTGGAGTGTAAATGGGAAGGAAGGATTGGAACTTGTGCAGCCCGTTGGCTTTGTACCCGACATGAACGAGGATAAAAGTCGTGTGATAGACAACAATAGATATACACACGTCAATGCCCAGTTGATAGGCACCACAGACTGGGCAGACCTCGTGACCGAGCCACACTTGTTTTCAGTGAGGAGCAATCGGGACTCAGGCTATGCCAATATTCTTTATTATAATGAGGGTACTGGCTATGGATATTGTATGTGCGCCAAATGTGGGCGGACTGTCCTTGAAAATGACGTGGCAGACCCAGACGACACGCTTGGCAGTTTGCCATACGATATGAACACTCGTGTGCATAAGAAGAAAAATCCTGATGACCCAGATAAACCGCTCTATCATTTTGCTGTATCGGGCAAGGATGCAAGAAAGTACTGTGTCGGTTCGCATGATGCTACGTCCATCAGACGTAATGTGATTATCGGTGGCCTGATACAGACTGATTTCTCAGAAATAAGAATACGTCACAAAGGGCAGAAGAAATGGATGAACAGCAGAGTGGAAGACAACCTGTTGTTCACCTTGGGTATCGTACTTACACAAGCCTTGCTCGACACGTTGGGCAAGGAGCGTGGCGCCGTGGATTTCACAGTGATGCCCAACGGTCATCTTTGCTTATTCGATACCAATCCGGGTGGTGCAGGATATTCCAATCAACTGGCCAACATTCCGCTGATGAAGGACGTGATCAATGCTGCGAAGACAATGCTGCTTGAAGCCAAGAGACGAAATTCAAAAGACTTCTTGCTCAACAAGTTTACGCTCCGCTACATCGACCAAGTGGACATAGATACAGCTTTGAACTGGATAAAGGAAGAGGAGGAAGCTCGCGGTGTCCTTCCAACAGAAGTGGCTGCCGTATCATCAGAAGCTTCGGAAACCAGCAATGTCAGTATGGCGGAAGCTTATGGAAATGAAGTGCAGGAAACGGTATTCTTTGTACGAGATGACTTCGAGAAGTGGAATTATGAAGGGGACCACGGTTGGAGAACACATTTCTTCAACAAACTGGGTATCAAGGACAAAAAGACAACACTCTGTGTGCTTCGCAACAATGACAGTTCCATACCGGAGCCTTGTATCAACATGTTGCGCTCCGTCAAGGAGGGCTGGGCAAAGTCTGTGGTCGAAATGTCCATGGCAACTTTGAATAAGTCTATTTATCCGATAGCTTACATCGGCAAGACGCTCTATTTTACAAACAACGCAGAGAACGCCAACTTAAATGACGCTTGGAGCAACCAGACTCTCTACTGCGCCAGAGTAGATAACATCTGCCAAGGGGCAGCCCCTGTGGATCTCGCCTACAAGCCAGACACAAAGATTGTCATACTGGACGATGCCGCCACTGAGCAGATTAAAACTAAAGAACTGTTCTCTATATTAAGAAACTCTTCCGACGGCATTGTGGACAAGTTTATCAGCCATTGTAAGCAACATGGTAAACCGTTGACCATCAGTTATCAGGATGAACACCTGAAGAGCGTGATGGGAATGGTGCTGACTCTCCAAACCATCGACGGTTTCGTTAAAGAGATTGGACAGGACTTTACTTTGGAGTACCTAATGGAGATGTATACCGACCCCAACTACAGAGGTACTATCACGGCCAATCTTCAGGACAATGCCCAGCGTGACACCATTCTGGCTGACTTGACAGAAGGATGGCTGAACGATCTGGAAAATGACAATGACTTGAATGGCGAGCTTGTGCCGATACACTCCCAGCAATACAACAAGCTTCCACACTGGCGTGTACTCATCATGGAATGTGCTGGTAAACGCCTTTACATCTACCCAGACGGTGGTTTTGCCAATGGATGGGACTTGTTGCGTGACTGGACTGTGAATAGCAAGCGTTTCACCATAGAGAATACCGACACGCGGGATGTTATTGTGCTGAAACGACGCCAAAACATCAAGTTTGACATCTCATTACAAGACTGTTAAGACGAGAAGACTATGCCGATCAACAAGAATGCAATGATAAGATACCAGGCCCTTGACAGATGTCTGCAAAATAGACAAAAGAGGTTTTACCTCAATGACTTGATTGATGCCTGTAACCGTGCCCTTGCCGAAGTGAATGGTATTCGCGGAAGCAAGGGGGCGGAGGGCGTGCAGCGACGTCAGATATTCAACGACCTCAACTTCATGGAAGACTCTCTCGGCTTCGGAGTGGAGATAGAGCGTGTCAAGGATGGCAGGAGTACCTACTATCGCTATGCGCCTGGATCGAAGACGCTGAAAGACCAACCTATCAAGCAGGAAGAGGTGGACATGCTGCATGATGCGCTCATCCTATTGAAGCGTTTTGACGGTGTACCTCAGTTTGAGTGGATTTCAGATATAGAGTCTGGTCTTTACGCTACCAGTCGACTGGGAGAGAACAATGAGACAGTGGTGAGTTTCCAGCACAATCCGTATCTGCGTGGCATGAAGTGGTATAGGATTATCTTCGACATGATCGTAAACAAGCGTGTCATTGACATCGAGTATCATCCCTTTGGCAAAAAGGCTCGCACAATTCGCATCAGTCCGTATTATCTGAAACAATACAATAACCGTTGGTTCCTGATAGCCAAGCATAATGACTGTCCTTATTTCTCCAACTATGCCATAGACCGCATAGAAAACATCACTGAAAGGACGGATGAATATCAACCACTGTCCGAAGACTTCGATTTCGACGAGTATTTCAGCGACGTGATTGGCGTGTCGGTAACGAGCGAGCCTGTAGAGGATGTGGAGTTGCATGTGACAGACAATGCACTGGGGTATATCATCACCAAGCCCTTGCATGAGTCGCAATATACACGCCCGGAACGGCTGGACAACGGCAAATGGAGGATAACGCTCAAAGTGCAACCCAACTATGAGTTCTTCTCTCTCATTCGCTCGTTTGGCGACGGCATTGAAATTGCCAAGCCAGAGACAATGAGGATTAAAATGAAAGAAATGGTGGAGAAGATAGCAGCCATGTATAAATGACTTGACTACAAGGCTTTTTACCATTCAGATTATTTTAAGGAGACTTGTGCATAAGGGTTGCACAAGTCTCCTTATAGCTTTGCAAGCAGATTGTTGAACCTCTCAAATGAATTAGGATCCACTAATTTAAAACAAGTTACTGATAATTAAGAAATTAACTTGAAAAATATTTGCTCAGTTCAGAGAAAATGATTAACTTTGGGTGTTAAAACTCGTAAGGGCGATATGAAATACTACTCACAATACCGTATACACGACCTGTTTGAGCCATCCAGGAGAATCCGTACATGCAATATCTGCTTGGACTTTCCAAGTTCACGGAAAAGCCCGTGTTCGTACCAGAGTTGTTTGTTTTGATCCGCAAGCGCCTTGACCAGGACTTCTTTGTCTCGTTTTCGCAAAAACAGGCTTGGAGGCCCTCAAAAAGAGACTTGTCGGTACCATCGACGGCCTCGTGGGAGTTTTGACCCCGCCACAAGTCTGCTGGGGCAGGATAAATATGATATATAAGGTGTTAGATTCATAACCGCCAATAGAGAATAGATATGACGCAAGAAGAGATAAAAGATATAGCACTATGTGGTGAAACCTCTACGGTGCAATTCAAGCAAGAGCTTACCAGCCAGAAGGAGATTGCCAAGGAGATGATAGCGTTTGCCAACTCACATGGCGGACGGATATTCTTTGGCATCGCAGACAAGACTGGCGAGCTGACAGGCTTGACGTATGAAGAGATACAACTGGTGAGCCGCGAGCTGGGCAACGCCGCCAACGAACAAGTGAAGCCCACCATCTACATAGAGACCGAGGTGGTGCGTGTGGACGACAAGCACGTGCTGGTATGCTCCATCACCGAGGGACGCAACAAACCCTATAAGAACCTACAGGGCGAGATGTGGGTGAAGCAAGGAGCCGACAAGCGCCGCATCACAGAGAATGCGGAGATACTCGCCCTGTTTCAAGCCTCTGGTAGTTACCGCCCTGAGGAAGATGCCGAGAAAGGGTCTTCCATCAAAGACCTTGAAATGGCATACATCAGGGAATATTTTGAAACCACCTATGACAAAGAGGTAGAAGACTTCGACCAACCGCTCGACCGCATGCTCCACTCGTTGAGCGTGCTGACCCCAAAGGGAGAGGCTACACGTGTGGGTATGCTCTTCTTTGGCAAGAATCCCCAACGGTATGAGCCGTCGGTGGTGGTCAAGGCGGTAGCCTTTGCCGGCAACGACATTGGCGACACCAACTACTTAGACAGCCGAGACATTACAGGCACCCTGCCACGGATGTTCAAGGAAAGCATGGCGTTCCTAAAGTCGTACCTCCACCATGAGCAGAAAGGACAGAACTTCAATTCGACGGGCATACTCGAAATACCAGAAGTGGTGTTGGAAGAACTCCTGCAGAACTTGCTTGTGCATTTCGACCTACTCCACCATGCCGCCATTCGCCTGTTGATTTTCAACGACCGCTTAGAAATCATCAATCCCAGAAGCCTGTATGGCGGTCTCAAGATAGACGACATCAAGTTGGGCGTCTCTCGTCAGCGCAACCCCTTGATGGCAGGCTTTGCCGCCAGAACCATGATCTACCGTGGACTTGGTTCGGGCATCAAGCGTGTGGTGCGTGAGAATGCCCGCATCGACTTCGACAACGAAGAGTCGGCAAACCAGTTTAAGGTCACGGTCTGGCGCACTGCCCCTAAAGACGGCATAAAGGAAGGTAATACTACCCAGAAACCATCTGACAGTACCCAGAAAAGTACCCAGATAACCGCTGATAGTACCCAGATAGCTTCAAGTGATACCCATAAAAGTACCCAGAAAGCATCTGACAGTACCCAGAAACGAATCCTTGAAATAATAGAAGAAACCCCTCATGCAAGCAGGAAAGACATCGCTGAAAGGATAGGCATATCGGAAGATGGAGTAAAGAAGCAATTGGCCAATCTTAAAAGGATGGGACTCATAGAACGCGTGGGAGCAGCCAGAGGCGGCTATTGGAAAATCATTCAAGTTAGAGTGAGAAACAGAATGAAGTAAAGCAAGGAGGGTAAACTCTAAAAAAAGGCTCATCTGATATTTGGAGTGATTAATACTGACGTTTATCAGTAGATAGCGCCCCCCGAAGATATAATTCTTTATAGTTATTGCAACGTCTTGTGTATTAGGTGTTTATGAATAGTGTACCCTGTGAGGATAGCCCTAACGTTTCATTGTCTTTTTCGTATGCTCGGCATGAGCATTGTATAACGGGTGCAAGTCCTGAGTAAGCCCTAATAGCGGGAATTACATAGCCAAAGGCAAGGGTGTCCATCGTGAGTTGGAATCTGTAAGAAGCTGGCTGCTGGAACTTGCCGTATTGCTTTGCCTGCGTCTATGCAAAGTGGAGAGCCGACGGTGACAGGCAATAAGGGCGATATAACCCGTGAGGGCGAAGTGCTGGTGATTCCGACTCAGAAAGGTGAAAGGATTATAATCAGTTGGCCATAACATAAAGTGTTTTGACTCATTGTACAAATCTGCATGACATCCGCAAAAAGGATTGCCGCCAATAGCAACTACGTTACATGGAATTCTTTGATATATTTATATTTAACAATGTTAAATCAGACCTTAAAATCATACTTTGCCAGCCAAATAAAGTAGTTTCCAAGGTAAAAGTGTTATCTTTGTAACGTCTAACCCATACCGGAAGCCCCAATGGGCAGAGGTTGAGCAGACATATATACATATAAGGCGTAACTGTACGCTTTGGTTTTGACGCAGTAAGAATCTGGCAGTTCGAGCAAAGTTGTCAAGAACAAAGCAACGGGAACGCCTCATGAGGTGTATTGTATACAGCCCTTATTGGCTTCGAGCGATTTTGTCGTTCGTTGTCAAGAGTGCTTTCTATATACGTACACAGGCGTGGGGCTTTCGGCGTTGTTCGTTTCGACAACTTGGGCGATTCCAGAGCATTTACTGCGTGGAACGAGTGACAGGATTGGCTCCACGTTTTCATGTATATATAACAACCATTTATTAATCATGCCAATATGGTAGCCGTTGGCATTTACTGAAATGGATTTTATGCATAAGGAAATAAGATATGAAATAAAAGATGGTAAAATATATACCTACAAAATTGAGGAAATATCAAATTATTCCAAATTGCTTCGGTACAAACCGAATTATAGAAAAATTACAGACGATATTATCTTTGTTGATAATGGGAAACACAAAGATTACCTTTTACTCTCACAAGAATTATTTGCTGAAGAAATAAAACACTCGCCTAAGCCTACCACTAAAGGGGTGTTAGGAAATCATTCTATATTCTTCTATATGTATGGTCATACGAAAGATTGGATAAAGGCGACAGAGAATGAAATAGCAGTTGGTAAAGCCCTACTAATATGTTGCTCAGATAGTAATATAGAAAAAACATTGCTAATGCTCAGAAACTCACGTGACATTAACGAGTATGTGCAAATGTTGGAAACCGAATATAAAATTTCGCAGATTGTTTCAAGACATATTGCAAATTTTAGTATGGCTCAGCTTGCTGGCATTAGATTTGAAAAAGTAGAAGAGACTATTGAAAAAGAAAGGCAGTTGTTGGAAAAACTACATGCGCTTTTACAATTAGAGCAAAGCTAACCCTATATTTAAAAAAATATGACAGACAGATATTTACTATTTAAAGAATTTGCGCAAGAATGCAGCAACAGCGACTTCTATATAGGACAAGGAAATCCTAACTCAATGATTTTGTTTGTCGGCTGTGAACCCAACGATACAAATGAGCCGGAGCTGAAGGTGAGAAACAACAGACACACCTTTGAGTGCTTGAATGAACTAAATGGCAAGAGTTATAAGGACCTTTGGCAAATCCGCTCGAAAAAAGGCGAGGGATGTACATGGAGCAAGTATCAAAAGATAATAGATGCTGTTTATCCTAAAAGAAAACATATAGCAGGAAAATTAGATTTTGAAGAAATGGCATTTTGTACGGAGCTCAATAATGTTTGTGCTCGCCATTCTGCCTATGCAAAAAAAGACACGATAGGGACAAAACTTGAGTTGTTCAAAGAATCTAAGTTCATACAATCTTTTCCTGTAGTGGTGCTTGCTTGTGGAAGCTATATTGTCAATCAAGGAAGCAATAGACAAATTGACAATACTTTTGGAGTGTCTTTTCACAAAGTTGGTTTACCTGATTCGACTCAAAATTATTGGATTCATTATGATGGTCTTGATTACGACAAATCAAATAAGTTAGTCATCCATACAAGACAATTAAGCGGGCCAATAAATAATGAGTTACTATTTTCTATAGGTAACTCTATTAAAAGTTTTTTGGAATTAAATTGCGACTTATAAAGATTTGCCTATTTCTTTTGAGCGAACAAAAGAAATAGGCGATTTTCATCGGCTTAGCCCCTTTCTCTTTAGTGGCTTTACCATCCGAGTTGCTTGTCGCAAGCATCATCTTATCTGCTGAAAGCGGAGGATATCCACCCACCCAAAACGGGGATATCCGTTCACTTTTCTGGCTCTTTAGTCTAATGGCGTTGCAAAATTAGTCATTTCTGTGCGATACAACATCATAACCTTACTGAAAGTTACTCCTTGCTTGAATAGATGTTGTTCCTTGGGAATGGAAAGCAATGGGTACATATAGGCAGACACACGATAGTAACCGATGTGGGAAAGATAATGCTGAGCCTTTTCTTCATCGGTTATCTCCATACCTCTTGTTTTGAGTAGTTGTACTAACCCTTGGGGTGTGGAGTATGTTTTTATGAACGGAATTCTTGTTGCCATATACCCATAAAAACAAAAACGACCCGCACATTTGAGCATCGTTGAGAGGCTTGGCGGGTTCTCATGCTGCAAAAATACGAATAATCATTGATAATACAAACTTTTTGCGAGACAAATCAAGCAAAAGTGGAATTCTTTGATATATTTATATTTAATAATGTTAAATCAGACCTTAAAATCATACTTTGCCAGCCAAACAAAGCGGTTTTCAAGGTAAAAGTGTTACCTTTGTAACGTCTATACCCATACCGGAAGCCCCGATGGGCAGAGGTTGGGCAGACATATATACATATAAGGCGTAACTGTACGCTTTGGTTTTGACGCAGTAATAATCTCTTTCGATTCTTTATATATTGCCCTTGCCTGATGGCATGGGAAGAGAATTCGCGTATCTGTCTTCACATGCAACTAATCGCTATTTTATCCCGAATTGGGGTATTTGTTGTTTTCCAATGTCAAAGGATTTTGGGCGTAAACGTTGTTATGTAAGACTTTTATTATAGGTAAAAGTCTTACATAACCTCATGCGTCACTTCAATATTTCAGATGGACCAGATATCTTCCTCATAAAAGACTTCTCCCCCCAAAACGTTGAATGATGTCGGATTTGACTTGAGGAGAAAGGGAACCACAATTCTTAAAAGCGCCTTGCCCAATATTTGTCACACCATTTGGAATATTGATGCTCGTGAGGGAGACACAGCCAGAAAAAGCGAAATCCCCAATACTTGTCACACTGTCTGGAATGTTGATGTTTGTAAGAGATTTGCACTCAGAAAAAGTGCTATACCCAATACTTGTTACACTGTCTGGAATAATGATGCTTGTGAGAGAATTGCACTCTGAAAAAGCACATTCTCCAATACTTATCACGCTGTAAGGAATGACATAGTTTGCTTCTTTAGCTCTATACGAAATAATGGCTGTCTTATCTCTGTCAAATAAGACATTGTGTTCATATATGAACGCTTTTGACTCGTTCTTCAAATCAGCATGGCATCCACGAAAAGGATTCATACCAATAGCAATTACACTGCTTGGAATTGTAATACTTATAAGAGAATTACAAAAATAGTATTTGCAAGTCTTTTACTATCAATTATTTACATATTAAACGGTAGAAAAGTGATTGCGTGGATTCTATGAAGAGTCAGAAATGGGAAGATTTAACGTTTTTAACTTTATTAAATAGGGCTGGAAACAAATAATGCCAATTGTAGATGGCAAAAAATCGTTATATCTGATTCGACTAAAAAAAAAGCCACAGCGAATTTCGCCATGGCACATCTTTACTCTACCACAACCTGCCCCTGTGGTATTAGGGCTCTTCTCTAAACGGAGAGAATGCTGAGAGACTTATCCTCTTGGAGGAAATGGATCCTTACCATGAGAGTCTCTTTCTCGAATCTGTCCATTACGACCGTGAATAAATAGTTCGGAATGCTGGTTCTTGGAAATTTGACGAGCGGCAGCAATTGCATCGGACTGCCTATCAAATGTTGAAGTCAGTCTTGAATTGCCTTCGCCCTTAATGCCCCACTTGTCTCCAGCAGGAACAACATGTTGGTTCTTGCCCATCTGTTACACCTCCTTTCTGCGCCCAGTTTTGACAAACATGTCATAGCGCTTTATATTACCCATGCAAACATTAAGTCAGGGTCGAATTTATGACAAAATTGTGCCGATAACCGACAAAATGACAATGAATAGCGTAGTTTTTGTCGTATTTATACATGTTTAACTCAGGCAATTGTCAGAACTCTGAAATAATTTGTTATCTTTGCAACGAAATTTTACGAAATATCAGACGTCATTATGTTATTGTCAGCCAAATTTGAAAACATTTACTCGTTTAACGAGGAAACACGTATCTTGTTCACAGCCAGCAAGAGCGACCAATTGCCGTTGCAAGTGTCACGTGCGGAGAAACGGGATGATATATCCGTGCTCCGTATGGGATTGATTTATGGTGCCAATGCTTCCGGAAAGTCAAACATCATAAAATGTTTGGCTATTATCAAGGAGTTTGCCTTGAATGGTTGGAGCAACCTCAAATATAATTACTTCAAGATGACGGATGAACCCCAAGAGCGTTCGAGTATCGAATTGGAGTTTAAGGCAGACAACCAGTTCTTTGCTTACGGAATAGCTTTCTCTAAAGGCGGTTTGCTTGAGGAATGGCTATATAAGACTGGCAGCCGCAATGACACCATGATCTTTGAGCGTAAACGTAATGGTGGCAGTTGGGATAATACTATTGCGCCTCAGTTCCTAAAAGATGAGGATGGACAATTCTTGAAGTTCCTGATTGACGGCACACCTACCAAGGGTACTTTCTTAAGTGAGTATATCAAGCGTAACGGAAAGGGAATAGATACGATTAAATCTGCTCGTAAATGGTTTGAGAATCTAAATATCATCTTCCCCAATACACATAGAACAGATTTCCCATTCCGAGTTGTGAACGACACCCAGTTCAGAACTGTAATGCGCGAACTGCTAAATTATTTTGGAACAGGTATCTCAGACCTTCGTCGCGTAGAGTCTAAACCTGAAGAATTGGGCATTCCCGACGAAATCCGTCAAAAGATTGAGGAAAGTCTTGAAGGCAAAGGCTCCGAAACAGGTGTGGTGATTCACAATGAGAACCGCTTCATCTTTGCAGAAAAAGATAAGTCGAAGAATCTGAAGTGGCATGAGCTGAAAACCATCCACAAGAAGGAAGACAGCAATTCAGACTATATATTCGAAATGTTCGAAGAATCTGATGGAACGTCACGTTTGTTCGACTTCATTCCAATGCTTATAGATATGCGTGCAAATGATGCGCTCTATGTGATTGACGAGGTCGATAGGAGTTTGCATCCAATGTTGACATTGAAATTATTGGAGATGTACAACAGCCTGCTTAAAAGCGATTCGCAAATGCAGCTAATATGCACTACACACGAGTCCAATCTTCTTTCTACCGCCCCTATCCGTCAGGATGAAGTCTGGTTTGTAGAAAAAGACAAGAAAGGAGAAAGCCATTTGTCTTCACTCTGCGAGTATAAGCCGAGGGAAAATGTGCAGAAAGGTTATCTGAATGGTCGCTATGGAGCGATTCCGTTCTTTGGCGAATTGAATAATATTCATTGGGACGATGCGAAGTAGGAATAGTTTGATGCGTGAACGTCGCGAAGCATTTCGAGACGCCCGCCTGATAGTCATAGCCTCTGAGGGCAAAGACACGGAGAGGATATATTTCAAGGCATTGGCCAAGGAATATACCAACCCCCGTGTGCATGTGCATATTTTGGAACGGAGTGAAGCCGAGCAGAACAACTCCAGTCCAGAACACGTCTTGAAGCAACTGAACGATTACAAAGAACAATATGCTTTAGAAGCAGACGATGAACTTTGGCTTGTAATTGACAAAGACCGTTGGACAGAAGCAATGCTATCTCGTGTAGCTACGGAATGTACACAAGATGAATATATGCATATGGCGCTGAGTAATCCTTGCATCGAGCTATGGCTGTTGCTGCATCTGGTAGATGTCGCTTCATTATCTCCCGAAGAACAGCAGCAATGGCTGGAGAATCGCCGAAATTCGAGGAGGAAAGACCCATATCTAAAGATGCGATTGCGTCAAGAAATGGGTTCTTACCATGAAGCTGCATACGATGCCCAAATGCTGATTGTCCATGTAGAAGAAGCGATGGAACGAGCAAAAGCGTTGGACAAGAATCCAGCCGACCGTTGGCCGCAGACTCTCGGCACACGAGTGTATCTGTTGGCTGAGAGTGTGATGAATAGGAGTCTTAAATATAATCAACAAGGCTATTAATATGACAAAAGAACAGATATTTACAGAAATACAAAATATTGTTTCCGCCAATCCCGTATTAGTGATTGGGAGTGGTGCCTCTGTGCCTTATAATATTCCAGGAATGAACACACTTGCTGCCGAGCTGAAGGACTTCCTTGGGGCTAACCCATACAAAAATCCTGACTCGAAGAAAGCCGTACATGAATTTATTGAGAATTTAAATCATGGTATGGGACTTGAAAAAGCCCTGTTGAATACAAAAGCGACAGATGAAGTAGAAAATGATATTGTTTGCAAAGTATGGAATCTTATAGAATATGCAGACCGAGATGTTTACATAAAAATGTTAAATGGTGAAGATATGGCACTCAGGCCTTTGTTGGACTTCATTATATACAAAAATCCTGCAAAGATATGCAACATTGTAACAACGAATTATGACAGAATTATAGAGTATGCAGCTTGTCAAACAGATGCTTATATCAACACAGGATTTACTCCAAATATTGTAGGTCATCCATACAATAAGATTGAATTCTCACCAAAAAAATTAGAATCGGAATACACCGGGACACTCAACATTTGGAAAGTCCACGGTTCTTTGGATTGGTTCAAAAAAGACGATAAGGTTCTATCGTTGACCAATACGTCATCAATACCGCATGATTATACACCGTGCATTATTACACCTGGAACAAACAAATATGAGAGAACCCAACAAGAGCCTTACCGCGAAATATTCTCTCATGTTGATACGGTATTTAACACTGCTACGGGTTTTCTATGTATAGGCTATGGGTTCAACGATTCTCACGTTCATCCAGTTTTGTTAAAGATAGCTCAAAAACGTGGTGTTCGTATTCTGTTAGTTACGAAAGACATTACAAAGCCCATAGAGGACAATGTAATAAATGCAGGTTATGATTATATTGCGATTTATTCTGATGGTTCTAATGGTACAATCTTCAAAACGCCATCAGGAAGTATGGCGATTTCCGATGAGATCTATTGGAATATTGGTGGTTTTGAGAAAATTTACAAATAATATGATGAAGAATACTGTTTTCAATTACGACAAAAAAGAGATTATAGGTCTTGTCAATAGTGTTGATACAGGTATGTCCACTGCCGTCATCAATGATGATAGCACCCTGTCTCAATTGCAAGTCAATCAACTTTTGGCTGTACAGAGCCCAAAACCAGGACGCTTTATCATCGCAATGATCATTAAGATTTATCGAAAAGCATCCAATATAGATGATGAAGAAGAAACAGAAGATGGAGCTTCTCTTGCCACATTCAACCAGGTTCGACTTGTTTTCGTAGGCGAATTTATTGATAAAATTGGAACAAAGACCAATGTGTTTCGTAGAAATGTGAGCGCTGTACCATCTATTGATGCGCCATGTTATAAAATAGAACATGAGAGATTAACGAACCTGATGCAGTCCATTTCTTCAGAACTAGCGACCTCTGTTAATCCTTTACAGATAGGAAAATATACAATGGATGAAAGTAGCATTGCTTATCTTGACGCAGACAAACTCTTTCAACGTCATGCAGCTATCGTCGGCTCTACGGGTAGTGGCAAATCTTTTTGTGTTGCAAGGATTGTAGAACAAATGGCTGCATTAAGACATGCCAATGGAATACTCTTCGACATACATGGTGAATATTCTGGTGAATCTTTCAAACGAAACGGCATTAAACAACTTAAAATAGCAACTCCAAGCGATTTGTCTGTCAGAGATAAATTGAATAATGGAATTTTGATGGTTCCATATTGGTTGTTGAACTATGAGGAAATGCAGGCTTTGCTCCTTGACAGAAGCGATCAAAATGCACCAAACCAAGCAATGCTGTTTTCAAGAGAAGTGTTAAGTGAAAAGGAGCAAACTGTAAAAGGTACCGAGTATGATAATATTATAACTGTAGACAGTCCTGTTGCCTACAATCTACAGCCATTAGTCCAGACATTTGAAAAACTTGATGTCGAAATGGTATCTGGAGCAAGAGGAGAAAAGCAAGGTCCATTTCATGGCAAACTGACACGTTTTATCCAACGTATTAATAACAAACTATCTGACAAAAGGATGGGATTTATGTTTAGCCTTTCCAGTGAGGAACTTAAGCAGGAGTGGCTTAACCAATTTTGCTCAGTATTGATGGATGGTAAAAGTGGAATTAAAGTAATAGATATGTCTGAGGTGCCATCCGATGTCCTTCCTTTGGTTATTGGATTGCTGGCAAGAATTGTATTTTCAATACAACAATGGAGTACGACGGAAAATCGCCATCCTTTAGCATTATTATGCGATGAAGCCCACCTCTATGTTCAACAGGCAACTACCTTGGATGCAGTTGCGGAATTAGGTTTGCGTAGTTTTGAGCGTATAGCAAAAGAAGGACGCAAATATGGAGTGGGACTAGTCATCATCAGTCAGCGTCCATCCGAGGTAAATCGTACCGTATTAAGCCAATGTAACAATTTTATCAGTTTGCGTCTTACCAATGTAGATGATCAAAACGTTATAAAGAGGCTTTTGCCAGACAATTTGGGTAATATAGCAGACAACCTTTCCCTCTTGGATATAGCAGAAGCTATCATCGTGGGAGACTCCACCTTACTACCGTCAAGAGTAAAGATTGATGAGCCATCAATCAAACCTTCAAGCCAAACAATTCCGTTCTGGAGCATTTGGGCAAATGATAATATTTCTCAAAATCTCTCTGAGGCGATAGGTAATATGATTAAGCAATCAAAATAAAATCAGATTGGAATTATAAACATAAATATGAATGAGATAATCACATTAAAACGATTTGCAGACATAGATTTGAACGACACGTTCTTCAACAGTCTGAAAGAAGACTATCCAGGATTTAATGCTTGGTTCGAGAAAAAGTCCAAGGATAATAGTGAAGCATATGTGCAATATACAAACGATAACCTACAAGCATTTTTGTATCTAAAGAATGAAAGTGGAGAAGCGTTGACCGATATCACTCCCATTCGTCCTGCTTGTAATCGTCTGAAGGTTGGCACATTTAAAATAGATGCCCATAACACGAAACTTGGAGAACGCTTCGTAAAGAAGATTTTGGATACAGCACTCGATATGAAGGCTGAGGAAATCTATGTAACTATATATCCGAAACACGAAGGGCTTATCCGTATACTACAACGATATGGTTTTAATGAGGAAGGAAAGAAAGGCGAAGAACTTGTATTGGTAAAGAATATGAAAATTCTAACAGGCGACATCCTCAAAGACTTTCCTTTGCTCACAACAAAAGACAAACGGAAATTTCTGCTTTCCATATACCCTAAATATCATACTAAGATGTTCCCCGATTCCATATTGCGAAATGAGGAAAGCAAGAAGTATGAACTTGTCAAAGATGTTTCTTACACAAACAGCATCCACAAAGTATACCTCTGCTTTATGTCTGACACCGCAAAATTACAACGAGGAGACATAATCGCAATTTATCGTACAAAAGACGACAAAGGCTCCGCTCGATATCGCAGTGTTATTACTTCTATATGCCAGATTGAAGAGGTTAAAACCAATAAGGACTTCGCTACCGTTGAAGATTTCCTTGCATACACGAACTTTTATAGTATCTTTGACTCCGAGGAATTGAAACAATGGTATCAACAAAAGAATTGCTATATTCTAAAAATGACATACAACATTGCTCTTACAAAAAGGGTCACAAATGGTTATCTTGTTGATAACCTAAATATGAGCCCTAAGTATTGGGGATTTTTTCAATTAACAGACGAGCAATTTGATGCTATATTAAAAAAAGGAGAAGTCGATGAAGGTGTTATTATCGATTAAGCCTGAGTTTGCCGATAAAATATTTAACGGCACAAAGAAATATGAGTTTCGCAAGAATATCTTCAAGAACAAGGACGTTGACACTGTGGTCGTTTATGCCTCATCTCCTTGGAAATATATAATTGGAGAGTTCAAAATAGATGCAATTCTTTGCGGCAACGTAGATAGCATTTGGAAACAGACTCACGATTTTTCAGGAATCAGCGAGAATTTCTATAGAATGTACTTTGCGCACAAAACAAGTGCATATGCAATAAAGATAGGACGTGTCACAAAATTCAAGAAGCCCAAACAGCTTAGTGATTATCATATAAGTCATGCGCCTCAATCTTATGTGTATCTGTGAAATTTAACATGAATTATATTGGGCGGAAACTTGCAAAATATCGCAGTTTCCGCCCAAGATAAAATTACAGAACTGAGTTAAATTCTTATGGCTTAGTGATTATATCCCAAAGCTCATCGTAGTTCTTAACCACATCGTATGTGACATGACTATCTGAGATTGTGGCGAAGTGCCGACTTGCACATTCTATCTTCACGCTTTCGGCTCGACGGTAGTCTTTTAGACTATCCTTGTCGTAGCCTTTCGTTTCAGCCACAAAGTAGATGTGCTTGATGTCGCTGCCCTCATGGAATACCACGGCCCAGTCTGGATTATAGTGACCGACAGGCGTATTGATATAGAAGCCATTGGGAAGTTTCGTGTAGACAGCAACCTCATTACGCGATTCCAACTGATTAGCGAAGTCAATCTCAATGCCTTTTGAGTCAACTACCACAAGGTCGTAGAGAGACTTGTGCGACTTCAAGGCGTTCACACCCTAGCGACCTTTCAGAGCCGATGCTTCTGTTTAAAATACTAAATCACACAGGTTCCATATTTATCCATTCGCTTTGCTCATCGGTAATTAAATGTCTTGTCTTTAACAACAACCAGCCACGGTCTTAGACCGATGCCATGATTACCACATTCAGCTTCTATACTGCCTCAAAAACTCTATCACAGCCTCATGCTGCCGCTGTTGCTGCACCATCCACTCGTTATACTCATTCAATAACCGCATGAAATGCTCCGTATTTTCTTGTCTATCAATAGCAGAACACATCCTCTCTGCTATCTGCGGAGGGAAATTGTTTCTAATAATCGTTTTCTGCGTCTCATTAGAAACCTTCTTCACTACTATATTGTATAAATCTTGTATTGTTATCATTTCCTTAATTATGAGCCATAATTGCCTTCGTTTGTTCTGCTGGCAAATATAGTGCTATATTTTGCTTACCGAATAGTGATTCTTATTTTACCTTGCAAAGGTACACATTTTTATTGAGATCAAGGCATAAAATCATTGTTTCGCGCGTATTTTAAGCAAATTTTATCTCAAATCACACTTACATGGCACAAAAAGTTGCCATAATTGAAGTTTTTTCGTATCTTTGCAACGCATAGTGGCATCATGCCATCTTTTGCAAGACATATTGCTCACATCCTGCCAAATTACCACACCGAAAGGATAGAAAGAGCAAACACCAATCATCGTGAAGTCGCGCCATAGGCGCAGACTTCCCCGTAGATGATTGGAGGCTGTGGTAAGCCTGGCAGGATTATGGTGGCAGTCTGCGCTTTTTTCGTGCATAAATGACAGGCCACATTTAATCATAAAAACATCAAAACATATTCGTATGAAAACAAAAATCTTTTTTCTTCTTTTGTTAGTCTCGACATTGAGAATGTGGGCACAAACTATCATTTCGCCCACTTATGCGAGGAGAGACAATATATCTTTAAGAATCAATGAAGTAGAGAAAACAACTCAATATACAATCATTAAAGGTGTGTATGAAAATGTCATGCATTATGGATGGGCATGCATTAATAATACGACTTATCTGAAAGATAGTAAAAGTGGGAAAAAATAATATGGCACTATCATAAAGAGTGAAGGTCTTCCTGTAAGTCCAGCCAAATACCAATTTATAAAAGAAAATGAAAGCATTTCTTTTAAATTCTATTTTCCTGCTATTTCGGATGACATCGAAATGGTTGACATGATTGAGGATGGCACATCTACTTCTGCTTTCAATTTTTATGGTGTTGCTCTCAAGGAGACTGTAAATAGACCTTTTTCCGTAACACACAATGCTGGGCACAAACTATCATCCAAGCCTTCGTTGGTCTCAAGAATAAATGGTGTTAAAGAAATTCAAGTATATGTTCCTTCAAATTTGACAGAATTGGATAGATATATTTTTGGTAACTTAGTGTCATATCTACAGGGACTTAATATTAGAGTTGATGTTGTTCAGGTAAGATATGAAAATAGTGCAGTACAAATGGGAACGGTTCAAGGTTACTATCGCATATTTAAGGAAGATGTCAGTGACTACCTAAAAGATTCCAACACATTAGCAGTAGTATTGAATTATGTTTGTACGGCAGGAAACGATGTCGGCGGCACAAGCATAAATATCACAATTGTTGATTATATCAATGGATATACATGGAATATTTCGCAATTTGAGCTTCCAAACAAGTCTGAAAAATATATAAACAAATTGAAAAAGCTCATTACAAGTACATATAGTTATTCTACTCAGTATTCTTTCATTCCGCCTTCAACTACTACTACATGGAATGAGAGTATTCTTAGAGAATACCTATCAAACAACGCAAGTAATCCTTTAGAAGGGATTTACAAAGGTGACCAATATACTATCGGAGTGAAGAAAGGTAATGATGGAAATTATTATCTGTTGTATCTTGCTGGCGCAGAGAATCCCGGAGACTGGAAAGAAGGCGATGTTAAAGCGACATTGACTTCCACTGCAACACCTACCTTATTTAAGGCTGATTGGTTGGGAAAATGGAAACAAAACATGGATATGACTATTTCATTTGTAAATGGTGCTTTGATTACAATAGATAAGGACAAAGACCAAGAGACTTACATCAAAATGTTTCCAGACGCTCAGACTATCGTTCAAAACAGTGCTTCATCTGGAACAGGATTCTTTTTAAGCAAAGATGGATACATCATAACCAATTACCACGTCATTGAAAATGCACGAACTATAAAAGTGTCGGGTATCAACGATGATACCAAAACCTCATATACGGCAAGAGTTGAGATATCTGACAAACAGAATGACTTAGCAATTTTGAGAATCATAGATGTATCGTTTAAGCCTTTAACAAATATTCCATACACATTCAAATATACAACTTCAAGCGTCGGTGAAGATTGTTTTGTTTTAGGTTATCCTCTTATATCAACAATGGGATTGGACATAAAATTAACTAATGGCATTATCAGTTCAAAGACAGGTTTTGAAGGGAATATCGCAGAATATCAGATGTCTGCTCCCGTACAGCCCGGCAATAGTGGTGGTCCCCTTTTCGATAAGAATGGAAATATCATCGGAGTTGTGTGTGCTAAACACCGTGAAGCAGAAAATGCTGGCTATGCTATTAAAGCAAGTTACATCAGAAACCTTGTGGATCTTTTGCCCACGAGTATTACTATGCCTCAAACCAATCTTTTGACAGGCAAGGCATTGCCTAAACAGGTAGAGTTAGCAAGCAAAGCAGTTTGTGTAATAATTGTAAATGATAACTAAACAACAACATTGAGAAAAGAAAACTTGAATTCAAGTTTTCTTTTCTCAAATTATCATTCGATCTTTTCCCAGAAACATCCATTCCAATGGAATTCGTAACCATTTACCCAAAGGTATGAAAGTCCATCGAATGGGATGCTATTTACAAAATCCAATAGATTCATTTTTCCTTTCTTTAATAAAATGTTGCCGTCATTATTAACGGTAGCACAAAGATATGCATTTTATTCTTTATAAGCAATAGCATAAGTAAAACCATTAATATCACTAAGTTATTTACTTATTCTTACAAAGAATGAAACATACCCTTTTTCGCTAACACAAAGAAATAAAGCGAAAGTACACATAGAAAGCTATCTCAATTGCAATCGTTATGATTGACAGCAGGGATAGTGAGCCAACAGCGTAGAACAGTTTCGTGGAAATCCATACGCCTTCGTTGTTCTTCACGATGTCTGTGAGTCGTTGGCTATGCTTCTGCCAACTATCTTCCTGCTGTTTGTGGTGGTCGGCAAGTTTCTGTTCCTCTTGTCCCAGCCATTGGGTATGAAGATCTTGGAGTTTTTTCAGACTCTCATCATCAAGTTTGGCTTTGATTGGAGTGTTTTCTGCCTTCACGATAGCGGCACAAATACCACTGATGGCATTGTCCGCGCTTTTTGTTGCGGCATCAAGTCCCTTCTGTGTGATTACACTACTTCCCTTTGCCTCTTTGATTGCTTCAAGCAATTTCTGCAACAGGGCAAGTGCCTCCTTGATTTGCTCCAAGGTGACATCGAAGCGGTTCTGTTCTTCCTTCTTTTCCTCATCTTCCTTGATGGCAGATATGAGGTCATTGTATTTTTCTTTTTGTGACATAATATTGGTATTATTCGTATTGATAATCTGTTTGTTTTACTTTCCTCGTTTCCACTTTCTGACAATGGGCTTGCAGAGCCAGTTGGCTTTCATAGCACAGCGTCTTGCCCATTCCAACTCGTCCTCATCCTTGTCTTTGCCCCAGCCAGTGCCAATTCCACCACCGCCACCATAAGATTCTGACATAGCAGTAGCAGCATCAACGTAGTTCAGGAAAAGTAGCATGGCAACTTTCAGAATGTCCTCATGTGTGGCATCGCTGTTTTCTGGAACCACAATATTGCTGTCAAGCACTTTGTACGCTCTTTCTGGAATGCTAAGCTGCTTCTGCTCGCCATCGATGAGGAAAACTTGTTCGTAATCAGTGGATGGTGCGGTAGACTTGGCTTGTGATGATGAAGTCCGTATTGTTGACATACTTTCTGTGGCTGGTCTCTTGCTGTCCAAGGGTTTGGGTGCTTGTACAGCCATCGGCTTCTGCATTGGATGCAGCTTTCTCCATGTGTGCTCTATCTGCGACGGCATCAGTTTTCTGCCTGTTCCGAGTTCCGAGGCTTTGTAAGAGGAGTTGCCCTTCTTTACGGAATAGCCCCTAACTACGTTCTCCTTGTCACGCTGTAACTTGACCTTATAACCACGACTTTCAAGATGGGTTTTATAGTCCAGCCAAGAGAAGGCTGGCATTTGTCTCAGTATGTCGTAGCAGTCATCGGTTATCTGCCTTAAATGTTCCTCACGTATCTCCATCGGGTCTTTCCAGCTGTGGCGTTGATTGATGGCTTGGGCAGCCGCCACGGCCCGTTCTCCGATGAAGTGGCAGTCGTTGATGTTGCCGTCTTTGTCAATGCGGTTCACCACCAGATGCAGGTGGGGAATCCCAGACTTCGCATCATAATGAAGGGCGGCGAAATACTGCGAGTTCTTGATGTTGGTCCTGGCAAGATTCTTGTGCTTGCCATCTGGTGTCTTGGTCACCTGGTCGAGTTCATTGACAAACTCCTCAGTAAATCGTCGCCAATCATCGAGCGTCCATCCGTCGCTCTCGTTCATGGATGGGGAAACCTCGATGCGTATGGACGTTTTGTCAATGGGCTTCCGTGCGAACTTCTGCTTGAATCGGTTCATGTGAAGCACCATCTCGTCCCACATGCCCATCGGGGGCAAATCCTCTGTCAGGAGGTTCACTTTCACGATGTCGGCACGGAAGTCTTTTGTTGCATAGTTGGTCATGGCCTGACCATGCTCTATAGGTCTTGCTTTTGCTATCATAGTTTTTGGGGGTTATCTTATTTTATTTGTTATCCCATGAATTTCTCTCTAATCGCGTCCCACTGGCGGATAAGGTAGTTGATGCCCTCAATCCATGCTTCCATGAAACGCTCGTTTTTGAAGTAGCGTTTCCTCACCTCCTGCGGTAGTCCGTGAAGGGCGTTTCGGATGCCGACAAGTTCCGACCTTGCAGCGGACAGGCTTTTCAATGCTTCCTCCTGTCCTTCGGTCATCAGCTGCTTAGGCTGGTGTCCAAGGACGGTGTTATGAACATACAGACTCTTGGGCATACCGCATTTGGCAGCATTGGCCACAATCTGTTTGTATTCTTCTTCCGTGAAGCGGACATCGATGTGGTATCCCTTGTCCTGCCTCTTTTCTGAGGTCTTTGTTTTTGTCTTAGTCATATTGTTTTCGATTATTCTTATTTGGGTTATAAATGTATTGCTATTGAAAGATTGAAGTAAAAGCCTTGGACAGCCCGGTGCGAGCTTGCGAGCAGCGCAAGAACCCAGTGGAAAGACTGTGCAGCGGAGCAAATCTGTCAGACATTGGGACTTCTTGCATAGCACTGCTATCAGAGTTTACGCACAAGCACGCTACGCACTGCGGTTGCACTTGTTCACAGACTTGTTGTATAACGATTCTCAAATTACCCAAGCAACAGCAATTGTGGAGCATCCTCCGCTTCCATCTGTTCTTTGAAGAATTGCCTTCTGGCTTCTGCCTCCAGTTCCATGTCAGAGACGCTTGGCGGTGGAACATCTAACGGCACGCAGTATGTTGCTTTGCATTGAAGTCCGTCATTCCTATAAAGCAAGTCCTAACTAACTCATTCCATCAGTCTGTATCTCATCCATTCGATAAGTAGGATTACGATAGACTATCTTCTCCATCATCTCATTGAGGCGGTCTGCAATTCTGTCGCCATAGCGTTTGCGTATCTCCTTCGGGTCAAGATTCGTTGTCACAATGGTGAAAAGCTGGGCTTCGTATCTCTTTGTCAGCAGGTCAATGATTGGAGTTATGATGTTGCCGTAGTCCATTACCTCAACTGGCTCGGTACCCAAATCGTCAATAGCGAGCATTTCATTTTGCACCAGTTCAATATACTTCGTATGGTTGCTCTTACATAATTGAGCGATATGCAAGGCATCTACAATAGTCAATCCATAGCAAGCGCCATAGCTACTACCAGGGTCTGCTGTTGGTCTGCGAATTTGCAAATGCCTTATTAGGTTCTGCAATGCTTTGAGCATTGTTGTCTTGCCGTTACCACATCCACCGCAAAGCACCATTCCAAATTTGGAAGAACCAGTGGTGAGCCATTTGGCTATCTGTCTAAGCTGATCATCAATGAACTCGTTATAAACAAATTTTCGATGACGGAACTGCACCTCTGCAATTACCGCTGCCAACAGAAGTTCATACGCTTTATCTTCGTTCACGGGCAATCTAAAACGTGCTATCATAGTCCGCCCCTTCTGTAGTAACTGGACATATTCTGCGATTCTCTTTTTGCTTGCTGAATCCATTTTTACTTTCTTTTTTACTGTTGAAATTTTCACTCGACTTCCTTATAAAAAGTTCTTTGTCTTTATCTTTTATAAGTGTCAAGTCATGCGTCAAGCCATCTGTTAAGTTATTTGTCAAATCATCCGTCCATTCAAGCATTGTGTATTTGGACGGTACATGGCGCGATTTCCCCTCAATAAAAGAGATAAGCTTACGCTCGGCAAGGTGTTTCCGTGCTGTAATGACTGTTTGTCTTGAAAGGCGCAAATCATCGCATATCCTGGTAGTGGAACATACAAACGGCATTTTCCAATACCGCTTGTTGCTCTCGTTCACAAGGTACGCAAACAGAGCTATTTCACTGGCTGGCATTGGCGACATCATAGCGGAACGCCACAATTGGTTCATACATTCTATATAAGTCATGACATCACCAGTTTAAGGGTTTCGGCTTGCGCTTGTTTCCTGCAAGAATGGCTGCATTCTCCTCCTCTGCCGTGAGAGGTACAGGATTCTTGCGGTTAGTCTCCAACCACTTGTCAAGTTCATCTTGATAGAGGCAGTAACGCTTGCCTGGCTTGGTGGCAGGAATGCTGCCGTTTCCAAGTTTCATGTAGAGAGTTGCCATCGGCATTTTCAGATATGCAGATGCTTCCTCCACACTCATAGGTATGTGCGTATTAGCCTTGTGTGGCTTGTTCTGTGATTGCAGACTGATGATCATCTGCTTCATGCCCACCACTTCATCCCGAAGCTGGGCAACGACCATTGGAAGGTCGTTGAAAGTTAATTCCTTTGTCATATACAAGTTGTTCTAAAAAACTGGGACAAAGGAACAGAATGATGCTTCCGTTACTGAGGTTCGTGACAGTCATTTGTCATTCACGAAGGAATAACTCTAACAATGGGGATTATTCGGGAGTTTCCTCTTTAACATCATGAAACTCATATCCTCCATTGACAGGCTCATCAATCGGAATGACATCATTAGAACATGGTGCTTTCAGGTTCTTCAACGTGCTGTAGTCCAAGCCTTCAAACGGCTTTGGAAATAAATCCTTGACAAAGGCTATTCGCATTGCCATTGTGTAATCACGTTTACCCAAACGCTCTGCGATATTCCATACGAAGTGCCTTAAAGGAATATTCTCAACCGTCTCCTTGAAACGGTTTATTGCTGTCGGGGTACAGTTGGTGTCGTTGCTCCATTCCTTGACAGCCTCAATTACCTTGTACAAATCTTCCTCATACAGAAACCTTGACATGGTACGATGCACATAGTCAAGTACGGCCCTCGTTCGTTTTTCCTTTATCTCCTGTGCTTCTTTTTCTTGTGCCTCTACACACTTGGCATAGTCCTCATGACTGTATTGTGCTGACTCTGTTTGTGGTAATGTTTGCTTTGGCTGTTCTTGTTCTGTTGCTGGCTCTGCTTCTACAACGTTTTTCTTTGTCTTGCTGTTGCTACCAATGGTCATCAGTTCATAGGGATAATTCACCATGGAAATGAATATCGCCCAAAGCAGGATGTTGCTCCCTACAAAGATGATTGACTCGACAAACAGACTTTGGTGAAAGTCATTGCCTACATACACAGCCACGACAAGAGAGATGGCGAGAATTGCAGTACCAACAAAAGCGTAGATGGTACAATCTGAAGTTGTCTTGTTTTCTATCATTATTGTATTCGTTTTATTTTTATTCGTTCAAAAACTTCCACAAAGTTAGATGCAGAAGCATGTAAAAACCGCATTTACGTTCTCTGGCACTCTTTCTTTTACGCTTTATTAGCGTTCTAATATGATTTCAGACTCTGAATCATACTTGAAACAGCTCGTTAGTGCCAGTTGTTGCTGATTATTGGTTGCAAAGGTAAGGACGAGGAAAAAGAAAACTTGAAGTGACTCCCAAATACCGATAGTTTTTTAAGGCATATTTGTCAGATTGGTTCTATTCACGACTACAAATAGAACCAACAAAATGAGAAAAGGACTATTGGAACACTATCATTCCAACAGTCCTTTTCCGATGCATTATTGTCAAAAGGTTACTTTCTCAACGTAATGCAGCCAACCGAAGCACGCTTCTGGGCATCGGAAATCTTGGCATACACCTCTGTTGTTGCCACATTCTTGTGACCGAGATAACGCTGCACAACCGCAATACTTGTTCCTGCGTCCAACTGGAGACAGGCAAAGCTGTGGCGTGAGCAATGATAGGAGATATGCTTGGTAATTCCAGCATCTTTCAGCCAGTTCTTCAATGGTGCCTGTGTCATGGATTCTTTGAAATCGGGGAACACCTTACCTCGTTTATCCGGTGAATAGCCTATCAGTTCCAAGGCTTCCTCACTGATTGGGTTATGCACAATGTCCTTTGTCTTCTGCATTCGTGTGGTGACATACATCACACCATCGCTGCCGTATGGCTGTATCTCCTCCCAAGTGAGTTTCTTAATGTCGCTCTTTCGCAATGCCGTTAGACAAGAGAACAGAAAGGCTCGCTTCAAGGCAGGAGCAGAGCATGGTGTGGATGCCAAGCGGATAACCTCGTCTTGTGAAAGATACTCCTTGTCAGTCGGGATTGTCTCGATACGCTCCAAGAAACCGTTCGGGTTCTCCTTTATCTTGCGGTCACGATAGGCAGTGTGGATTGAAGCACGGAAAGTTGACCAGTAGTTGGCTGCCGAATTGATATGCAGTTTTCTGTTCTTATGCAGTCCCTGTGGTGCTGTAAGCAGATACTCTCGAAATCTGTTGCACAAGTCCACGTTTATCTCCCCGAAGGTACACTTGCCTTGCGTGAAGGTACGAAAGTGCATATAGACGTGCTGCCACTTGGAGTTCTTCTTGTCCGCCAGTTTCTTGAAGTAGGCAAGGAAATCTCCCTTCATCTTCTCCTTGTCGAAGAAATCGTAACGCTCGTTGACGATAGCCTCGAAGCGACGGCAGCGTATCGCCTCGGCTCTTGCCGTAAGGTTGAGGTTGTACTTCTGTTCTATCTGGTTCTTCGGCTTGGCATAGATATAGATGCCAAGCGATTCATGGCGGATGACTTTCATCGTGCTCTCGTCACGATAGCCTGGATAATAGTCAAGATAATAGGACAGCATGCGTCCGTCCTTAATTTTGCGTGTACGCAATGATACGGTCTTGCAAATGTTGCTCATAACTGATATGTATTATTGATGATTATTCGTGGTGAAGTGTCTCTTCACGGCTGCAAAGGAATAAAATGATGCATCCGTGACTCCAATTATTCATAGTAACTGATGGATAATGCTGAAATCATTTGAAATCACAGTCCTTTTGCTGTCCTTTCTGCCATTGCTCGCTCCACATCCGTCTTCAAAAGCAGATTCTTTACACCCACTTTTACCTTGCTGATATGGTGAACTCTCACAATATGGCAGATGTTGGCACTTGTCAGACCATACAACTGTTGCACCTGTTCGGTGGTATAATAGTTGTCATCGTTCATGAGGTCAGTCCTGCGAAGTTCTTCAAGATGTTCCTTGGAATAATAGGTGCGACCATACTCACGTTTGGTCGGTATCTTGTGACGGTAGGTGTATGCCCTGAGTGCCGACTTGCTCATACTAAAAGCTTCCTCTACATCATCAGCAGTCACCCACTCGGTGATGCTGTGGATGTCAACGGCAGTACCGAAGAACTCGTCAATATGCCGTTTGCTGTAATAGTTCTTGCCAGCGATACGGCACATCGGTATCTGGTTGCGCTTGGCGGAAGTGTAGAGCCAAGACTTCTTGACCTTATAAATGGACATAACTTCCTCGCCCGAATAATAGTCAAGCACCTCATTCTCCTCTTTCCCTTTTGTTGATTCCAGGTTTTGTGTTGGCTTTTCTGCTTTTGCCTTTTTACTGGGCTTGCTCTTGCTGGCAGGAACCACACGCTTGTAGGGATTACCCTCAAACATCTTCTCTATATCAGCCTTTCTAACGAACGCCATTCTGCTGCTCAATCTTGATGCCTTCAACTTGCCGTTAGCCACAAGTTTGTAGATATACTGTCGGGTGCATCCCATCAGAATGGCAGCTTTGGAGAAGGTAAGATACAACACTGTCTGGAATATTGATGCTCGTGAGGGAATCACAGTCAGAAAATGCGTAATTCCCAATACTTGTCACACTTTCTGGAATGTTGATACTTGTAAGTGATTCACAGTCTGTAAAAGCGCCATTCACAATACTTGTTACACTATTAGGAATGTTGATGCTTTTAAGGGATTTACACTCATCAAAAGCCCAATTCCCAATACTTGTCACAGTATCTGGGATGTTGATGTTCGTGAGGGAATGACAGCCAGAAAAAACGCTATGCCCAATACTTGTCATACTATCAGGGAGGTTGATGTTTGTGAGGGATTCACAGCCATTAAAAGCCCAATCCCCAATACTTGTCACACCTTTCGGAATGTTGATGTTGACTAGAGATTCGCAAAAGCGAAAAGCGTCTTTTGCAATAACCTTCACCCCTTTTCTTATAGAATACACACCATCTAAATTTCTCGGCGCTTTAAGCAACCTTTTCCAATCCTTGCTATATTTTACGCCATACTCATCCTCTACAGCATTTTTAAGATCCTCATCAGTAACCTCCGTACTCCATACTTCCATTTCTTTCGGCTTCTGCAACCCAAACAATCGGAAGGAACACATAGACAAGTCTTTTTGGGCGCTGGCTAATAGGAACATCGACAGAAGGGTTCTTGCCTCCACGTCTGCCAATAAACCTTGCAGGGCAGCGAAGATCTTGCTTTTGCTCAAATCCAGATAATCCGTGGCAGAGAAAAGAAGACGGTCGGACGCTCCGTAGCTCTGAAGCAGGGACGAGTCAAGAGAGATGGCTTTGAGCGAGAGGGCGATGGAGGCCAAGGCAAAATCGTCTATGGTTTCGTCGAAGTCGTCAATGGTGCGAAGGGGATGCGAGAAGTCCTTGGTGCCGATAGTCGGCGACTTCTGACCTTTCATTGCCGGCACAAACATGCCGTCGTAGTCAACGAGGGTGAGCGTTCCATCCGGACGCACGATGATATTGTCAGGCTTGATGTCGCCATGCGCAAATGACTGCGAGCGAAGCCAAGCCGCCATCTTGCAGAAACGGTAACAGAGCATCGACATTTCATAGCTGTCAGTATAGTTTTCGGCAATGTACGTCTCCATTGTTTCGCCCTCAATCCAATCCATCAGCAGCACGGGGAACTCGTCGTCTTCACAATTGCTGTCAACAAACAGTTCCTTCTCCAGGTATTTCACGGAAGTAATATAAGGCGAATCGACAAATTCCAATTCCTCTGCTATCTGACGGTATGCCTCCGCGCGTCCTTCCTGATCCTCGGTGAAACACTTCAGGGCGTAGCACTTCCCAGTCTGCTCGTCCTTCATCTTGAACACGACGGCAAACGCACCGCTGCTGCGATACGGCTCGCCATGTTTGTCCAGCACGGGCACTAAATGGTTCAGCTTATCAAGATTGTCGTGAGTATCTTGAATGGCAGTGAGATATTCTGATATAAGCGGGTATTGCATAGGCTAATATTATTCCTCGTTTCTGCAACACTATATGTTTGTTGTTTATAAGCGCCTAAGCAATTGTTTGTTGCTCGGGTGCTTTTGCCTTGCCAGATTTTTACTAACCTTCGTGTCGCGACAACAGGCATAGCAGAACTCTGAACGGCATGGCAAAAATACAAATAAAAATCGATAAACTCACGCCTTTAGAGAATTTTTCTGGTAATCCTGCTGAAAACGTAGCAAAAAGTCTGTTCATCTTATCAAGCATATCGTTATTTGGAGATATGATGTCAAGAATGTACTTGATGATGCACATATCAAAGTACACTTTCAATGGATCTGTCGGCAAGGTAATCCAAGAACGTGACATTCTAATTGGCATGGTAGCACGAATAGAGAATACCCTATTCCATACACGTGCATGATGACAACATGAGTTTCTTGTTACAGTGATAATGGTAAGCCAAGATTCAAAAGGTGCAACTTGCAAGCCAAATGACTGTGCAATACGCTTCTTTATCTTCTTATTCTTGATGTTAGAATAAACATTGGTGATTACCCCAAATGGCAATATCTCGGTAGGCATCCATGAAGGTGGGTACTGATTGGTATATGTCTCTTTGAAATGGTTGATGAAATCATCTTTTGTATGGTTCAGTTCATCTTCTATAAGACGTATAGAGCGATTGAACTTGGACGGATTTGAGAAATTGTTGGCATCAGTCATCCAAAAAGAGTTACCTGTCATTTCAGTTCCAAAGTTGACGATAGCGCAACGCACAGCGATCTCTATCTTTTCAATTTCATTGAATAATAGTAGGCGTAGCTTCTTGTCAAATCCAGTCAACCCCGAGATATTGTATATTAACTTTGCAAAGTTAGTACAAATGACTGAAACCACAAAATAAAATGGCAGGATTTTGCATGTGGACAGTCTCTGTTTGACCTTATATTGTTTCTGAACAACATGTTATTTTGAAAATAGTTTCTGTAGTATCGGTAGTTGTTTCTCTGAACTTACTGAACTTGTTCACGAACTATCTGAATCCGTCTATAGTCTCATGTCTCATTTTTGTATCAGATCTATCTCTTGGCAAAGTTGGGGCTGTCGAGCTTTACGTCCATTATTGCCTCGTAGAGCAGTTGCTGTTCTTCCTTTGTGAATTTCTCGGGGCAGCAGTTGGCTGATGGGTCGGAAATGAAGTCTCTCGCGCAGCGCCGAAAGAGCAAGATGCAGCATGCAGTCGTGGTCGAACGCCAGCTGCGGTATCTCGTCGATGCTGAACCACTGAGCCTTTGCAGCATCATCGCCACCCTTTACTTCCAGAATATTGCACAGGGCGTAGTAGGCTATTGTGATTACTCGTTCGCGAGGATCGCGGTCAGGATCAGTGAAGGCATGAAACTGCTCCATGTATCCAGCCACCATTCCCGTTTCTTCCATCAGTTCACGCCTTGCACCTTGCTCGGCGCTTTCGTCCATATTCAGGAAGCCACCAGGAAACGCCCATAGTCCTTTATATGGTTCGTTTCCTCGTTCAATCAGCAGAACCTTAAGCTTTGCGCCGTCAAATTCGAAGATAACACAGTCGGTTGTCACAGCGGGGTGCGGATACTTATATGAATACATTTTTTCTTCCATATCTTATCTTGTGTAAGTTTCACTTCTCAAAGATATATATTATTTTTCACCACGCCAAATATTCTAACGATAGAAATTATCTATTGATGTATAGCTGATATCTTTTATGTATCTATAATAAAAGCATTATCTTTGTAGTCGAAATCAAAACGAATATTAAAATAACAAGGAGATAATAATATGGAAACAAGAAAAGAAATAGCAGCTGAGAAGAAGCGTTGTGGTTCGCATAATTGCACACAGGCTGTGCTCTGCACCTATCACGACTTCGCCGGCATGGAAGAAGAAACCATTAAGAATGCTGGCAATGCCTTTGCTGCAGGTATGGGTAATATGGAGGGAACTTGCGGAGCCATCGTAGGCGCAGGCATCATACTCGGTCTTGCCACTCAAGACAAGGCGAAGTCTGTCAAGGGCATGAGACAGATTATGGATAAATTCAAGCAGCGCAACGGTGCAACACAATGCAAATTGCTCAAAGGTGTGGGTACGGGAAAGGTGCTTCGCGAATGCCCTCTTTGCGTGGCTGACGCTTCTGAATTTCTGGAAGAGATTCTGGAAAAGGAAGGTAAATATGCCATCACAGATGATGAATGAAGGCGTCCGTAAATATGGGATAAGACTGTAAAGACAATGCGTGGCTAAAAAAATTACCTATTTTTTAGGATGCTTTGAATTTGGAAATTTTTCTTATGATTACTATTTTTGCACTCGGAATAAGAAACCGTATTTATGCGACACGATGTTGTGTTCATGCGGTTTTGAATATAGTTTTATAAAGTTAAAAGTATTATTGTATTATGATTATTGAAAAAGTTCATGCAAGAGAAATCTTGGATTCTCGTGGCAATCCTACAGTAGAGGTTGAGGTGTCATTAAAGTCTGGCGTTGTAGGCCGTGCATCAGTTCCGTCTGGAGCCTCAACAGGTGAGAACGAGGCTTTGGAGCTTCGTGATGGCGACAAGAGCCGCTATTGTGGCAAGGGAGTATTAAAGGCCGTAGAGAATGTGAATAACGTAATTGCACCGGCTTTGGTTGGATTCTCAGCCTTAGAGCAGCGTGCTATCGACCATAAGATGTTGGAGCTGGATGGCACCAAGACAAAATCAAACTTGGGTGCGAATGCCATTCTTGGCGTATCGCTTGCAGTGGCTCATGCTGCTGCCGAGTATCTCCGCATCCCGTTGTATCGCTACATCGGTGGCTGCAACACTTACACACTTCCCGTTCCTATGATGAACATCATCAATGGTGGTGCTCACTCTGATGCGCCGATTGCTTTCCAGGAGTTCATGATTCGTCCGGTGGGGGCTCCTACAGAGAAGGAGGCCATCCGTATGGGTGCCGAAGTGTTCCATGCCTTGGCAAAGCTCCTGAAGAGCCGCGGACTTTCCACAGCTGTCGGCGACGAGGGTGGTTTCGCCCCTGCACTCAACGGCATAGAGGATGCGCTTGAGAGCATCTGTCAGGCAATCAAGGATGCCGGTTATGAGCCGGGAAAGGATGTGAAGATTGCAATGGACTGCGCTGCCAGCGAGTTTGCTGTTCAGGAGAATGGTGAGTGGTATTACGATTATCGCCAGCTGAAGGATGGCAAGAAGAAGGATCCTAACGGCAAGAAACTCACAGCTAAAGAGCAAATAAAGTTCTTGGAAGAACTGATCACCAAATATCCTATCGATTCCATCGAGGACGGTCTTGACGAGAACGATTGGGACAACTGGGTGAAGCTTACAGCTGCCATCGGTGACCGTTGCCAGCTGGTTGGCGACGACCTCTTTGTTACGAACGTGAAGTTCCTGGAGAAGGGCATCAAGATGGGAGCGGCTAACTCTATCCTTATCAAGGTGAACCAGATTGGTTCGCTCACCGAGACGTTGGATGCTATAGAGATGGCTCATCGTCATGGTTACACAACCGTTACTTCACATCGTTCCGGTGAAACCGAGGATACCACAATCGCTGACATCGCTGTGGCAACCAACTCTGGTCAGATCAAGACAGGTTCTATGAGCCGTACCGACCGTATGGCAAAGTACAATCAGCTTATCCGCATCGAAGAGCAGTTGGGCGATAATGCATCCTACGGCTATCAGAAACTGAGATAAGAAACGAGGAAACAGTCTTTTTTTTGAATAAATCACAATCGGATCAGATGGGCATTGACAGGTCGTGACGGCTTGTCAATGCCTTTGTTTTTTTTGCTCTTCGCTTAAGTCATTATTTATCTTAACCGTCTGTATAACGGCAAGGTCAGCATGACGCAGACGACGGCTCCGGCAAACGCCAGCTGCATACCCCTATACATCAGGGAAGACTGTATCAAAGAGCGGATGCTCAACACCATTGTAGACTGCATGAAGGAATTTATGCCATCATAGATGATGAATGAAGGCATCCAAAAGTTATCCAATGATATTTTAGAGGGGTATGGTTGAAACGACTTCCCTTAAAGGATGTGATTGCCAATCATCCCCTTTCTTCTATAAGAATCAATAGAAATGTAGCCTATCATACTGTTTTATCACATTTTTATACTTCTTAAACGCAGTTTTTTCATTGGTTATGCTGTATTTCGAGATAAAAACGCTATCTTTGCGGTGTAAAATATGATACCAGTATCAAAAATAGTACCCTAATATGATATTTGAACGTAAGAAATACTTGGATGAACTTATCGCAGGACGTGGAAACGGTCTTGTGAAGATTATAACAGGTGTCAGACGATGTGGGAAGTCATTCCTGCTGTTTGACATCTGGCATAACTGGTTGTTGGAACATGGGGTGACTGATAGTCACATCATCGAAATACAACTTGATGATTTCCGAAACAGACGGTTGAGGAAGCCTGATGCCTTGCTCGACTATATAGATTCAAAGGTTGTGGATGATGGCAAACCTTATTATATAGTCTTGGACGAGGTACAACTTGTAGAAGAATTTGTGGAGGTTATTCTTAGTTTGACACACATGAGGAATGTAGATGTGTATGTGTCAGGTTCAAACTCTCGTTTCCTGTCAAGTGATGTTGTGACTGAGTTCCGAGGCAGAGGAGACGAGATACGCATCTGGCCTCTCACCTTTGACGAATACTTTAATGGTATTGGTGGAGATATACGCAAAGCTTGGTTGGATTACTATACTTTTGGAGGACTACCACAGGTGGCTTTGCTTGAAACGGAAGAAAAGAAAACAGACTATTTGCGTGGTCTGTATGAAACGACCTATCTGCGTGACGTAATTGAGCGCAACCATCTGCGTAATCCTGAAGGGATGAAGGAATTGGTGCGTGTAATAGCCTCGGGCATTGGTTCGTCAACCAATCCAACGAGAATAGCCAATACCTTTCAATCTGTACAAGGGGTAACCATAAAAAGAGACACTATAAAACAATACATTGACTATTTGAAAGATTCTTTCTTGATAGAAGAAGCCTTGCGCTATGATGTGAAAGGCAGAAAATATATTGGTACCGAGACGAAATACTACTTCGCAGACATCGGCATTCGTGCAGCCATTCTCAACTATCGACAGCAAGAAGAAACCCACATTATGGAAAACATTATCTATAATGAGCTTCGCAGTCGAGGATATAATGTGGACGTAGGATTGGTTGAACTTGGTGGCAAGGATGAGAACGGTAAGTTTGTCAGAAAACAGTTGGAGATAGACTTTGTGGTGAACCGCCCTCCATACAGAGTGTATATCCAGTCGGCTTTTCACATGCCTACGCCAGAAAAGGAACAGCAAGAACGTCGCCCATTATTGTCAATCAATGACCACTTTCGTAAGATTGTCATTGTTGGTGATGACATTCATCGCAAGGAGGACGAACTTGGAGTGTTGACTGTTGGACTGTTGGATTTCTTGACAGACAAGAAAATACTTGAACAGGGTTAAACGCATTGATACTAACTTTAATGGTATTACAAAAATAGACTTGCTACATCTGCTGTATTGCAAATGCTGCTGAAAACGGAGGATATCCACCCACCCAAAACGGTAAAACTCTCATACTTTTTGCTAACAAAAAGTTGTGTTTGTCATATAAAAATACTGTTCTTGTGAAAAGTATCAGAAAATGGTTCGTCCGTGGTTTGGCGAGATGTGTGGGGTTGTATCGTAGCAAAAATATACTCTTTGGTGTGTTGCCAACGCATATTCCACGCTGTCCATTTTTTCAATGACCAAGAAACTCCTCCAGACGCCAGGCTTGGATGTTCTCTATACCTTTTCTATTTTTGAAGGGTATGTCGTCCATAGTGACGAGAATCTTGGGGTAGCTATCGTCGATAGCTTCAAGCGAGGCGTATTCGCGCTCCTCCGTTTGTTTGTCTTCAAGCGTCCATGACACCTGCACATAGAGGCGTTTGTCGTGGTCTGCGCACACAAAGTCCACCTCTCGGTTTGCCATCTTGCCTGCGTAGATCTGAAATCCCGCACGCCGCAATGCCTGATAGACGTAGTTCTCCAGCAGAGCCCCTTGCCCGTAGCCATACCCTTCGTAAAGATAGTTGTGGTAGCTGTTGTCGTTGGCATAGTACTTGGCTGCTCCTTTTAGTATTTCCTTTCCCTTGACATCGTAGCGGTCGGCTCTCAAGAGGACGAATGCGTCTTCCAGGAAGTTGATATAGTTAGATACCGTCTCGTAATTCTGCTTCTTGGCTTTGCCGTCCTTTTTCGACTGCTCGTTGTTCAGATAGTTGACAACGTTGGTCACGGAGACCAACGACGCGCTGTTGTTTACGAGGTAGGCGAAGATGCGGTCAAGGAGGGCTGCGTCCTTGATTTTGTGTCTTTCGACAATATCCTTCAGCAGAATGGTGTCCTTGACGGCTTCCACATAGTGGCGTTTGGTTTCCTCGCCCCTCAAGTTGACAAACTCGGGTAGTCCGCCCGAGCGCAAATAGTCGAGCATGCTCTGCCGTGAGGGGTGAACTGCTTGGTTGGCTTTCAAGTATTCTGTGTAGCTAAACGGCTGAACCTCGAATTCTACATAGCGGCCTGAAAGAAGCGTTGACAGTTCTCCCGAGAGGAGTTTGCTGTTGCTTCCAGTCAGAAAAATCTCGCAGTCGATACTAGGGTCTTGTGAGAGGGAATCTACGACGTGCTCCCATCCATGAATGTTGTGCACCTCGTCAAGAAAGACGTATGACTTCCTGTCAGGATTGATCTCGTGACAGTAAGTCTCATACAAGTCCATCAGGTCGTCAGGGGTCTGGACAAAACTATAGCGATAGAATTCTTTGTTGATATACAATATTTGTGACGGTTCCATCACTTGGCGATCGAGCATGGAGGTGATGACCTGGCGCATCAGCCAGCTTTTCCCTGCACGGCGCTGCCCCGTAACCACTTTGATAACCCTGTTGCCTGTATAAGGGAGAATCCGGTTGAGATACACGCTTCTCTCCACACCATTGTCAAATTGGTTGCCGTTCCAATAATTTAGCCTTGCTATTTTTTCCAGCCTATTGTCCATAACGTATTTCTTGATGGGTTGACTTATGCTGCAAAGATACGAAGAAAAATTCAAGTACACTTGAAAAAATGGCCAAAAGTGGGCAAAAATTCAAGTGTACTTGAAAAAATAAGAGGGTCTCCTTTGTAAAGCAAGGCTTGGTAAGGTGCTTTTATAGGGTAGTTTTACACAAGACCTTTCCAGTAATTTGTCTGAGATCAGAAAAAGATGGTCATGGTGTTCACTTTCTATACCCTCTCAGTCCGTACCACAGCAAAACAAACTCACAGAAAAGCGCCACAACCCATGTGAACTGCCAGGAGCCTATCCAGTCGGCAAGCATTCCCTGAAGCACAGGGAATACGGCTCCTCCAAACACGCCCATCATAAACACCCCCGAGGCACGCGACGTGTATTCGCCAAGACCATCAACGGCCAGGGTAAACACACAGCTCCACATGACGGAATGGAAAAGCCCTACCAAGGCAAGAAGCCAAAGGTTTTCCGTCAGCATGGCGGCAGTCATGAGCGCTATGGCGCCAAGCGTGACGGTGATGAGCATCGGACGTGGTTTTATGTTTTTCATGGAGGCAGAAACCATACGACCGACTAGGAAACCGCCCCAGTAGATTGTGGCAAGCAGGGCAGGCGACAGAGCAGTTCCGCTGGCAGTGAGTTCCATAGCGTGCAAGTTGATGTTGTTGCCAATGCTCACCTCCGTTCCCACGTAGAAGAAAATGGTTATGACCCCATACTTTAGATTGCGGAACGACCATACGCTTTTTGTTTTTTCTCCAGTAGATGTTCCTTTGTCGGTTTCAGCCGACGAAGAACGTGTGCCCTCGATGTCGGGCAGGGCAAGTCGGCGTGTGGTCATTGTGGTGACGACAATACAGAGCGTCATGAGTATGAAGGGTAGGGTGAGCTGCGATGCGGTGACGCTGTCGAGAGGCACTCCCGCGAACATGATACCAGTGACAAAGAGAGGGGCTATGGTCGTGCCAAATGAGTTGACGGCACAGGTGAAGTTCATTCGCTGTACCGCACTTGTGCCAGGCAACGGATAGGCTGCGATATAAGGATTGATGACCACCTGGAGCATGGCCGCAGCTGTACCCATAAGAAATGACCCCATGAGAAATACGAAATAGCCAAACGGCACGAAGTCGCCATTTACTACAATACCTGCTTCGCCGGCATACTCCGCGCAAAAAGCAGAGGCTGTGTAGAACAACAAGCCTCCGACCATCACGATCAGCGAGCGGACAAGTGTGCGCTTGTAGCCAATGAGGTTGAGCATTCGTCCTGTGCGCGAACTGTTGAGCAGATAGCCAAGGAAGAAGGCGAAGGAAATGAGGGTGGTCAGTGAGTTGCGCATGGTGGTGGCATCGGAGAGGAACGCTATCTTGAGCGGTCCTTGACACTGACCGTTGACAGTAGTAAGAAAACCTACTATGAAATAGATGAACGTGAGTAGCAGAAAAGGTCCTGCGGTCTTTAGGCTTAGCGTTTTCATACGGATGTTAGTTTTGGGTGAGATGGTTGCTGTGGGGAGTCCTATGAGGTGGGACGAGGGATTGCCCCACCTCATAGCAACTAACTTGTTTTTACAATATTTTCTCGAGGGTCTTCATCGCTCCCTCGTTCTTGATGCTCTCTACCATCTGCAGGTAGGGCTGTGTGAAGTTGTCGGCCTCACGCAGGTCGGTGCTTCGGAACGGAGAAAGGGCAAGGAAGTCAAGAGGCTCATTGCTTGCGATAAGCTGCTGGTCGTTGGCTGTAAGCCACGGGTCGGCTACTTCAAACTGCTCGCCATTGTCGTCCGTGTGATATTTGAGATAGTGGCGATAGGCTGCGAATAGATATGCCACGCGGATGAGCTGTTTGTCATCGCTGATCATCTTTTCAAGGTTGGGCATCACATACACAGGAAACTTCGATGCTCCGTCGAAGCAAAGACGAGCCACCTGGTCGCTGACGGAACGGTTGCCGAAACGCTCGCAGAGAGTCTGCTTGTAGAGTTCAAGGTCTGTGTCCTTGGGGGCCGGCACGTAGGGAGTGATGTCGATGTCCATAAACTGACGCACAAACTTGGCTATACGCTCGTCGTGCATGGCAGCGTCCACCTTGCGGTAGCCATAGAGGAAAGAAGGGTAGGAAAGCAATGTGTGAGAGGCGTTGAGAAGAGAGAGTTTCATGTTCTCAAAAGCAGTGACGTCGTCTGTCATCTGTGCGCCGACTTTCTCCCATGCGGGGCGACCAGCAGCAAAGTTGTCCTCGACGACCCACTGTATGAAGTCCTCACAATATACAGGCGCCTTGTCCTCTGTGCCATTCTCCTCGTTGAGTCGCTTGATGTCCTCGGGATGTGTGGCTGGAGTGATGCGATCGACCATAGAGTTGGGGAAAGTCACGTTCTTCTCCATCCATGCCGCAAGCTCCTTGTCCTGCGCCTCTACAAACGACATGAAAGCGCAGCGGGCCGTATTGCCATTGTGCTGAAGATTGTCACAAGAGAGGATGGTGATAGGGCCTGAGCCTGAGGCCACGCGGCGACGAAGTCCCTCGGCCACATAACCGAATGCAGTCTGCGGGTCGTCTGGATGCTCCAGATCGTGGACCACCTGCGGATTGTCGAGCATAAACTCGCCAGTCTGGCGTGAGATGTTATATCCACCCTCGGTGATGGTGAGCGTGATGATGCGGATGTCAGGGTCGGCTATCTTGTTGAGTATGGAGTTCTTCTCCTCAATGCCCCAATACAGTTCTACAAGAGCCCCAAGACGGTAAACCTCGTTGTTACCGTCGCGCCCACATACGGTAAGTGTGTATTCGCCATCCTGCGCCTTGAGTGCCTTGTACAGCGGTTCGTCTCTCTCCAGTATCATTGCCCCGCAGATGCCCCATCCGTGCTGGGTGGGATCTTCAAGCAGATGGCTTGTCATGTATTCGAGATGAGCACGATGAAAGTTGCCTACACCGAAATGAAGGATGCCTGCCTTGACCGAGTTGCGGTCGAAGGAATACGATTTGATTGTGTTTGCTGTCATTTTTATTTCTATGCTGTTAGTTGTTATTTTTTGGCTTTTTCTCTTCTCGCTTACAAAGTTAGGGCAAAAAATAATGTAGGAAAAGAAATGTTTTATGAAAAAAAATGGGAACGTTTCCGCAAACGTTCCCAAAATCTGCAAACGTTTTAAATCGGGGGATCCATTGGGAAGGTAAGGTACAAAGTCTTATCTCCTACTCCCCAGTAGAACCCCGGTATTTCATAGCCGTACGCAAGACAACCTTTCTGTTCTCCGCCTCGGGATTGCGCACCTTCTCAAGCACAAGTTCGGCGGCACACCTTCCCATCTCCATCAGAGGAGGCTCGACGGTAGTGAGTTGTGGAAATACGATGGTCGATAGTTCTGTCCCCGAGAATCCAGCCACAGCCACATCCTCTGGTACGCGACGTCCAAGCTCGCGCAGGCGGTTCATGGCGCCTATGGCAAGCGTGTCGGTGAAGGCATACACTGCATCAAAGTCCACGCCTTGTTGCACAAGACGATCTACTGCTGCCGCACCATCAGCAAACGTCATTCCTGTCTTGATGATAAGTTGAGGGTCGTATAGGCGGAACTTCTCCATGGCCTCGCGATAGCCACGACCGCGCTCCATGGTGTTATACACGTTGTCAGGCCCATAGAGATAAGCTATGCGTTGGCGACCAAGGCGTATCAGGTGTTCCGTCATAAAAAAAGCGTCATTGTTGTCGTCCACCAGCACTTGCGTCATATCTTCCATCCCGTGAGGGATGCGGTCGTAGAAGACAATGGCCATGCCTTCTTTGGCAAGTCGGCGATACGTATCGACATTATGCTTGTAGCTGCAGATGCTCACAATAAGTCCGTCAACCATAAAATCCTCCATCATCTTCAAATGCTCTCCCTCACGCTCGTGGTCCTCGTCCGATTCGGCCATGACCACCTTCTGATTGTTGGAGAAGAGTATGCTCTGTATGCCAGCCACTACCTGCGAGGCGTATGGCGTGTGCATCTCTGGCACGATTACGCCTATTGTGTTGGTGCGTCCTGTCTTGAGGTTCAATGCCACAGGATTGCGACGATAGCCAAGCCGATCTGCCTCGCGCAGCACAGCCTCTCGCGTTTCGCGACGTATGTTTTTGTCGTCGGTAAGCGCCCGTGATACGGTCGAAACCGATATGTGCAGCGATTGTGCGATGTCTTTTATTGTTACATGTTTCATTGCTGGTAGATAATGATGGGTAATACTTGGTGAAAGATCCTAAACTTATCTAAAGTATTAGACGAAAAACATGCGCAATCGTTTAAGGGAAAACATTCGGTGTAGTGGCAGCCCCGATCACGACGGGAGACACGGCCTTTCGGTCGGCCCGCCTGATCATCGCCCAAGCCTTCCGTCTGAGTCAGCGCAAGAAGATCAATCGCATCTATATCTGCGTGCCCGTCTTTGCCGTCTCGCTCGCTCTGCTGGTCTGGCAGATCCAAAACCCCGATGGCTTCAATACGATATGGAAGTATTTCGGGTGGGCCAATCAGATGCTGGCGGTCTTCACCCTGTGGACCCTCACGGTCTATCTCGCGCAGGAGAAGAAGGCATACGTCCTCACCCTCGTCCCCGCCTTGTTTATGACCGTCGTCTGTGTCTCCTTCCTCATGGTGAGCAATATTGCTTTCGCCTTGCCTCCAGCCGTGGGCTATGCTATTGGCGGAGGCGTGGGACTGGCTACTGCTCTGTGGCTCATGGTGTGGCTGAGGAAGATGCGTGCTGGGGCCAGGGAGTGATGCAGCCTATAGTGCATCGTGTAGCCCTTCGTTGCTGATGAAAATAGAGTTTTTCCTCTCTGCAACCTTTGGCCAGTCCCGATTTTTTTGATAACTTTGCCCGTCGAGATGTCCCAACGAAAGATTATCCATATCGACATGGATGCGTTCTTCGCCTCCGTGGAGCAGCACGACGATCCGTCCCTGTGCGGACTGCCGTTGGCTGTGGGGTTTGACGGGCCTCGTGGTGTGGTCTCTACTGCCAGCTATGAGGCGCGTCAGTATGGGGTCCATTCCGCCATGCCTATTGCCACGGCCAAGCGGCGCTGCCCACAACTGCGGATCGTCACGCCCCGTTTCGACCGCTACAAAGAGATTTCGGGGCGGGTGCACAGGATCTTCCTCGACTATACCGACTTGGTGGAACCGCTATCCATTGATGAGGCTTTTCTCGATGTGACGGAAAACCGCCACGGGGTCGCGCTGGCGACGGATGTGGCGCGCGAGATCAAGCAGCGCATTACCGAGGAGACGGGGCTCACGGCCTCGGCTGGTGTGAACTACAACAAGTTTCTGGCCAAGATAGCCTCCGACTATCGCAAGCCCGATGGACTCTTCGTGATCCATCCGACTAAGGCACAGGGCTTTATCGATAGTCTTCGGATAGAGCAGTTTTGGGGCGTAGGACCCAAGACGGCAGTTCGGATGCACCAGATGGGTATCTTCACGGGGGCACAACTCCGTCGCGTCTCGCGCCAGCACCTCGTCCAGGTGTTTGGCAAGGCGGGCTATATCTACTACGATTTCGCCCGGGGCATCGACCTGCGTCCCGTCGTCACTGACCACGACCGCAAGTCGGTGGGCTGCGAGCAGACCTTCCTGGAGGATCTCCGCCTCTCGTCCGCCATCCTCATCGAGCTCTACCACCTCGTCTTGGAATTGGAGCGGCGTATCGCCAAGAGTGGATTTCTCGGCCATACGCTCACACTCAAGATGAAGTGGGGCGATATGACACAGGTGACGCGTAGTCTGACGCAGCCGGCTGCCATCCAGACCAAGGACGACATCCTGCCGCTTGCCAAACGCCTGCTCCGCCAGACGGAGTATAAGACGCGATCCGTGAGGCTTATGGGAGTGGCGGTCTCCAATCCACAGGGTGGGGAAGGGGAGGCGGTCCGCCCCCAGTGGGTAGAGGGTTTCCTTCCTTTCCAAGAATGGGAGATAGAGGAATATCCCTATGGTAAATAGCGAGACAGAGTAGTTAATGTCAATAAAAATCGAAGCAATGCAATATCAAGTCACGTGCAAGCAATGCCACCAACTCTATGTGGTGGATACCAATCCTGGAACCACGATCCGATCCCGTTGTCCCTATTGTGGAACGGTGGCTACCATCGCCACGCCGATTTTGGGCCAGCAGGACACGAAGTCCTCCGGTTCAGCTTCTCCGCAGCGACCAAAGACGAAGCCTGCGCCCTCGTACAGCCCTTTGTCCAGTTCTTCGCACCCATCGTCGCCCACGCCTTCTTCCACCCACACTTCTTCGCTCACCCGTCGGGTCGTGGTGCTGTTTTGTGTCGTCGCAATCCTCCTCCTTATCTTGGCTACTTTCCTCTATTGTGCCTTCAAAGGGATGAGCGCGTAGCAGCTGCTCTTGCATATCAGCAGCCAAACAAACTTGGTTCTGCTCGTTTGGCTCCATAAAAACATGGCGGTTTGGCATGGTGCGCAACAGAGGGGAAAGACCCCTCCTAACTGCCCCTAAAAATGAATATAACTTCATCGGCCTACGAAGTTAACTTCATTGGCCTACGAAGTTATATTCATAGG
>ULUV01004366.1_pt1 | contig 63287 bp, 63 predicted proteins | sample 1958921 | NCBI WGS metagenome assembly ULUV01 (sample SAMEA4835772, study PRJEB28245) | human gut metagenome | biome: gut microbiome; material: fecal sample | place: Denmark | collected 2008
GTTCCGGTAATGATGTGACTATATGTATCATTGTGCGGGAGCGTGGTCGAGAAAAGGAATATAACTGCTGTTAAATTTTTTCCTCTGCTTTTTTATTATAATCTATTTTTTCTAATTTGCAATATATTTTTATTGATTGCGCAGACTGTAAGTGCTATAATTTAATCATGGAGAATAAAGTCAGCTTAACTACGCAAAATCGTCTAATTATATCCGGTTTGCTTTTAAGTACATTTTTAATTGTAGCAATAGCGATTTTTGCGATTTTTAATATTCAAAAAAAGTTAAATGAAGGTTATCAGAACTTTGGTCAGGTAATCTCAAAAACTCTTGCGATTGAAAGTGTTGAGATAACCAAAGATTTATCTGCTGATAAGGTAAAAGAAACACTGAAAGAGCATTCGGATAGTATCTTAAAAAGCCATAATGATATTGTTTTAATAGAATTCAGAGATAAAAACGGAAATCTTATATACTCCGGCAAGCACGAAAACCCGCTTGCCAAAGGAAAACCTAATATTACAGTAACATCACCTCTCATAGCCGAAGGAGGCACACTCCCTGTAGGTTCAGTAACAGTAGGACTTTCCGGCAGTATAATCAGCCAGATTTCCTCAACTACACGAGCATCTCTTTTGTTTGTGTTCTCTGTAGCCTGGCTTGTTTTTGCTTTTGTAATCCTTATTAATACTTACCTGATAACAAGAGAATTAAGAATTTTGCAGGAGGGAGTTAAAAAAATCTCTACAGGCGAATTTGGATACAAAATCTCCGGCAAAGATGTCAGCAGCGAAGTTAAGGAGCTTTTTAATTCATTTAATGATATGTCAAACAGACTTCATTTGTATGAGGAACAAAATATTGACAGAATAATGCTTGAAAGAAATAAATTTGAATCTGTTTTAATGAGTATCGCAAACGGCGTTGTTGTGTGTGACGATAATGATAACGTCGTACTTGTTAATAACCATGCTCAAACACTTTTAGAAGTAAGTGAAGAACAGCTTTTAAAAACGAAAATCCAAAATTATATTGATACATCAGGAAATGAATGTTTTAAAGAAAAAATCGAACAGTTCAAAGACACACCTTTGGAAATAATAGAGAAAAAACCGATTGAGTTTAATATTTCAGTAGATCAGAGAGTTATAAAATCAATTATTTCTCCAATGTTCACCAGAAATAAGGATTATGTCGGATATATTATTGTATTGATTGATATGACAAAAGAAGCGGAAATGGATCAGATGAGAGCACATTTTATCTCAAATGTTTCCCATGAACTGCGCACTCCGGTAACTGTATTAAGAAGCTACATAGATACACTTTATAATTACGGCAATGAATTTGACTACGAAACCCAAAAAGAATTTATCGGAACAATTAATCAGGAAATAATAAGGCTTAACAGAATGGTAAATGACATTCTTGATTTTTCACGCCTTGAATCAAATATGAAGATTGAAAAAACACTGAACAATATATCACAGTTAGTAGATGACTGCGTAAATCAGGTTTCTGTGTTGACTAAAGATAATAATGTTCAAATTAAAATTACAAAAGATGATAATATTCCGGAATTTTTATTCAACTACGACAGCATAGAAAGGGCTCTGACAAACCTTTTATCTAATGCAATAAAATATTCCCCAGCAAACTCACAAATTGATGTCAGAGCATCCTACAGCCCTCAGAATAATGAAATAGAAATATCAGTAACAGACCAGGGCTGCGGAATTGCTCCGGAACATCAAAAAAAGATTTTTGACCGATTTTACAGAGTAGAAAATAATACCCATACTATTAAGGGCACAGGTCTAGGGCTTAATCTTGTTAAAACTACAGTTGAAAAACATCATGGCGGAAAGGTTTTTGTAATCTCTGAAGTCGGCAAAGGTTCAACATTCGGATTTAAGCTTCCTGCTGCTAAGATTGAAGAATGCGCTAATGTATAGCAAAAAAATTTCTTTACATGTTTTATACCTTGCATGAAGGTCAGAAATGATAGTACTACAGACAGAAGACGCCGTTTTTTGCAGGATTGCGGAGCATCATTAATTGGTTTGGGTGCGGGATATGACATACGCAAATATGCACCCAAATATCTTGTCAGACCGGTTTTTCAAAAGAGTGTAACAAAATATTCAAAAACAACAGATGTCCAAAATAAGCTGATAAAAGAAAAACTTTGTGAACTGCTTGGCAACATAAATTCAAAAGTACCGGAAGACCGAAAAATAAAAATTCAGTTCATAGATGAAAATTTTAAAACTGAAAATAAACATCTGGAGGCAATAAAAAAAGGCTTAAATGCTTCTTTTTCATCTAAAAATAGAACTGTTTATCTTAATGAAAAACTTATCACTCCCGGCTTTCACGAACTTGCACATGCAAAAGATTATCTTAGAGGCTTTCTGCCTGCAGCTCAGAAAGCTTCTAAATACGGAGGGAGAATATTTTGTTTTTTACTGCCTGTTTTTGCAGTATGCAGCAAAAATAAACAAAAAAAAGCTGATAAACCATTAAATGTGCTTGATAAAACAACTAATTTTATAAGAAATAATATAGGCAAACTTACATTCCTGGGATTTGTTCCGAAATTAGCAGCAGAAGCAAGCGCTAATTTTCAGGGAAACAAATTTGCAAAAGAAGCAAAACTGCCTCCTGAAATTCTTAAAATAATTAGAAGAACACACAGGCTCAGCAACTTAAGTTACCTCTCAGGCGCTCTAATTATGGCTCTAAGTTCAACTATCGCAGTCAAAATCAAGGACATTCTTGCCTCAAAAGATTAGCTGAATAACCCGTTTATTTTATCAATAATTTCCTGCGGATCAACTTCATTTGTAACTTTATTAATATCCTGCGCAATCTGGTAAAGCTTCGCAGCTTCAATCTTGTCGCCTGTAATAGTTATAGCTCGTGCCAGATTAAAATGAGCAAGTGCATAATTAGGATTACATTCAATTGATTTTTTAAACAATTCAATTGATTTCTGAACTCTGCCTAAATCATCAAGATAAATTACACCTAAGTTGTTATATGCAATATCATAATTAGCATCATACTCAATAGCAAGCTCATACTCTTTTATTGCTTCATCAAGTTCACCGTTGCCCCAGTATAAAAAACCAAGATTACAGTGGATTTTAGCATTCTTCGGCTCTAAATCCAGTGCGTTTCTGTAAACGGTAAGAGCATTATTGTAATCTTCCTTATCATAAAAAGCACTTCCAAGATTTATATAAATATCAATATCTTCAGGTGTTTGCAAATAAGCACTCTGATAAGATGTAATAGCTGCATCTATATCACGCTTTGATTCCTGATATACAAATCCAAGCGTCTGGTTAATAACACTTGTCCACTGTTTTTTAGGGTTAAGCGTAACTGCTGTCTGGAAGTGTGAAATAGCTGCATCAATGTCGCCTTTAACATAAAGAATGTTTGCAAGATTTGAATGAACATCCGGCATATTCGGCATAATCTGTATTAGCTTCTGATAAATTTCAACAGCGCTGTCATAATCTCCGATTTCTTCATAGGCCTGACAAAGATGCCTGTATGCTTCAATATTAAGACAGTCCAGCCATATAGCCATCTTATACTCGGTAATTGCATCTTCGTACCTGCCCAGCGAACAGTAAATATCACCTAAAAGGCAGTACAACGGTACAAACCCGGGAGCCTTCTCAATTGCATCAATATAAATATCAATTGCCTTATCAACTCCTCTTGTCTGCACCAGATAGAAACCTTTTGCAAGAATAGGGAAGAATTTAAAATAAGAAATAAATCTTGCAACATTTTTAACTGCCTGCATATCAAACGGCAGCGTTGTCAGTGACAAAATATATTCCCACTTGGATTTAAACCACATTCTGAAAGATTTCACAGAAGAAACTCTATAAAGATTTGAAAGCAGAAAATGTGCGCAGGAATTTCTAAAAGGCATATACTTTATTGATTTCCTTGCATTAATCGCAGCCTCAAGAAATCTGGCTTTTTTCGTATAAGTTTCTGCCAGCAGGTAATAAGCTCTTGCATATTTAGGCTTTTTAGAAATAGCCATGTCAAGATAATTTACAGCTTTATCCAAATCACCCTTATAAAAATGAGCCTGTCCTATTTTAAAATAGATTTCAGCAGAATCAATATAAGTTTCAAGAGCTCTCTGATACTCTGTAATAGCCTCATCTATATACTGGCATGAATTATAAATATCAAGATGCCATGCTAAATACAAATCACCCAGTCTGACATGTAAATCCGCGTTTGTAGGATCTTCCTGAAGTCCGATCTGGCATAATTCAATAGCAGATTTTACATTACCTGTTTTATATTCTTTTCTAATTTTCTTCTCTAACTGTTTAGTATTATTCATAATTAAATCTTAAATTCTTGACATTCAGCCGGAATGTGTTCCATACTAATCATTATAATTAACTTTATACAAAATAGCAAGTTGTTAATTTTTGTGCAGCAAGCAAAAAGGAGCTGAAATGAAAGAAAACAAAATTTACTTTGTGGATGTTACAAATCGTGACGGCGTACAAACTTCCAGACTTGGACTGGCTAAACTTCAAAAAACCATTATCAATATTATGCTTGATGATATGGGAATAACCCAGTCTGAATTTGGTTTCCCTACAACCCAGCACGAGATAAATTACCTTAACGGAAACCTTGAGCTTGTTGAACGCAATGTTATATCAAAAACAAAGCTTTCCGGCTGGATGAGGGCAATGGCAAGCGATGTTGAACTCTCGTTCAAAAATGTTCCGAAACTTAAGAATGTAAATCTATCACAATCAACTTCCGAACAGATGATTAACGGAAAGTATCAGGGCAAGAAAACACCTGAAGACTTAATCCAAATGACCTGTGACGCTGTAAAATGTGCTGTATCAAAAGGCGCAGAAATTATAGGCGTTAACGCAGAAGATGCTTCAAGAAGCGACATTGACTATTTAATAAAATATGCAAAAGAAGCTCAAAAAGCAGGTGCTCAACGTTTTAGATATTGCGATACCCTTGGTTTTGAGGATCCAAAAACTGCTTATGACAGAATTTATAAAATTGCAAAAGAAACCGGAATGTCAATCGAACTGCATTACCACAATGACCTTGGTATGGCTGCTGCATGTTCTGTTATGGGCGCTAAAGCTGCAATTGATGCAGGTGTTGATGCTTATATTAATACCGCAATTAACGGCATGGGCGAACGTGCCGGAAATGCAGATTTAGTTTCCTGCCTGCTGGCAGTTTTAAAATCATCAGGATTTAGAGGAGAATACCATATTGATCCTAACATTGATATAAGCAAAGCATGGCAGCTTGCGAAATATACAGCATACGCCTTTGGAGTACCTATTCCTATGAACCAGCCGGCAGTAGGGGATAATGCTTTTGCTCACGAATCAGGAATACACGCAGACGGAGCACTGAAAGACCGGAGAAACTATGAACTTTATGATTTTGAAGAACTTGGCAGAGGTGAACCTGAAATTATAGAAACAGGTAGAATGATTACAACGGGAGAATACGGCGGTATTAAAGGGTTCAGAAACGTTTACGATAATCTTGAACTTGAATTTAAAGATGAGCATGAAGCAAGAAATATTCTTGAACTTGTACGCTATGCGAACGTACATACACAAAAGCCTTTAACATCAAGTGAATTGAGATTTATCTATTATTATCCTGATATTGCAGCTAAAATAATGACCGTTTCACCGTATTACCAGCCGCAGGGAGCAATAAAAGAACGAATTGACGCCCATATTCTTACAAAACCTCACAGGATTATATAAATATGTCTATAGAAAAAGTAAGAGAATATTTAAAACAGTTCAACAGGGAAAACGAAATTATAGAGCTCTCACAGTCAAGTGCAACAGTAGCTCTTGCAGCAGAGGCGCTCGGCGTAGAAGGTGCCAGAATTGCAAAAACCTTATCATTTAAAACCGCAGATGGGGCAATTCTGGTTGTAGCAGCAGGAGATGCCAGAATTGACAACAAAAAATTTAAGACAACATTCGGATTGAAAGCAAAAATGCTTACTCCGGAAGAGGTTATTGAATTTACAGGACATGCAATCGGCGGAGTGTGCCCATTTGGCATAGAAAATAAGGGGGTAAAAGTTTATTTGGATACATCCCTAAAACGCTTTGACACTGTATATCCTGCCTGTGGCAGCGGAAATTCTGCAATAAAATTAACATGCAATGAGCTTGAATTGCTTTCCAATTGCTCCGGCTGGGTTGATGTATGCAAAACAGAATAACCCCTAATCAAAATCAATAAGATTTTTTAATGAAACCCCAAGAACATCCGCTATCAAAAAGAGTTTTCTAAGACTTATAAATTCTTTGCCTGTTTCAATACATGCAAGATGCTCGCGCGACATATCAATAAGCTCTGCAAGCTGATTTTGCGAGAGCTTTTTTGCTTTGCGATACTCTTTTATGTTTCTGCCTAAAGATAGAAGTCTTGACATAAATATATTTTGCAACAATAATATATTTAAATATGTAAGATAACACCTTACAATTTTTATTAAGGAGGTAGAAATGAATAAAAATAATACAGCACCTTTAGCATTTACACTTGCAGAAGTACTGGTTACTCTTGGAATAATAGGTATTGTTGCGGCAATGACTCTGCCTGCACTAACAGCAAACTACCGGAAGAAAGAAAGTTCTGCCAGATTAAAAAAATTTTATAGCGCACTATCACAGGCCATAACACTTTCAGAAAACGAAAATGGTCCAAGCTTATATTGGGATAAAGAAAAGAACATAACTAATGATAACGAAGGAAATAAGCAAAAAGTCTTAAACTATTTCAACAAATATTTAAAACCATATTTTAAACAGATACAATTTGATGAAAATCCTGCTTTAGACAGAGATGAAAATGGTCACTCAAATAAAATAAAAATTTATCTGGCAGATGGCACTTACTTTACATTTCACAACGGAGATTGTGCGCATATAAGATTTGATGTAAACGGCGACAAAAATCCAAATACTGAGGGACGAGATTTATTTTCATTTTTGATATGTCCGCCGGATTATACGAAGTATTACATGCCGTCAAACAGAAATTTTGGTCCGTATTGTACTCCCTATTCCAACTGTAATACAAGAGAAAAAGCTTTATCAATGTGTAAAACCCACAACGATTATTGCACTATGCTTTTAATGTTTGATAATTGGGAATTTAAAGATGATTACCCTTATAAACTATGATTATGATTTTCAATAAAGTTTTTGTGCTATTATAATGAAAAAAGGAGTTATCATGGGACAAACTTTAGCTGAAAAAATTATTTCCGAACACGCAGGACATTCTGTGAAAGCCGGAGAACTCGTTATTGCAAACGTTGATGTAACCGCAGTTCAGGATGGTACCGGTCCGCTTACGGTTCAGGAATTTAAAAAGCTTGGTATCCCGAAACTTAAAAATCCTGAAAGAAGTATTCTTTTTATTGACCACGCATCACCAAGCCCTAGAAAAGAGCTTTCAAATACCCACACTGTTCTGAGAGAATTTTCAAAAGAATACGGGGCAGTATTATCTGATGTAGGAGCAGGAGTATGCCACCAGCGTCTTGTAGAAACTTTTGTTAATCCTGGTGAAATATTGGTCGGAGCAGATTCTCACACCTGTACTTCCGGGGCACTCGGTGCTTTTGCAACAGGAATGGGTTCAACAGATATTGCAGTTGCAATGGCTCTTGGAAAAACATGGTTAAAGGTTCCTGCAACATTTAAAATTGAAGTAACCGGCAAGTTTAAACCAGGTATATGCTCAAAAGATTTAATGCTGCATCTTATAGGACTTATAGGTGCAGACGGGGCAACATATAAGGCTCTGGAATTTTGCGGTGATACGATTGAAAATATGCCAATGTCTGAAAGATTTACCCTTGCCAATATGGCAGTTGAGGCTGGAGCTAAAGCTGGTTTGTTTATTGCAGATGAAAAAACAAAAGAATTTTTAAAATTGCGGGGAAGAGAAGATAAATTCCGCTCAATCAAACCTGACGAGGATGCAATTTACGAACGAGTTATAAAAATTAATGCAGAGGAGGTTCCTCATACAGTTTCATGCCCTCACACAGTTGATAACACAAAAACAGTTGAGGAACTGAAAAGTGTAAAAGTTGATCAGGTATTTGTCGGAACATGCACAAACGGAAGAATTGAAGATTTAAGAATTGTTGCATCAATATTAAAAGACAAAAAAGTACATCCTGATGTAAGAATGCTTATCTGCCCTGCATCAAAAGATGTTTATCTTGAGGCTCTTGATGAAGGATTAATTAAAACATTCGTAGAAGCAAATGCGTCGATTTTACCGCCAGGCTGCGGACCTTGTGTCGGAGTTCATGCTGGTACACTTGCTGACGGCGAAGTTTGTCTTGCAACACAGAACAGAAACTTCCAGGGAAGAATGGGGAATGTAAACGGTTTTATTTATCTTGCATCTCCTTACGTTGCAGCATATACTGCATTAAGAGGTCATATTTGCGCTGAATAATTTCTAATCCATCAGAATAAAATATTGCCTGCCTATTGTATAGTTTAGCGTAAACAATTCCCTTTAAAAATTCCTTACTATTTAAGTAAGGAGATTTGTGATGTCCTCTAATAAGCTGCAATATCGTAAAATGACCTTGGAAGAATTAGTTGTTCTCTCTCAGCAGAACGACTTTAAAGCCATGGAAGAGCTTATAAAGCGGGAACAGAAAAATGTATTTGCAACTTTTTCTTACCTGACAAATAAGCGCGAAAATGTAGCGGATTTAACACAGGAAGCTTTACTAAGGCTGGCTAAAAATATTCATAATCTTAAAAACCCGAAACATTTTAAGAGCTGGCTGAACCAGATTGTCACAAATCTTTTCTATGATGAACTGAGAAAAACATCAAGAAAGCCGGATACAGTTTCCATGGATGATGAAATAGATGATGATACAGCATTTTCCCTGAAATCAGTATTACAGGATCCAAAGTGTAAACCGCCTGAAAAATGTATGTCACATGAACTGGAAAAACTGATTAAAAAGGCAATCAGAGAATTGCCTGAGCAGTTCAGAATTGCCATAGTGCTTCGTGAACTTCAGGGACTGAGCTATGAAGAAATTGCAGAAGCAACTAATGCTAGTGTTGGAACTGTAAAATCTAGAATTTCAAGAGCAAGACTGAAACTTCAGGACGGATTAAAGGCGTACATTTAAAGGAGGGTTAGCATGCACGAACTTACTTGTAACCAGGTTATCACACTTTTAACTTTCTATATCGAAAATAAATTAAATAAAAATTTAAGCAGGCAAATAAGCGAACATCTTGCCATATGTCCGAAATGTATGGAAAAATACCAGAAATTGCGAAAAATTCTGGAAAATTTCAGTGAAATAAAATCCCGCATATCTGAAGATGAGTTAGAAGTTGATGCTTCCATATATGAAACGCCACAGTACGAAAAATTCAAAGCAAATCTTTCTGCTTACATAGACAATGAACTAAGTGATTCAGACAATATAAAAATAAAAAAAATAGCCATATCCAACCCGCTAGCCAGACGTGATCTGGAAAATATTTACGCCTTCAAACAGCTTCTGCAAACATCTTTTAACAGGACAAAAAATGAATTGAAGCAGGATTACTCGAGAAAAACGCTTGAAAAACTATATCAGACTAAAAATGAAACCAAAATTCCGCAATTCTATAAACTTGCAGGAATATTTATGTGCATACTGCTGTTTATGCTCATAGGCATATTGAATATGTTAAACTTTTAGATTTCCCGAACTATATTTCATAGCTGCCCTGGTTTGATATTCGGAAAGAGAGATTCCGCGCGGAGCTTCCAGAGTATTCATTTGTTTAGCTTTCATTTTTGCCAGAGCATTCTTTTGCTGCTTGGCTGCATATTCATTTCTTATAACCGGAGTAATAATATTTGAAGAAATAATTGAGCCTATTAAACTTGCGCCAACGTCAACACCATTTTTGAATGGCTTAAATTCTTTTGCTATGTCATCAAAATTTGCAAGCTTAGTAATATCAAAATCCCAGTTTCCTACAGGACTTTTTACACCATTTTTAGACTTAACAGGAATGCCTGTTTTCTCAAGATGTTTAAGAATTTTAGGGGTAGACAGTTTACCTGTTTTAACCAATTTTGAACCCAGAGCCTTAACAGAATTAGTTACAACATAAAATGAAATAATATTTGCAGCTGCATCTGCCATCTCTTGCGGGATTAAAAAAACTTTTTGCTCTTTTGAGATTTTGTCATTGAATACAACTGCTGCTATTTGTGCCAGCGAAGACAAAATCCAGCCCAAAACGCCGGTATGAACAAGCATTTTACCCGGATTTTCACCATAGTTTTTATATATTACTGTTTTAAATTCATCAAACAATTTTGCCGGAGATTTCATTATTTCTTACCTCCGTTCGGTTGTTTGGAATCATCTATGAGAAGGTTTGTAATCCATTTTGTTAGAGGGGCATCTATCAGGAAGTTTGTAAACATCATTACAACAAGTGCTACAATGGTACCCAGAGCATTCTTATATTGTTCAAAGGCATCAGGATTATTTGCCAGCTTACCTTTAGGGGTAAAAAAGGTATTCAGTTTTGTAAGTTTAATAAGATTTCCAGCTTTATCAACATCACCGGCTTTTTTAGACCAGGCGCCAATTGCTTTAATACAGCCTTTCCGGATAGCAAAACCGGTAAGTGTTCCGGCAATGATTTTAGCAATAGTACGAGCAACAGAAACCTTTCTTGTTTCTTCGTCTACACTCTTGTTATGGGCATCAATAAACGGTTGTGTTGCAAGAGCAGTAACACCTAAAATTAAGCGTTGTTCAGCTGAGGAGCATTTTTTCCCCATAACAGCAATCTTGTCAACCCAGTAATCCTTCTTAAAAACGGTGTTCGGGATAGAATTGTAAACACGCCGACCAAGAGTACCTATTTTTTGAGATACTGAAGTCTGCACACATGAATTTCCTATAGAGCTTACTGATACCATATTTCTACCCAAGACAATAAAGATTATAAAGCCTAAAAATTGCCCTTACAAAAAGGATTTTTAAGAAAAGTTTACATTCTTTATTTCGGCGTAAAAAATATTACACCAAAGGTATCAGCAATTCAATAGGGTTTACAAAATAGCTCCCTTTGGAACTACGGTTACCCCGTTAGGCGATACGTGGAAGCCGCGTTTTATATCCTCTTCGCGGTTGTATCCTATCCTTGTGTTTGGCGGGATATAAACATTCTTATCAATAATAGCTTTTTTAATACGTGAATATCTTCCAACCTCAACATTTTCCATCAGAATACTTTCATAAATCTGGGAATAACTGTTTACTTTAACTTTTGGAGAAAGCACGCATCTGGAAAGGCTTCCGCCGGAAACAATACAACCTTCTGACACCATTGAATTGGTAGCCATACCAACTCTGTCGCCTTCCTGCCATATAAATTTTGCAGGCGGATAGTTATAATTGAAAGTTCTGAGCGGCCAGTCTTTAGAATATAAGTTCAATTCCGGATTAGACTGCAGCAAGTCCATATTAGCCTGCCAGTATGCGTCAATACTTCCAACATCACGCCAGTATCCTCTTTCGGCATCGGTAATTCCGGGAAATTCATTGGTTGCAAAATTATATATATATATCCGCTTACCTTCATTCAAAAGCATTGGAATAACATTTTTACCAAAATCATGGCTTGAAGTTTTGATACCTTCATCTTCTTCAAGCGCCTTCAAAAGAGTATCTTTATTAAATATATAATTTCCCATAGAAGCCAGACACATATCAGGATTACCGGGAATAGACTTTGGTTTGTCCTTTGGCTTTTCTACAAAATTTATAAGCCGCCAATCTTCATCAACTTCAATTATGCCAAACTCAGAGGCTTCTTCAATTGGTATAGGAATGGCAGAAATAGATAAATCAGCAGCTTTCTCCTTATGAAAATTAAGCATTTGAGAAACATCCATTTTGTAAATATGGTCGCCGCCGAATATACAAACATAATCAGGATCTTCATCAGTAATATGAAAAACATTCTGATAAATAGCATCGGCAGTTCCCCTGTACCAATCCAGACCAGTCCGCATCTGAGCAGGAGCCAGATCTACATACTGGTTTAAAAACGGTGATAATGCCCAGCCACGGGTTATGTGTTTGTTTAGAGAATCTGATTTATACTGAGTTAAGACTTTTATCTTAAAAAAGCCTGAATTAATAAAATTATTCAATACAAAGTCAATAATTCTATATCTTCCGCCAAACGGTACAGCTGGTTTTGCGCGGTCTTTGGTAAGCGGGAGCAGTCTTTTTCCTTCTCCGCCTGCTAAAATCATTACAAGAGCATCATCAATTGACATATCTAAACCCCTCTTAATATCTATACATAAATTATACACCATGCTTGAATAAAATGCACTAATTAATTTATATCAATATCTTTTCTGTAATATTTATGCTCCATTTTAATTTTGTCTGCATATTCTTTTAAGCGCGGGAAAGGGTTATCAGCATTAAGACACAGCGACAAAACTCTTCCTCCGTTCGAATATAATCGTCCGTTCTTTTCTGATACTCCGGCTTTGTAAACAATAATATCTTCGATGTCAGGGAGTATAATCTCATCACCGGTCAAAGGTTCATCAGGATAGCCCTCAGCCGCAACTGTTAAGCAGGCTCCTGTGCCGTTTTTGTATTCCGGTTCAGTTCCGTTAACCAGAATATCCAAAAAATCATTCTTCAAGTTTGTTAATATTGCCTGACATTCAGGATCACCAAGTCTGACATTATATTCCAACACATACCAGTCCTCACGCGACCATATCAGACCTGAATATATAAAACCGTTAAAATCCGCACCTTCAGCAATCAAAGCCTTTTCAAGTTTTTGCAGATATATCTCAAGTTTTTGCTGCTGCAATCCGGTAAGCTTTACAGGACAGAATGCCCCCATTCCGCCAGTATTAGGTGCATCTTTTTGAGATGAAAGCCGCTTAAAATCTCTTGCAGGTTTAAAATTAATCAACCTGCCATTATAAAAATAAGACATTACAGAAAACTCTTCGCCGTCAAGATATTCTTCAATAAAATATCTGTTTGGAGCGATTTTTCTTGTAAATAAATCCTTTTCCTTCTGGTTGTAAACTACCTTTACCCCCTTGCCTTTACATAGTCCATCCATTTTAACTACCTGCGGAAATTCAGGATATTCTATAGGCAGAAGTTTAGCACATTTTATACCGTTGTTAGCCATAAACATTTTTGCAGTAATTTTCGAACTTTCAAGCCGGGAGAAATTTTTGCTTACGCCTATACAGTTAAAGCCTTTTGCTCTGTATAAATCCACAAGCCCGTCACAAATTGGCTGCTCTGGTCCGAAAATAATTAAATCAGGATTTTCATCAAGAGAGTAGACTATTTTCTCACATAATGGAGATTTTAAAACTGCGGAACGTATAGCCTCTTCCCTTGCCCCGCTGCCTATTACAAAAACTTTTAATGACATCCGCCGCACCCTCCGCATCCGCCGTTACAGCCTGAAGAAAACAAATCAGAAAAATCAAATACTTTATCATCCAGAATACATTCAATCACCTTTGGATATAAGGCGTGTTCAACTTTATGGATTTCAGCTTCAAATTCATCAAAGTGCATAAGGTTTGGTATAAGAACAGGATACTGGGCAATAATCTTTCCGCCGTCCAGTTCATCAGTAACCCAGTGAACAGTAACCCCGCTTACCTTTACTCCGGCTAAAAAGGCTCTGTTTATTGCATCTTTGCCTTTGAATGCCGGTAACAGCGAAGGATGAATATTAATAAATCTGCCAAGTTCAAGAACATCATCCGGCAATATACGCATATAACCGGCAAGAACAATCAGGTCAAAATTTCTTGCTCCGAAATATCCGGCATTTTCTTCAAATGGAAGATATTGATGTTTAACTCCAAGCCTTTCTGCACGCTCAAGAATATAAGCATTCATATTATCAGAAAGACAGGTAATATCAACATCTTTTCCCTCAAAATGTTTTACAATTGCTTCAAAATTACTTCCGTTACCGGAGCCCATTACTGCAATTTTCCTAACCATTAAGCCTCCTTAACTCTACCAAGAATAAACGGCTCATAGTTCCTGCAAATTTCTTCTATCCCTGCAAGATTGTCACTATCGGCAACAACACAAAAACCGGCACCGCAATTAAATACCTTATACATTTCATCCCCGGTAATCTTTTTTAGCTTTTCAAAAATACCCTGTGCAGGAATATTATTATAATTTAATTCAAGCGTTAAACCTTCCGGAATAACCCTTATCAAATTATCAAATATTCCGCCGCCTGTAATATTTGCAGCAGCTTTAATAAGATTATTATCCCAGAGCGACTGAATTTCATTATAATAAATATATGCAGGAACAAGAGTTTCCTCAAACTCAACATCTGAAATCTTTCCATCAGTAAAAAGCTTTCGTATAAGAGTAAACCCGTTTGCATGTATTCCTGAAGACTTTAAACCTATAACTATATCACCGCTTTGAACCGGCAGTAATTTAATGTCCTTTTCAATCCCTATTGCAAACCCGCAAATATCAATAACACCATCACGCAAAAGATGAGGCATTTCAGAAGTTTCCCCGCCGATAAGTTCACAATCGTATTTTCGAAGCTCATTTTCCAGCTCTGTAATAATTTCAGAGATAGCAGAACTGTCAAGCCTGTTTACTGCAATATAATCAGCAAAAGAAACTGCTCTGGCAGGTCTTGTTGCCATATCATTCAAATTTGCAGCAATCAAGTCAACTGCTATTTCTCTAAACATCTTTTTTTCATATAGAGGAATAATTTTTGACCCTATACCATCACAACAAGTCAAAAGCTTTAAGCCTGGATCAGCAATCTCAACCGCGCCGGCAAACGCACCTAAATTTTTTGTTTTCAATGTAGATTTTAACTTAGCATTAAGTTTTTCTGCCTCGTCAAGATTTACACCGGACTTTTTATACATCTCACTCATACTTAAATTTTATTACAAAAATTTTCATAAAAAAGACCGCCTCTAAATGACGGTCTTTTATTATTAAGCAATAAACATGAATGCTATTGACAAAGAGCAAGCAATATACCTGCGGCAACCGCAGAACCGATTACACCGGCAACGTTTGGACCCATAGCATGCATTAACAGGTAATTTTGGTTATTAGCTTCCAAACCTACTTTGTTAGATACACGTGCAGCCATAGGTACCGCAGAAACACCGGCAGAACCAATTAACGGGTTTATCTTTTCTTTAGAGAACATGTTCATAACCTTGGCGAAAAGTACACCAGCTGCGGTTGCAAAGCTGAATGCCAGAATACCAAGAATTAAAATGAATAATGTCTGTGTAGTCAAGAACTGATCTGATGACAGTTTTGACCCTACTGACAAACCCAAGAAAATAGTTACAATATTGATTAAAGCGTTCTGCATAGTATCAGAAAGTCTTTCTACAACACCGCACTCTTTACATAAATTACCGAATGTCAAAGCTCCGATAAGAGGGCAGGCATCAGGAAGTAAAATTATACATAAGCCCAATACCACAAGAGGGAAAACTATTTTTTCACGTTTTGAAACTTCACGCAGCTGTTTCATCTCAATTTTACGTTCTGCTTCAGTTGTTAAAAGTTTCATAATAGGCGGCTGGATAACCGGCACAAGAGCCATATATGAATATGCCGCAACAGCAATTGCACCAAGAAGTTCCGGCGCAAGCTTAGTTGTAACATAAATTGATGTAGGACCATCCGCACCACCGATAATACCTATCGCACCTGACTGCGGAAGTGTAAAACCGAAACAGCACAAAGCCAGCAGTAATGCACCAAAAATACCAAATTGGGCAGCTCCGCCTAGTAGTGCAGTTTTAGGGTTTGCAATCAGCGGACCAAAGTCAGTCATTGCACCTACACCCATAAAGATAATCAACGGGAACAAGCCCTGATGAATACCTGCTTCGTAAATAATTCCTAAAAATCCATGCGGACCTGCAATATCTGCAACAGGAATATTTGATAACAAACCGCCGAATGCAATAGGAACAAGCAATAACGGTTCAAATTGTTTTTTAATACCTAACCACAAGAGGAATAAACAAATTACAATCATAATCGGTGACCCGTATTGATGTAAAAATTGCTCAAATCCGCTGGTGATTGTCGGATCAACCGGCTGAACAAAGTTTGCTATACCGGTTGACTGCCATAATTTATATAAGCTGTCTGTAATATTCATTTTCTAATCCTTTTCTACTTTGCTTAACCGACTGTTACCAACACCTGACCGGTTACAACTTTGTCGCCGACCTCAATATCAACAGATTTAACTGTACCGGAAACAGGTGATTTAATTTCTGTTTCCATTTTCATTGCTTCAATAACTGCAATAACATCACCTTCAGAGATATTGTCACCGTTTGAAACAAGGACTTTTAATACATTGCCCGGCAATGCGGCTTTAACAGGAGTACCTTCACCGCTTGCAGCATGAGCATTAGCCTCAATACCGGCTTTAATATCAAAGTCATAAAGTTTACCGTTAACAGTAGCTTTTTTACCTTCAAAAGCAACGGCATATTTTTTACCGTTAACAGTAACTGTGTAGCCGTTAGCCTCGTCGGTTGAAGGTTCAGTAGAACCTTTTTCGCATTTTCTAACGCCGATTGTTGCTTTGCCTTCAAGGAATAAAATACCTTTTTCCTTACAAGCAGCAGAAATAAAGATATTTTCATCATTAACCGGTAATCCGGCTTCTTCAAGTCGTTTTGTAGCAGCCTTAATACCTTTTGTTTCATCTTTATCGTTAAGGTCAACAACCAGTTCAGTTGTTGGTTGTAAGTTCAGCTGTTCTGAAGCAATTCTTATAACTTCAGCATCCGGTTCGCAAGGAGTTTTACCAAAATATCCGAGAACCATTTTTCCGTAACCTTCTGCAATTTTCTTCCAAGGTCCGAACATTACATTATTGAAAGCCTGCTGGAAGTAGAATTGTGAAACAGGAGTAACAGATGTTCCGAAACCTCCCTTCATTACAACTTCCTTCATTGCAGCAACAACTTCAGGGAATTTATCCATAAGGTTGTTATCACGCAGCATTTGAGTATTTGCAGTTAATGCACCGCCAGGGAGCGGAGATTGAATAATCATCGGATTAACTGATAAAGCTTCAGGCGGGAGGAAGTAATCTTTCATACATTCTTTAAAGATTTCTTCAGTTTCAAGAATTTTTTCAACATCAATACCCAAATCGTAATCAGTACCTTTAAGAGCGTGCCACATTGAAACAATATCAGGCTGGGCAGTTCCGCCTGAAACAGGCTTCATTGAAAGGTCAATACCGTCAGCACCGCCGTCAAGAGCAGCAAGATAAGCAGCAAGAGCTGTTCCTGCTGTTTCATGAGAGTGGAATCTGATATGAGCATCAGGTCCGAGAATTTCTCTGGTACGTTTAAGTGTTTCATAAACTTTTCTAGGATTTGAAGTACCTGAAGCATCTTTAAACGCAAGACTATCAAACGGAATACCTGCATCAAGAATGCTTCTCAAAACTTTTTCATAGAAAGCAACGTCATGCGCACCTTCACATCCGATAGGAAGTTCCATCATTGTGATTGTAACTTCATGTTTTAAGCCGTTATCACGTATGCACTGACCTGAATAAATTAAGTTATTAACATCATTTAAAGCATCAAAGTTTCTAACAGTTGTAACACCATGTTTTTTAAACATTTTAGCATGCAGATTAATAATATCTCTCGGCTGGGAATCCAAGCCAACAACATTAACACCGCGAGCTAAGGATTGTAAGTTAATATCAGGACCGACTGCGGCTCTGATTTTGTCCATAGTTTCAAAAGCATTTTCATTGCAATAAAAGATAGGTGACTGAAATCTTGCACCGCCTGCAACTTCAAAATGTTTAATACCGGCATTTACCGCTGATTGAAGAGCCGGAATAAAATCATCTACAAATACTCTTGCCCCGTAAACAGATTGGAAACCGTCCCTGAAAGACGTATCCATAACTTTAATAAGTTTTTTTCCCATAATATATATCCTTTCACTAAATTAAAAAACTAACCTCTGGCTTTTGCAACTGCAATGGCAACTGCAATAGCCTCTTCTTCGGCAACATTTGATCTTTTGCCTGCTTTTTCGACCACAGGAACAGCTTCAGGGAAAAATTTGTTCAAATAAATAACAAATTTTGACATAACCCTCATCGCCAGTACCAGGATGTAAAGGAAAGAGAATACAACGCCCATCCCGATCAGCATCAGGATAATGCCTATCTCCAAATTTTCAACAAAGTTTTCTATCATAATATATCTCCTATTGTAAGTACAAATTCTTTATTATTATTTGCCAAAATCAGTTCCCCCTTCTCAGTAATTGATTTTGCAACACCTTTTTTATCATCATTAAATACTTTCACAGTAATTTCGCGGTTTAAGAAACATGCTCTTCTCACGTATTTTTCCTTTATCATCGGAAATCCGGTATTTAAAAATTCCTTATATCCTGCAAAAAACCTGTCTGTCAAACGGCATCTGAAATCATCTAAGTTAATATAAGAACCAGTTTCAAGATTAAGTGAAGTAACAGCCTTATCAGGTATTGCCTCCACAGCGGATTTTTCCGCATTTAAATTAACCCCTATACCTAGCACAAGTCCCTTAAATTCGTGCCCCTGCATGACAGTTTCAGAGAGAATGCCTGCTAGCTTTTTACCGTTAACCTGAACATCATTAGGCCATTTTATTTCTGCAGAAACACCGAACTCATCAAGTAAATCACATAATACAACAGACAAATACTGTGTAAGATTGGAATAGACTTCATTAAAAGAGTTAGAAGGTTTTAAAACAAAAGACATAAAAAGGTTTCCTTCGCCCAAATCAACCCATTTTCTCTGCATCCGCCCGTGTCCGGCAGTTTGTTCTTTCGCATGGACCACAGTACAGTCAGCCAGGTCATGCAGATTTGACTTGGCAAACAAGTTAGTTGATTCAACCCTTTCAAGGTAAACCGTATTCATATTTCCCCTCAATTCAACGGAATTATATAATAATAATAACGCAAACAAAAAAAATTTGCGATTTTTTTTTTAGGAGTTAAAATAAATTGCAAGGGAGAGAAATTTATATGGAACATTGGATTTATACATTTAATATTGCGGGTCACAATATATCAGTAAATCTGGATACGATTTTTACAATGTGGTTTGCAATGATTGTAATAATTCTTTTTGCGCTGTTTGCAACAAGAAAACTCTCTGTAGTCCCGGGGAAGCTTCAGGCTGCATGTGAAAGTATTCTGAAATTTTTCTGGGGTACTCTTGATACAATGATTCCAAATGAAAACAGAAAGCATGTTCCGCTTGTTGCTTCATTATTTTTATTTATTCTTGTCGCAAACTTAATGGGACAGCTTCCTTTAAGAATAATTCACCTTAAAACAGGAGAGCTGGCATCTCCTACCAATGATATAAATCTTACTGCCGCAATGGCAATAATCGTTTTAATTTATTACGTAGGAATGGGTATTAAGCAAAAAGGTCCTAAATACTTCCTGCATGAATTTAGTTTTACCGGCATAGTTATGGCACTGGTAGAGCTTCTTGAAATGGTAACAAGACCTTTAAGTCTTGCAATCCGACTTTTTGCAAATATATTTGCCGGAGAAATACTTGTAAGCATAGCGCTCGGTTTGTCTGCATATCTTCTGCCGCTTCCGATTATGCTTTTTGAAATTCTTGTAGCATTCATCCAGGCAACAGTATTTATGATGCTGACAATTGCTTATATTTCGTCCGCTACCGGAGAAGAGCATTAATATTACAATTCAGATAAAAGGAGAGAAAAACATGGAAACAAATTCATTATCACAATTGGCACAGTTAGGTGCAGGTATCGCAATTGGTTTTGGTGCGATAGGCGCCGGACTTGGTATCGGATTAGCTACAAAAGGATTGATGGATGCAGTATCCCGCCAGCCGGAAGTTGCAGGTAAAGCTTTTGGTTTCTTCCTGCTTGGTGCAGCGTTGTCAGAAGCCTGTGCTTTGTACGCATTCGTAATCGCATTCCAGCTGCTTGGTAAATAGTCGGAGATTAGATAATGGAATTTAATGCAACATTTTTAGTATCAGCAATAAGTTTTTTAGTGTTCACATTCATTATGAACCTGATATTTTATAAGCCTCTTGAGAAAATAATCAACGAGCGCCAGAGTATTATTGACGGCAGCTTTGCCGAGGCGGAAGCATCAAAACAAGCAGCCGGATCAATAAGACTTGAGCGTGAACAAAAACTCTCAGAAACTCTAAAACAATCAAAAAAAATTATTTCTGATAAAGTAAATGAAGCAAATAATAATTCCAAAAGTCTTACCGGTGAAGCCAAAAACTTTTCACAGGAACAAATAAATTCTGCAAAAGAAAATCTTAAGAATGAAGCCGAAAAAACATCGGAAGAATTAAAACTGAAAGTTAAAGACCTTGCAGAAATTATTTCGGCAAAAGTACTCGGGGCTGAAACTAAAATCACGAACAATGATACTGATTTAATTAACAGGATACTGAATTAATATGAATGAACTTGCTAACTTTTGGAATACGATAGTTCAAACAAATACTTTTAACTTTGCAATACTTGTATTGATTTTTGCAATAGTATTCAAAAAAATTAAGATTGGAGATATTCTCGAAAATCTTAAAGAAGATATTGTAAAAGCTATAAGACAGGCTGAAGAAGAGAAAAACAAAGCTTCTAAAGATTTGTCAGAGGCTAAAAAATCAATTGAACATCTGGATGATGAAATAAAATCTGCACTGAGCGATGCTGATTCAAGAGCAAACCAGATAGCAGAGCAAATTCTGGGTAATACACAAAAAGAGATTGATTTAATCAAGTCAAATATTGATAAAGTTATAAGTAATGAAGAAAAAACTATTTCCGCCAAATTAACCGAAAAAACAGCAAAAGCATCAATAGCTCTGGCTAGAAACCATATTATATCAGTACTGGAAAATCAGCCGGAACTGCATGAAAAGTATATTACTGAAAGCATAAATGAGTTAGACAGGATTCAATTATAAAACTATGAGAAACTTTGACGAAAGAATATCTATTTCAGCCAAAAATTATGCAGACGCACTTGTTAAAATAGTAGAAGACGGCGTTATGACATATAATGAAGTTTACGATGATTTAACGGCAGTACAGGACATTCTCGATATGGCGCCTGAGCTGTCAGATGTACTTAAAGATCCGACTGTAGCTTTTGATATGAAAGTTGATATTGTTAACGAAATCTTTAAAAGAGAGGTACACGAACCAATCGTTAATTTCCTGAAAATACTTATTGAGAAGAAACGTTTTGTAGAATTTTCTAAAATATATGCAGCTTACGTTAACAGGTTGAACAAAATCAATAATATTCAGCCGGTCACAGTAACATCTGCAATTGCACTTACTGATGAACAGAAAAAAGGAATAGCTGTAAAACTGGAAGAAAAGTTAAAAAAGCAGGTACAACCCCGTTGGAATGTAGATAATGGAATAATAGCAGGACTTGTTATTAAAATTAATGATGACGTCATTGATACAAGCCTGAAGCACAAAATCGACAAAATCAGTAAAGACTTATTGTTAAAATAAGCAGAATTTATGAGGTAAATATATGGTACTAATAAAACCGGATGAAATCAGTTCTATAATTAAAAGTAAAATAGAAAATTATGAATCCCAGACAGAAATAGCGAATACCGGAAAAGTTATTGAAGTAGGCGACGGAATCGCAAGAATTTACGGGCTTCAGAATGTAATGTCTAATGAACTTATTGTTTTTGAAGACGGCAGAGATACTCTCGGGATTACGCTCAACCTTGATGAAGATAATGTAGGTGTTGTAATTCTCGGTGAATATACACAAATTAAAGAAGGTATGACTGTCAAAACAACAGGACGAATTGCATCAGTACCGGTAGGCTACGGGCTTATCGGAAGAATTATAGATCCGACAGGAAAGCCTCTTGACGGCAAGGGTGAATATGAATATTCAAAAACCCGTCCAATAGAAAGAGTTGCTCCGGGTATCGTTACAAGAAAGTCTGTTCACCAGCCGCTTCAAACAGGGCTGACAGCGATTGATGCTTTAACTCCTATAGGAAGAGGGCAGAGAGAATTAATAATTGGCGACAGACAGACCGGTAAAACAGCAATTGCAATTGATACAATAATCAACCAGAAAGGCAAAAATGTAATTTGTATTTACGTTGCAATTGGTCAGAAAGCTTCAACTGTAGCACAGCTTGCTAAAGTTTTGGAAGAACATGGCGCAATGGAATATTCCATAATTGTTTCAGCTACAGCAAATGAATCTGCTCCGCTACAGTATATAGCACCGTTTGCTGGTGTTGCTATCGGGGAAGAATTTATGGAAGAAGGCAAAGATGTCTTAATCGTATATGACGATTTAAGCAAACACGCACAGGCTTATCGTGCAATGAGTTTGCTTCTGAAAAGACCGCCAGGACGTGAAGCTTACCCGGGAGATGTTTTCTACCTTCACTCAAGACTTCTTGAGCGTGCGGTAAAATTAAATGATGAACTCGGTGGCGGCAGCATTACGGCTCTTCCTATCATTGAAACCCAGGCAGGTGATGTATCTGCGTATATTCCGACTAACGTAATTTCTATTACTGATGGTCAGATATTCCTGGAAACTAACCTGTTTAACTCAGGTGTTAGACCGGCCATCAACGCAGGTATTTCAGTTTCACGTGTAGGCGGTGCAGCTCAGACTAAAGCAATTAAACAGGTTGCCGGTAAGTTAAGGCTTGATCTTGCCCAGTTTAGAGAATTGGAAGCCTTTGCGCAGTTTGCCTCAGATCTTGATCAGGCTACAAAAAACCAGCTGCTGCGCGGTGAAAAATTAACCGAAGTGCTTAAACAACCTCAATATAATCCGTTGAGTGTTGCTGAGCAGGTTTCAATTCTTTTTGCAGCTAACGAAGGTTTGCTGGATGATGTTCCAAATACAGACATAGGCAGATTTAAGAAAGAATGGTTTATGCACCTGAATGCAAATCTTAAGCCACTGTCAGATAATCTTAACAACGGCAGTGCTCTGTCTGATGAAGATAAGAAAACATTAAAAGAAAGTATTGAAGCCTTTAAGAAAACATTTTAAGATAAGAAAGGAGTTCTAAAAATGAAATGCTATAACCATCATGACAGAGATGCTTTTGCAGTTTGTACAAGCTGCGGAAAGGGCTTATGTCTGGAATGTGCATCTGATAAAAACGGCAGAATGATCTGCAAGGATAATCAAAAATGTGCAGAAAAATGTAATTTCGTAAAAGGACTCCTTATTCTTATTTTACTCATAGGTATTATCTCAGTTTTGCTGACAATACTTGACTAGCTTAAAAGGTAAATTATATGGCTAATTTAAAAGATATTAAAAACAGAATAAAAAGCGTTGAAAGCACAAAGAAGATTACTCGTGCAATGAAAATGGTTGCGGCTGCAAAAGTAAAAAAAGCAGAAAATACCGTTAAAGCATCAAGACCTTTTACAGCCGAGCTAAATAATATGTTCAAAAAGCTTTTAAATTCAGTGGGTTCATACAGTTCAAGCTCATTAAAAATTAAAGCTGCTATTGATAATTATCCCGAACTTTTACAGGTAAGGGAGGTCAAAACAGTAGGACTTCTTGTTATAACCTCAAATAAAGGTCTTGCCGGCGCTTATAATGCGAATATAGTCAGAAAGACTATAAGCAGAATTGAAGAGTATAAAGCAAAAGGAATTAATACAATCCTTTTTGTTGTAGGTCAAAAAGGAATATCTTCACTTAAGCGTAAATGTGCACAGCTTAATACCCGTATTGAAAAAACATACCTGAATGTTGCAAACAACCCTACAGGGGAAGGTGCAAAAATGGTTGTTGAAGACATGGCAGAATATTTTGTATCAAAACAGATTGACAAAATAGAAATAATTACAACCAGATTTAAAAATATGATGAGTTATTTTGTAGAAGAATGGGAAGTTCTTCCACTCAAAACTCCGGAAGAAATCCATGAAAAATTACATGATAACGTAATTGACCCGCTAATGGAATTCGAACCAGACATGCATCATATCTTGCAGAAAGTTGTGCCGATGTATATTACAAATATTATATACCAGGCTCTTCTGGAAGCACAGGCAAGCGAATTAGCAAGCAGAATGACAGCTATGTCAGCGGCTACAACAAATGCTGAAAAAATGATACAAACCTTGTCTGTTGAGTACAACAAATCAAGACAGTTTGCTATCACTCAGGAAATTATTGAAGTCGTATCAGGTTCAAATTCACAGATGCAATAATAACCTGTATATAATAAAAAAAGAACGCCCTGTATTATACAGGGCGTTTTTAGCTATTCTTAATTCATATGTTTTGAAATAAAATCTTTATTTTGGGCTAATACTGCAGGGTTTTCACTTGAAAAATTTCTGCCAAAAGAAGTATTATCTATATTAACAGCAGGTTTGCCGGTATTATTTTGAGCCTGCTGAGCTGCAAACTTAGCCTTGAATTTTGCTTCTGATTTCTCTGTCATATGTTTATTCAGAGCCGGAACACCAAGCCCCAGAACCAAACCAGAGTATAAGTAACCTACAACTTGTGATATATTTAATACATTAAGTTTTGATTTTAATTCTTTTTGAACATCCTGCGGCAGGTCTTTCACAAGTTTCATTAACTCGCTGAATTTTAGAGCTTTGCCGTCCTTAACAGTTGAGATGCCATTTTCTTTTAAGGTAGACAACAAAATTTCATCTCTGGTCTTCATAACAGAATTGCCAAAACCTCCGCCTGTTTTATTTTTATCAAGCATATTGAATAAAGATTTTGATTTATCCAGAGCTTTGGCAGTATACTTGGTTACAAGAGCACCAAGCACCAAGAGATTTAAAAAGCCCAGTGTATCTTTGACAGCAGATTCTCTTAGTTCATCTTTATCTCTGGACGCCCACAGACGTGACATAATTGTCATACCATACACAAATTTGAGCTGGTCAATAGTAGGAAGCATACCTTTAAACTGAATTTTTCCTAAGAATTCTTTTGGCTTACGGGTAATTGTAGCCAGTGCACCAAGCCCGAAAACAAGACCTGTTATACCTTTCATTACCTTAAAGCCGGTTGAATGATCTTCTTCTCTGCCAGGAACACCGACAAAACCTGTTTGACCGGTCTTTTTGAATGTAAGATATTTATTTATAGGCTGTGTTGACATACCGATAGCTGTTGCAATACCCAGACCAATTGCAGTACGCTTATTATTCATAGATTTAAGCGCATTAACAAATGAATTGGTATCAACACTTTCAGCTTTCTCAAAAATCTTTTTGACATCACTTTTTATGAAAGTTTTAGAAAGATTATGAATATTTTCAATCAAAGTATGCAGAGTATTTGATGAAGATTTTACAAGTTTATTACCATTTCTGAGTTCAAGGCGAACTTTTTCTCCTCCGGTTGCTGCTGTGATAACTGATTTAATATAAGCGGTTGATTCCTTATCTATCCGGTCGAGTTTTCCTTCTTTTAACAGAGTATATAATTTATCAACAACAAGCTTTTTATCTTCAGAAGGAATAGCTGTCCAGCCGGTTTCTGCATTTTTAGAGGTATTATAAACTTTTACATTATCAAATAAATCGTTCAGGTAACTTTTAACAGCATCAAAAGGCTCAGCCTGTTTAGGATCTTGAAGTTTAAGTTCATTTTCAAGCTTAACAGCCTTATGCCAGTATTTAGCAAGAATATCAGTTGTTTTATTATCAGCAAAGATTTTATCAGCACGAACATTATAAGCTCTATTTACAGCGGCAGCAACAAGCATTCCACCAAGTACACCATAAGCTCCGACAAGAGTATGGTTTATGGTTCCCATAGATTCACGTCTTGCAGTTTCCAAACCTGCTTCCGGACCTCTTTTTTTCATGTCATAAGCAGTTCTTGGAATAACCATTGAACAGAGATCAACAGAGTTTGCACCTATAGCCTGGTTTGTATCCAAAAAACGTAAAAGCAGCGTAGACCAGTCCGCTGCGCCTGTAAATCGGACATTTTCATTTTTATCATTATTTTTATTTCTGTTTACTATTTGAGGGGCTACGTGTTGAACTTTCATAATCTTTTTTCCTTTACGAATTTAAAAATGCTTTAAATGATTGAGATTTCAATAACGGGGATTGACCTGAGCCAAAGGCTGCGCCCGTAGAGGATACAGATGCAGAAGCTGCAGCCTGTTCATTCAAAGCCTTGCGCTTTGCAAGTTCTTTTTTATTCGTTTGAGTTCTTGTATATAATGGTATAAATACACCAAGTGATATAAGAGAGAACGCAATATTACCAAGCTGGCATATGCTTCTCAGGTTTTTATGTTTTGTTCTTAACGCTTTATCTGCAATTGCTTCCAGCTCATCAGTAGATTTCATTGTGGTATGTTTAGCCCAGTTCCAGAAGCGTTTAAAGATATTTGCATCAGGATCTTGTTTTTTCAGACGATTGATAAGCTGAACACCTTTATCTTTGTTGAGATATTCCAGCAGAGTAGCAATTCCTTTTGCGGCATAATCGCCAAGGAAGTAGAAGCTTGAGAATGTTGCAATATCTCTTATAGTATTTTCTTTTAACTCGTTAGAATCTTCTGATGCTGCTATACGGCTTGAGAAAGTTGCAGCAGAGATAATTCTGGCCTGATCCATGGTAGGGAATATATTTTTAAACTGGAACATTTTCAGGCTTGGTCTGTCCATGAGCATAGACAATCCGGCAACACCTGCCATAAGAGGAACAGCAAAGAACTTTTGTGCTGTCAGCTTGCGTTTTTCTTCTTTTGTAAGTACTCTTTCTTTACCGTCGTTATATAACGGAGCGCCTTTTTTGCCTGAGAGCTTATGTGTAATCCATCTGTTAATCGGTTGTGCAGCAATTGCCAGAGGAATAATTACAGCAAGACCGGCTGCGCTTTTTGCATTAACAAGTTTCTTTGATTTAGAGAAGAATTTTGTAAGCCTGTCTGCATCCTTTTCAATTCCTTCTTTTGCAACGCCATGAAGTACATCAGAGGAACTTTCAAGAAGAGATTTCAGGTTGTTAGAAAAATAACCTTTGTCATCTGCAAACCTGATATTTTCAGAAATACCAGTTTTCTTTACAAGAGTTTCAAAAGCTTTTTTGGTTACATCTTTTTTAGGAGAATCAGAAACAATATTTTTAGCAACGTTTCTAAGAGTTTCTTCATATTCTTTATCGTTGGCAAAAATTTCTTTAAATTTCTTCAAGCCGTCTTTTGAAACATCGCCGTTTACACCTTCTATATCATCAAACATTGATTTCAAGGTGTTATAAACCCTGTCTTCGAGGTTATCGCCAGTTGAAGCTTTAAAGTATTTTTCAATTTTATTTAAAGCATCACTGTTAGCCCAGCATTTAGTAAGATTAGATTTGTTGAAATCACCCATAACAGGTTTGTTTAACAATTTTGCAGCCCCCCAGACGATGAAGCTTGGTGCAATACAGTTGATGATAAGTCCTGAAGATTCACGTCTGAAAGCTTCAAATCCGCCCATTATATTTAATTTACGTTCGTTTGTTTCCTTACCGTTTTCATCTTTTTTCTTAGAGCCGATGAAGGTTTCAAAGAAAGTTCGCGGAAGAATAGCAGTGGCCAAATCAAGAACCGTAACATTAACCATAGGTTCTCTTTCACAAGCCTGAACACCCTTTAAAACCCATTCGCCCAGATCACTGCCTTTAAATGCCGGCTGTGAATTATGCTGATTGGTTGCAGGGGTATATTTTTTATTTTTATCTACACTTACACTAATCTTATTTATCATAACAATATCGTCTGGTTGTGTTGTATTTAATACACTTATTATAACAACAGCACGTTTATAATAAAAGCGGTGCAAAAAAAAAGTTGCGCACTAAGTCCGGATTGTAAAGGTAATATTAAGATGCGTTTTTGATTTTTTTTATAAAAATAGTAATTTTTTAAAAATTTCTGAAAAAATTTATTAAAAAATTGACATAAAAATAAACAAAAAATGAAAAAAGCTTATAAAATTTCTATGAAAAATTTTGTAAATTTTTGTAAATATTTTTAGGATTAAGTGTTAAAAGTATAGACAAAATATATATTTATAAAGAATTTGAGTGTATTTAGCATGCTCGAATTGCAATAATATATAAAATGATGTATAATAGTTAATGAAATATTGGATGAAAGGAGATAGGTATATGCAAAACACAACTATAGCTTCAAAATCTCTGAGGGGGGGGGGCTTAGATAGTGCCGGCGGGCTTTTTCACGCTTCGGGATTATCCCGTTCCGCATTCACGCTAGCGGAAGTTTTAATTACTCTTGGTATCATTGGTGTTGTGGCTGCTATGACGTTGCCGGCGCTTATTCAAAATCACACAAATAAAGTAGTAGCAACAAGATTAAAAAAATTTTATACAACCTTTAACGAGGCTATACAGCTGGCAGAAGCAGAATACGGCGACCGACAGTACTGGTATAGTGATGTAGCAGGGGTTGATCTGGACGAAGAAGGAAATCCAATAATGTCATCTGCTCAAATTGACAAATGGTTTCAAAAATATTTTTCCAAATTTATTGTTTTAAAGAAAAAATTAAATAAGTCAGGAACAATAGTTTATTATTTAAATGATGGCAGCGCATTCCAATTAGGAGCAGACGATAATGTTACAAGCTCAAGAGCTATAACCTTTTTCCCCGGGAATCCTGATAAATGCGGAGCCATGGATTACGGCAAGTGCAAATTTTATTTTTTATATCAGCCGGTAGCAACAACTGAAGACTGGAAATACCACTACAAGAAAGGGGTAGAACCATGCAAATGGAATTGGGATGGAAAAGTAGAAACACTTTACAATAACTGCAAAAGAAAAAATACACAACAGACAAAATCTTGTACTGCAATTATACAGCTAAACGGCTGGGAAATTCCTAAGGATTACCCGTATAAAGTTTCTTATTAAAGAAGATTATGTACGTTGTTTAAAAAGATTAACTATAAAGGCTTCTGCCTGCTCTTTAGTTGTAATATCACCTGACATCTGAGCTTCATGCAGAGCATTCATTATTTCGCCTAATTGTTTTGACGGTTTGATGTTGAGTATCTTCATAACATCATTTCCGTCAAGCAGAACAGGCAAAGGCTCAAGTGAATCTTTTACGTTCAAATAAAAGTCAAGCAGACGGTTTAACAGGTTAATATTTTTTTCAACAACCTCTTTGGTTATAGCCTCGCCCTGGGCTGAAAGACGGTCAGCTTGTGCTAGAAGTATTAAATCAGCAGAATTATCTTCCATTTTTCTGACAAATCTCATCATTATTTTGTCATTTATCTCAGGGGCACTCATAACCTGTGACGGGTATATGTGATTACGTATCATTGAAGATACATAATCTATCTGCTTGTTAGAAAAATTCATTTTTTTCAACAGCGGCACAGAAAGCTTTGCGCCTGCATCGTCATGTTTTATAAACCTGTGGCGCCCTGTTCCTTCTTCAATTGTCCAGGTAGAAAATTTACCAATATCATGAAGGAATGCAGCAAGTTTTAAATGAGCAAGCCTTGCTGCTCCGCCAAAGTCCACAGCTTCCATATGAGCCTTAACAACATCCGGGGCGTTTTCATACAAAAGCTGAACCTGTCTGACTGTTTCAACGGAATGATGGAATAAATCCAGATGATGGTGGGTGTTAGGTGGAACCTGCTTCAACTCATTCACAATCGGAAATATCTCTTCTAAAAGCCAGGTTTTATTCATGTTTAACAAAGCTTTATCCGCATACTTTCCGCCGAAAAGAAGTATAAGCTCATGCGCAATCCTCTCCACTGCAGGCTGGTGAATAAGTTTCACATATTTACAAACTGCATGAATAGTTTCCGGAGATAAATCAAATCCCAGTATTGATTGGAAACGATAAACCCTTAATAACCTTAGTGGATCATCTTCAAAATTATGCTCATTTATATAGTTTATACATTTGTTCTGAATATCTGTAATTCCGCCGCACATATCTTCAATTTCATAAGTTTTAATATTAACGGCAATCGCATTAATAGTTAAATCACGACGCATCAAATCTTTATGGAGCGAATCTTCTATTGGATTTGTGACATCAATTATATTAACCTTGTCCGGCAGAACAACTCTGTAAATCTTATTTATTTCATCAAGCGGGACAAAGACTGCTTCAAAGTGAGCGGCAAGTTTTTGCGCAAAAATCTTTGCATCCTCATCAATTACAATCAAATCGCGGTCAAAAGTTTCTTTTCCCATTATAAAATCTCTAACAGCACCGCCGACAAGATAAATTTCGCAGTCAAAGTTAGACGCAATTTCAGAGAGTATTTTGTCTGATTTAATTTTTTCCGTAATTTGTGTATTCATAAATAATATTTCCTAACGCAACAACAACCGCAGTATCAGCCTTTAATATTAAATCCCCGAGTGTAAGCATCGGGATATTATGTGTTTTGAAAAGTTCAAACTCTCTGTCTGAAAACCCGCCTTCAGGACCTATAATAACAAGAACATTTTCCCCTTTTTTAAAAGGATTTTTACAACAGTACTCATGCAGCGTCATATCAGCAATACGCTCACAGAATGCTATTACCTTGTCGAAAATAACATTTCTCCCGTTCATATCATCAGAAACTGATTTATTGCGGGAAGAAATTAGATTTTCAAGTGTAGTTAAATTTTCGCACACAGGAATATCAGCTCTCTCGCATTGCTTTGAGGCTTCATACATAATACGCTGCCACTTGGTTATTTTCTTTTCAATAACGCTTTTATTAACGCTGCAATTATCAGTAAGAACAGGATATACTGCGGCTGCGCCCAGTTCTGCGGCTTTTTCAATAATGACAGACTGTGCGTCACTCCTGAGTGGGCTTTGCGCAAGATATAATCCAAAATCAAGGTTTCTATGAGATTGATAAGAAGTTTCAATTTTCGCTGTTATCTCCCTGCTTGTAATTTGCTCAATAACAGTTTCGTATTGAATTTTATTTTCGTCAATTAAAAGCAATTTTTCACCGCTGCGGGCGCGCAAAGATCGCGCAATATGCCTGTAGTTCTCTTCATCATTGATAATTGCAAATCCGTTATTTATATTTTCTGATTTTATGAAAAAATGCGGCAAAGAAACCTCCTAAATCATTTTATACGATAAAATTCCGTCTTGCAACAGTCCTGCTGCACCAATAGGAAAAGTTTGTTTATCAGCAGCATGAGTAAATTTAAAACCGCCGTAAGCAGGAACGTCAAGAAGCATTGCAGTTTCTGTAAAAATTTCATCAAGCCATTTTTCATCCCCGCAATCCAAAAATTCCCCCAGAACAAGCCCCTTGCAATACTTACGAAAATCTTTCATATTAACAAGCTGGCTGAACATTTTATCTATTTTATAAGCCGGCTCGTTAAGATCTTCTGCTGCAAATATAAAATCCTCATCAGGAAGAAAATCAATCCCGCAAAGAGAAACAATAGTTGAAAGATTTCCACCCCAGATAATCCCGATTGCATTCCCTGTATTATATGTAACCCTGGAAAAATATTCCTCAACGCCTCCGGAAAGTACATTGAAGAAAGATTTTTCCGTAAATTCAGTTATATCATTAAAATCCGATTGAGCCATAGGTCCTGAAAATGTTATTAAATCTGAGTGCTTTGCAAACATTAAAGAAAGCGCTGTAATATCGGAAAAGCCGCAAAATATTTTAGGGTGTCTTCTTATAATTTCAAAGTCAATGAGCTTGATAAGACGTATGGCTCCGTAACCGCCTCTTGCACAGACAACAGCATTAACCTCATTATCAAGAAAAGCCTCATGTAAATCACTTACACGTTCTTCATCAGTTCCAGACATATATCTGAAAGAATTAAACAGATGCTTGCCCAATTTAACCTTAAACCCAAGACTCTCAAACTTATTTTTTGCTTTCAAAATCTCTTCATACTCTACAATGCCGGCAGGTGCTATAATTGCTACAGTATTGCCCTCTTTTAAATATGGAGGTTTAATTAAGTTCATAATTTCCCCTTTTTCATAACTTTTGTTATATTATTATTATCATGAACGAAAAATATATTCCATTATACAGAAAATACCGCCCGCAAAAGCTTGAGGAAGTCGTAGGTCAGGAACATATCAAAAAAGCATTAATAAATGCAATTGCAATGGATAAGATTTCCCACGCATACCTGTTTACAGGTCCGCGCGGCACCGGTAAAACATCAACCGCGCGTATTTTTGCAAAATCTCTAAACTGTAAAGACGGTCCTACTATCAATCCTTGCGGAAAATGTGAAAATTGTGTTGATATTACAAATTCTGTCCCTATGGATGTTATTGAAATTGACGCGGCAAGCAACAGAAAAGTTGAAGATGCACAAAATATCCTTGAAAAAGTAATGTATGCACCAGTCAACAGCCGGTATAAAATTTATATTATAGACGAAGTCCACATGCTTTCAAACACAGCATTCAATGCACTTTTGAAAACACTGGAAGAACCGCCTAAAAATGTAATTTTTATCCTTGCGACAACCGAAGTCCATAAAGTTCTTGATACGATAAAAAGCCGCTGCCAGCGTTTTGACTTCAGAAGAATCACAACAGATGACATTGTTAAGCATCTAAGATATATTTCTGACAAAGAACAAATTAATATAACAGATGATGCACTTTTTACGATTGCCAAAAATTCAGCAGGCGGAATGCGCGACAGCATAGCACTTCTCGACCAGCTTAGTATTTTAGACGGGGAAGAAGCTATATCTACAGATGATATTAATAATCTTCTGGGAAGACTTTCGTTTGATACTTTGCACACTCTTGCAGAAGGCATAATTACCTCAAAACCGCAGGAAGCAATAGAAACTCTGGAAAAAATCTATAACTCCGGTAATGAACCTACCCAGATTTTAACTAATCTTCTTGACTATTTCAAAAATATGCTTATTGTCAAAAACTGTAATCCAGAAATAGTATTTGAGCTTACACAGCTAAATGATGCACAGATTAAAGAACTCGGCAAACAAGCGCAAAGTGTTGAAACACACCAGATTACATTCCTGATTGATAAAACAGCAGATTATATAAAAGATGTAAAAACAACAAACAATCCGCGGCTTTGGCTTGAAGTAGGCATTATTGACCTTGCAAATCTTGCTGAAAATACCTCACTTCTGGAATTGCAGAACAGGCTTGCAAAACTTGAAAGCGGAGCTCCAGTACAGGCAGCCCCAAGCTATAAAACACCGCCGGCACCGGTTTTAAACAGGCAAAAGATAAAGGATTTGACTGATGAAAAACCAATAAAGCCTGCCGAAAATCTTTCACAGCCGGCAAAGCCGCAAGAGGCGCCAAAACCTGAGCCTGCAGTTCAGCAGGAAACACAACAGCCTGAGGAAGATTTTGCACCAATGCCAAAAGCTCATCCGGTTTCTGCAGGAGATGATATTGGAGCACAGTGGGGAACCTTACTGCAAAACATACAAAGTGCACCTACAAGAGCACTTCTTAAACAGTGGGCAAATCCGGTTAAAATTAGCCCTGAGGAAACCGTTTTAACAATGAAAAATGAAATTTTCCTAAATCAGGTAGCAAACGGCAATAAAAAGAAAATGATTATCGACGCTCTGGATGCAATGTTTTCACAGGAAAACTCAAACGTCATAATAAGACTTCCCCTACCTGATGACATGCCTGTAAAAGCGGTGCCTCCCAGGCAAGTAACACCAAAAGCCCCGCCTCAGATGCAGCCGGAAGCAATTGAAGTTGAAGATGAAACCGGTGAGGAGGAAATCGAAGAGGCTCAGGAAGAAGTTAAAACTTCTGAAACCTCAAAACCAAAAGATTATATAAACTCCCATTCAGATATGGTAAATATGGTTATGGACTTATTTGACGGCAAAATAATTGATTAGATAGCAAAAAATTATATTTGCGCGTTTTAGTATATTACTCAACAATTAACAAGACAGGAGAAATTTATGAAAATTATGCCTTTACAGACACAGAATTTCTGTGCAAGCCCCGAGTATTATGAAGTTAAGGAAAACCGCGACAGGTTTTATGAACTAAGCACTGATCAAAAATTGAATGTATTATTTGATACACTTAATAACAGCAGTAAAAAACTTGCTTCAAACCAGGTTAAAATGCAGGAGTTTAACAAAACCGCAATAAAAACCTTATTTTCAAATGCGTCCAGAGATGAAAAACGCGACAAAGTGGTTTCTGCTGACAGATTGTGCCAGCTCAACACTATTGCTTAATTGATAAAGACTTGAATTTAAATGCCTGAAATTCTTTTGAAAAGTAATCAGGCGTCAAGCCGGCTTTTTGTTTAAGTGAATTTAAGAAGTCCTGTTTATCCGGAAGCTGTTCCCACACAACAGGAAGATATACAGCCTGATAGTTTCCGTCCCTGATAATCAAGCCATCCTCAAACGGAGTTATTTTAGTCAGCAGGTCTTCTTCACTTTCAAAAAGTATTCTCTCAGGCTGAGAAAGCAGCGAAACTGAAATTTTTACCCTGTCAAACTCCTCTCTTGTTAAAGGATTAAATCTAGGGTCCCTGAATGCAGCAGAATGTGCATTCTCCATAATGTCTTTTATTAAAGAACGGTGTGCGATAATAGAACCAATGCAGCCTCTTAAATTACCGTCCAGTTCCAGGGTTACAAAAGCCGCACCAGCCTCCTCAAATACACAGGCATATTCTGCGGGAGTAAAATCTCCAAGATGAAAACCTGATAATATACTTTTTCTGCATACATCAATCACAAAATCAGAAAAATATTCTTTTATATAATCATTTTTTCCGCCCTCATATAAAAACCAAGAGCCATAGCCGACAACTCTTGAACTGTCCCCTGTCATTTTGGCAGAATTTGTTAATCCTACCCTTATAAGAGAAAAGTTCTTTTCTTTAGCAAAGCTGACTGCTCCGCAGACGCCTACGGCACCGCATGCCTGTTCTGCATCAAAATTTGCAATATTATTTGTTTCTATCATTTGAGCAGTATAATTATCTATCCTTGAGCTTTCTCTTTCCGGATAAAAATGGCTTAAATCTGTAGAGATTACAAAGGCGTTTTCAGGATTATCATAGTATCTCGCAATAGTGTCTTTCAGCACATTATAATCAGTACACCCGTATAGTACCGGAATAATCTGAACCTGAGGTTCTTCTTTTGTACAAAGCTCTGAATTTTCGGCGCATATTTGCTCTTTACGGCAGAAATACTGAATAAAAGGCAGTTGAATTTCTATAGAATGTTCCTTTTCAAAAGCTTCATTATTGACCTCGCACCCTATTGAAGATGTAATTTTCTTATTAATATAAATCATCCCCAGAGGAGTTTCAAAAGCATCATAATCAGGAACTACACATCCGAATATTCTGCTGTAATGCGAAGGCGCAAAAATAAATATATTTTTAATATTCTTCCCGAAATATTTGTACCCCTGAGCAGCAAGAGCACCGGAATATACAATTCCTGCATGAGGAACTATAATTAATCTCGAAAAGTAAGGCGAGGATTTTTCTTCCCTTGAAGCAAAATCCATCAGCATAGATATTAATTCTTCCTTATCTTCCGGATAGAACATTCCTGCAACATTTGGCTGTTTAATCTTCATAAGGTTATTTTAACTCCTTAATTATTTTTCTCTATAGGATAGTAAGTTAATAGAATATCATCCCCAAAGTGTTTAACACTATAAAATTTAAATATTTTACTCTCATTTATATCTGTAACACTTCCGGAATTAAAACACGAGCGTCCCTCATTATCTCCTAAGATTTTAGGTGCTATGAAGTGGTATATTTTATCTGCATATTTTATTGCAGATCCGTTTAAGTGTCCTCCGGCTTCAATAAGCACACTCATCACTCTTAATTCATAAAGCTTATTAAATACAAACTCTAAATCAAGCATCCCGCTTATAACCGGAGTTTTTATAAATTCTATTCCGTTTAATTGTGGAGCATCGAGTGTTTTATCATAAAATACAATGATTCTTCCGGATTTATATATCTTTGAAGTAAAATCTGTTTTTAGTCTGCGGTCTAATATAATTTTTGTCTTATGCTCCATTGTAGGATTATCAGCAATAACAGTATCAGAAGATGTCATAATCGCATCATAAGTTTTCCTTATAGCCTTAACCTCTTCTCTAGCCTGTACACCTGTAATCCATTTTGAAGATCCGTTCTTTGCTGCAATTTTACCATCAAGAGTTGCTGCGGTTTTTATAGCAACGAAGGTTTTATGCTCCGTCATATTCCTGATAAAAACCTCATTAAGTCTTTTACATTCATCATTCAGAACATCTTCAACAACTTCTATACCTGCATCAAGAAGCTTCCTGATGCCGTTGCCTGCTACTATAGGATTTACATCACGCATACCGGTTACGACTTTTTTAAGCCCGCGCTCAATTATTAAATCTGCACAAGGCGGAGTATGCCCGAAATGCGAACAAGGTTCAAGATTTACAAACAGAGTTCCGCCCCTTGCTTCGTCATTATTTAATTTCAAAAGAGCATTACGCTCTGCATGGTTTTCACCGTATTTCTCGTGGAAACCTTCAGCAATCAGGTTTCCGTTTTTATCATAAACCACACATCCGACAAGAGGATTTGGCGAAACTGCTCCCCGTCCTTTCTTAGCAAGCTCTATACATCTTTTCATTGATTTTTCATAATCCATAGTTGTATTTTATAATAAAAAATGGTATTTTAATACAAGAGAAACAAAACGTTTTACAACGAAAAATAAGGAGAGTAATATGGTAGACTTAAAATACATCGGTCACAGCGCATTTGAAATCAAAACCGGCGACAAATCAATTCTTGTTGATCCGCTTGTTTCAATAAATCCTAAATACGATTATAAGCAGTCAAATATTGTTGATATATTCGTAACCCATGGACATTCAGACCATTTAGGCGAAGCAATTGAAATTTCAAAAGAAAAAAAAGCTCCGATTACAGCAATCACAGAAGTTGCATCTTACTGTGCAGGGAAAAAAGTTAAAACCCGTCCTGTATGCCCGGGCGGCTGGCTGAATTATGACTGGGGACGCGCAATCTTTTTACCGGCTTACCACTCAAGCTCTCTTCCGGATGGCTCTTACGGCGGAATTGCTGCAAGCATTCTTTTTGATATTGAAGGTGTAAGAATTTTCCATGCAGGTGATACATGCCTGACACCGGATTTTAAAGCTTACAAGGATTTATATAGACCAAATATTGCACTTCTTCCTATCGGAGGAAATTATACAATGGACATAGAACACGCAGTTGTTGCAGCTGATTGGCTCGGTGCAAAAACAGTAATTCCTATGCACTACAACACATTCCCTGAAATACAGGCTGACTTGCAAAAATTCGCACAGTTGATGCAGGTAAATAATACAACCTGCTGTATATTAAATCCTGAGGAAATTAAATAGTCCGTCTATTTATAATCCATAAATATTAAAATATTACCGCCTCTAAGATTGTCATTAAAAATCATTGGTGGTAATATTTTTTTTGAAAAGAGGGATTTTATGAATATCTTATTTATTATTGACAGAATAGAACTCAAGTATTTTGAGTTTAATAACCTTGTGACAAACTTCTGGTTAATCAGAGAGATGCTTAATGAGAATAACAAAGTTTTTATTACAACCATTGATAAGCTAAGTCTTATAGATGCCGAGGCTTATACTCACTGCTATGAAGCTTACGAAAAAAGCGGAAACATATTTTATGATAAACAGGATATTCACAAAAAAATAGAAGAATTTCATCTTGTAATGTTCAGGCAGGATCCGCCTGTTGATATGGACTATATTAATTCAACATACATATTTGATTTTGTAGACAGAAATAAAACTATGGTTCTGAATGAGCCGCGTTCGATAAGGGACTTTAACGAAAAACTTCACGCAGTAAAATTCCTTGAATTTATGCCGGAAAATATCGTTACATCATCAAAATCAGACATTATGGAATTTCTGGATAAACATGAGGAAATAGTTTTAAAACCTCTCAACAGGTGCTTTGGGGCAGGAGTAATGTGCCTTAAAAAAGGTGATAAGAATACTGCTGTAATAATCAATTCAATGACAAATAACCAGTCTACACTTGTTATGGTGCAAAAATATATTGAAAAAGCTAAATACGGCGACAAACGGGTTTTATTCCTCGGGGATAAAGTTCTTGACTATTGTGTACAGAAGCTTCCTTCTAATGATGATTTCAAATTCAATGAACACTGTGATGCAAATATTATAAAAGCAGAGTTAAGCGACATAGAAAAAGCTAAATTCCAGCTTGTAGCAGAAGAATTAAATAAAATGGGAATTTGTATGGCAGGACTTGATGTAATTGACGGACAGATTATAGAGATTAATGTGACAAGCCCTTGCTATTTCATAAAAGAAATTAATGCTCATTTTGGCTGCGAACTTGAAAAAGAAATCACTGACTTTATTTTAAATAAGGTTAACACTGCAAGCTTACAAAGATGCCTTAACGTCTGAGAGCAGATGCCAGTATTCAGGTTTAATTAAAGAACGGCTCTTTTCAAGAGCAAGCAATATATCCTTGTGATTTGGAATTTCAGCCTTAATCGCAGAATTGTAAAGATTATTCCAGTATTCAACACGTTTAAGCTGGGTTTTCACTTCATCTTTCATCTGGATTTGCGAGATTTTATGATAATATCTGCGTGCAATTCCGTTTTGCGAAAGTTCTTCCATCCCTCTCAACGGTTTAATCCCGCCGTAATCAATTACGCGGTCTTCGACCATATTATTTTTATTCATAATTAAATCATCATGGAATAACCCGTATTTATGAAGGTTAATTTTTCTTCTTACAGCAGGCAGAGCTTTATCAGAAAATTCTGACAATCCGACATTATTCAGAGTGTTAAGGTAAAACACATCAATATAATCCGATGCAGTCATAGGATGTCCCGCAGAGCGCTTGATAAACTGTGTAAGATTGCTTTCAGGACCTATTCCGTTATATTTAATCTCGTCATACATTGTGCGCTTGATTAGATCCATAAACTTTTCTTCTTCATTTTTCATCTTCATTTTACTGTAGATTTCAAGAAGTGATTTTTTATATAAATCTTTCTCTTTTGGAGGTACAACCTTAGAAGATGCGTGGTCAAGCACATTAGTTACGACACTGAGATATTCCTTTGGCTTAATTGTTTGGAAGTATTTTTTCATCATCCCTAAAAGAACATTAATTTGTTCCATAGCAGATCTTGGAGATTTAAAACTTAGAATAACTTTAGGATGAATAATATCTTTATCATTTTCGTCAAGTAGACGCATTTTAAAGGTATTCTTGTATTTTCCCTGGTCAATATATGTTAGTTGAACTCTGTCAGTCTGCTTTAGAAGTCCGATTTCTTTAAATCTGTTTTCGAGAAGTGCTCCGGCTTTAGTTGTGAAGACAGATAAGACTTCCTTATCCGGCGTAAAGCGCTTCCTCATTTCAGTGATAATTCTTGGAATTCTCTCAGGCTGGATATTAATTTTGGCTATCTTAGGCAGAAACTGATTAATTAAGCTGTTTGGCTTCATCTCTTTGCCTATACGAATTTTCAGCTCCTCAATACCGGCTAAAAGCATATTTGCATCATTAAGTGCATCTTTAACTTTTTTTATATTTTCGGCATTAGCTTCTCTTGATCTGGAACGGAAAAGCTCAAATAAATCCTTAGGCAAATTACCTACACTACCCTGTTCCCGCGTATAGACCTGACTTAAGTGCTCAAGATATTCAGGGTTAGTTGAAATCCGCTTGCTCATAAGTTTTGTCAAGCCCTCAAACGATGGGCGTGAATATTCATATTTTCTGTTATCAAAGCTATTTATCTGCACACTGTAAACCTTATATTTTATTCTTAGTAAGGTTTATGAAAAATAAAAATTGCACAAAAAATATGAAATATTAACTTTTGTTAAAAATTCATTTAACTCTTGAAAATACTTCTACATTAATATCATCAAAAGTATTTGTATTGAAATAGGCACATGAAGCAACCATTGCAGCATTGTCAGTACAGTACTTCATCGGTGGTGCATAAACTTTGTAGCCTTCGTTTTCGAGATTAAAAATCTTCCTTCTGATTTCAGAATTAGCAGCTACACCGCCGGCAATAACAACCTGCTTATATCCGTTTTCCTCGGCAGCGCGCTTAAGTTTCTTCAAAAGAGCGGCTGACACGCATTCCTGAAAACTTGCACATACATCTTTTACAACATTTTCAGGAAGTTCTTCTGTATTATATTTTTGCTTAAGCTCCTTCACTAATCTCAACACAGCTGTTTTTAAACCGCTGAAACTGAAATTATAACCGTCAACTTTTGCCTGCGGAAGTTGAAAGGCTTTGCTGTTACCTTCCTGTGCAAGTTTGTCCAGCCTTGGACCACCAGGATAAGGAAGCCCGATAAGTCTTGCAACTTTATCATAAGCCTCGCCTACAGCATCATCAATAGTTTCTCCAAGAATATGCTGTTCGGAATAGGATTTAACATCAATAATCTGAGTATGCCCTCCGCTAACAAGCAATGCCATAAAAGGAGGTTTTAATTCTGTATCAATATAATTGCCACAAAGATGAGCATTAAGATGATTAACTCCGATAAAAGGCTTATCATACACAAGCGCAAGAGTTTTGGCAGCATTTAACCCGACAAGCAGGCACCCTACAAGTCCCGGCCCAACGGTTCCTGCAAAAGCAGTAATATCATCCGGCTCAATTCCGGCATTTTTCTTTGCCTGTTCAAAAGCCTCTTCTATTACTATATTAATGGAATCAAGATGTTCGCGTGCAGCTATTTCAGGAATTACTCCGCCAAACTTTTCATGAGTTTTTATTTGGGATGCAACAACATTTGCAACCACTTCACGCCCATTCTTTACGATAGCGCAGGCTGTTTCATCACAGCTTGATTCAATAGCCATTATATAATTGTCATACCCGCTGTCCGGACCAATCTCAACAGCGGTTTTGGTAAATAATTTTTCTTTTATCATTTTCATAGTATTATTATAATACAAATAAAAAAAATTTTAGCGGCATAAAAAAAGGGAAACGCTCAAATTGGCGGATTTAAACCGTTTTAAGACTGCGGTACCTGAATGTATAAGGGATATAAATAAAATGCAATTTTTAGATAAAACAAGAATTAGAATTGTATCCGGGCGGGGCGGTAACGGAATGGTAGCCTGGCGCAGAGAAAAATATGTTGACAAAGGAGGTCCGGCAGGAGGTGACGGCGGCAAAGGCGGAGATGTTTATCTGATAGCCGATGAAAATATGTCAACTCTTATGGATTTTAAATATAAATCCGTATTCAAAGCAGAAAGCGGTGAAAACGGCGGCATAAAAAACTGTCATGGCAAGTGCGCAAAAGATTTATATATAAAAGTTCCTGTTGGTACAGTTGTAAAAGATTTAAAGACTGGCAATATTATTGCGGATCTGGTACACCATGAGCAAAAAGTTCTTGTTGCACAAGGAGGAAGAGGCGGCAGAGGCAATGCAAGATTTGCGACTGCTCAAAAAAGAGCTCCACAGTTCTGTGAACCGGGTGAGCCGCCGATAGAAAGAGAATTATCTCTTGAACTCAAACTGATAGCGGATGTAGGGCTTCTGGGAATGCCAAATGCCGGCAAGTCAACATTCATAAGCAGAATTAGCTCTGCAAAACCTAAAATTGCAGATTATCCATTCACAACACTTATTCCAAACCTCGGGGTTGTCCGAAAACCTTCCGGCGACGGGTATGTTGTTGCAGATATTCCCGGGCTGATTGAAGGTGCATCGGAAGGGGTCGGGCTCGGACACGACTTTCTGCGTCATGTAGAAAGATGCCGTTTCCTTGTCCACATAATTGATACAACTGCGGAAAATCCGATGGATAATTATGATAAGATTAATCTTGAACTTGAAAAACACTCAGAAAAGCTGGGAGCGTTATATCAAATTATTGCGTTAAATAAAATTGATGCAATTGATGAGGAAAGAAAAAATCAGCTTTTTGACCAGTTTAAAAAGAAATCCGGCGACGTATTTTTAATCTCGGCTGTAACCGGTGAAAATATTGATAAGTTACTAAATTTTATGTCACAAAAAGTCGACGAAATTGAAAAGCCGGTATCTGATATTGTTGTAGAAGAAGACCTGGATGCGTATAACAACGATGACAGTGCCTTTGAAATCAGTAAAGTTTCAAAAGATACGTATATCATAATGGGCGGAAAAATATCAAGGCTTGCACAGGTTACAGATGCAAGAAACGTTGAACAGGTTATCCGCTTCCAGAACATATTAACCGGGATGGGGGTTTTCGACAAACTGAAATCTATGGGCGTAAAAGATGGCGATACAATTATTGTCGGGCATCTGGAATTTGCATATTATGCAGATGAATTTTACGGTTAATAGCAAAATTTTTTTTGTTCATGTTTTTTATGCTTGGAGGATTAAGGAATAAAAAATGAGAATTAACGCAATACAATCTTACAATTATAAACCGGCTTTTGCTGAAAACAATAAGCCTTCAGAGAAAAAAGAACATAAAATTACAGCTAAACAAATAGGATACGGTCTGGCAGGACTTGCTGCAATAGGTCTTGCGACTTATGCAATTATCAGGAAAGGTAAAAAACCTTCAGGCGCGGTAATAGAAGATACAGCTGAAAGTGTTAAGGGCAAATTAAAGCCCAGACCTAATTCAGGTCCGGATTTAAAACCTGGAGCGGCAGAAGAACCTGAAAAAATTATTAAACCTAAAAAAACAGAAGATGCAGCAGCGCCGAAAAGTACGGAGGGAAGTGTTCCGGATGCAAAACCTGCACAGGAAGAGCAGGTAGCATCAGCTAATGGTTCACAGGAAAAGCCTAAAACTGAAACAGTAGCAGAATCGCCAAAGAATAAAGAAACAACTGAACAATCTGCGGCGAAAAACAGTAACACAGAAGAACAACAAAACAATAACAGCGTGAATTCCGAGAATGATAAAGAATTACATTCAAAAAATACAGATACACCGGAACAACAAACCAGTAAAACTGAAGAGGTTAAAGCTCCCGAAAATACAAACTCTTCAGATGCTGCAACAGATTCCGGCAAAACTGAGAATAGTAAAAATAATACTCCACCACAAGAACCACCGGTTGAGCGCCGTATAAAAGTTACTCCTGAAATATTAGCACCATATAAAGAAGGCAGAGTTGAAACAAAACCATTTCTGCTGCCTGGCTTAGGAGATACCAAGCCTTTTGAAGGTGTTGAAAAGCTTAAGTATGCTATGATTGAAGAAGGTAAAGGACGCACATATCAAAAATTTTATCATAATGACAAAGTATACGAAACTAATGTTTATGATGACCTTTTAGACGAATTTTATGAAACTCCGAGAGTTACCAGATACAATTTCGCTTACGAAAATGGCAGCATTGTAGGTGTTGCAAAACAGGATTTGGAAAAAGACGGTTTCCAGCATGGAATTTACAAAGACGGCGGATTTGACCCATTCCCTATAATGGTAAAAATGAAAGGCGAAAAAGAATTCCATAAAGTAGATGCTTATACAGCAGATGCACTTTTTGAGCTTGATAAACGTTTTGACCCGCAAAATATGTAATGACTTGCATATTGTCCTCCTGTGGTTTATAATAAATAATGTAAATATCTAAAAGGAGGACATATGCAAAACCTAATTATAGCTGCAAATTCAAAGAAGGGGGGGGGGCTTAGATAGCGCCGGCGGGCTTTTTCACGCTTCGGGATTATCCCGTTCCGCATTCACGCTAGCGGAAGTTTTAATTACTCTTGGTATTATTGGTGTCGTCGCTGCTATGACAATGCCGACGCTTATTGGTAAATATAAAGATAGAGAGTACATAACACGAGCAAAAAAATCTGCTTCAATCATAACAAATGCTTTAAAAATGATGCAGGCAGACTATGGTGAAACTAACTTTGAATATATTACATCAGGGATGGCGGATTCAGATGAACTGGCTGATACTCTTGCAAAATATTTTAAAATAATGAAACGCTGCAGCAGTACACAAAAAGGATGCCATGATAAACCAATAAAGAATTCATCTCCCATAGATAATGATGGAAGCGGAACTGCAGGATACTTTAAGAAAAGTGGGTTATATGGGCTGCCTCAGCTTGTTCTTTCAGATGGAAGCATCTTGCAAATTATAAAATATTCTACCTGCAAAAGAAAGATTATGCAAAATGTAACTGATAAAAACGGTAATGTTATTGTAGATGCTGACGGAAATATTCAACAAGAAGAAAGAAACGCCACTTCATGTTTTGATATAACAGTAGATACTAACGGAATAAAGCCGCCAAATCAAATCGGCAGAGATGTTTTCGGAATGTATATCGGTGCCAACGGACCAGAAAAGGGGAGTAGAGGGGGCCTTTGGAATATCCTATATGCAGATCAAATCAATGCTGTAGATTACGTCCCGGGAAGTGCCGTAAAAAGATAGAAGCAATTTTCATCTTGCTTTTTAGAGCTCTGTAATGTAAAATTAGTTTAAAGAGGGGACATTATGAAGTGTTATAAAGCAAAATGGATTTTGACATCAGAAGATAAAATACTGGAGGACACCGCGCTTGTTGTGGATGAAGGCAAGATTGTAAATCTTATCCCGAACAGTGAGGTAAATTTTGATGCAAAATATGTTAAAGACCTTGGAAATGCAGTAATCACTCCGGGGTTTATAGACCTTTTGACACAATTTCAGTATACTAATGTAGGAAAAACAAAACCAAATTGTTTGAAAAATAAACTTAAAAGATTTTTCAAAAATTTCAGCAAAAACTATAATTTTGCAGGAGTAAGGGCTGATAATTATTCTCTAAAATGGGCTAATATCTTAACGCAGTATTTTTCATTTGACAGGAGTGAAAAGCTTAAATCATTTGACGACGGAGTTCAGACTGCCATAAAAGCTGGCACAACCTGTGTTGCCCAGGTATCAAAAGAATTTAAGTTTTTTGAAACAATTAATAAACTGCCTATAAAAACATATCTGTTTTTTGAAGTGTTTTCAGATACTTCTGAAAAAAGTAAAAAACAGTTTAAAGATATGCGGGCAAAAGTGGAAGACCTTATACAGCATAAAGGCGAGCATACCCACATTGGAATAATGCTCAATTCAGAATCCGGTGTTCATAAAAAAATGTGGAACCTGTTTTCAAAATATTGCAGAAAACACAATATGCTGTTAATGACAAGATTTGCTGAATCTCAGGATGAAATTGAATGGCTGGAACATGGTTTTTCAGATATTGATTTACTTCACAAGTTTATGGGATTGAGAAAAATTTCGCCATACAGCAAGGAATTAAATCCGGTTGAATACCTTAACAATTTAAAGGTGCTTACAAATAAAGTGCTTGCGGCAAATGCGAATTATCTTACAGAAAGTGAGCTTGAAGAACTCGCTGTAACAGGTGTCAAATATATTTACCAGCCTTACTACAGTACTGAGATATGCAATAAAAAGCTGGATTTTGAAACTGTTTTGAAGTATTTTAAGGGAAATTTCGGATTTTCATCGCAGAGTTTTCTTCCTGATAAAAATTATAATCTTCTGGAAGAAGCAATTAATGCAGACAGTAAAAATACACTTGGAATAGATGAGCTGATTAAATATTTAACAATCTATCCTGCAAGAATATTAAGACTGGAGAACACAATTGGCTCAATTAAAATAGGTAAAGACGCCGATTTCAATGTTTTTAAAATTGAAGAAGACAAAGATTATAATGCAATAAAAGAAAATCCACAGCCTTATGCCACATATTCCTGCGGCAGAAAAATAGTAAAGAAAAACGAAACCAGATTTTCTCTCTAAGAGTTTATGAAAATCTTAATAGATTTTCAATATTTATCCCCAGTGCCTGAGAAAGCTCTAACACTTTAGCCAAAGACATATTCTGTCTTCCGCATTCTATACAGGCTAGGTAATTCTGGCTTACGTCCATATTCTCTGCAAGCTGTTCCTGCGTAAGATCTTTCTTAATACGTTCTATTTTAACGTTTTTTCCAAACCTTTTTAACAATTCTTCCTTATTCATCAGTTATAATAATACAAAATTTGAGCGATAACTTGTATTAACTTATCGGCTATTATTTTATATATTATTAGTTATATTATAGTAAATTACATACAACTTGAAATTTACATCAAAATAAGGTAAAATAAAAAAAAAGGAGGGAAACATGCAAAACTTAATTATAGCTTCAAAATCTATGAGGGGGGGGGGGCTTAGATAGTGCCGGCGGGCTTTTTCACGCTTCGGGATTATCCCGTTCCGCATTTACCTTAGCGGAAGTTTTAATTACTCTTGGTATCATTGGGGTTGTCGCGGCGATGACTCTCCCGTCACTTGTTAACAGAACACGCCAGAAAGAACTTGAAACCGCATTCCAAAAGCAATATACTTTATTGCAGCAAGCCATTATGAAAATAAAATATGAAGATGAACTTCCATTTGAAAGAGCAAGCTACTTGTCTAATTTCAAAAAAAGACTTGCGGAAGAATACAAAGCAACAAAAGATTGCGGTGCAATTAATTATAATACAGGATGCGTTTTGCTTGAAGAAAATGATGTATTTTCTTATTACAAAACATTGACAGGAAAAAATTTAGATAGAGGTTATTTCGATGATGGCGGATTTATAACCATTGATGGTACAACATTTTTTATAGAGCAGGGTGCTCAATCAGCCGATACAGGATACCTGGTATCAATTGATGTAAACGGGTACAAAAAAAAGCCCAATCTTATGGGGTATGACTTTTTTATGTTTCAGATAACCAGAGAGGGGAAAGTGCTTCCTATGGGTGCTGATAATACATACTGGAAAGATATGCGGGAAGCATACTGCTCCAAAACATCAAGTGCAAATCTAAATGGGTTTACCTGTGCATATTTTGCACTTACAGATAAAGATTATTTTAAAAACCTTCACTAAAAACGCTCTTGTAATTAATTTATGTTCCTGATAAAATTTAAACATTGTAGTATTGTAATTCAATACAGGTTTAAATCTTACATTAGAGGGATATAGATATGAGTAAAAGAGTTTTATTATGTATTATGGACGGCTGGGGTATCAGCAAAAATCATCCGGAAACAGATGCAACTAAGCTGGCTCATCCGGTTCATGTGGATGCACTGGAAAAAGAATACCCGAGTATATCAATTCATGCTGACGGCGAATATGTAGGACTTCCTGAAGGTCAAATGGGCAACAGCGAAGTTGGTCACTTAAATCTTGGTGCCGGCAGAATTGTTTACCAGGATCTTTCCAAAATTAACAGAGCTATCAAAGATGGTTCATTCTTCAAAAATGAACGCTTCTTAATGGCTATAAACCACGCAAAAGAAAACAACTCAGCCTTACATATATATGGTCTGGTTTCAACAGGCGGAGTTCATTCGTCATTAGATCACCTTATGGCATTGATAAAACTCGCTGTTGACGAAGGTTTGAAAAAAGTTTATGTACACGCATTTCTTGACGGACGTGATACACCGCCTCAGAGTGCATGCACTTATCTTGAAAAAGTAGAAGAGGAACTTAAAAAATATAATCTTCCGCCAATTGCAACCGTAATCGGCAGATACTACATAATGGACCGCGACAACAGGTGGGATAGAGTTGAAAAAGGCTACAATGCTCTTTTACTCGGAGAAGGAGAACATGCTGCAACTGCCTGCGAAGCTGTTAAACAGTCTTATGCAAAAGGTGACAATGATGAATTTGTTCTTCCTACAGTAATAGGCGGTGAAGAAAGCAGAATTCACGACAATGATGCAATCATCTTCTTCAACTACAGACCGGACAGAGCACGCGAAATATCTAAAGCAATCAACTTTGAAGATTTTGACGGCTTTGACAGAAAAAAAGTTCTTAAAAATATTTGCTACGTAACAATGACAAGCTATAATGAAGATTTTACATTCCCTGTAGCATTTCCGAAAGAACACCTTGTAAACATTCTTGGCGATGTACTTGAGGCTAACGGAATAAAACAGTTCAGAACTGCAGAAACAGAAAAATATGCTCACGTAACTTTCTTCTTTAATGGCGGGATTGATGAACCTCAGCCTCATGAAACAAGAGTTCTTGTACCATCGCCAAAAGTTGCGACTTATGATATGCAGCCTGAAATGAGTGCCCCGGAAGTTTGCGAGAATGTACTTAAAGCTATTGAAAATCCTGAATACGGCTTTATTCTTGTTAACTTTGCAAACCCAGATATGGTTGGTCATACCGGTGTTCTTGAAGCAGCAACCAAAGCTTGTCATGTGGTAGATGAATGCGTAGGTAAAATTGCAGATGCATGTATTAAAAACGGTATTACAATGCTTTTAACAGCAGATCATGGCAACAGCGAAGTTATGGTTAATGCTGAAACCGGCAAACCGCAGACCGCGCACACTACAAATAAAGTTCCGTTTGTATTAATTAACGGTCCTAAAGATGTTCAGCTTAAAGATGACGGTGCTTTATGTAATATTGCACCTACTGTATTACAGCTGCTGGATATAAAAAAACCGGATGAAATGGAATGCGATTCTTTGATTAAATAGATTATATGGATGAAATATGACGACAACAAACAACTTAAACATAGATTTTTCTTTGAAAAAAAATAACGTTGATGAATTATTTTTTAACCTGTCTGAAAACCCTGACGGATTTAAAAATAAGGATTTCAGATATACCCTGAGCCTTATTTATCAGACAGTGGAAGATGAGTTTAAGGATGTTTTTCTCAGTCCTCATGCACCGGCAAGAAACACTAATTTCTATATGGTTAATGAAAACGGAAAACTTTCGTTTTTTATAACCCCTACAAATAATTTTGAATATTATCTGAAATCAAAAGGTTCATTGTTCCGCTTCAGACCGCAGGTTATGGAAAATGAAGTCGGCTATGCAATGAGCCTTGATCTGGTAATGGATTATTTTGGAGGTTTTGGCGATGTCGTTGATATGGATGCACTTACTCCGACATTTATCTATATGAATTCTCTTGCTCATTTTGTTATGAAGCTCATTGAGAAATTATATTTCATTCCTACTATAAAAACAAAAGGCTCAATGTTCAAAATTGTTTATGAACCAATTATCCCTAACCAGCAGGTCGCAAGAATTATTAACCAGTTTGAGGAAAATATTCCTGAGAAGCTTTTTATTAAAGGAGAAAAACCGCAAAACTTTGTTAATGATTTTATACATAATTATATGAATTATGTCATTTATAAATTCCTCGGGATAAAAGCATACAAGTTCAAAGATGTTAAGTCCGGAACTTATATGATTAAAGACCTTGAACAGCGTTCAGTTATGCGCGGAATAGATATTGCAGAAAACTTTTCACAATGGTTCGATGAGCTTTATCTGGGTAAATATGACGTTATCCCGTTCTTTAAGATTGAAAAACTCGAAGACGAATTATTTCAGCTTAAAGTACATATTAAAAACCGTAAAACTGATGAAAGTGTGCTTATTGATGAACTTTATCACAAAGATGAAATATTCGGAGCAAATTCTTCTGATATAGCAAAAATTGTTGAAAAACAATTAAATTACGCAATACGCTATATGCCGGAACTTGAGGATTTGTTTGAAGACGAAGATAAGCTGGCTCTGGATTTAAATCTGAATGAGGTTTATAAAATAATAACCCAGACTGCGTATTATCTTCAAAAAGCACAAATTGAGGTTATCCTCCCTAAAGAACTTGTAAATATTGTGGTTCCGCGTGCATCAATTAATGCAAAAGTAAAAGCTTCGCGTTCGCAGGATTTGGCAGATATTTTCAACAACTCATCTTCATCAAAAATATCTCTTGATGATATTCTTGACTTTTCTTACGAAATTGCTATCGGAAACGACAAAATTTCAGTGGAAGAATTCAACAAGCTTGTTGAAAACAGCAATGGTTTAATAAAATATAAAAACAAATACGTTTTGATTGACAAAGAAGAAAGCAAAAAAATCTTTGAGCAAATTGCCAAAGCAAACTTTAAATCAATGTCCAGAATGGAATTAATTCACGCATCTATGTCCGGGCAGCTTGCACAGTATGATTTTGACTACGATGATGCCTTTGCACGCGTAATACAAGATTTCACCAAGCCGATTGATGTTACCCCTCCTGAAACATTAAAAGGAGAGCTCAGACCTTATCAGCAAACAGGTTTGAAATGGTTATGGACAAACGTTTCAAAAGGATTTGGCGTATGTATGGCTGATGATATGGGATTGGGTAAGACAATTCAAATTATTTCACTCATTTTAAAAATGAAAGAGGAAGGAAGCTTAAAAAAACCTGTTCTCGTTATATGTCCTACAACTCTTATGGGGAACTGGATGAAAGAGCTTCAAATGTTTGCACCGTCTTTAGATGCTGTAATTTACCATGGTGCAGAAAGACAACTGGATGTTAAACATGATGTAATTCTCACTACATATGCCATTATGAGAATTGATGTTGAAGAACTCAAAAAACAAAGCTGGGGAATGGTTATTGTCGATGAAGCACAAAATATTAAAAACCCTGATACGGCACAAACTCTTGCAATTAAAACACTGAAAGCAGATGTTAAGGTTGCAATGACAGGCACCCCTGTAGAAAACAGATTGACAGAGCTGTGGAGTATTTTTGATTTCATCAACCAGGGTTATCTCGGCTCACTCAGAGAATTTCAAAAAAGCTATGCAATACCTATTGAGAGATTTAAAGAGAACTCACGTGCTGCAAAATTAAAAATGTCTGTGTCACCTTTTGTACTAAGACGTTTAAAAACAGACAAACACGTTATTTCAGATTTACCGGAAAAAATGGTACTCAACGAATACTGTTATCTGTCAAAACCTCAGGCTGTTCTTTACGAAAAAACTTTAAACGAAATGATGGAAAAGATAAGTTCATTCTCCGGCATAAACAGACGAGGAAACATTTTCAAGCTTATTACAGCATTAAAACAAATCTGCAACCATCCTTACCAGTTCTTAAAATCAGGAGAGATGGGCAGAGAACTTTCCGGAAAAATGGACAAATGTATCTCTACTGTCCAGAGTATTCTTGATAACGGAGAAAAAACACTTATCTTCACCCAGTACAAAGAAATGGGCGATATATTATGCAAGGTTATTGCTGAAGAATGCAGCACAGAACCGCTGTTTTTCCATGGTTCTTTAACAGTACCTCAGCGTGAAGAGTTAATTAACCGCTTCCAGAATGAAGAAGATTCAAAAGTTATGATACTTTCATTAAAAGCCGGCGGAACAGGTTTAAACCTTACAAGTGCAACAAATGTAATCCATTACGACTTGTGGTGGAATCCTGCGGTTGAAGATCAGGCAACCGATAGAACTTACCGTATCGGACAGGACAAAAATGTAATGGTTCACAGAATGATTACTTTGGGAACTTTTGAAGAAAAAATTGACGAAATGCTTAAGGCTAAGAAAGAACTTGCCGATTTAGCTGTTTACGAAGGCGAAAAGATTATCACAGAGCTCTCAGACGAAGAAATCTACGAAATCTTTACACTTTCAGCCTAAGTTTAATATTAAGAAAGCCGGCATTTTTAAGCCGGCTTTTTAATTAAAAGTCATATTTCTGACTGGATGAGTAATTGGTGTATTCTAACTTTTCATTACCTGCAAGAATATTTAGAAGGCTGGACGCACCATACGCCGGACCGGAAGAATCCGGTGATAGCTTGCCATCTTTCATAACAGATACAGAATATACATCTCTGCCAAATTGATTTGGCATCTTGGTTCCATTGACATCAAAACGTATTATAGCACAGCGCTTGTTATACCAGATGCTGGTTTTATTTGTTCCATCAGGATTTTTTAAAGGTCTGCCATACTCATCAGTAGCAGTAACAGTTTGCTCGGCATAACAATCAGGATTATTATATTGGCTAATTGCAATAATTGCCCCGTTATTTAGTACTATTTTAGGCCAGTTCCCCATAGAGTCTGTTGCTCCGCTATTATCAGACGACAATCGCAATGATCCATATTTAACGGCATAATAATATTTACTGCAGCCTTTATCACTCTCAGCTTTACAAACCCTAGCACCGTTAAAATATTTAGAAAAAGCATCAGCTGTCTGAATACTTGTATTATTCGGGTTAAACAGCAACGAGTTGTCACCGATAACGCCATAGTCAGACTGCGACTTTAATACTGCGTTTTGTATATTTGAATAAACAGCTTTTGTCCGTGAAACAAGCTCTTTATCCTGATTTTTTTGAATCAAAGCCGGCAGGGTTAGCGCGGCGACCACGCCGATAATCCCAAGAGTTATTAACACTTCTGCTAATGTAAATCCTGGTTGATAAAAGCCTTTTTTTGAAAAACTAATATACGGCTTTTTACTATGAATATTAGCAAAAGCATCTGCCGAAACGCCAGAAAGAGAGCTTAGATTACTTGCCCCCCCTCCCGAAAGACTTGCTATAACTGAATTCTAACATATCTAATTCTCCTTTCTTTTATAATTATAACATATTGTATATAAAATTCAATATTATTCAAAGTAAAAATATGCAAATTCACTCGGGGCTTGAATTTTAAAAATTTTATTTTATAATATAGATATAAATTAGAAATACAAGATACGGAAAGGTGGTGAAAAAAGATGGCAGAAGTTAAAGTCGGCGAAAACGAATCTATTGAAAGTGCTTTAAGACGCTTCAAAAAGAAAATTCAAAAAGCCGGTATCCTTTCCGAAGTAAAAAAACGTGAAAGATATGAAAAACCGAGCGTAAAAAGAAAACGTAAATCTGAAGCTGCTCGTAAAAGAAAAGTTTAAGGCTTTTTAGAATATAAAAAAGAGGATGATGTTTCATCCTCTTTTTTTAGTTTATAGATGTAAAACCCTTTTCCTTAAATTTTTCTATATAAACATCAGGATGATCTCTATCCCAGTTTATGTTATGTTTGATTACTTTTGCAGGAGAACCTGCAATAATAACATTAGGTTCATCGAATTTTGAATTTATAACAAAAGAATTCATCCCGACAATAGAGTTTTCCATAATTTTGACATTTTTAAAGAATGTAGCTCCATAACCTACCCAGGTATGTTTACCAATGTTTATTTCATTAACCTTAGAATTAAGAATTTCCCCTGTGTTTTTATCTAAAATTGTATGGGAATCATGGGTCATAAAGCTGCATCTCCACGAAACCATACAGTCTTCACCAATAATTATTTTAGAATTTTTTCCAGCAAATAAAAATATGCCATTAAATGTAGAGCCGTCACCGATTCTCACTTCTGCTCCAGAAATAAGTTCAAACCAGTCTATATTCACATGAATTGCGGAATTATTTCCAATATTAAGCGTTGTTCCCCCTCTTAATATGATAGGGAAAAGACTTTTATGCAAAATTGCACCTGAGCCAAGTCTAAAAAATTGATTTGATCCGCCTTTTAATTGAAAAATTGTACCAAAGACCTGGCATCCTGCCTCAAAATGAGATATGCTATTGTTAACTAAAGAGCTTTTTTCCCCTACAAAAAATAAAAAATCAATTTCGCATAAATCATCAAAAGTTAAACGATTATTGCAGCCATAAAATTCAATTAATCCGGAAAGTTTAGCAGAAGGGTTTATAAAAACTGTGTTATTATCACCATAAAAGCTTATTCTTAGAGGCTTAAGGTTGCCCCCCCCCCCGAAAAACCTTTCACACAAGGGTTATCAAGAATTATTACCCTGTTATTATTCCCACAATCCTTTATTCTTATATTTTTAAACAGGGATTTTAACCTTTTATACTCAGGTGTAACTAATGAAAATTTTATTCCGCAGAATGATAATCTTTTATGTGTAAAGTTCTGCCCTCTGGATTTAAATAACATACATCTCCTGCTATTTTGTTTCAATAAAATTGGTATTTGGAATGTATTCTTGTGTGTGAATATCAATTTTGTTAATAATTTTAGCACGTTTTTTGCGGAAAAGCATATCGACAAAAGCTTCTAATCGTGTAATAAATCCGGCTTCACCAGTCTGTTCATCTATAGTAAGATGTAGAATAGGTTTATTAAAATGTTTTGCTTTTCTTACAATTCTTTCAATCATCAAGGAGTCCGGTCCGCAGCCAAAAGCATTAAGCGCAACTATACCGTCAATCTTGTTATCTTTAAGATAATGTCCGGCAGTACCGGTCATTTCATATTCATTTGCCCAGTAAAGGTTTTCGCCAAGAGCATTAATACCTTCCATCATCTGCTCTTTTGAAAGCTGGAGCGATGTATAAACTTTCACATCCATTTTTTCAAGTTTATCAATAATCTTCATAGAAGCTCTGTCATCATATATATTATATCCATGAGCAACCAGAGCAATCGAGATAGGATGTTCCTCGGAAGCACTTTCAATAAATACTTTACCCTGAAGAGCATAATTCATAGCTTTTTTATAACTCATACCGGATTTTGACATAATATGGAAATTATTATAGGTACGCCATCCTGCTTTAGAAGCCTCTTTTATAAGTTTTTCATCAGTGATACCAAAAGGCGCAACAGTTTCTGCCAAAAACTCATATAAGCCTTGATTTTTTTCTGATTTGTCAAGTGTAGCTTCAATCATAGTAAAATCACGTTTCACAACATTTCTAATTAAATCAGGTAATCCTCTGATTTTAGAACAGTTATAAATTTTTGGAGCAATAGATTGTATAGACGGAACCAGAATTTTATCAACCCCTTTATCGAGCAGGTTAAGAATATGTCCGACATAAATTTTAATCGGAAGGCATGTTTCGGTAACGACAAGGGCGGAACCGCTTGAAAGTGTTTGTTTTGTAGTCAGGTCTGATAAAATAATTTTTATGCCAAGTGCAGAGAAAAATCCATGATAAAACGGATAATTATGATAAAAAGACATAGCTCTTGGAATACCTATTACTTTATCGTTATTTTGTGTCATTTTGTAATATCTCCCCGATTTACGATTTTACTACCATTATAATACTTCAAAAGAAAAAATTTTAAAAGGGAATGCAATAAATCTTAATATTATATGCAAATATTGAAAAATAGTTTAAGAAACGTTATAATAAAATATAAGGCAATTGAAAGGGTATGCAAAACGTGAGAAGTATTGTTAATACTGAATTTCGCTTAAGGGGGGGGGGGCTTAGCAAATAAGCATCTTACCTCTGCGGCATTACTTTTACACTTAAGCTGTCTTTTTAAAAAACAACTTGTATTTCTCTTTTATTTTTGTGTTTATTACTGGCTTCCGCCATAAATCAACAATTATGAAACCGGCAATTTCTAATTGATAGATTAAACAGGAGGCTAAATATAAGTGAGAAGATATTACAAAACTAATAGGGAAAACGCATTTACCCTGGCAGAAGTTTTAATTACGCTTGGGATTATAGGTGTTGTTGCGGCGATGACACTGCCGGCAATTATACAAAATTATCAGCAAATGGTATTGAGAAACCAGTTTAAAAAGGCATATGCAATATTGTTTAACGGAATAAAGCAAGCGCAGGCCAATATGGGTTATCCTGTCGAATGTTATTATTGGGACAGTGGTCAAGTATGCGAAGAAGTCTGTGCTGAAAGGGATCCTGTTTATAATACCTGCAATAAGTATATATGTGCCGATGGCAGTGAGCTGCCCGGAGAGCAGAACGGACCTCGTTCTGACTGTCCTAATTTTGAGGAAGAATTATTTAATAAAGTATTTAAAACAATTAAATTCTGCCAGAATAACGCTTTAAAAAACGGCTGCCTGACTGATGCCTATAATGGTACTGATAAGATAAAAGAAAAACAGAATCCTGACAGCACATATCCGCCAAATCCTTCAAGTGACTTTAGTGACAGCAATATAAAGACAAAATACTCCAGCTGGCTTCTGGTAGATGGAACATTAATAATCAAATATGGAAATTTTGGAAATGTAAATCATCCAATTTACACGATTGATATAAACGGGCACAAAGGTCCAAACAGATGGGGATATGACATTTTTACATTCAAACTTAAAGGTAATAGCAAAAACGGAATTATGAACCTTGAAGGACAATCTTATGCCACTGAAAAAGGCGGGAAAAGTACAACCAATATGATACAGGAAATGTATAAATAAACATTTGTTTGTGTTAATGTTGAGTTTATGAAAAACAAGAAAGGAAAAGTTGCAGTTGCAATGAGCGGCGGAGTAGACAGTTCTGTCACTGCGCAGCTTTTATTGCTTGAAGGCTATGATGTCATAGGGGTCACCGGCAAAATGGTTAACACAGATGCTGCAAATATTGTATGTAAAAATGCAGCAGAAGTTGCGGCTAAACTCGGAATTAATCATTATATTCTTGATGTGACTGAAAAATTTCAAAAAGATGTTATCGACTATTTTGAAACCTCATATAAAAAAGGAGAAACCCCAAACCCTTGTATTATGTGTAACCAATTTATAAAATGGGGTGAAATATTCAAATACTCTACAGAAGTATTAGGAGCTGATTTTTTTGCAACCGGACATTACGCTGATATAAGATACAGTAACGGAATTTACAAACTTTATCCGGCAAAGGATGAACATAAAGATCAGTTGTACTTTTTATACAGAATTGGACAAAAAGAACTTTCAAAAACACTTTTCCCGCTCCATAAATACGAAAAAAACAGAGTGAGAGAGTTAGCCCAGGAATACGACCTGCCTTCAAAATCATCAAAAGAAAGCCAGGATATTTGCTTTATTCAAAAACCAAACACAACAAAAAAATACCTTATAGATAAATTTGGAACAAAAAAAGGCGATTTTGTAGAATTTAAGACAGGCAGAAAGCTTGGCGGACACGATGGAAGTTATCAATACACCATCGGGCAGCGAAAAGGTATAGGTATTGCGGCACCTTATCCGCTTTATGTAATAGATATTGACGCTGAAAGAAATATTGTTTATCTCGGCAAAAGTGAAGATAACTTTAGAACAGAATTAACAATTGAAAACATCAGCCTTTCTTACCCGCTTAAAGAAAAAGAATTTGATGCAATGGTTAAAATTCGTTATAACATGGACGCAAAAAAAGCCAGAGTTGCAATAAGCGATAATACGGCAGATATTGTCTTTTATGAGCCTGTAAACTCTGTTACCAAAGGTCAGGCCGGAGTGTTTTATGATATAAATGACGGTCATCTGATAGGCGGCGGAATAGTAAAATAAAAACGTTTTTTACCTTTACTTTTATTTTTCAGGGGCTTAACATGACAATAGAATAGGGAGAAATTTATTATGTATAATCCGAAATCACACAAAGCCGAAGAATTTATCAATCATGAAGAAATTCTTGATACTTTAAAATATGCAGAAGAAAATAAACACAATGTTGAATTAATTGACAAGATATTAGAAAAAGCCAAACAAAGAAATGGTCTTACCCATAGAGAAGCTGCAGTTCTGCTTGACTGCGATATTAAAGAAAAAAATGAAGAAACTTTTAAACTCGCAGAACAAATAAAAAAAGATTTTTATGGCAACAGGATTGTTTTATTTGCGCCGCTTTATCTGTCTAATTACTGTGTGAACGGATGTGTATACTGCCCTTATCACAAACAAAACTGCCACATTCCGCGGAAAAAGCTTACTCAGGAAGAGATAAGAAAAGAGGTTATTGCTTTACAGGATATGGGGCACAAAAGACTTGCTATTGAAACAGGGGAAGACCCTGTTAACAACCCTATTGAATATATTCTGGAATCAATAAAAACCATCTATAGCGTAAAACACAAAAACGGTTCTATCCGCAGGGTTAATGTAAACATTGCAGCTACCAGCGTTGAAAATTACAAAAAATTACATGATATAGGCATTGGAACATACATATTATTTCAGGAAACCTACAACAAAGAAAGCTACGAAAAGCTTCACCCAACCGGTCCAAAACATAATTACGCATATCATACAGAAGCAATGGACAGAGCAATGGAAGCCGGCATTGATGATGTAAGTCTTGGTGTATTATTCGGACTTGAGCTATACAGATATGAATTTGCAGGTTTAATGATGCACGCAGAGCACCTTGAAGCAGCATTCGGGGTAGGTCCTCACGCTATAAGCGTTCCAAGAATAAGAAAAGCTGATGACATTGATCCTTCAGCCTTTGATAACGGAATAGATGATGATACCTTCGCTAAAATAGTTGCCTGTATTCGTATAGCAAAACCTTATGTTGGCATGATTATATCAACCCGCGAAACTGAAGAATGCAGAAAACGTCTGCTTCACCTTGGAGTTTCCCAGATCAGCGGCGGTTCTAAAACAAGTGTAGGCGGATACTTCAATCCTATGCCAGAAGATGAAAATTCTGCACAGTTTGATGTATCTGACAGACGCCCGCTTGATGAAGTGATAAGATGGCTTATGGAATTGGGATACCTGCCGAGTTTTTGCACATCCTGCTACAGAAACGGCAGAACAGGCGAAAGATTTATGGAAGTTTGCAAAAGCCAGCAAATCCATAATTTCTGCCACCCTAACGCAATCTTAACATTAAAAGAATATCTTGAAGACTACGCTTCTCCTGAAACTAAAAAGATTGGTTATGAACTTATTGACAAAGAAACAAAAATAATTGAAAATGAAAAAATAAGAGAAACCGTTGAAAAAGATTTAGTAAAAATTGAAGCAGGAAGCAGAGATTTTAAATTTTAGCAAGGAGATTGTATGAAAAAGCAGGCATTCACTCTGGCAGAAGTTCTGGTTACGCTGGGTATAATCGGAATAGTTGCTGCGCTTACTTTACCGTCAGTGATAACATCTACCAAAGAGAAAACTGCGACATCACAATTGAAAAAGACCTATTCTGCACTCCAACAGGCATTTCTCTCAGCACAGGAAAAATACGGAGATATTTCAAACTGGGGTATCTCAATGGAAGAAAACGGAGGCGGTGAACAGGTACTTTTGAATTATTTTTCTCCCTTCATGAAAAAAGTTAAAACCTGCAAAAACGGTTACGGCTGTTTCCCGAATGTTACCTATAAAAATATTGACGGAACAAATTATCTTAACTGGAATATACTTAACGATCGTTCTGCAATGATTTTAAGTGACGGGACAATGGTTATGTTTAATACTTCAGCAGCCAAGGATTACAGTAAATACGGACAAATATACGTTGATGTTAACGGAGCCAAACCGCCAAATCAGGTTGGAGTTGACTTTTTCTATTTTTACATTTTCGATAATGCTATTGTTCCTGCCGGAGCTCCAAGATATTACGGTGATGAATTTTTTATGGAAAAATGTGTAAAAAAAGCCGGTTTTGCCTGTGCCGCCTGGGTCATTTATAATGAAAATATGGACTATCTTCACTGCTCTGACTTAGGCTGGAGCGGAAGAAAAAGATGTCCTAAAAAATAAGTTACAGCTTTATACATTTTATAAAAAATTTTGTCAGAAGAGGAAACCGGTATAACCTCAAACCGGAAAGTTTTAATGCCTTGCCATCTTTTGTTGCAACTGTAAGAGAGGTTCCAGCTTTTTCAAGAATTTTGCCTTGCATGCCGGATTTATTAACGATTTCAACCTGATAAGGATTTATGATAAAGAAATTATTTCCGTATTGAAAATAAGTTTTAAGCCATGGGTGAAATGCTCTGATACGATTCAAAAGCTGCTGTGAGTTTTCCTTTTCAAAATTAAGCGTCATATCCTCAGGTTTAACATTAGCATAGTAAGATGCTGCCTTTTCATCCTGTTCAACCGGAATAACAAAACCGCCCTCAAGTTTTTCAAGAAGATTAGCACATAAAAGCCGCGCCTGAAAAACAGTCTTATTTTTCAGCTCCTTACCTGTATCTCCGGGAAGAATATCAATCTCTTTCCTTGCAAGAACAGGACCGGCATCAAATCTTTCATTCATCAAATGAAATGTTACACCGGAACGAGTTTCTCCATGAAGAATTGTCTGTAAATAAGGGTTTGGACCTCTATATTCCGGCAGAAGTGACGGATGTACATTTACTGTTCCTATAACCGGTATATCAATAATATTTTTCTCTAACTTTTCAGCCCATGATCCGACAAGAACAACATCAATATTTTCTTTTATCAGAAATCTTTTAAACTCTTCCGAATTTGCACTTTTAAACGGCAAATCCTTTATTTTATGCTTTTTTGCAAAAGTAAGAGCCGGAGAGCTCTTGAAAAAATCACAGAGCAGACGAAGCCAGGGAGCAAGAGAGGTCCTTTCATAACGAAATATTCCTGCAATTTCAGCATTAGCAAGCATTGAACCTCTTATCAGGTTCAAAAGCATTTCACCTTTCCCTAAAATAACTACCCTAAGTCCCACTTACTCTTCCCTTTTTTACTGTTTTGAATAATAATCTTTTTCATATCTTCCGAGATTGAAACATTTTGCAATGCCATATGATACTTCCTCAAAAGCGCAATATTCTCCTGCTCTTCAAGAAGGTTTCTCTGCGGCGGCAGTTTAACATTTTTTTTAACCTTTTCAAATCCGCTCGGCGCATTTTTATTCATAACCCTGTAGATAATTTCATCAATATCTGAACCGCCCATAGAATACATAGATGCGACTTCAGCAACAGTTGCTCCCTGCGGGAGCTTATACAGCCAGTTAACAGTTAAAATGTCACCTTCCGAAATATTATGAATTCCTTTTTGGTGCGGAGTGTACATAATATCAGTTTTGTAAGGACTGTGTCCAAGTCCTATGGCATGACCTATTTCATGCAAAATAGTATGGTAAACCTCACTCTCATCTCCATATGAACTGTGAATAAGCCCATCGGTCAGCCCTATTGCAACCTCTGCACCGTAAAGTCTGTTTGCTCCGTCAAAAGAGAAATAACAGTGTCCTAAAGCCTGCCTTTCAACTCTTTTCCAATCAATATTTACATTAGATTCCAGCAATGTCGGAACAACCGTAAATGAAACCCTTCCCTTTGTAGCATTCTGCCAGGCATCCAGAGCTCTCTTAACAAGTTGTTTGTACTTATAATCCTCTCCCTGCTTTGAGTAAAACTTCATCGGCGCAATATAGACCTTTAAAGGCATAAAAGTCCATCTCATAAGCCTTCCGTTTTTTAAAGATTGTGAAACATAAGTCTTGCTCTGCATATTTTTATTGTATAATAAAAAGCGAAACTACACAAAACTTTTAACATGGGATATTATACAGATTAAGGAGGATATATTAATGAATATTATGCAGATTATGAAACAAGCTCAAAATGTGCAGGCAAAATTAAAAGCTTCACAGGAAGAACTTGCAAAAATGGAGATAACCGGGGAAGCTGCCGGCGGTGCAGTAAAAGTTATCTGCGACGGACAGGGCAGATTTAAATCTATTAAATTAAATGCAGAAGCTCTTTCTATAAGTTCAGAAACAGCAGAAGAACTTGAAGATGTAATTACTGTTGCAATTAACCAGGCAAGCGAAAAAGCTTCTAAAGAAATGGAAGCAAAAATGAAACAGGCAACTGGCGGCTTAAACATACCGGGATTAGGTTTCTAATGATTTATCCTAAATCTATTGCAACATTAATAGAACATTTTCAGAAATTCCCGTCTGTAGGTCCAAAATCGGCCCAGCGTATGGCATTTTATCTATTAAGAATGCCAATGGGAGAGGTACAGAAATTCGCACAGAGTATTGTTGAAGCAAAGGCAAATACTCACACCTGTGAAGTATGTTTTAACCTTTCTTCAACAAGCCCTTGCGAAATATGCCAGTCCACAAAGCGTGACCGTTCAACAATATGCGTGGTTGCAGAAACAAAAGATTTGATTGCAATAGAAAAAACAAATGAATTTAAGGGATTATACCATGTTCTCCAAGGTCTTATTTCCCCTATGGACGGAATTGGAGCTGATGATATACGAATAAAAGAACTCCTCAACAGGTTAACTGATGAGGAGGTAAAAGAAGTTATATTGGCACTCAGCCCTTCTGTAGAGGGTGAGGCTACCAGTCTTTACTTAAGCAAACTAATAAAACCTTTTGGCATAAAGATTTCCAGAATTGCATTCGGTCTGCCAGTGGGAGCAGACCTTGAGTATGCTGATGAAATTACAATCGCCAGAGCGCTGGAAGGCAGAAGAGAAATTTAAAGAGGATTTTATAAATTATAAAGCTCTAAATTAAAAATCCGGACCTTTTTTAGTCCGGATTTTTACTATTCAAGAAGCCAAGTCTGATACATACAATTTCCTGAAGGACACCAGCGTCGTTTTTCCATGATGTCTGCCCAAGGAAGTATCATATCTGCACTTTCAATATAATTGGCATTCTTATTTTTGCTTGTTGCAAATTTCATAACAAAACGATCTTTACCAAGTTTATTTGGTTTCTTTTTACCGTTAACATCAACAATAACAGGAAATTCAACATTTGAATATAAATACCAGCCCATTCCAGAACCATCGACAAAAGCATAGCTTGCTTCATCATTTGAACATCCTACCCAGTTATTCGCTTCTGAACTAACACAAGCTTGTTCGCCTTCATCAAGTTCCCAACAATCAGAAGCATTGTTATCAAAACATGTTCTGGTAGCTTTAAAATACTTTGCAATATTTTTAAAATTTTCACCAATATTAGGGGAAGTCATCGTACCGGTTCCATCATCAACAACTGAAGATGTATCAAGATATTCCTCTGCAGCCTGCATTCTTAAAAAGGCTTGGGATAATGAACTGTAGGCTTTTTTATAAGCAACTTTAAACTCCTTATCCTGAGTTTTATTTATCATTGCAGGCAATGTCATAGCCGCAACAACTCCTATTATAGCCAGCGTTATTAATACCTCGGCTAACGTGAAGCCTGGTTTAATCGTTCTTTTTTCGGCGGCGCTCAAAAGCTCGTTGCCTGCGCCAATGCCTTTTAAGGAGCTTAAACTACTCTGCCCCCCCCCGGAAAGTCTTGTCATTACTGTGTTTTCCATAACT
>ULUV01040268.1_pt1 | contig 63062 bp, 46 predicted proteins | sample 1958921 | NCBI WGS metagenome assembly ULUV01 (sample SAMEA4835772, study PRJEB28245) | human gut metagenome | biome: gut microbiome; material: fecal sample | place: Denmark | collected 2008
TTAACTGATTTCAGAGTTGTGAAAATTACTACTCTGAAATCAAACAAGTCTTTGATTATCAGTGTTTTATAGGTTGCGCCTCTCTGGGATCTGACGTGCTCCCATCATTCAAATCAGGTGGTTCCACTCTGGAGTTGGGTTATCCCACTCTGGAATCGTGCGACCCCACCTCTGAGGGCCCTTCTACCACCGAATCCGAACTGCCACACAGGAACCTGAGTCGTTCCACATCAGGAATCCGATCTGTCCCACCACGGAATCCGAGTGGTTCCACATCAGGAATCGGGCTATTCCACCACTTAATCCGGCACGCAACCTGAAATCGCAGCGCGAATTTACGGCATCTCGACAGATTTAACAAGTTTTTCTGCAAGATTCAGAAAAGCCAGTCCGTCCGGGCGTGAAGACAAAGCGGCAGGCTCGCCTGCATCGCCATTCTCGCGGATGCTCTGGACGATAGGAATCTGGCCAAGAAGCGGAACTCCATATTTCTCAGCCATCCTCACGCCTCCGTCCTTATCGGGACATATTTTATGGTTGAGCAACCAAGCATCGTAAGCCTCCGGTGAGGCACGTGTTGCGATTTTATTCTGATTAGTTGCGATTAGTCTCGATTTTGTCACTAATCGCAGCAACTTTGTCAAAGTTGGTTCCGAGACGCCCAAGCTCTGGGAAGGAGTTCCGTGAGGTCGCGACCGTCACGCAGGTAGTATGGAATTTGTTTGAGGACATCCTCCATCCACGCACGAGGTTCAATGCCGGCATTCTTGCAGGTACCTATCAGAGAGTACACTATTGCTGCGCGATATGCGGAGGCATCATTGCCGCAGAAGAGCCAGTTTTTTCTTCCCGGAGCCAACGGGTGAATGGCATGTTGGAACTATCATTGGAATGGAAAAAAATGCGTAAAAAGTGATAAAAAGAAAAAAATGCGTAAAAAGTGATAAAAAAACAACTATCCCGGATTTTGTATGCCACAAAATCCGGGATAGCCGTTTTTACCTGTTTTTGACCAATCGTCCTATTTTTTCAACGATGGTGTGGAGTCCGGGGTGAAGTCGTTGGTGGAGTTGTTGGTGTCAATCAGCTTGCCGTCATTGCCTCTCTTGCGGAGGACGGACTTGCCGTAGCGCTCAGGGTCCTTGTCGATCTTGCCGCAGTGTGTCCAGCCGGCGTCGATGGACTCATCCCAACTGGTGTACTGGAAGTCCTCCTCGATGGCGGTGTTCACGCCGTCCAGAACCCAGGTGTTAGGAATCTTGTAGGCGTCTTTGATGTTCATCTCAAAGTCTCCGGCGAGGGAGTGGTTGATGTATTTGCCTTCCCACTTATAGCCGGCGAGGTAGGATTCCTTTGTGACACCGTAAGGTGGCATAGAGATGATGTAACCCTTGAATCCTCTGTCGTGGAGAACCCAGATTGAAAGTGAGTAAGTAAACCAGATGTCAAGGTTCGGCACATCCGGGTTGTCCACATCCTGGTTGGATGATGAGGTGGACTTGTCATACCATTCGAAATCAGCGCCGCTCAGATCGAATGAGTTCGGATTGGTCGCCAGATGGTTCTGCGCGTTGTTCGCGATGATCAGGGATTTACCAGGCTCCACAGGAACATCGTGTCCGCCGCCAGGAATGACATAGACGGTTCCCACACCACAGGCCTCTTTCTTGATCGGATCCAGGAACTCATACGGAGTCTTTGTGGAAGAAGCGTACTTTGCCTCTGAGATCATAAGGCCGTCAAGATAGAGAAGCTCGTCGGAGTTGTTCGTGATCTTAAAATACTGGTCCCCGTGGAACTTGTCCGGCTTGCCGGTTGTAGGAAGAGCGTTGCTGGTGAAGAACACTTCCTCGATAAGAACCTCGCCCGGCTCGATGTTTCTCCAGCTTTGCTCCAGAGAGACTTTCTCCAATTCCGCTCCGGCGGTTGTCTTGAGAACAACATCAGCGGTACGGTAAGCGTCGGTCCTGTTGGTGTCAAGCTGAAGGACGACACTGTCCTTTCTGGTCTCGGCCACGGAAATCCATTCCGGAGTCTCACCTACTTCATACACATAGCCCTGAACGGCAGGGAAAGCGACTCTGCCACCTTTGCCTCTGACCTTCAATGTGGAAGACTCAGGCTGCTCCGGCGGAACAGGACCGTTCTGGGTGATCTTGAAAGATTGCAGTCCGAGAGCCGTGTCGAATGTCAGCGTAGAGGTTCTCGGGGTAGAGTCCTCGTAAGGCTCGACCGTGATGGTGACCTCTGTGTCGGAAGTTCCGCTGAGAGCTGAGAGCGTGTACCAAGTGTCTGTCTGCGGCACCTGTGCCGTCCAGTCTCTGTTGGTGGAGATGAAAACTTTCTGCTCGCCCCCGTTGGCGTCAAACTTCAACTCCTCGGTTGAAATTGTGAAGACAGGATCTTCATCTTTTTTGCAGGCCGCAAGCGCGAGCGCTGTCGAAAGGATCAAAAGTAACTTTTTCATAATCTATTAGTTTTTAACAACAATTAAATTCTTTTCTAAAACGCCAGTCCTATCGCGGCGGTCAGAAGCCTAGCGTGCCCAAAGCCGTCGATGGCTCTGAACGTGAAATCCGGCCTGAGGAAAACGGCGGTGTTCTGCCCGACCTTGCGCTGGATTCCAAGGCTCAGTCCGGCTGTCGTCCGGTCTGAGGTGATCATCGAATGAAAATGCTCGTAATGATCCAGAACCCTCGCTTCAGTGTACTCCGCCGGAATCGAAAGAGTCCCGGCCATCCCGAATGCGTGGTTGAACCTCACCTCGGCGCTGAACAGCCACTCCTTGCGCGACTTCCTCAAACCCGCGCTCAAACCAGCCTCCGCGAATCCGAAGGACATCTCCCTTTTCGGGAATATGTATTCGGCGGACGATTGGTAATATTCAAAGTCCGGCGCCACGCTGATTGTTCCTGCGGCTGACGGAATCTCCACCGCGCCTTTAAGATTGGCGGACAGAATCCGGTTCCGGTACATAGTCAGGGAACCTAACACAGCATATTCCTTGTTCTTGCCCGTGTCGATGATGTTCTCCGTGCTTTGCCGCAGCTCGTAGCCTATCCCTGCGAGAATATTCCACTTCACGGAGCCGCTGAGCCGTTTGTAACCGACAAGACCGTCCACTTTCTGAATCCACAGATCCGAGATCGGCACTTGATTGTTGGCGACCAGCAGACATTCGATGCCCAAGCTGTTGTAGGACAGCAATCCGGTCCAACCGTCGGGATGGCCCGGCGTGACCGTCGCGGAGACTTCCCAACCGTGGCCATTGTACCTGCTTGAGGTAAAGTCTCCCGCACCGTCGAATCTGGCGAAATGGCTTCCCATACCCGTGAAATGCAGTTCCGAGGTGTTCGCCCCAAGCGGATCATAGAAACTGACATCCTGCGACTGTTTGTAAACCCTGAACGCGGCGTTAAGGTCAAAGACATAGCCTTTGGCCGCGATTCCACCGATCAGCGCTGCGTTCAGGTCGGATGTGACCGATCTCGGACGCGGATCCACCTGACGGAACTCGTGCAGTGCCCTGTAACCACCGTAAACCCCGATGTGCGCCTTCCCGATCAGCCTGGACCAAGCTCCGTAGCATGAATATTGCTCCTTCTGGAGATTGCCGCCGATCGTGTCCACCATCACGTCCGGGTAGAGCAGTTCAAAATCCGATGTGGAGTTCCAAAGGACGTTCCTTTTCACCCCTCTTGAATATTCCGCCCCGGCCCTGACCGCCGAATGGTTCTGCAATCTGATCAATGAATATACCTTCACCGAACCCTGATCCAGCCCATCGCCTTCCTGTGGCAGTAGAGCGTCATCCTCCCGGCGCAAGTCATAGACCGCCTTGATCTCTGAATATGTCGGGATGTCCCAGAGCAGGAAACTGCCTGCGTTGTGGCCGGCGATCTCGCTTCGCCCCAAGGCACGGACAGGGGACAGATATCTCTCCGAGGCCGAGTTGACATCAGATTTATCTTGTCCACGGGCCGGTGTCATGGCTGCCAGAACTGTGAATATTATGCAGACGATCTTGTTCATTTCAGTACTGTCAATTCAAGGTTCAAAGTCTCCTTGTCGTTCAGCAAGGTCACGGAGGTCATCGGCGAGTTGTAACCCGCGAAACGTACCTTCTTGCGCTGACCGTCGCTGAACACAGCCTTGCCGTCGAAGGAGATCATATATATTCCTTTCCTGAGCTTGACCGTGGCGGTCCCGACCTGAAATGTCGGAATATCATATTCCTGCCTCGTGTTGAGGTCTCGGATGAATGACCCGTCAAGGGAATTGTCCACCTCGACCCTTTCAATTCCGGCGCTGACGGACGGGCAGGTCACGTTGAGGGTCACAATCGAGAATACGTTCTGGCCGGAGTCTTTCTCGCAGCCGCAAAGGACGACCGAAAGCATCAGGAGAATACTTCGTATGGTTTTGTGTGTCAGCATATTCATTAAAGTTTGAAGTTAAGCTCCATTCCGAAGTACGGCAGGACGGAGCGGCGGACGAGGATGCCCATATTCGTCCTGTAGTCAGGCGAGACATCCAGAATCTTGTTCACGAACAAGGCGCAGGAGATCTTGTCGTGGTAGATCTTCTTGGTGGCCTTGAGGTTGATGTTCATACTGAACGGGATTCTGAAATAGATGGACATCGAAGGGGTATATTCCCGGATCATCTGCGCCAGGATTCCGTTCGCGGCGGATTCGTCCGTGAAAGTGTGGCTCTCCAGATTCTTGTCGATGTAGGATATCGGGCGGGCGTCTTTCGCCGTGTTCTGGCTTCCGGTGAACCATTGGCACTGGAACGAGGTCGAGAAGATCATCCCAAGCTTCGGGATCTGGGTGTCGAACATAAAGTTCGTGTTGAACACCTCGCGCAGGAAACCGTCCGTGTCCTTGTAGTAGCCGACGTAAGGATAGGTCTTTCCGGCCACGACCACCGAAGGCCTGTAATATGTCGGCTGGCTGTTGCTGTACCTCGTTCTGAACCAGGCGCCGCTGACGGTGACCTTGGTCCTTATCGGGCGGATTCTCGGAGCGGACAAGGTGAACTCAATGCCTTCCTTGAGGGTGCGGCTGCCGTTCGTGTTGAATGAATATCCCACCAGAAGCGTGTCCGGAACCCACGGGGTCGTCTCCACGGAAGGCGGGCCGGTAAGGGTGCTCTTGTCGATCGTCTCCTCTTGGTAGTCCTTGTAGATGAGCCGTGTGAACTCGCTGGCGTACCTGAACCCGGAGGTCATATCCTCCCTGAAATAGTCGATGTTGAACGAGAACTCCCGGCCGACCTGCACATCGGCGGCGATTTCCCACTTGAAGTTCCTCGCCGCCTTGAGACCGAAGTTGGTAGGATTAATCTTCAGCACATAGACGTTGATCCTGCGAAGATTCTCTTCGACAGGCCAGTAGTTCATCTGAGTGACATCGTAATAGATAGGATCCGGATAAAGCTGATCCATCGTCGGGAACTTCGTGTGCCAGCCGGCTCCTCCGGACAGTCCGACCTTGACATCCTTGCCGAGGGATTTCTCCAGCCTGAGGTTCAGCCTCGGGTCGAAGTACGGCTTCAGATTCACTGAATATTCCTTTCCGGCTCCCGCCATCGCCGCCACCCTCACTCCGGCGAGCCATTCGGCCTTGAACCCGTTTCCAAAAGTCCAGACGGAATTGTCTTCGATGAAAGCCGACATCTGGTGTGTGGCCGGGATTGAGGAATAGTCTCTCGGGCGGACATTCATATCCACGGAGAACGGCCTCTCGGGATCGAATATGGTGCCTTTGCCGAAGTTCTTGTTGACATTCCACTGGGCACCGGTCTTGAATGTGTTTGAGATGCTCCCTAAGTCCTTGCGAAACTTCGCTGTGCCGTTGAGGTAGGCGTAGAACGGCTTTCCATCCACTTTCAGGGTAGCCTCGTACTTGTAAGGCACGATCGTGACATCGAACTCGCCCTCCTCCAGACTGGTCGAAAGCGGCATCGGTGAACTATATTCCACAAATTTCCATCTGTCGATCAGGTCTTTCTCGTAGGTCAGGGACGCTGTGATGTCAAGGCTCTGGAAGAACGATTTCAGGCTCTTGCTCCGGACTGTATATTCCCCGCCCAACGCGAAGCGGCTGTAGTTGGACTTGTAGGTCTCGATCGGACCGCAGTCGCCGAAGTCCAGATTCTTGTCGGACTTCTGGTTGTCGAACGAACCGGTGTAGTCCAGGCTTCCACTGAAGGTTCTGACAAGCTCCCCGGTCCAGGTCTTGCCGATCCTGTAGCTTCCGGTCAGACGCTTGTAGTTCTGTCTCGTGTTCCTTGGATCCGCCCTGGAATCCAGAAAGTTACCACTGAAGTTCATCGTCAGCTTGTCGGTCTTGCCCCACTCCAGATCCTTGCCGAGGTAAAAGAGCTTGCTCTTCATATCGGCTTTGAAGCGGGCTCTGGTGTCGTTGCCGCCCTTGCGCCGCTTTATATTGACAAGGCCGCTGGTGAGGTCGCCATATTCAACTGAAGGGATTCCGCGGATGATCTCGACGGATTCCACATCCTCGGTTGTGATTGTGCGCATATCGACTCCGGCGTTGACGAATGATGATCCGTAGTTACTGTAGGCCGGTGTGGTCTGGAGGTTCGCGTCGTTGTTGACCGGAACTCCATCGATAAGGAAACGTGTTCCGAGGGATGAGGTGTTGTAGTCGTCACCGGAGACCGAAACAGCTCTCAAATTTATGGTCTTCGGAGTTGAGAATGAAGGATCTACGGAGCGTCCGCCTGGCAGCAACTCCAGCAGGTCAGCGAAACTTGACGGCTGGATATGCGCGATCGCGTCCTGCCCGATCCGTGACGAGCTTGTCAGCCCGTGGCTCTCGGTCGCCGTCACCACCACCTCGTTGATGGCGAATGAATCTTGGGCTAATGAATATCTTCCGTCTTTCCTTACCGCTGTGGTCAGCGTTTTGTAACCAAGACAAGTGATCTGAAGCGTCCCGCCGGTGGCCTTCAGCTTGAACCGCCCCAAGGAGTCAGTGACATCCCAGACCGCCTGGTTACCTTTTATGGTCACGGCGGCTCCGGCGACCGGCGAACCGTCAGCCTGATCGACAACGGTGCCGCCAACCTGGGCGAACGCGCTGATAGACAGCAACGTCGCCGCCACGATGATGGTTAATGACTTTATTTTTGCCACGAACACTTTTTGATTTTCCTTTTTTTCAGGCTGCAAAATTATCATCAAACCAATCTTTGGTCAATACCAATAAATTGGGAAATATTCCCGCTTCTTATCCTCTCTTTGTGATGGTGACCAGCACGGTGATACGCCCTCTCTTTTTAGTGCCGTGGCACTTAACTGCTTGTTTTATAGCTAAATGACCGATATCCTGGTCTTGGATTTGACACCAGGAGATGGCTCTTATAGTTGATAATCAACTTCTTGCCTGCCACGCTGGCTGTACCAAAAGTTAGCGATTGTGAAAATCTTACAAAATGAATATTTTCGTATCGTAATTTGAATATTAAGTAAGCGTTAAAAAATCAGGGCAACCGCATCAAAATACCTCGTTCCTACTACTATGCTAACCGCCGTCGGAAACAAGTGGGGCATTGTGTGTAAAAAAGTCGCACAAAGCCTCTCGAAGAGTTGCATATGTCATTGATTTTTAGTAACTTTAATACTTGATAACAAGTGTTGAATCAGTGTTGAATCAATGGCGACAACCTGCCCAGCAACTCGCGCGCCACGCCTGCGGCATGGCTGCCCCTGTCATAATAAGGCTCTATTCCCAGAGCTTGATGGATGCCATTAGATGATGCTGGCCGTTTCTTAGGAAGGTGCCATATACGAAAAAGCCCCTCACTTTCGTGAAGGGCTTTTAGGCGGTGCGGATGGGGCTCGAACCCACGACCTCGGGCGTGACAGGCCCGCATTCTAACCAGCTGAACTACCGCACCGTGTTCTGCTGTGTTTGAGGTTTTTCTCAAACGCGAATGCAAAGATAGGTATATTTTCCGGACCTGCAAGCGTTTTGTGTAAAAATTTTCAAAAATTTCGATATAAAACGATACTTGCCGGAAACGAAAAAAAACGGGCAGAATCGCTTCTGTCCGCTTTTCCCAACACTTTATCAAATGGAATTATTTGATTTCGATTACTTTATGAGTATGTTCAGGCTCAACCTTGACGACTTTAGGGATATTGACCTTTAATACACCGTGCTCAACCTGAGCATTGATCTTTTCCCTGTCGGCATCCTCCGGCAGAAGCATTGTCTGCTGGAATTTGCTGTATGAGAATTCGCGACGGAGGTAATGACCATGTTTCTTCTCATCATTGTTCTCCTGTTTCTTTTCCATATTGATTACAAGGTCTCCGTTCTCATCGAGAGAAACTTTGAAATCATCCTTGGTCATGCCCGGAGCGGCGAGCTCCAAGTCATAACTGTGTTCGTTTTCTAATACGTTGATGGCCGGAGCGGTAGCATTTGATTTCTCCATCCAGTCATTGTCAAAGAAATCATTGAACATGCTTGGTAACCAATTCTGGTTATAAACTCTTCTTGAAGGTACCATAATATAAATCTCCTATTTTTAATTTCATTTAACTTTCCCGAACCTCGGACCCTTTCGGATCCTGTGCCGGTTCTTTGTCTGGCCTTTCGACCGGACGCCTTAGTTTATGGCAATCTGCATACCATTGTGAAAAAAGTCCTAAAAGAGGACAAAATGTCGTGTATATGGACAAAATGGCATTGATTTATTGTCAAAATGTCCGAAAGCCGCATTGTCTTAAATTGGAATATGTAGTAAAAGATGTATATTTGCAAATTCGGTTTGTCGGAAGGAACGCACGTGCCGAAGGGCTGTGCCAATGACATTGACCGAAGCTTCAAAACGGGAGTGAATATGCCTGACAACGGAAATATCATAATTAAGGGGGCCAAGGTCAATAACCTCAAGAATGTGACGGTGGAGATTCCGCGCAACAAGTTTACCGTGGTTACCGGAATTTCGGGCTCCGGAAAATCTTCATTGGCCTTCGACACATTGTTCGCGGAGGGACAGCGGCGTTTTGCGGAGAGTCTGTCCTCTTATGCGAGGCAGTTTCTCGGCAGGATGAGCAAGCCGGACGTACAGGCTATCGAGGGGATTCCGCCGGCAATCGCGATAGAGCAGAAGGTCAATACGAGGAATCCGCGCTCCACGGTTGCCACGACAACTGAAATCTACGATTATCTGAGGGTGATATTTGCCCGTATCGGAAGGACGTTCTCGCCGATAAGCGGGGTAGAGGTGAAGTGCCATAGTGAAAATGACGTCATGGCTTTCATAATGGGCAGCGCCGAACCGTCAGCCGTCTATCTTTTGGCGGAAATCGGCTGGGATTCGCGGGCGGACAAGACCGAGTTGCTGCTCTCCCTGAAGGAGGAGGGCTATTCGAGGCTGTTTTCCGAGAAGGAAGGGCAGATGCGGATCGATGATGTCATACAGGGCGCCGAGGCGGGAGATTTCCCGACCGGTCTGTTGCTGATGATAGACCGTATGAAACTGCCGGCCATCAAGAACGGTGTCCCTGTCCCTGAAGGAGCCGTGTCAATGTCCCTGAGCGAATGGGAAGATATCAAGACGCGTCTGCATTCTTCTATCGCCACCTGTTTCAGCAAAGGAAACGGGACAATGTATGTGAAGATTGACCTGGGCAGCGGCAAATCATCTTTTCAGAAATTTGTTGACCGGTTCGAGGCGGACGGCATGACTTTCCGCAAGCCGGACGAATATATGTTCAGTTTCAACAGCCCGTTGGGGGCCTGTCCTGTGTGCGGCGGATTGGGAAAAATCATTGGCGTAAGCGAGGACCTGGTGGTGCCTGACAAGACATTGAGCATATACGACGGGGCTATAGCCTGCTGGAAAGGCGATAAAATGGGCTGGTTCAAGGATCACCTGGTCAGTGTGGCCGGCAAATATGGTCTGAGAATTTTCGAACCGTACTGCAACCTCACCGAGAAAGAGAAGGCATTGATATGGGACGGGTACAAGGCTGCGACCGAGGAGGATTCAGTCATCGGTATCAATGAATTTTTCAAGTGGGTGGAGGCGAACCGGTATAAAATCCAGTACAAATATCTGCTGAGCCGTTTTTCCGGAAGGACGGTCTGCCATGAATGCAAGGGCAGCCGGCTCAGGAAAGATGCCTTGTACGTAAAGGTGGGCGGAAAGAATATCCACGAACTCCTGAGCATGAACGTACATCAGCTGATGGACTTCTTCAAGAACTTGAAACTGACTGAGTATGAGAACTCTATCGTGAAGAAGGCGGTTTCGGAAGTCACTTCGCGGCTCCAGTACATCTCTGACGTGGGACTCGGTTATCTGACATTGAACCGGGCCAGCAATACTCTCTCCGGCGGTGAAAGCCAGCGTATCAATCTGGTAACTGCGCTCGGCAGTTCTCTGGTCGGGTCAATGTATATTCTCGATGAACCGAGCATCGGCCTGCATCCGAGAGATACCGACAGGCTCATAAGCGTCATCAAGCGTCTTCGTGACATCGGCAATACCGTAGTTGTCGTGGAGCATGACGAGGAGATAATCCGCGCGGCCGATATGCTTATCGATATGGGACCTTTGGCCGGGGTCAATGGCGGTGAGGTCGTGTTCCGCGGACCGGTGGACGACAACCTGACAGAGGAGCAGATTTCTGCGTCAATGACGTTGCAGTACATAACAGGCCGCCGCAAGATGCCTCTCCGGGCCAAACGTCCGTGGACATATTATGTAGGCGTGGAGGGCGCCATGGAGCACAATCTGAAGGATATCAATGTCAAGTTCCCTCTCGGGGTGCTTACTGTAGTGTCCGGTGTCAGCGGTAGCGGCAAGTCTTCGCTTGTCGGCGATGTGCTCTATCCTGCCGTGTACAGACATCTGAACCAGACGGGGCAGCAGCCGGGCATATTCCGTCATCTCACCGGCAATCTGGACCGGATTTCATCGATCGAATATGTGGACCAGAACCCTATCGGGAAGAGTTCCCGTTCCAATGCCGTCACCTATCTGAAGGTGTATGACGACATCAGGAAGCTGATGAGCGAGCAGCAGTTCGCCAAGGTCAATGGCTTCACGCCGTCATATTTCTCATTCAATCAGGACGGCGGACGATGCTCGGAGTGCCAGGGTGAAGGGTTTGTTCATATCGGAATGCAGTTTATGGCTGATGTGACAATGGTCTGCGAGGCTTGTGGCGGCAAACGGTTCAAGCCTGAAATCCTGGAAGTGAGGTACAATGGAAAGAATATCGACGATATCCTGAATATGAGCGTGGACGAGGCCATAGCGTTCTTCGGCGCGCAGAAGGAGGCCGCAGCGAAAAGCATTGCCAAGAAACTTCAGCCTCTCGTGGATGTAGGCCTCTCCTATATAAAACTCGGTCAGAGCAGCAGCACATTGTCAGGCGGTGAAAGCCAACGTATCAAATTGGCATATTTCCTCTCAATGAACGATGCTTCCGACAAGCCGTCTGCCAAGAAAATAATGTTCATATTCGATGAACCTACCACAGGCCTGCACTTCTTCGATGTGGAGAAATTGCTCAGGTCATTCGATGCTCTCTTGGCGAAAGGCCACTCAGTAGTGGTTGTGGAGCACAATATGGATGTGATCAAAGCAGCCGACTGGGTAATAGAACTCGGTCCTGACGCCGGTGACTTCGGAGGTGAAGTCGTATTCCAGGGCACACCGGAAGACCTCGCCGCCAAAGGCCGCACCTACACTGCCAAGTATCTCAAGAAAATGAAGGGCTAACCGCTTGAGAACCTGAGATACAGGCGTTTGCCGCTTATGAACTGCGTGAGTCTTACAATATAACTGCACTTGGCGATGCTTTCCGTGATTTCAGTTGAGTCAATGTCCTTTCCCGTGGCGCTGCTGATCTCATAGCGAATGTTCTGGAATGTGCTGTCCGTGGTGACCGCAATCCCTGTCGCTTCTTTATGGTATGTGGCTCCGTCATCGGAACTGATATCTACGGTGAACCCTATTGTTGAGGTAAATTCTTGTCCGTCAGAGTATTTCCTGTATTTCATGCTCGAGACGTCAATCTCACCAGACTGGTTTGACGAGGTTATGGCAATGCTGTCTTGCGCACATGCCAACCTGTAACTGATATCCGTCAGAGGTGGCAAGACCTTTCCTTCCGCAAGCACTGGCTCATCGTATCTGTCAAATGCCTCCATCTGGAGATTCCATGTGTATATCCGGTTCGGCAGCAGGGCAGTGTTTCCTGGAACGGCGTAAACGTACCACCCTGAGCCAGACTCTATCTGAAATGCAAGTCCTTCATAATCAAGTGGCGGCATTACTATATAATAGTTTTCCTCTTCACCGGTCCCGCTCCCGGCCACCGGTGCGCCAGTAGCCGCGTAGCCTATGCTCTCTTCCGAGAAGGTCTTCTTATCTGCTCCGTCACTTGCGCAATCCAATTTAAGAGTGCGGCCAATCTTGAATCCGTCACTTTTAGTGCTTTCCCAAGTAATGACACCGTCAGCGCCCATCTGTCCGGTAATCCCGCCTATATCCCTATATGCTCCGGCACTTATGTTTCTTATGGCCGCAGGCTTGCCAGTCTTGTCAATGCAGTGCAACCGCAGTCTCACAATGCTGCAGATACCGGAAAACTCCAATGAGTTGCCTGTAGAATGTGCGGCCATCGGATACAGCAGCTTGTCGTTACGCTGCTCTTCCGGCATGGTGAACACACCTTGAAGCCAATTCCTGTCAGGGTAGAATCCAAGATAACTGTCAGACGCATTCAAGCGACGGTTCCCTTCTAAAGACTTGTCGAAAGCGAACCGTGCTGAAGCTGTTCCGGAATCCTCTGTGATATAGATGCTTTCGCCTCTGTCATCCATAATTCTGATTCTGTCACCTGTTTCCCAATAAACCGGAATATCACCGGCTGAGTTCATATCCGGACAGACTTTAGTCGTGCTTGCGGGGAGACAGATTCCTGCAGAAAACATCATTGATGACTCCTCCAGTGTGGTTTCCGTTTGTCTGCATCCGGGCAGGAGCAGAACTATGGCAAATTGTGATAATAGTCTCTTCATCAGTAGCTTATGATATTAGTGTATGAAGGAAGTTGTGACTGGATGTCCGCGGGGACGACATTGTCTTTCGCATATAGCGTAAGGCCTGCCGGTACACTGGAGAACAGCCTGCTCATTGAGATACCGTCCTGGATGCCTGTCATATCCATCCGGAGAGTTTTCAGATTTATGCAGCTGGCTAACATAAAGGTCATGTCCGTCACCTTGCTGAAGTCGAAACTACTCAAATCAAGATCCACTACGCGTGTATTGCTGAACATTGAGTATATTTTTTCGACATTCGTGGTGCAGAAAGATGACACGTCTATACTTTCCAGTGAAGTGCATCCTTGGAACATCATCTGCATATCAGTAGCGCTTTCCGTATGGAATCCGCTCAGATCCAGAGTCTTCAGCTTTGAGCATTCGAGAAACAGATAGCTTATGTCTTTTGCCCCGCTTGCGTCGAAATCTTCCGAGACAAAGGACTCGAGAGAATAACAGCGTTCGAACATTGAATGCAGCATGCAGTCAGGTCCGCATTTGAATTTTCTGATAGTCAGAGATTTGAGCGCGTCGCAATTCGCGAACATATAGTAACAGCTCTTGAGTTTCGGTGATATCATGTTTTCGATTGCAAGTTCTCTTACGTTGAAGCAGTTGTGGAACATCTCACGTCCGTTTTCAAGATTTGAAAAATCAAATCCGGACAAGTCCAGAACCTCGGCTCCACAACGGGCAAACATGAAATCCATACTCTTGACAAGTGGAGTCCTAAACCTGGAAATATCCAAAGAGTTCAGCTTCTTGCAGTTGTAGAACATGTAGCTCATGGTAGTCGCCTTGTCTGTACGGAAACTGCTTATGTCCAGTGATTCAAGCTTGATGCAGTCATTGAACATGCCGGAAAAATAGAGGGAAGCATCGGTGTTGAAGTTTCTCAAATCAAGCTGTGTGAGTTCTTTGCAACTTGAGAACATGTAGCTCAAGTTTGTGACTTTTTCTGTCGAGAAATTCGAGACGTCAAGTGACCTGAGCTGCTTGCATCCATTGAACATCGCTCCCATACTGGTGACATTGTCCGTCTTGAATCCGGAAACATCCAGCGACGTGATAGTCTCACATCCGCCAAACATGTTGTTCATGTCCTTGACATTGCGCGTGTCAAATCCTGTCACGTCCAGTGCTTCCAGATTTCTGCAGAAGCTGAACATGGACTCCATGTTCTCGGCAGAATCCGTTCGGAAACCGTCAAGGGCTATTGTGGTCAGGTTTGTGTCCCATCCGAACAGATAGGACATGTCCTTTACTGCCGAAGTCTCCAGTTTGTTTATATCCAGATGGATGAGAGAAGAGCAGTCATAGAACATCTTATGGATGTTGACCAGATTGACAGTGTTCAGTTTTTTCTCCGGAAAGATTACATATGCGAGTTTCCGGCAATTGTCGAATGTGCAGTCCATACTTGTAAACGGAGTCGGATTCAGATGTGAAAGGTCTATTCCTATAAGGTATTTGTGGGTTTCCATATACCTGTTGTCCTGCATCAGACGGTCCAGTGTCTTGGCATCATGGCTCAGCCATAGAATCGCTTTGTGCTTGCCCTCCGTTTGGAATCTGTGATAAAAGCTCTTATAGGGACTTAAATATTCATTATACTCAAAACTGATTTCAGTGCCGTCATCATATAGGATACCCTTGAGGTTGTCCAGATGAGAGGTGCATATCGGTACTTCCTGGCTCGGGTCAGCAACAAGATACTCCGCAACAATGGCATTGCTGAGCTGCATTACCCTTACAGTCTGTGTCTTTCCTGACTCTTCCTGTGTGAATCTCACCAGACATTCGCGATCCGTATCGAATTCCGGGATGTTGTATTCAACCGAATTGCCATCGCCGGACAGAACGAACGAATCGAACATTTCAGGCGTTTCCGCATTCCAGGTCGCGCCCTTGTCAATGCTGAAGTCCATTTTCCATGACACGTTCCGGTCTTTGCCCGACCCGTCGCTGAATGTACTTGAAGAAAGGCTGGTGATGTTTATCTTCCCGTTACCCCCGTCTCTGAATGACTCCACTCTGCTTCTGTCCGTCTCGAATCTGTACTCAAGACCGGTTATCGCAGACTCGTCATTCTCGCGGATGATGTCGTCAATGCCGGCTGATCTGAACTGTGCAAGGTCCAGGTCAATGTTCAGGATACCTGACCGTTCAATGTCTATGCTGCCCGGAAGGGAATATATCTTTTTGCCCGCATCTGTTCCATTGGAAACAAGAGACAGCTGTATTTTCAGTTCGCCTATGCTTTCGGGCGGAAGCACAATGCAGAAATCTTTCGGCTCTGAACTGAGCTTTACACCGCTTCCGCAGTTGAGTGTCAGCACATTGCCTCCATCTTTCCCCATCATCCAGGTGCCGGATGCAGATGTGCAGGACAGACTGCCGTACAGGTTCTTGTCGGCTTTAAGCTTTATTTCATTGACATAAGCGTCTTTTTTCAACGAGCTTATCCTGAGCCTGCAGATACCGCACAAGTTCTTGAACGACAGCTCTTTCGTGTTGGAAGATGCTGCCATCGGCATTGATCTGCTTCCGAATCCTGATTCGGAATATTCCTGAGTGGATTTAAGCGACAGGACATGCTTTCCGTCGGCAAAGGAATATCCTGAGGCAGGGTAGAATGCCTGCCATTCATCTGCTTTCTTCGCTTTGGCATTTCCTGCAACGCTCTTGTCATACACGAATTTGGCGCTTCCTGCCCCCTCGTCTTCCGTGACGAAGTAAGATGAGGCTGGGACTGAAGATGAAGAGGAGATGATGATTCTGTCTCCTCTTGACCAAAGCAGCGGATATTGTCCATCTTCAGTCCCGTTCCCCATAAATGTCTTGCATTCAGCGTGTTCCATGTGCGTGGCGATAAACTCCAGATCATCGGATACATTAAGTTCTCCGGCCTCTTTATTGCAGGCGCAGCACAAGGTGGCGACTGAGAACAATAGAATAATCGGATAGCGGTCAATAGTCTTCATAGTATCAGAATTCATTGATGGTATTGTCTTCATTTGTTTCATTGATGGTGATATCCCCCGAAGTGAACAGATTCTCAGTGGAGTTTACTGAAAAATGCCCTCCGCTGTAGGATATGGTGTATGTGGTCAGTCTGCCTTTTTCCCACTTGTGGCCTTCAAGCGGAATGCTCCCTGTTTCAGAATCTCCGTTTTCCGTGACTGTTATGTTCAGACAGGCTTTGGAACCGCGTCCGAACTCCTGAGGCGGCAGCATGAAGGCAAGTGCGGGATCAGACATCGTAAATGTCCTTTCAGAAGAAAGTCCTGACCATTCCCCATTTTCAATATTGTATATACCGTCGCCTCGGATGCCGGACAGGGATATTCCCGTAATCTCAGCCTCTTCGCTGAATGTTTCTCCCTTCCGGAATCGTATGGCGGTAAGTGTGTGGTTGAAAGCGAGTTGTACTGTTCCTTCTCTCTGCACGTCACTTGCCGCAAAAAGGTCAATCTGTTCCTCTGCCCTGGTTTTGGCTGAAAAATGCAGCGAAGGCGCCCCGCCTGCCGGGAACGGACTGATCCCATTGTCGGATGAAGGGTATGGCGAAAACGCATAGAACCGTATGTCTGTGTCATTCATCCAGTAGAGAGGTGTGGAACTGCTCCATCCTCCATCGCTTTTCACTACTTTCATGTTCCACATATAGTCGGTATGTGCTGCGCCTTCTGTTCCGAGACAGGCGGAAAGGCTGAAGTCGGCTGGGCTTGCTGCATTCCCGGACGGTGACGGGGATTTGACGACGGAGGCACTGAACCGTACCTGATTGTTCTCTGTCCGGAGGCTGTCCCGGACAGTGACAACTACCATTTCGGCAGCGCTCGCAGGTGCCCCGCCTTCAATATACAGGATGCCGCTTCCAGGCTTTTTCAGGTGCAGGGTTACTCCGTGCCCGTCTTTGTCCATAGTGTAGTCATAGATGCCACGGCTTTTGTCATATTCCAGCTCTTCTTCTCCAAATGACAGCCTTGACCCTTTCGGCTCTATCTCTGCCCATATATGCAGGTCAGAACCGACTTTTCCTTCTACATAATTGCCAGGATGGAGACGTATGGATGCTTTTCCGTATGGTAAAAGACTGCTCTTGTCGATTCTCCAGCTGTCCTCCTCGAGACCGCTCCCTGAAGGGCTTACCCGTATATGGTAATGACAGTTCCGCTGGACATCGAAATCAGACGGGGAGTCTCCCAGATAAAACCTGTATTTAAGATATTCTCCGGGACCGGTGTACAATGAGTCTGAACGGTACTCTGCCTGAATCTCGATATATGAGCATAGTCCTGCCACAGCATCTGCCATATCCAGAACCTTGTCCTTCTCTGTCTTGGCCTCCGGAAGCAATCTGCCCTGCATGTTTTCAAGCATATACACGCTTACCTCACGGCTTACACCACCGCTCCTGTCAATGTTCAAGTCATCTGCCTCACCATAGCTTTTGCAATATCCTGATGCGAACACATCATTGCCCCCGCTGACCTTGCTTTGCGAGAACAGACAGGCAGATTTGGGGCAGCCGCCCACCTGTACGCTTTTGACATTGAACTTTACGTTCTTTCCAAGTCTGGTGCGGTCAATGCAGAGGGATACCTTCGCCATCATGCTCACGAGATTTATATCGATGTCATTGACCTTGTCGTCAATGTGCACAATGCCGCTTTCTCCCGTCATCGGCAGCCCTCTGCTGTATTCGTCCGGGTAGGACAGGTGGTAACGGTATTGCTTCAAGTCTCCGACCGAGCGGATGCCGGTAATCCGGAATCCCAGATTCGCGCAGGCAAATACCCTGCAGTCAGTCTGCCCGATCCAAGAAAAGCGGTATCTGGCCTCACCTCCGTTCATATGCGAATCGATATAGGCTGACTCTTCGAGATGTCCTCCCGCATCGAAAATGAAGATGTTGAGGTCGGAAATCTTGACTTCATCCGGGTCGTCAGTCCTTGTCACAGGCGTGACGGCTATGTTTACCGACACCACTGTCGATGCCGGGGATGTTTCTTTACGGCATCCGCAGAGCAGTGCCAATATCAGAACTGATAATATCTTCGCGTATCGCATGACTGTCAATATGTTATGGTCTTTTCATCCTTTATCGTCCAAGGCTTGACGCTGAACTTGCAATTCACTGTCGTGAGGTTTATCGCAATATCAGGTGAACTCACACCCCGTCGTGTCAATGTTATGTCGAATATGTAGTCTTTCCCTGCCTGGACGCCGGCACTGTCAGGCGTGTTGCACCATTGCCCCCTGTTGATTTCTATCGGGTACCAAGTCCGTTCTCCGTCCAATGTCCCTTCTATCACAAGCTTGGTGAAACCGGCCCCTAGGCCCTCCTTACTGATTTCATTCTGGTAGCAGAACAGTTCCGTCTCCGGGAACCGTACTGTCTCGCCGATGTTTCCCAATCTTCTGCTGCATATAAGATTTCCGAAAGCGAATCCGGCCGTGTCAGACGGTTCCAGTTTACCTGCGTTCAATATGCTCTCGGGTATGGTCGGGGCTTTCCCGCTCACCGGAAACCGCCCGCAGACATCAGTAAGATAGACACATACGTCTTCGAGAGACTTTCCCTCATACGGCCTTCCGTGAAAATCGCAGCTGATGCTGTTCAGCGTTATCCTGGCGAGCAGGGGAGTGAGTGCTATCTCACATTCCCTTTCATATCCTGCATTGACCCTGTTTTCAGCATACATCACTGGTGCGTCAGGGTTCTCCGACTTCAGCTCGGCATACAGATTCTGCAGGTCGTCATAGGCGAGCACTTTACGATATTCCTCCGCGTTCAGCGGGGAATTGGCAATCGTTACCAGTATCTTTTTCCCTGCCCTCGAAGCGGATTCTGTCCTCCCGCTTCCGCCAAGTTCCGCCCGCATATAGGAATCAAGCTTCCGGAGTCTGTCATCGTTGAAGTACAGTATGTCAATGTACCCTTTGACTGCTTTGTCTGTCTTGAATGTCAGTTCGGTTTTTTCCTCTCTGTCATTCCTCTCAGTCCCGGCAGTTTCAGGTGCAGTCGATGTGCAAGAATAAAAGACCGGCAACAAAAGCAAGGTTACGGCCAGAACGGCCGAAATATAGTAGATGGTCAAGTTGAAGGCGACAATATTATGAATATGCAGCCGGTCTTTTTTTATGTGATTTTTCATTTTCATGAGTTGCAGTTGTTATCGTTTCCGGCTGCAAATATATTAGGATGTTTTTTAAAAAATCACCATTTTATGCGTCTCAAATGCAGATTTTTACGATTCTTAAACTTTAAAATTTGTTTTAAATGCCTTTTTTCGATTGCAAATTTGTGACATAAAAACACAAAAAAGCGGCTGGACAGACGCCAGTCGCTTTCAAAAAAATATTTTCAGGCTGTTAACCGCCGAAATTGTCATAAAGAACATTCTCAGGAGGAACTCCGAGACTGTCGAGCAATGTGTTGACAGATTTGACCATCATAGGAGGTCCGCACATGAAGTATTTGATGTCTTCCGGTGTGTCATGCTCCTTGAGGTATGTCTCGTACATAACATTGTGTACGAAACCTGCAACATATTTTACTCCTGCTTCATCAGCTGCCGGATCCGGACGGTCGAGAGCCAGATGGAAGTGGAAGTTAGGGAACTCTTTCTCGATTTCAGCATAGTCCTCGAGGTAGAATGCCTCTTTCAGGCTACGCGCACCATAGAAGAAGTTGACCTGCTTCTTGGTCTTGAGAGTCTTGAACAGGTGCATGATGTGGCTTCTGAGAGGAGCCATACCTGCGCCACCGCCGACAAATATATATTCCTGTGAATCAGGATCATCCTTAGGAAGAAGGAACTCTCCGAACGGACCGGAAATCATAACCTTGTCACCTGGGTGACGTGTGTAGATATATGAAGAACCGATACCAGGGTTTACAGGGAGGAGTTTGTTGCTTCCCTTAGGCGCTGTCCTGTCAAATGGAGGAGTTGCGATACGGACATTCAGTTTGATGATGTCGCCCTCTGCAGGATAAGAGGCCATAGAGTATGCTCTCATGGTCGGCTCAGGGTTCACGCACTTGAGGTCGAAGAACTTGTAGCGCTCCCAGTCTGCCTTGTACTCAGGATCTACGTCAATGTCGCTGAAATTGAATGTTCCCTGAGGAATATCAATCTGGATGTACTCTCCTGATTTGAAATCGAGGTGAACACCCTCAGGCAGCTTGACAGTGAATTCCTTGATGAAGGTAGCCACGTTGTGGTTGGAAATGACTTCGCACTCCACTTTCTTGACGCTGAGCACTGACTCCGGAACTTCGATCTTGAGGTCTTCCTTGACCTTGACCTGGCAACCGAGTCTCCAGTTGTCCTTGATCTGTTTTCTGTTGAAGAATCCTGTTTCGGTAGGGAGGATGTTTCCGCCGCCTTCGAGGACTCTGACTTTGCACTGTCCGCAGTTGGCCTTGCCACCGCAGGCTGACGGGAGGAAAATCTTCTCTTCTGCAAGAGCGCCCATTAGCGAGTTGCCTGGAGCGACGTCGAGCACTTTGTTACCTCCGTTGATGTCAATCTTGACTGTACCGCTTGGGGTCAGTTTTGTCTTGACCCACAGCAGCAGGACTACCAGAATCAGCGTAACCACTGTGATAGTTGCTACTGAGGCTATAATTGTAAGAGTAATTTCATTCATCTTTCAAGTCTCCTATTAAAGTGAAATACCCATAAATGTCATGAATGCCATGGCCATAAGACCTACGGTGATGAATGTGATACCGATACCCTTGAGAGGTGCAGGCACATTCGAGTATGACATCTTCTCTCTGATGGCGGCGAGTGTCACGATAGCGAGGAACCAGCCGATACCTGAGCCGAGAGCATAAACGGTAGCTTCACCGACATTGACGAAATCTTTCTGCTGCATGAAGAGCGCACCTCCGAGGATGGCGCAGTTCACTGCGATAAGAGGCAGGAAGATACCGAGCTCTGAGTAGAGTGTAGGTGCGAATTTCTCGACAACCATCTCTACGAGCTGTACGATAGCGGCGATGACCGCGATGAATGTGATGAAACTCAAGAAGCTGAGGTCAACGCCTGCGAGACTTGGACTGAGCCAGCTCAATGCACCAGGGCTGAGCACATAAGTGTTCAGGAGGTAGTTGATAGGCAATGTGACCAGGAGCACAAAGATAACAGCCGCACCAAGTCCGGAAGCTGTCTTCACGTTTTTAGATACTGCCAGGTATGAGCACATACCGAGGAAGTATGCAAAAATCATATTGTCAACGAAAATTGACTTTACGAATAAGCTTATATATTCCATATTACTTGCGTGTTAGTTGTTATTTCTCCTGAAGATCTTTCTGGATGCTTCTCTGTACCCATACGATACATCCGAGCAGGATGAGTGCTACAGGAGGAAGAATCACAAGTCCGTTGTTCATATAACCTGCATCGTAGAAGCACTGCGGGATCACCCGGAATCCGAAGAGGGTTCCTGAACCGAGCAGTTCACGGAAGAATGCCACGATAAGAAGAATCATAGCGTATCCGGCTCCGTTTGCAAGACCGTCAAGGAGTGACGGAATAGGCTTGTTGCCCAGACCGAAAGCCTCGATACGGCCCATGACGATACAGTTTGTGATGATAAGTCCCACATATACAGAGAGTTGAGTCTCAATGCTGTATGCATAAGCCTTGAGGAACTGGTCCACGAGGATTACCATCAGCGATACAACCACGAGCTGTACGATGATACGGACTCTGTTAGGAATGGAATTCCTCATCAGAGATACGACAAAGTTCGAAAGTCCTGTGACGACGATGACTGAAAGACCCATTACGAAGGCTCCCTTCATCTGCACGGTCACAGCCAATGAGGAACAGATACCGAGTACGAGGACAGTGATAGGATTGCCCTTGAAAATCGGATTCAATATTGTTTCTTTAAGTTTTGCGTTCATTTTATTTCCTCCTCATTATTTGGCGATTGCAAGTGAATCTGCTGAAACACAGAGTGAATCAACTGCATTCTCCACCTCTGATGGCTGAACTGCTTTGGCCGCAGCCGCTTTGAGGAACGGCTTGTAAGCCTGAAGCCAGTTGTCGATGGAAACTCCAAGTGCGTGGCTGGTGATGGAAGCGCCTGTGATGGCATCTACTGCGTTTTCCTTTCCTTCAGGAGCGCCGCCCTTGACTACGCTGAATGCCTCTGCATCTTCGAAGTCCACTTTCTTGCCTTCGAATTCTGCTCTGAATGACGGATCATCCTTGATCTTGGCACCAAGACCAGGAGTCTCGCTCGCGTGGTCGAAATATGCTCCGCGAATCGTCTGATAATCCTCGTTGAGGGCAATGTAACCCCAGATCGGTCCCCAAAGACCTGCGCCATAGCAAGGGATTACGGTGACTTTCTGTCCGTCTTTCTCGAAAACGAAAACAGGCAGTTTCAAGTCAGCTTTGCCGTTCTTGAGAAGGTCCTTGACACGTTTGTCCTGAGCCTTGAGCTGGCTGGTGGTGTAGATTTCCTGCTTTGCAAGATCAAGTGTTCCGCACTCCTGGCCCTCTGCATTGACAAGAACAGAAGATTTTGCGACAGCCTTGTAGGCGTCGATTTTCTGGTCATTGCTCATCGCGTCGAGCTCGCTCTTCTCGTATAACTTGCTGGCAGTCAGCATCTGGCTGATGGCGTCAGCTTTCACGTTGGCATCCTGCTTCGGCTTGAGAGTCTCAGAGACGAACGCAAGAACCGCAGCTACCACCACAACGACTACTGTCGTATAGATGACTGTATATATATTTCCGTTAGTATTCATACCTATTATATATATTATGCGATTTTAACTTTCTTGGCTCTTCTTGAGATCGCAGCGTCGGTGACGTAGTGGTCAATGAGCGGTGCAAATGTGTTCATCAGCAGGATTGCGAGCATCATGCCTTCTGCATATCCAGGGTTGAACAGTCTGACGATAACGCAGAGAGCGCCGATAAGGAATCCGTAGATCCACTTGCCGCACTCAGTCTGTGCTGACGTTACAGGGTCTGTTGCCATGAATACTGTACCGAATGCGAATCCGCCCATAAGAAGCTGATAGTAAGCAGGAACGTCAGTAACTCCGAAGAAGTTTCCGAGCCAGCCCACGAAGAGAGCGCCGGCAACTGATGAAACCATAATCTTCCAACTTGCTACGCCTGTCCAGAGCAGAATGACTGCACCAATGAGGATGGCGATTACTGAGGTCTCACCTACAGAACCCGGAACAAGACCTGCGAACATATCCCATGCTGACATGCCGTACTGTACTCCGGCGTTGTTCATTGAGTCGAGACCTTCAGAAGCGAATGAGAGAGGAGTGGCTCCTGTCGCACCGTCGATGAGGCTTTCGCCGCCTTTCAATGATACCCATACGCTTGAGCCTGACATCTTGCTAGGATAAGCGAAGAACAGGAATGCACGGCAGAGCAATGCCGGATTCAAGAAGTTCATGCCGGTTCCGCCGAACACTTCCTTGCCGAACAATACGGCGAACGCAACTGCGATGGCGAGTGTCCAAAGCGGAACGTCCACAGGGACAATAAGAGGAATGAGCATACCTGAAACGAGGTATCCCTCATTGACTTCCTCATTTCTGATCTGCGCAGAGGCGAACTCGATACCGAGTCCTACGATGTACGCTACAAGATAAAGAGGGAGCACTTTGAGGAAGCCGTACCAGAAATTCTGGAACAGTCCGAAGCTCTGTCCTGTCGCAAGTCCGTGCTGGTAGCCGACGTTCCACATGCCGAAAAGAGCTGCCGGAATCAATGCGACTACTACGATGATCATGATTCTCTTCAGGTCAACGGCATCTCTGACGTGCGAACCTTTGCTTGTTACCGTTCCCGGAACACGGAGAAAAGTATCGAACGCGTCAATGCTGGAGTGAAGGAATCCAAATTTGCCGCCCCTTTCGAAAAGGCCCGGCTTCTGAGTTGTATTTTTTGATTCTTCCATAACTTCCGTCTGATTATGCCATTTCTTTAATCATAAGGTCAATGCCTTTTTCAATGATGGCCTGAATGTCATTCTTTGAAGGATCCACGTATTCGCAGAGAGCGAGATCCTCAGGAAGTACCTCATAGATTCCGAATTTTTCCATCTTGTCAATGTCGCCGGCGAGGCAGGCCTTGACTAGGAATACAGGGAAAATGTCCATAGGAAGCACTTTCTTGTAAACGTCTGACATTACGAATGCGCGAGGGCCGCCATTCGTGTTGGTGTCCATATCGTATGTCTTCTTAGGGCAGAGCCATGAGAAGTATGTATGGCTTGAACTGAATTTGCCGAATCTGAAAGGTTTGGCCCATCCGAGAACTTCTCTTTCAGTTCCTTCGTGGAGAAGGGTGACCTGATTGTCGAAGAAGCCGAGAGAACCGTTCTTGCCGACATTCTCACCGGTGAGAACGTCACCGCTGACAAATCTCAGGTCATTGCCGGAGTTGTCATAGAAATCTTTCAGGTCTGCCATGTTGATACCTGGAAGGGCATCTACATAAGCCGGCTCGATAGCCTTAGGACCTGTCACGGCAATCTTTCTGGCCATGTTGTACTTTCCTGTGTTGAAAAGCTTTCCGATGGCTGCAAGAAGAAGAAGTGAAACTGTCCATACGGTGTCTCCCTTCATGATAGGTGAGATATGGCTGATCTGTACACCGACGTTTCCTGCAGGGTGTTTGCCTGTGAAAACGTGCTGGATTACATTCTCTACCTTGTGAAGAGGAGTTCCGGAGTAGTTCTCCCTGCAAAGAGAGAAGTGGATTCCTCCGTCAGTCAGCTTGTTGAGCGCGTTCACACCTGTCTGGATGTTTGCGATTTCGTCTTTGAAAACGAATTCAGGCGCTGCCGCAAGCGGAGCTGTCGTGAATGCTGATACGAAGATTGCTTTAGGCTTTACAGCAGGATCTGCGAGAACGCCGTAAGGTCTCTGTACAAGAGATGGCCACAATCCGCTTTTCAGGAGAAGCTCCTTGATGTCCTCTGCCTGCATTTCTGCCGGTTTGTGGACACCGAAGTCAACAAATTCCTGCTGGGCGTCGGCCTTGATCCTTACCTCAAGCAACTTTCTTTTTTCGCCTCTGACGATTTCCGCAACCGTTCCGCTTACCGGAGACGAGAAGAGGATGTCAGGGTTCTTTTTGTCTGCCAGAACAGGGGATCCGGCCAGAACCTTATCGCCTTCCTTTACAAGAAGTCTTGGTATAAGACCCTTGAAATCAGTAGGTTTTACAGCGATAACGTCCGGTACGATCGTCTTTCTGGTTTTCTGGACTGCTGTTCCTGAAATAGGAATGTTCAGTCCGCCTTTCAAATCGATGTTGTTTGACATTATAGGTAACCTTTAATAGTATTTCGGATTTCCGGCGCGAATATACTGAATTTTTTTCGTAATTTCGCCATTATTATGGAAAACAAAAGTGCTATATTGGAGGGGTTGGACGAACAGCAGAGAGCTGCAGTCTGCCAGACAGAGGGGCCGGTGCTCATAGTTGCCGGCGCAGGAGCAGGAAAAACGAGAGTGTTGACCGGCAGAATCGCCTATATTCTTGAAAACGGGGGAGAACCCGACAGGATATTGGCATTGACATTCACAAAGAAGGCTGCGGCGGAAATGAAAGCCAGAATTGCGGCAATAGTGGGGGAGAAGAAGGCCCGGCGGCTCTACATGGGCACTTTCCATTCCGTGTTCATACGGTTTCTCAGGGAGTTTGCGGAAAGCCTCGGCTATCCGTCCTCATTTACCATCTATGATACAAGTGATTCCATCAGCGCCATAAAGTCGTGCCTGAAGGAAATGAAACTTGATGACAAAGTCTATAAGCCGAAGGATGTGCTCGGCCGCATATCTATGGCCAAGAACAACCTGATAACGCCTCAGGCGTACAAGAAGGATGCACAGGCCATTATCAATGACACGCACGCCAAGAAGCCGGAAATCTGCAACATCTACGCCCGTTATGCCGAAAAATGCAGACAGGCAGGGGTGATGGATTTCGACGATATTCTGCTGAATATGAATATCTTGTTCCGGGACAATCCCGAGGCTCTCGATTCCGTGGCGTCCCGCTTCGACTATATTCTTGTGGACGAGTATCAGGATACCAATGTGGCCCAGTACCTCATTCTCAAGAAGCTCAGTCAGAAACACCACAACATCTGTGTGGTCGGTGATGATTCGCAGTCCATCTATGCGTTCCGCGGGGCCAAAATCGAGAATATCCTGAACTTTAGAAGGGATTATCCTGACTATAAGCTCTTTAGACTTGAGCGTAACTACAGATCTACTCAGGTAATCGTGGATGCTGCCAATTCCGTCATTGAGAACAATGAGTCAAGAATCCCGAAAACCTGTTTTTCAAAAGGTCCAGAAGGCGATCTGATACATCTCATAAAGGCTTATACCGAGCAGGAGGAGGCCGTGCTTATCTCGTCTTCCATCGTGTCCCGCATGGAAAAGGACCATTGTCAGTATCAGGACTTTGCGATATTGTACAGAACGAATTCCCAGTCTCGCGCGCTGGAGGAGGCGCTCAGAAAACGCAACCTGCCGTACATGATAGTCTCCGGCAATTCCTTCTTCGACCGTGCCGAGGTGAAGGACATGATGGCCTATCTGAAACTTGCCGTCAATCCGAATGACGACGAGTCGTTCCGCAGAGTGCTGAACACGCCGGCCAGGGGTATCGGCTCCACCTCCGAGGGCGCTCTTGTCGCTGTCGCCGCTGCCGCGGGAGTTTCATTGTTCAATGCCTGTGAACCGTCAATGCTTATGAAGGCCGGAATCAAGTCCGGAGCCGCAGGCAAGATAATGGAATTCAGGAATATGATTGCCAATGCCAATGCTTCTCTGGCGAAGGATGATGCTTTTCAGGTGGCATCCGCACTTTCTACAAGATGCGGCCTGTATGCGTCGTTCAAGATGGACAATTCGATCGAGAGCCAGTCCAGAGCGGCCAATATCGAAGAACTCCTGAACAGCGTTCAGGGCTTCGTGGAGGACAGGAAGAACCAGTATAAGGAGGAAATGCTTGCAGATGAGAATGTTGTGGATATCGAGTCCATTTCGGACAGCGACATTCCTTTGGTGACACTCGGGGATTTCCTGGAGGACATATCTTTGCTCAGCGCTATCGATATGACGGATGATGAGTCGTCCAACAAGATAACCCTGATGACGGTGCATTCTTCCAAGGGTCTTGAGTTCCCTTATGTATATGTTGCCGGAATGGAGGAGAATATATTCCCGTCCGGAGGTTCGTTCTCGTCGCCGTCTGAGATTGAAGAGGAACGAAGGCTGTTTTATGTGGCATTGACACGTGCTAAAGTGGCTGTAAATCTGTCATTTGCCTCTACCAGGATGAGAAACGGAAAGCATGAACAGAATGCGCCGAGCCGTTTCGTGCGGGAAATAAACACAAGGTATATTGACAATCCACTGCGCGAGGATGATGACTCCCGTGAAGACGGCATGCAGTCTTTCGGCGGATTCGGCTCCCGCTTCGGTTATGGCGCGAAGTTCTCCGGAGAACGCAGAAGTTATGGCGCTTCATCGCAAAATCGTTCATATGGCACTTCGGGTCCAGTGAAAGTCATCAAGGAAAGCAGACCTCCTGTATCATCAGTGACCGGCAAGCCTCTGAAGCCTGCCTCTTCCGCTCCGAGTCCGCGTTCATTCGATGCTGACTTTACCCCGGTCTCTGTCCTGGATATGAAAGTGGGGCAGCGGATCGAGCATAACCGTTTCGGTTTCGGCGTCATCAGACAGATATCCGGTACCGGAACAGATCTGAAGGCGAAGATCGCGTTCGACAATTTCGGAGAAAAGATTTTGCTGCTCAAGTATGCGAAAATCCGCCTTGTGGAGAGTTAGAACAGATATTTAAAACTTTTTTTTAATGCCCGGCAGAAAAATTTAAAATTTCTGTCGGGAAATTTTTACGTTTCTTAAATAAAATCGGAAAAATTTCACATACTTTAGCGGTCGCTTAAACTTATTGAATTATGCGACAACTATTGAAAATCAAATTTTTGGCGGTTCTGCTCCTGCCTGTGTTCACATTCTGCAGGCGACTCGATGCTGAGACTGAGACAGGCTCCGGTTATCTTGGTATTCACTTCTCTGAACAGGCATATGCCCTGACAAAAGCCACTGCGGAAAACTTGCCGGACACGTGTGATTTCCTGCTTAAAGTCACGGACTCCGGAGGAAAGGTCATATATGACGGCAAGTATGGCGACTCTTCCGAAAAGATTCTTGTGAAATCCGGAACTTACAATATCTCAGTGCGTTCCGCAGAGTTCTCAAAGCCGTCATTCTCATCCCCACTATATGGAGATGACCAGTGTGTTGTGGTTCAGGAAGGGAAGACCGCACATGTCTATCTCGACTGTGATATGCAGAATGCGGGAATCCGGCTGGTGATTTCGCCCGATTTCCTGAAATCTTATCCTGACGGTGTGCTCTTTCTGAAGTCTTCTGCCGGCAAGCTCATGTATGGATACTCCGAAAAGAGAGTGGCCTATTTCCAGCCGGGAAATGTAACATTGGTCCTATATGACGGCGGGAAGGACAAGTCATTGACAACTAAAAAATTAAAACCTAAACAGGTGCTTGTCCTAAGCGTGCAGGCCCCCTCTGCCGGAACCTCAGGTGCAGGCATCAGCATTGCCGTGGATACAGCTAAGGCTTGGGTGAGTGACAGATACGTCATCGGTGCCGGCTCCGGCATCGCACCCACCGGAGGAGCATATAAGGACGCATTGAGCGTTTCTCAGGCAAAATCCGAGTTGGATGCGAAAGGCGTGTGGGTGTACGGCTATATTGTGGGAGGAGACTTGACTGCTTCATCCGTGTCATTCGACGAGCCGTTTGAATCTGAGTCCAATATAGCCATTGCCGGCAGGACCACTGTCTATGACAAGGAGTCCTGTATGTCAGTCCAATTGTTGAAAGGCAAGGTCCGGGATGCATTAAATCTCGTTTCCAATCCTTCAAATCTTAAAAGGAAGGTGTTCCTGAAGGGCGACATCGTGGAATCGTATTTCGGTATTCCGGGTGTGAAGAACATTTCTGAATGTGTGATTGAGTAGGTAATCCATAAGTAACCTTCAAAAAATATTTGTAAACTTATGCGAGTTTACTATCTTTGCAGTCGCATCCGGAGAACGGCTGCAATGCGGAAATAGCTCAGCTGGTAGAGCGTTGGCTTCCCAAGCCGAAGGTCGCGGGTTCGAGTCCCGTTTTCCGCTCCATGAACAACAAATAGTATATAATAATATGTTCTGAAAGTTATAACATCTTCAATCGACGGAAGTTTGTTATGACTTTCGTTCTGCTTTATATGGTCTCCTTACCATTGCCAGAGTTATGCTTTCTCGCAAAAAAATGATTTAATACTTTTGAAATTATCAAGTTTTTGCTATTTTTGCTTTCGAAACGATTGTAATACCAAATTGAAACGTTACAAAACAAAAACAATAACTATTATCACATACAATGAAAATAATACGAGTGTGGGCTTCCATCATCGTTTTTCTTGCTGCTTTTGCGTTCGCTTCATGCAGCAAGACAGAAAATGATGGGGGCGAGATTGATGTACAGTTCCGTGTGCCGGAAAATGTAGAACTTGAATACAGCGCTACAACTCTTGATTTCAGGGTGCAGTTCCAGAAGTCCCCGAAGGAGACCGACAAGATTGTGCTGAAAGATCCCGTAGGAGTCGAACATACCTGCGACATCGTATCTGTCAGCACGACCAAGTTTACAGTCTCGCTTTACTCGGGAATGGTTTCTGGAAAGTATTCTGTATCCATAAAGCGTGGGAATGCGGTCAAGCTTATGGGCGAGATGGTGGTGTCCATTTACGGCGACGGGGTGGAACCTGCTGACGGTTCTACCGTTTACGGAAAGATCTCATGCAATGGTGTCGGTGTCCCTGACGTAGTCGTATCTGATGGCTATGAGGTGGTAAAGACTGATGCTGACGGAGTGTATCAGATGAGGTCGGCAAAATATCTGAAATATGTGTTCATGTCCGTTCCGAGCGGATATGAGCCTGAAGTAAATGGCATATTACCGAAGATTCACAGCGCATTGACATCTTCTGCGAAAAAAGCTGAGCGCGTGGATTTCGTCTTGAACAAAGTGGAGGGCCAGGACAAGTACAAAGTCTTCTTCCTGGGAGATATGCATCTTGCCAACAGAAACAATGACAGGACTCAGTTCACTGAGTTTACCAATGACTGGAACACATATCGCGACAAGCATAAGTCCGAGAAGATGTATGCGATTACCCTCGGAGACATGACCTGGGACCTGTATTGGTACTCGAACCAGATGGAACTGAAAGACTATCTGGACCTTATAAACGCCAGAGTGTCAGATATAATCATATACCATACAATGGGCAATCATGACAATGATATGCTCGCGACGAGCGGTTATGATGCAAAACTTCCGTATGACAAAACTATTGCTCCCCAGTATTATTCCTTCAATATCGGAAAGGTGCATTATGTGGTGATTGACGACATTGACTGTACAGAATATGACGGAACATCTTCAAGAAAATATCACAAGAATCTGACACAGAATCAGTTGGATTGGCTTAAGAAGGACCTGGCGTATGTGAGCACATCTACTCCTATAGTATTGACGACTCATGCTCAGTTGTTCTATCCGTCAGAGAAAAACGTCTCCCGATTCGGGTACAGTTTCAGCAATGTGAGCGAACTGCTTGAGGTTCTGGATGGCTACAAAGTGCATGCTGTGACCGGGCACACTCACACGATTTTCAATGCACTTCCGGAAGATACTGCTTTACTTGGCGCGAAAAATCTGCAGGAACACAATGCCGGTGCGGTTTGCGCATCATGGTGGTGGTCAGCTTCATTGACCCCGGGAGTCCACATCAGTCTGGACGGAGCTCCGGGCGGCTACAGTATCTGGGACGTGGACGGTACTGATTTCAAGTGGAAATACAAGGCGACCGGAAAGAGTGAGGACTATCAGTTCCGCTCTTATGACCTGAACAATTTCAGTGTTTCATATGATGATGTCCCTAAACTCAAGGACTTAGAGATGAAAGCGGCGTTCGCAAAGTATGTCCTGGCGTATCCTAAAAATACTGACAATGAGGTTCTTATCAATGTGTGGAACTGGAATCCGAAATGGACCCTCACAGTTACTGACGAGCATGGAAACGACCTGAAATGGACCAGGACATTCGCATATGATCCGCTTCATATCAAGGCATTGACGATTCCTCGATTCAACAAGAACATAACCAAGGAGCCTTCTTTCATAACAGAAAAAGCAATGCCGCATTTCTTCAAGGTCAAGGCGGACAATGCCACGGATGACTTGACGATAACAGTAAAGGATGAATTCGGCAACGTCTATACTGAAAACATGGCGCGTCCGAAGTCATTCAATACCCTTACTGACTATACCCAGTATTGATTCATAATGGATTGATACCATATATAATATAAACCAAAATACCAAATTTATGAGAACAGTCAAATTTCTTGCTGTTTCCCTTCTGGTAGCATTTGCCACCTGCATAGGTGCCTTTGCCCAGAACAGGACGGTGTCCGGAAAAGTTCTGGACAACCAACAGCAACCTCTTATCGGAGCGGCAGTTCTGATTTCCGGCACAAGTACCGGTACCACGACTGACGTGAACGGTAGTTTCTCAATGTCGGTTCCTTCCGGCGATGTTGTCCTGGAGGTGTCATCTCTCGGTTACATTACCAGAAAGGTGAGTGTTCCGGCAGCAAAGTCTTCTGTCAATGTCACACTTGATGAAGACAACATGACCTTGAACGAGACGGTCGTTGTAGGTTATGGTACTCAGAAGAAAGTGAACTTGACAGGCGCTATTTCAGTTGTAGATGACAAAGCCCTGAAGGACAGGTCATCCCACAACCTTGTCACCATGCTGCAGGGTTCTGTTCCTGGCCTGAACATCACGACGCGGTCAGGTAACCCTGGAAGTACCGGAAAACTGAACATCCGTGGATTTACTTCCATCAATGAAGCGAACCCGATCGTCCTCATTGACGGTGCGCTCGGAGACCTCGAAGATGTCAATCCTAATGATGTCGAGAGTATCTCCGTCATCAAGGATGCTGCTGCGGCAGCCGTTTACGGTGCTCGTGCAGCTTATGGAGTTATCCTCGTGACCACCAAGAAAGGAAGCTCGGATGACGGCAAAGCCAAGATCCGCTACAGCGGAAGATTCGGATGGGAAGAGCCGACCACTTCGACAGATTACGAGGACAGGGGATATTGGTCAGTCTATACTCTGGATACATTCTGGAAGACTCAGGCAGCCGGAACCCCTTATACGGGCTATACCGAGCATGACATGATGGAACTTCTGGCCCGTGTCAATGACAAGACTGAGAATCCTGACCGCCCTTGGGTCGTCAAGGAAGTCCGCAACGGTAAAGAGCAGTGGATATATTACTGCAATACCGACTGGTATCACGAAATGTTCAGGGACAGACATCCTGTTCAGCAGCACAACATATCCGTCAGCGGCGGAACCAAGAACGTGAGGTATTTCATATCGGGCGGCTATGACAGGCAGACTGGTATCATGAAGGCCACAGAGCCGGATGTATTCCAGAAATATAATCTCCGCGCCAAGATTGACGCCAAGCTTAACAAGATCATGTCATTGTCCAACAACACGTCATTCTACAATTCCAATTATTCTTGGATTGGTGTAGGCGATATTCAGGACGTGTTCCGCAACTTGCGCCACACTCCTGCCTCTTTCCCTCTCTTCAATCCGGACGGAACTGGCCTTTACAACAACCCTCTCATCATCGGCGGTAACTATAATGTAGCCAATGGACGACAGATTGTATATGCTATGGGCAAGCACAAGAACTATGACAAGAAATTCAACTTCACCAATACTACAGAACTTGTCATCAAGCCGGTGGACCATTTCAATGTGACTGCGAATTTTACCTACAGACGTGTAAACCGCAATGAGATGCACCGTACGGTTAATATACCATTTGGTATCCGTCCAGGTGTCACGAGTGCTTATACCACGGGTGCGGGTCAGAATGAACTTGAGGAACGCACAAGAAGATATGACTATTATACCGGAAACGTTTTCGGAACTTACGAGAATTCGTTCAAGGATGCTCATAATCTCAAGGTTATGCTCGGTTTCAATGTCGAGACATACCAATACAAGAATGTGACGGCCAAAGGACAGAATCTTTCAGACGAAAGACTGAATGATTTCAACCTGGTATCAACTGATGAGTCCGGCGCCATCATCACTACTCTTGCAGGTGGACAGAGCGAATATGCTCTTGCCGGTTTCTTCGGAAGATTGAACTACGACTATAAAGGACGTTACCTTATCGAGGCATCAGGCCGTTATGATGGTTCGTCACGTTTTGCAAAAGGGCACCGTTGGGGGCTGTTCCCGTCAGTGTCCGGAGGATGGCGTATTTCTGAAGAGCCTTTCTTTGCTCCTGCAAGAGATATCGTGAACAACCTCAAACTCCGCGCTTCCTTCGGTTCTCTCGGTAATCAGAATGTTTCCGATTATTCTTACATGAGAACCATCACGCAGAGTACGTTCTCTGCATTTACCTTCGGAGAGGGATCTACCAATGCAAAATATTCTGGTATTTCAGCTCCGAACTCGTCTGAACTTACATGGGAAACCACTCAGCAGTACAATGTCGGATTGGATGCATCATTGTTCAACAGCAGACTCGATTTTACCGCAGAGGCTTACATCAGGGACACCAAGAACATGCTTGTCCAGGGCAATGCTCTGCCAAGCGTCTATGGTGCAGATGCTCCTAAGGAGAATTCGGCTGATTTGAGAACTCGCGGTTATGAACTTTCCGTAGGTTGGAGAGATTCATTCAAGCTCGCAGGCAAGCCGTTCAATTACAGCGTAAGAGCTTCTCTCAGTGATTACGATTCACATATTACCAGATATGCCAACAATCCGACCAAGCGTCTTAATGACTATTATGTAGGACAGCGTATCGGTGATATCTGGGGCTTCGTAGTCGATGGACTGTTCAAGACTGATGAAGAGGCCAAGGACTATCAGGCAAATGTTTGTGATGCATTGACATACGTAGGAACAAACCGTATGCAGGGTGGATTCCTTGCCGGTGACCTCAGATATGTCGATCTCGACAATGACCATTCCGGTGAGGGTGGAATCAACAAGATTACTCTCGGAAAGAACACTGCCGATGAGCCTGGCGACCGTAAGATTCTGGGTAATTCTCTTCCGAGCATGCAGTACGGTTTCACTCTGGCTTTTGACTGGATGGGCTTTGACGTTAGCGCGTTCTTCCAGGGAACAGGTACTCATTACTGGTATCCTGCAGGAATGAACATCGCATTCTGGGGCTCATACTCATACTCCTATTACTCAGCATTCATGCCTCGTGATTTCATCAAGACCGTATGGTCTGAAGAGAATCCTGACGCCTATTTCCCGAGAGCGCGAGTCTATTCATCCACTGGTGGTGAACTTGCTCCTGAGAACAGCCGCTATATCCAGAATATCCGTTATCTGAGATTCAAGAATCTGACTGTAGGCTATACTGTCCCTCAGAGACTTACCCAGAAGATCCATCTGGATAAAGTGCGTTTCTATTTCTCTGGTGAGAACCTTGCATACTGGTCTCCAATTAAGAAATATACCAAGTATTTGGATCCGGAGTCATCTTATCGTAGAAAAACATCTACTAACCCTGATGGCACGTTCAAGAATGGTGACGCTAGTGATGCTGTGGCTTATCCTTGGCAGAAGACGCTTATGTTCGGTGTTGACATTACATTCTAATGCGGGAGGACAGAACAATGAAAAAAATTATATTTCCAATATTAGCAGTAGTTCTCGGATTATCTTCCTGTGAGAACTTCCTGGAGAAGACTCCTAAGGACCGTTTGGTTCCGGAGACATATTTCCGTACGGAAACAGACCTCAAGCTGTTTTCCAACTCATTTTATGACAACCTTTTGGACAAGACTCCTTACGATGAGCAATCTGATGTCGTATTTCAAAAGGGAACAATTTCTGATGAACTTCTCGGCGGAACTGCCAGAGAAATACCTAATGATGCCTCTGACGGCGGATGGTCTTGGAAGCAGTTGCGTAAAATAAATACGATGTTAGGTCATATGGGCCAGTGTACGGATGAGGCTGTGGCGAAAAAATATACTGGTTTGGCAAAATTTTTCAGAACTCAGTTCTATTTCAAGAAGGTCATGAGATTCGGAGATGTGCCATGGTATGACAAGGAACTTGGCTCCCGTGACTCCAGTCTGTATAAGGCCAGAGACTCCCGTGAGCTGGTTATGAGCAACATGTTGAATGACATTGACGATGCCATTTCCAGCCTTCCTGAGGATGTGAGCGTATATCGTGTGAACAAATGGTCTGCCCTGATGCTTAAGGCTCAGTTCTGCCTGTATGAGGGTACGTTCAGAAAATATCACAATATCACTTTGCCTGGACATACCGCGGAGGACTATCTGAAACTTGCATATCAGGCAGCTGAAGAGGTGATGAATTCCGGAAAATATAAGTTGGCTTCAGATTATCATGAATTGTTCAGGCAGCCGGATGCTGACCAGAATGAGTATATTCTCGCCATCAGAATGGAACAGGCCATTGGTTGTGTTCATGATGCCACTGGTTATGTCACAATGAACACTGGCGGCAACCCCGGATTCTCCAAGAAGTTTATTGACAGTTTCTTGATGAAAGACGGCACCAGATATACAGACCAGCCGGATTGGGAAACCAAACTGTTCGTGGATGAAGTCGCTGACAGGGACCCGCGTTTGGGCATGATCATCAGGCTTCCCCAGAATGTCCGTGCCAATTCCAAGAAGACTATCTATGGACCGGAAATTTCCAAGACATCCACTGGATTCCAACTTGAGAAGTTCGTGATGGATCCTCAGTATGAGACCGCAGAGCGTAAAAATATGTCATTCAATGATATTCCAGTATTCCGTCTGGGAGAGGCGTATCTGATGTTTGCAGAGGCTAAGGCCGAACTGAATATCCTTACCCAGGAGGATGTTGACAATTCCATCAACAAACTCCGTGACAGAGTAGGTATGCCGCATCTTGTGTTGGCAGGTCTTACAGTCGATCCGTTCCTGACCTCTGAGACTTATGGTTATCAGAACCTTGCCAAACTCAATCCTGCCAATCTCGCGCAGATTCTTGAAGTCCGTCGTGAAAGGACTATAGAGATGGCTCTTGAGGGAAGAAGATGGAGTGATATCGTCAGGTGGAAGGAAGGTGCAACTTGGACGGAGCCACTCTACGGTGTGTATTTCCCTGGCCCTGGTGCATATGATTTGACAGGTGACGGCAAAGCGGATATTTATCTTTATGCTACATCAAAGGTTGACAATAATGTTGAGAAGAAATACGGTAAAGATTTTAACTATCTTCAGATTCAGGAAATCAAGATTGACGGAAAAAATGTCCCGTATTCGAATGGTATCGTATTGAGTGAGGGCACGAAGGGGTATGTGGCAATGCATCGCAAGAAGACGCGTGTATTCGATGAAAATAGAGACTACCTGTATCCGATTCCTAGAGAGGATCGTCAGCTGAATCCTAACCTTGCCCAGAACAAGGGCTGGGATGATGGTCTTGACTTCTAATTCATTAAAAGACACAGATTGTTATGAAAATTATAAATAACTTATTTAGAATCAGTGCGATTTTGCTGCTGGCTTCTCCTTTTACAAGCTGTAAAGAGGAAGAGTTGGTCAAGCCAAATGCATTGCTGACAGAGTCCAGTTTGACATTTGAGGCCAAGGCTGAAGAGTCTCAGTCTTTCATGATAGCTTCGGATTCTGAGTGGATGATAGATGTGGATGAACCATGGATAACCGTGGATCCTATGTCCGGCTCCAATACGATGACTGTCAATGTCACTGTAGAGGACAACTATACCGACGGTGTGATGAATGCTCCCCGCCAGGGTCTAATTACGATTATGAACAAGCGTGGTTATAAGGTAACCACTGTCATTTATCAGAACGGTGATGCCTATCTTGGTGCTGAGACGGTTTCTGTTTCGGACTTCCTTAAATTTGAAGATGGCGTGTTCGCCAAAATCAACGATGCCAAGGTTGTTGCCTTGACAAAAGAGGGTTTTGTGGTAACTGATGCGAGCGGTTCCCTCTACGTTAAACCTGGAGAGGAAGTAACAAACGAAGTTAAGCTTGGAGATGTGCTTTCCATTGCGGGCAAGAAGATTGCCCTTTATGGGAATTCCGCGTTTGAGGCCGGCGAGATTACCGTCAAGTCCAATGAGGAAGTGACACATCCTACACCGCTTCCGCTTCTGTCAAATCTCGATCCGGAAAAGGCAAAGAACGTGGTATTTGTTTCAGTGGAGGCCGGCCTTCTTGGCAGACAACTGCAATTTGATTCAAGCCTTCCTGTTAAAGTTACTCTCCTTGATCCGAGCGATATCGACCTTGACAAGGTCAATATGCATAATGTCGCTATCAATGCATATTTTATCGGACTGGATGTCGATAATGTGATGCTTGCCGTGACATCTGTTGAGGACAAGGGAGAAAACGAAAGCCTTATGGCATTCTTCTATGATGACTTCTCATGGATTAAGGATTATGTGCCTTCAGATGTTAAGGTAGGAGACTCGGTCAAGGCAAACGATTATAATGCCGCCGCTCCTAATCTGAGGAGTGAAGATAAACTTAGCGGTTTATTGGAAGCCCTTCAGGATAAGGGATATGAAGATTTGAACCCTAAGTCGAAGACTATATATGTCCAGGCTTATTATTGGAAATTGGGCAAGACCAATGAGCCTGATAAAAAAGAAAATAACAACAATGGTTTGAGGCTTCCTAAGATGGAACTCAAAGGCAGCGAACTTATCAATGTCTATATTGAGTTCGACTGGGCTGCGCACATGACGAAAAGCGGTAACATTGACAAGGTGGAAATCGTTGCTGAACTCGAAGGCAAAGGGCTTTTTGACAATGGAACCAAGGTCAGCGATCCGTTCGTGACTACGCAGCAAAAGGGCAAACTGGAATGGCAGCATGCCAAAGTGTTGGCCAAGGGCGTAAACAACGAAACGAGGATTGTCCTCAGACCTGCTCAATATGAGTCTTATACTCCTGACCAGCAGAGATGGCATGTGGATAACATAAAGGTATCAGACTCTCATATACCTTATGCTGAGCCTGAGTATGCAAATGTTACCGTTTCTGATGAAGTGGTGACTTTCGAGGGAACACCTGCGGGACCTGAAACCATTACCGTGAATTCGGATAAGGACTGGACAATTTCCAAAGGTCAGGATTCCGACTGGTTCTCAGTGGATGTTACTGAAGGTGTGGCCGGAGAGGATACCGAAGTTACTGTCACTTGCCAGCCTAGTACCAGTGCAAATCTTCGCCGCGGAACGTTTGTCATCGCTTCTGCAGATACCAGAAAGTCAATCTATGTCGTGCAGTCCGCTGCTGGTGGCGAATTGGAGCCGTTGATCAGCATTGTCGGCGGAAATAGTATTACGGTTCCTGCCACAGAATCTACAGTGTCTGTTAGAATCCAGGCCAATGTACCTTTCAAATATGACTGTGACGCCGATTGGATTCTTCCTGCAGCCACGACTTCTGCTTTGGTTACTGTTACGGCGGGCGCATTTACGGTTACGGCAAATTCTGGAGCGGAGCGTACCGCACATATCAGATTCTTCAATGAGCAGTACGGTATCGAGTCCGTTTGCACTGTGAAACAGCTTTCTGACCATGCGGATCTTCCTGTAAAATGGACTTTGAGATCATCTTGCAATTTCACTTCGACATGGCCGTTTGCCAACACTCCTGGTGTTTCCACCACCGAGGGCAAAAATGGATATATGAATTCTACTACCGGTGTAGGAACCATTTGGTTCAACAATGCCAACGGCGTCGCTAATGACACGAACAAAAAGTGCATGCTCGATGTCAGTGATGAGAGCCCTCGAGTAACTGGCGTCTGGATTGGCGACTATTGCCAGTTCAAGGTACCAGGAAAGGTTGATAAGGGCAGGAAAGTTCGTATCTCATTTGAGACACGTGTATCGGGTACTCATCCGAAATACTGGAGACTCCAGTATCTTGATGGAACCACATGGAAAGATGCTTGCGTTACCAAGACTGTTACAGTTGATGGAGAAGGTGATGTAGTCTATACTCATACCATGGCTTCAGATGGAAAGACAAATATTCAGGTTGATGCGACTGTAACCTATGGAGCTGATACTGACAATGTAGTATTCCGCTTCATCTGTCAGACTGCAATGCAGGCAAATGGCAAGGGTTGTCTGGCAGCTCCGAACGGTGGTTCATGGCGTCTCTCTGTAACTAACAAGTCAGATGACGACAAGTGGCAGCCGACTATTCAGTTTGCTGACTAAGTATCCTTATAAATAGTATCATTAAGGTCGGACGGGGATTCCTCTCGCCCGACCTTTTTATATTCTGCAAAATTATTGCTAAATTTGCAGACTGTACTTAAAACCAGAAAAATGGCGAATTATACAATAGTTGAAGTCGTCGGGAGAAGAATGCTGAAGAAGTTCATCAAGTTTCCTGACGAATTGTACAAGGATTGTGAGCAATATGTTCCGGCTCTTCATTCTGATCAGGTGTTCAGTCTGACGAAAGATCCTGCGTTGGATTATTGCAAGCACAAGTTGTGGCTGGCGTTCGACGGAAAGAAAATCGTGGGACGCATATGCGCTATGATAAATCCGCGTTACAATGAATTGTATGACAAGAAAAGAGCGCGTTTCGGATGGTTTGACACGATCAATGACATTGACGTTGCCCGTCTTCTGCTCGGAACGGCTGAAGCCTGGGCCCGCGAGAATGGCATGACCGAGGTGCACGGACCATTGTATTACAATACTTTGGGAAAGCAGGGCATGCTGGTCGAGGGCTTTGAAAATATACCTCCGTTCAACTGTCTGTATAACTTCCCGTATTACAATGACTTGGTGACGGCTCTCGGGTACGAGAAGGAGTGTGACTGGCTTCAGTACAAGATGAATGCCTCACAGGGTGTTCAGGACAAGGTGAGCAGAATTGCTGGAATGCTCAAGGAAAGGTATAACCTCCACGACGGCAAAATCGACAACCTGAAGAAGGACAAGAAGATGGTGGACTATTTCTTCAAGGTTTACAATGAGAGCTTTGCGGCTGCGGTCTATAATTTCATTCCGTTCACGCAGAAGGAAATCGACCACGAGGCGAAAGTGTCAATGCCGTTCATTTCAGACAAGGTGAGCAGCATCGTCTTGGATGAGAACAATGAACTTGTGGCTTTCGGAATTGCGTTCCCGACCATCTCGAAGGCGTTGCAGAAGGCGAAAGGTCGCCTGTTCCCGTTCGGCTGGTTCCACTTGCTCAAGGCAATGCACAATTATGAATGTGTGGACCTTATGCTCAACGGGGCAGTGCCGCAGTGGCAGAACAAGGGAGTAAGCTCCATCTACCATTGCTCGATGGCTGAAAAGTACAAGAAGGTGGGGACAATGTGGGCGATTTCCAATCCTCAGATTGAGACGAACAGTGCGGTGAACGTCTGGGGCAAGTATGAACATGAGCTTTACATGCGCAGACGTTGCTATGTCAAAGCGCTGTAAACCAATGTGGTTGATGGTTTAATACGAAATAGAAGACAACAACAATATATGGCAGAGAAGAATACATTGCTGGAAAAGGTCCTGAGCCTTCAGGACAAATTCATTTCTCTTCAGGAACAGCTTTCGGATCCGGCTGTGATGTCGGACATGAAGAAATATGTTCAGCTGAACAAGGATTACAAGGAACTGGAGCCTATCATCAAGGCCGGACAGGAATACAAGAGAATGGTGGATGAACTTGCTTCCGCCAAGGATATCATGGCCAATGAGAAGGATGACGATCTCAAGGAGATGGCAAGAGAGGAAATTGCCGAGATTGAGCCGAAGCTTCCTGATATGGAGCAGAACATCAAGCTGCTTCTCATTCCTTCGGATCCTGATGACAGCAAGAATGCGATGGTCGAAATCCGTGGAGGTACCGGTGGAGATGAGGCTGCCATATTCGCAGGTGACTTGTTCAGGATGTATTCGAAGTTTGCTGAGCGCAAGGGCTGGAAGCTCGAGGTTTCGGATCAGGCTCCGGGTACTTCGGGCGGTTTCAAGCAGATTGTGTTCAAGCTTTCGTGCGCTGACGGTGTTTACGGAACAATGAAATACGAGTCCGGTGTGCATCGTGTGCAGAGAGTGCCTCAGACGGAGACTCAGGGACGTATCCAGACTTCTGCCGCATCAGTGGCTGTCTTCCCGGAGGCTGACGAGTTCGACATTGACTTGGATATGAATGATATCCGCAAGGATACCTACTGTTCTTCTGGTCCTGGCGGACAGGGTGTGAACACGACGTATTCTGCTGTCCGACTGACTCATATCCCGTCAGGAATCGTGGTTCAATGTCAGGAGGAGCGTTCGCAGCTCAAGAACTTCGACAGGGCATTGGAAGAACTCCGTACCCGTCTGTACAATATGGAGCACCAGAAGTATCTGGACGGTATCGCAGCCAAGCGTAAGACGATGGTATCGACGGGCGACCGTTCCGCCAAGATCAGAACGTACAATTATCCGCAGTCCCGCGTCACCGATCACCGTATCAACTGGTCAATGTACAATCTCCCGGCCTTCATGGACGGTGATATCCAGGAATGTATCGACCAGCTCCAGATAGCCGAGAACGCCGAACGCCTCAAAGCCGCCGGCGACGACGAATAAAATACTTATATGCGCGACGCCGACTTTTAGAAAGGTATAAAAAAGGTCGGCTTCGCCGAGTGTATCTAGGAAACCACTTAAAAAACAAGAATAATGAACAAAAAAGTATCAGTAGTGTTCATGCTGATGGCCATACTCTTTTCAGTATGCCTCATCGCATCCAACCTCTTCGCTACCAAAGTATTCGCTATCGGTAGCATCACACTGCCAGGCGCAGTGATCATTTTCCCTATTTCTTACATCCTCAACGACTGCTTTGCAGAAGTCTGGGGCTATCGTAAGGCCAGACTCGTAATCTGGACAGCCTTTGCCATGAACTTCTTCGTCGCATTGGTCGGTCAGATAGTCGCATGGCTGCCTGCCGCTTCCTTCTGGGACGGCGGAGAGCATTTCAATTACGTCTTCAGCATGGCCCCGCGAGTAGCTTTCGCCTCATTGCTCGCCTTCCTCGCCGGCTCCACGATGAATGCATTCGTGATGAGCAAGATGAAGATAGCATCCAAAGGCAAAGGCTTCTCAGTCAGGGCAATACTCTCCTCCATAGCAGGTGAAGGCCTTGATTCATTGATCTTCATGCCGATAGTCTTCTGGGGTGCAGACATCAAGTCATTGGCAGCAATGATGCTGGCGCAGGTCTCATTCAAAGTATGTTACGAGATAGTCATACTTCCTGTGACCGTGCAGGTGGTCAAAGCCCTCAAGCGCTACGAAGGAATCGACACGTTCGACGAAAACATTTCATACAATCCGTTTAAGATTGCAGACATCTGATATTATGAACAATAACGAAAGAGAACAAGAAGGTCTCAAGTCCCTTGGCCGCAAGACCGAATATAGAATGGACTACGCTCCGGAGGTACTGGAGACATTCGAGAACAAGCATCAGGGCAATGACTACTGGGTGCGTTTCAACTGTCCGGAGTTCACCACCCTCTGTCCGATTACAGGACAGCCGGACTTCGCGGAGCTCCGCATCAGCTATATCCCTGACGTCAAGATGGTCGAGAGCAAGAGCCTCAAGCTCTATCTTTTCAGCTTCAGAAACCACGGAGACTTCCACGAGGACTGCGTAAACATCATCATGAAGGACCTCATCAAACTGATGGATCCCAAATACATCGAGGTTACCGGTCTCTTTACCCCACGTGGAGGCATCTCCATCTATCCCTACGCCAACTACGGCCGTCCGGGCACCAAGTACGAGAAACTGGCCGAACAGCGTTTCGCCACACACGAATAGTTGCTCACCCCGTAAAGCATTAAGTATCAATAATATAGCCATTTTCAGAGTTACTAAAATCTCAACTCTGAAAATGGCTTAATCGTTGATATTCAGTGAGTTGCGCGATGCGCCCGTTGTTATAAGCCTGCTTCTGGTATATATAATACTCAGTACTTATTTGTAAGAGCAAAGTAAGGTGATAGGGTAGTGGTCGGAAATGTACTTCACGCCATAATCCTCTGTGGCAATGTGATATCTGTCGGCATTGACATTGCCCACGAAGAAGATGTGGTCAATCACTGACTGTTTCGTCTCGCCGAAACCATTGAAAGTCCTTCCGCTTTCAGTCTTCTTCGCCAATGTCCTGGCATCTCCCATCGCATCTCTGACCGGCGCAAGTTCAGTAGAATTCAGCGTACAGTTGAAATCCGCAACGAGGAAAATCGGAACGGAACTCTTCGACAGATCTGCAATCCCCGTAAGCTCCTTGATCTTTGAAATTGTCAATGCACTTGATTTCGTCCTGGCTTCCACGCTGATGTGGTCGAAATGAGTGGCGAAGAACCAGACAATCTGATTGTTATGAAGCTTGTCCGCAACTTTCGTCCATACCACGACCCTGCGTTTTGCGCTGTTCCATGAAGAATATGTGCCGTCTTCATTCTTTTCAGGAAGCTTGTCCGGCGTATCTGCAAGCCAGAAAAATCCCTTGTCCTTCAGCTCGAAACGACCTTTCTTGTAGAGGATTCCGATACCTTCGCCTGAGCCGCTGCTGATGCCCTTTCCGGTATCACGGTCAATGTCATAATATCCGTAAGTGCCAGATAGTTTGTATGCAAAATCCTGAGACTGAGTGGCTTTGACCTCCTGCAGACCGAGAAAGTCCGGACTGGTGGTTTCAATGAACTTGAACACGGCATCCTTCCTCACAGACCACGGATAGGTATCCGTAGTATTGAAGTATCTGATATTGAAAGAGCCTGCAAGCAAGGTCTTTCCGTTCCCTTCAGGAATTACTTCCTCCTCCTGGTCTTTGTCATTTTTGACATAGTGCCGCTCAGGCTCAGCCTTGCAGGCTGAAAAAGCAAGCAAGGCTGAAAGAGCGATCAATGAAATTCTGTATTTCATAAATTGTTGGACAATAATATATTAGTATAACACACAAGTCTTTGACGGATTTCCGCCGAGCTGCGACCAGCCGGCAGCATGACTCGTCGCCGAGCCCTTGACAGCGAACAATGTCGGTTTCCCGTCTTTCATGCCGGTACAGTAGATGGTTCCGTCAATGCTGATCGTAGGGGATGACCTCATATCTGTAGCGAGCTGGATTTCAGCCACTTTATTGCCATCTACAGGCGAGAGTTTCACGAGTTTGCCGAGAACGTAGTCATTGTAATAGACGTAATTCTCATTGTCAACAGCCGCAGAACCTGCGATATCGCCGTCAGCAAAAGATTCCCACTTCAGCTGACCGTCAGGACTTACGGCAGTAACCCTTGCCTTGTCATTACCATTGACACCTGTAGTTACATAAATTGTTCCATCCGCACCGCAGACGACACCCTGGGCATTGTATCTGGCAAGTTTACCGTTGATTGGAGTAACCCAGTCAGGCTCGAATGGGGTGGTGTCGTCCTTTACATACTTGTTGGTGTCATAGCAGTACAGGACGCTGCTTGAGCTCACTCTGTTGGTCCTGTTGGTATAGAGTATATATACCTTTCCGTCAGCTGACGTGGCCATCTGGCCGGAGTCGCCGGTCTCCAGAGTCTTGCTGTTGTAATATCCGAGAGCCTTGTTGTGCTGGTTGTTGGCATTGCCGTAATACTTCCATTTGCTGCCCTCGCGGAAATAGATTCTCGAACCGTACTTGTCGTTGCAGTGGGTGATGAAAGTACCGTTCTTGAAGCCGACGGAGCCGCCATAGTTGCCCTGCTTTACCTGCAGGCTTTCCGCAAACGAGCCGTCAGCTATATTGAGGGCATGTCCGTTGTCCTGGTCTCCGTAAGCTTCCCAGATGGCCGGATAATCGGTCTTTGTCGGATTTGCCTTGGTGGTCAGGATGACCTGTCCGAGGTCTTCGAAAATAACCGGAATGACAGCGATGTACCGCGCATTTCCGTAGTCGAAGTACCAGTTCTGTTTGCCGTTCGGTGCGATAGAGTAAACGCCTGAACTGTAAGTGCCTACGACCTTTGCGTCCCTTTCGTTATATGCCAATGCGATATAGATGTTGCCCTTGGAATCCACTGAAGGCGTGCAGGAATTACCGTTCTTGGTGCCGTCCTTGCAGTACGGACTCGGGTTGTGTGCGGTGGCGTCGAATGTCCAGAGCGAGGCGCCGTCCTTGCTGAATGCTGCGAGATGATATCCTGATGAGAATGCATAGACAGTGTTTCCGTCCGGGCTCACAGCCGGAGACGAGAACTTGATATATGCCTCAGGGTCACTCTCGTAAGGCTTTGCCCACAGCAATTCGAGACTATATGCACTCTTGTCCACGTGAATCATCACGCTCTTGGTGGTCTTCTTCTTCATGTTGTCAGTAACCGTGAGGCTCACCTCTATGTCACCGAACTCCACGAAAGTGAATTTCGGGTTCTGCTCATTGACAGGAGTGGCTCCGAATTTCCATTCCCAGGCTACGATCGAGCCGTCAGGGTCGGAGGACTTGTCGGTGAACTGTACGGCATCTCCGGCACGGATTCCGCTTTCCGGACTCCAGCTGAAATCAGCGACCGGAGCCTTGTTCGTATCCTGGACTTTCACCTTTTTCACCTTGATGTCGGAAATGTTGTCCACGTCCGCCACCACGGTCAGCCTGATTTCATATTCGCCCGTCTTGTCGAAAGAAATGGGCTCCTGAGGCTGGTGTCCCCATACCTTATTGCCGTCCCACTCCCATTTGCTCGCCATCACGTATGCGTTCTCGGCATAAGATGTATTGGTGAGCTTGATGTCCTCATAGAGCTCATACACGTCCTTGTCCGTAGTGAAGTCAGCGTGTATCTTGACTTCATTCTTCTGACAGCCTGCCAGCATTGACAATGCCGCAGCTGCCGTCAATATCTTGTTCATTGTTTTCATTGCTCTGCTCCTTTATTTGTCCCATCCCGGATTCTGCTTCAGATTAGGATTCTTCTGAATGACGATTTCCGGAATCGGATAAATGTACATATTGTCGTTCCAGACACGGCTTATCTCATAATTGAGACGGTATCCGCCCTTGGTGTCATCAGCGAGTTTGACCACCTTCAGATTGGCGCCCGTGTACATGGCAATGCTCTTGTAAGGCCCGCTGTACTTGCTGTCCTCAGTCACGAAGACATCATTGGTACCGTCTCCGTTGAGGTCGAGAGGCGTGTTGAGCGCAGGAATGTAGATGCCGTCCCAGGCCGCTGTCTCCCAGAGCTTTCCGCAAGCCCAGCGTTTCAGGTCATTGAGCCTGAGCCCTTCGAGTATCAATTCTATTTCGCGTTCGCGTCTGACTTCAAGTATAACCGGGTCGGTCACGCCGGTGTAGATGGACATCATATATGGGTCAGCCGTGGTCGGTTTCTTGTCCAGCCCGCCTGTGATGCCTGCTCTGCCGCGCAGTGCGCCGATTGTCTTCTCCCAGTTGGCATCTGTCAATGTCCCGAGTTCGGCTTTGGCCTCGGCGTAGTTCAGAAGCACTTCCGCATAACGTGCAATAGGGACATCATTGTAGTTGGTCCTTCCGCCGTCGAACGAGATATCGTCCATTACATACTTGGTGAACTGATAGCCGGTAAGCGAATGGCCTGTCATATTGGCAGGAGTCGGAACGAATACGCCTTCCTTGTCCTTGCAGGTGTAGTCGGCACCCCTGATGGTCTGGTTCAGGCGATAGTCTCTTCCTGAGGTCTCCTCTGCAAATGTCTTGTAGGTGTCGCCCTTCTTGTCATTGTACGGAGTTCCGTCCAGATTCAGATAGGTCTTCGCAAATGCGTGGGTCATACACAGGTGCGGACCATATGTGGACGAATTGTAATACCAGTTGGCCTCACCGAGCTGAAGAACAGGATCGAGCGCGAGGGAGAGCATAACTTCCTGAGAAACGGCATTGTCACTGATGAAAAGCTCACGATAGGAGCCGCGTCCATTCGCATAAGGAGTTCCCGTGTATAGTCTGTAAGGGCCTTTTTCAATGATTTCCTGAGCGGCGTCGGCGGCCTGGCGGTAAAGTTCCTCCGCAGTGATTTTGCAGTCCTTCAGGTATTCCTTTCCGTGCTTGCTTCCAGTGGCGTGATACTTTCTGAAAGAAGCTTCGAAAAGGCAGACCCTTGATTTGAAGAACAATGCAGTCCACCTGTTCACTCTGTTGGAGTTAGGCGTTATCTTGTCCTCGGTGATGTTCTGCGCTGCGAAGTCGAGATCCTCAATCATCTTGCTGATGATCACGTCACGGCTGTCCTGAGTCTTGTAGAGTTCAGGGCTGTCCGGCTCCAGTGGAATGTCAATCCACGGAACTGCCCCGTACTGCACGAGTTTGTTGAAATACAGGTAGGCTCTGAAAAGTCTGGCGATACCGCTGTAGTTGTTGCGGATCGGCTCGCTCACATTGGATGAAGTGTTGTATTTGAGGAAATAGTTCACATTACGGATGCTGCTCCAGCTCCATGATGTGGATGTGTTGGTAGTGTATGCGCCCACTTCATATGTGCCTGTGGCATTTTTGGCCGCATTGTCCATAGTGATGTTCTGCTTGTGGGCATTGTCATAGTCCGGAAGGTATTCGTAGAACCCGTTGGTATAGGTCAACAGACCGGTTTCCGAACCGAAAATCATGTCTCTGCCGGCTTTGGCTTTCGGCTGTTCAGCCAAGTCGCAGGAAACGACAAGGACTGAGGCGGAAAGAATCAGCGCTATAATATTGTTTTTCATAATCTTGCCTGATTAAAATGTAAGATTGATACCGAAACTGTAGGAACGCATTGTCGGATAGTTGTATCCGTCTCCGGTGCTGTCCAGAACAGAGTCGGTTCCGTAAATGTTGGCGGTAACGTCAATGTCCCTCGTGTGTCTGTACATCGGTGACCATGTCCAGAGGTTCTCTCCTGAGAAGAATACGCTTATCTTCTTCATCTTGATGGCCTTTGTCCATTTTTCCGGAAGTGTATATCCGACCTGGACATTCTTGAGTCTGATATAGGAAACATCCATCAGATACCTTGTGTTGGCATTGTTGGTTCCCTTGTAGAAAGGAGCGTAGTAGCCTGTGTATCTCGGGAGATATGCATCAGGATTGTCTTCTGTCCAGTAGTTTCCTATATGCCACTTAGGCATCTGGCCGTAAGGACGGTTATACTGTCCCCAGAGGGTCGAGGACTCGTTTGAAGGGTACCAGTCCTGCTTGCCCACGCCCTGGAAGAATGCGCTGAGCGTGATGCCGTTCCATTCGAAATCGAAACCGAAGCTGTAGATGTATCTCGGCTCTGCATTACCGATGATCTTGCGGTCACCCGGATCATCTACCGTGTTCTGTCCTCTGTCAATGTAGCCGTTGCCGTTGAGGTCTTCAAACTTGATGTCACCAGTGTAGAGCTTGTAGGTTTTGGAAGTCTGCATGAGCGGGTTGTAGTACTTCTGTCCTGCCTCACGTGCCTTGGCTTCTGCAACATCGATTTCTGCCTGGTTCTGCCAGAGCCCGTTGGAAACGAAGCCCCAGATTTCACCTATGCGCATTCCTTCATAATAATTGGTGTTGAGTGAAGAAGTCGAAAGCGACCTGGTGGCATTGTTGAACTTGTCAATGGTAGAAACATAGTCTGCAAGCGATGCCCTGACTGAGTAGTTGAACGGCTTGCCTGCAAGGTTGAAACTGTCATTCCATTTGATTATGAACTCGTAACCGTTTGTGGACATCTCCGCGAAGTTGCCCTTAGGAGAACTTGCACCGAACACGTCCGGCAGAGTAGGTCCGACCGTGTACATGTCCAATGTCTTTCGGCTGTACCAGTCCCCGTTGAAAGAGAGCCTTCCGCTGAGGAAACTCATGTCCAGACCGATGTCCAGAGTCTGTGCGGTTTCCCAGGTCAATGACTCAGGGATAGGTGAAGGAGCGCTTGTGTAACGTACCTTGCTTCCGTTGATGATACGTCCGTTGCTGAAGGAGAAGGTCTCGTCATAAGCGTAGTTGCCCACGTTGCTGTTTCCGAGCGAGCCGTATGATGCTCTGACTTTCAGGTTCGTGACAGCGTTCTTGCTGACCTTGAACCAAGGCTCCTCTGTGATTCTCCAGCCGACAGATACTGACGGGAAGAATGCCCAACGCTGTCTCTTAGGGAATTTGGAACTTCCGTCGTAACGTCCGTTCAATTCGATGAGATACCTGTCGTCAAAAGAGTAGTTCAGTCGGGCGAAAGCTCCTGCTGTGCGCCATTTGTACCAGTCACCTGTGACGCTCTTGTTATCGATGCCCATCGCGAGATTTATGTTCTCCACGTCAGGTGTCAGGAGGTCGTCATTGTATGCGTAGGTCTGTTTGTAAAACTGCTGTTCGTAGTTGTAGCCGACCAATGCCTTGAAATAATGTTTCCCGGCGAAGGTATCCTCATATTCCACGAACTCATTGGTAGAGAGATAGCCGTAGTTCCTGAGGGTCTCGCTCATGTAGGATTGTGTTCCGGAAATGGTCTCCACCTGTCCTTCATATCTGGAGAATTCGCTTTTCACTTTCTTTACCGTGGTATTGAAATCGTGGTTGCGGTAGGTGAAATCAGCATTGACACGAAGCTTGTCCTCGAAGAATTTGGCCTGTGCGGTGAATGTGGTCTTGAGTTGTCTCTTGAGGTAGGTCCTGTTGCTGTTTCCATAGAGGAAATCGCCGACAGAATATACTGCGGAGTGGGTCATGGTGCCGTCAGGGTTCCAGATAGGCGAGCAAGGGTGGCCTTCGTCCGCGATGTTTCTCCAGATGTTTCCGTTGCCTTCAGAGTAGGTCTGAGGCATGATGTATTTGGTCCAGGAGACGTCGGTGTTGTTGGAAATCTTCAGCCACGGCGTGATCTTGTATCCCATCTTCATGCGGCTGTTCAGGATCTTGTAGGTTTCCGGGTTAGTCTGTGAGTCGAAGATACCGTTGTTGTCATAATATCTTCCGGAAACGTAGTAGTCGAACTTGTCGTCAGAACCTGAGACTGACAGATTATGGGTCTGGCTGAACAGGTGGTCTTTGTAGATCATTCCTATATAGTCCGTTCCCTTAGGGTAGTACAGCCATCGTCCAGCGGTTCCGATGCTTCCGTCGCTGACCAGGACTTCGTAGTTCTCAGCCTCTGATCTCTTCTTGTATTCTGCGAGCCAGGCGGTGGAGAACTCCATGGTCTTGTTGATTCCTGATGGATTGGAGAAGTTGTAGTTGTAATACGACTTGTAGAAATGGTCTGCCCAAGTGTAACCGTCTGATACGTAATCAGGTATCGAGGTTGGCTGCTCCACCGTGAAATTCGCCTGGTAGGAGATCGTCGGCTTGCCTTTGGTAGCGCTCTTGGTGGTGATGAGTACCACTCCGTAAGGTGCGCGCGAACCGTAGATGGATGATGAGGCCGCGTCTTTCAGTACAGAGACCGACTCGATGTCGTTAGGGTTGAGAAGGCTCGGGTCGCCCTCCACGCCGTCGATAAGCACGAGTGCGCTTCCGCCCTGGCCGATGGATGTGGTACCTCGGATGTTGTAGGAAGGAGAACTGTTAGGCCTTCCGTCGGTGAACTTGAGGTTGAGGTTAGGTACCTGTCCCTGAAGCATTTGGGTGATGTTGGCATTGGCCCTGCCATCGAATGTCTCGGATCCGACCTGATCCACGGCTCCCGTGAGGTTGGCCTTTTTCTGCGTGCCGTACCCCACGACCACGATTTCGTTCAATGCGAGCGAGTCGTCTTTGAGCAACGCATTGAGTGACGTCTTTCCGTTTACGTGGAGTTCAACGTCCTGATACCCTACGAAAGATACGACCAGTGTCGCGTCCGCAGGTACATTGGAGAGTGTGGCAGTACCGTCCGGGCCGGTAATCTGTCCGTTTGTGGTCCCTTTTACGAGTACGCTTGCTCCCGGCATAGCGCCCGTCTTGTCCGTGACCTTAACTGTCACAGTCAAGTCCTTGCCGATTGAGGCCTGTCCTTGCGCGAACGATATCGTCACGCATGAAGTCAGAGTCGCAATCGTCAGCAATAGTCTGGATAATAGGCTCATATTGTTATTGGATTAGTGTGTTGATCAGAATGTCATTTCAGTGTTATTGGTGTATATGTCGTCCTGTATCGTTTTAACCGATTACAAATATATGATTTTTTTTGCTTTCACTATCAATAAATTAAAAAATCTCACAATCCGAAAACCCGGATTGTGAGACTCCAATAAGTTATGATATCTGATTATTCCTTCGGTATCAGCGCGAAAGTGAGTTCGCCCTTGCAGCAGAGCTTGCCTCCCACTTCAAGTTTGGCACTGCAGAAATACAGAGAACCTCTCTTTTCTATCAGCCTCGCCGTGATTTCGCATACGTCACCTGGCTTTACAGGATTCTTGAATCTGACCTTGTCAAGTCCGGCGTACAGTGTAAGATGACCAGGAATATCGTCCTTTACAAGTATGGCGCAGCTCTGAGCCATGATCTCGCACTGAATTACACCAGGGACAATCGGATTACCAGGAAAATGTCCTCTTGTGAAGAACTCGTCTTCCTTGATGGTGTATTTGCAATGGGCAATATTGTTTCCGTCCAATACGGCCTCATCTATGAGGAGCATCGGCTCCCTGTGGGGCAGGAACTTTTTAATATCTTCCTTGTTCATTATAAATTTAGGTTTTTAGTCGTCTGTTTTTAGTCCTCGTACTTTCTGAATGCCACACATGCATCGTGTCCGCCGAAACCGAAAGAGTCGGAGATGCCGATGGTGAGGTCAGTCTTGACAGCCGTGTTCGGCGTGTAGTCAAGATCGCACTCAGGGTCAGGAGTATCGAGATTGATGGTAGGAGGTACAATACCATTGATCAGAGCCAAGACTGTAGTGATGGCCTCTGCAGCTCCGGCTGCTCCGAACATGTGTCCCGTCATTGACTTGATGGAACTGATGTGAGCCTTGTATGCATAGTCGCCGAGCGCTACTTTGTATGCCTTGGTCTCAGCCACATCGTTCAGTTTGGTTCCGGTGCCATGGGCATTGATGTACATATTGTCCTTCTCCTTGTCGAAGCCGGCTTCCTCCAATGCGAGCTCGATACATTTTGCCTGAGTGGTTCCGTCCGGTCTCGGTGCGGTAGGGTGATAAGCGTCGCAAGTGTTGCCGTAGCCGACCATCTCAGCGATGATGTGGGCACCGCGCTTCTTGGCGTGTTCAAGTTCCTCAAGAACCAGGATTCCTGCACCGTCACCCATTACGAAACCTCCACGGTTGCCGTTGAACGGAAGAGATGCGTATTTAGGGTCTTCAGCACGGGAAAGTGCCTTTGCATTGGCAAAGCCTGCGATTCCGAGAGGAATTGTCGCATTCTCACAGCCTCCTGCGATGATGGCGTCAGCATAACCGTGGCGGATAGCCCTGAATGCCTCACCGATATTGTTCGTAGAAGTGGCGCAAGCTGTAACTACGTCGATACAAGGGCCTTCTGCGTGATGTTTTGTCGCAATGTGGCCTGCTGCAATGTTGGAAATCATCGTCGGGATGAAGAGCGGGGAAACCCACTGTCCTGACGGGTCGTCAATCATCTTGGCAGTCTCTCTGTACTGGATTTCGAATCCGCCGATGCCTGAGCCTACATAGACTCCGAGTCTGAACGGATCAATGTTCTTGCCTTCGCCTTCTGTCTCCAGACCTGCCTGCTGCATTGCCTGATAAGCTGCTGCCACGCCGAACTGTGTGAAGAGGTCCTGTTTTCTGATGAACGGCTTGTCCATACCGTATTCTTCCGGATGGAAATTCTTGACCTTGCCGGCGATTTTCACCGGAAGATTTTCAGTCGGGAATTCTTCTATATAGTCGATTCCGCATACTCCGTTCACAAGGTTGTTCCAGAATGTGTTTACATCATTTCCGATCGGGGAAACGACGCCCATACCTGTTATTACTACTCTTTTTGTCATATCTGTTGTTTTATTTTACAAGCGACGGGGCGTTTTTCAGAAGCTTCTCAGCTCCGCCCATAATATCTTCCACGATATCCTTGGCGCTTTCTTTTTTATGAATCATTCCGGCAACTTCCCCGGCGAGGTAGCTGCCCATATTGTCTCCGTCAAATACTGCCTTGCGCATTGCTCCCTTGCCGAAATCGAGAACTTCCTCCTTCGGAACGGCAGGGTCGTACTCCATCTTGAAGAACTTCTTGGAGAACGGAGTCTTGAGGCAGCGCACAGCATCACCCATTGACTTTCCTGTAACCATTGTGCTCACGTCGGAAGCCTTCAGAAGCTTCTCCTTGTAGTTTTCATGGATGAGGCACTCGTCAGCGATGAGGAAACGGGTTCCGACCTGCACGCCCACAGCCCCGAGCATAAATGCCGCAGCCGCACCGCGTCCGTCGAAAATTCCGCCAGCCGCAAGTACCGGAATGTCAAGTGCGTCAATGACTTGAGGTACAAGGGCCATCGTGTGGTTGTCACCTACGTGGCCGCCTGATTCAGCCCCTTCAGCCACGACAGCCGTAGCGCCTAGTTCCTGCATTTTCAATGCATAGGCGACAGAAGCTACTACAGGAATGACCTTGATTCCTGCAGCCTTCCATTTTTCCATATATGCGGCAGGTGAGCCTGCACCGGTAGTAAGGATTTTCACACCTTCTTCAATCACCATATCGGCCACTTCCGCAGCGTTCGGTGCCGCAAGCATGATGTTTACTCCGAATGGTTTGTCTGTCAATGTTCTGCATTTTCTGATCTCTGCTCTGACAGCCTCAGTTCCGAAATTTATGGAAGAGATGAGGCCGAGTCCACCTGCATTTGAAACAGCAGCGGCGAGATTTGCATCGGCAATCCATGCCATGCCTCCCTGGAATAATGGATATTTTATTCCGAGAATATCACAAATAGGACTTTTGATCATATTCTTGATAATTATAATGTTCTATCCTGCAAATATAGTAATTTTTACCATTCAAGTACCGCAACACCGGATAGCAGACCTGCACCAAACGCGCTGAAGACCAGAATATCTCCCTTTTGGAACATTCCGCGGCGGTTGCATTCGTCCAAAAGTATGGCGCAGGACGCGGAAGAAGAGTTTCCGTGGTCCGAAATGTTTACCGGGAATTTCTCATCCGGCTCTTCCAGATATTTCTTGATGGCGTCGATAATCCTCTGGTTGGCCTGGTGCACCATATAGTAGTTCACCTGGCTCTTGCTCATTCCAAGTTCGGACAGCAGCGCTTCCACTTCTGTCGTTGAGGCATTGACCGCAAACTTGAACACTTCCTTGCCCTTCATCTGCAGAGGTGCGCAGGTTTCTTCCTTGGTGACATATGGTGTCGGTTCGAGAACCCGCTTCTCCCAAATCTTGTCAGGTGCAGGCTGAGAATGCAGTCTGATGCCCTTGAGATTGTCTCCTTTGGTGAATACGGCAGCTCCGGCACCGTCGCCGAACAGTACGCAGGTCGCCCTGTCTTTCCAGTCAGTCATCCTGGTCGGCTCTTCTGCGCAGACGATGAGCACGTTCTCCGCCTTTCCGGCTTCAAACCTGCATTCTGCAATGTCCATCGCATAGATGAATCCGGGACACGCGCAATTTATGTCAATGCAGGGGCAGGTCAATCCGATTTTCTCGGAAATGATGCAGCTGAGCCCCGGTGTCATATACTCGTTCACGACATTGGAGCAGATGAAATAATCTATATCCTCCGGTTTGAGGCCGGCCATTTCGAGAGCTTTGGATGCCGCCTCTGCTCCGAGGTCCTCCAGGTTCTCATCACTGATCACGTGCCTGCTTCTGATGCCGGTACGCGGAATTATCCACTCATCACTTGTGTCGAGGAACTCCGACAACATCGCATTGGTCACTTTCTTTTTCGGAAGTGCGCTTCCTGTTCCGATAAGTTTCATACTGTCTAAAATATTTCAGATTCGCTAATTTTATACCGGTGCAAAGATATTCCTTATTATCCCAATGCTGAAATGAATGTGGTGAACTGCCTGCTATGCAGCAGGATTTTGGCGAGATTCCAAAATAAGTGGTGAAATCCATGCTGAATTTTGTTGAAAATGCCGGACTTTGGAAAAATCTGAGGAATTTTGTACCTTTACAAGACGCAATAGAAAATGAAGTATGTCAGACAAATATAGATTGCCCGCTTATTTCAGGCAGAAATATCAGCTGATAGCTACAGTCACATTCACGGCCTTTTTCTCACTGGTCTTTATGCTGGTGAGTATTCCTTTTTCACATAATGTGTGGTTTGAACTGGGTGCCTCGCAGGCTTTCCTGTTCACAGCCGCCTTTTTTGTAATCGGTCTCTTTGTCATAATTTTCAGCAAGCGCCTGATGTATGCGACAAGGATGCAGGATATGAATTATCTGGAGTATGTGCTCTGGAATTTGGCAGAAGTCGTGGTGATATGTCTTTTGTATGCGCTTTTTTCCGTGAAAGGAGATGACCTCGGCATCATTGAACTGGCGGATACGTCATTCGTGGACATATTCCTGAACGCATTCCTGTACTGTTTCGTGTCATTGATCATACCTTATATTATAGCAGGAATGTATTTCGCCATCATTGACAAGAACAATACTATCAGGCTTATGAACTATGCCAATGTGGTGTCAGATGAGCCGATTCTTCCGAAAGACGAGCAGAAAATAACATTGTTCGACAACAGCGGAGTCCTGAAGCTGTCGCTCCGGCTTTCCAACCTCTACTATATAGAGTCGGATGACAATTACATCGTGGTATGGTACACCGACAGCAAGGGCGAAATGAAGAAATATATGCTCAGATGCCGCCTGAAGACGGTCGAGGAAAGTTTCAAGGGCAGCAGTCTCGTGCGTTGCCACAGGAAGTATATTGTCAATATGGACAAGGTCAAGGTCCTCCGTAAAGAGAAGGACGGCTATGAACTCGATCTGGACAATGATATGATTCCGCCGCTGACCATCACGAAAACGTATCTCGGCAATGTCCTGGGCCATATGAAAGTCCAGGAATCAGAGGAATCACAATCGTAAGTTATGAAGGAAGAGGCGTCAAGAGCGCTTCTTCCTGTTTTTCTTGTCGGTCCTGAGTCTGTATGTGCTTTCCACAAGCAGCTGGTCCGCGAGTATTCCACGTGCGGCGAGCACATCCAAGATGACGCATACGATAGGGAATACCACATTCAGCTTGTATATCATTCTCGCGCTGTCATCGCCTGAACTCAGGTTCACGAAAAATTCTATGCCGAGCCAGATCTGAAGTCCGAGTGTTATCAATGCCACGAGAACGGTGGTCCTGTACTGGAACACTCTGATCTTGTATGTCGTCAGAGCCAACACGTCAAGCAGCAGGATGATGATGATGAGTACCGCATACGGAATGTATGTAAGATATTTGTACGTTTCCATCACCGTGCCGTCGCCTGCGACGGTTACAGCCTTGACACTGAACAACATAAAGGCCATCAATATCGTTGATACAGCAAGGTATAATGTTTGTATTCTCTGCCACATAATCTTGGTAGTTTGTTTTATTGAACTTTCATTCTGAATTCAGCCGCTGCGATAGCGGACTGCGAAGATAGGAAAATCACAATTAAAAAACTAACTTTGGGCTATGGAAAATGAAAGGGGAGTGGACAGATTGTCCCGATACATTATTTATAGTGCGGGCGCGGCATTGGCGCTTGCGGCCTGCTGGTATTTCAGGAGCGTGTTGCTCTATATCGTGCTTGCTGCAGTGCTTTCTCTGCTGTCGAAACCGGTCATGAAGTTTCTGAGCGGCATCAGGATCAAAGGCAGGCAGCTTCCGCAATGGCTCGCGGCGGTCCTGTCTCTGTGTCTGATTATGCTGGTGTTCCTGTTCATCTTTGTCCAGGTCATCCCTATCGTGGTCAGCATTGTGCAGAAAATCACAGTGAACCTTTCTGCTTCGGACTATTCGTTGCCGGTGGCTGCGTTCACTTCGTTCGTCGATGGGACAAATGCCTGGCTGATATCGCATCTCCCTCAGTTGGGACCGGATTTCAGAGTGGAGAATTCCATCGGAAAGTTCATCAGCAGCGTGTTTGACCTGAACTCCATCCCTGGCCTGATAGAATCGGTGGCCTCCGTATTCGTATCCATCGGCGTGGCCATTTTCTCTATCGTGTTCATTTCATTCTTTTTTACGAAAGATCCTATGTTGTTCAGAAAAATTGTCGGATCAATGGTGCCTGACAGCATCGAGTCCAAAGTGATAGACGCCATCGGTGATATCGAACACCTTCTGTCGAGATATTTCGTCGGTCTGCTTATAGAGGTGCTCGGCGTAGCTATGCTTAACTTCCTGGGCCTCTGGGCATTTGCCCGTATCGGCTTCAATGCGGCAGTCAGTATCGCATTCATCACCGGCATCATGAACATAATTCCTTATGTGGGACCGCTCGTAGGCACTGTGCTCGGAACGATACTTGCCACGGTGCTGAAATTCAGCGCTGTCGGTGTGGAGGTGCATTTCTGGGCGTTCATAGCATTGCTCCTGGCGATCTTCATCGTGACTCAGCTGGTGGACAATTTCCTTTTCCAGCCGCTGATATATTCCACCAGCATCAAGGCGAGTCCTCTGGAGATTTTCATCGTGCTCCTTATTGCAGGCAATTTGGCCGGTGTCTTCGGAATGCTAGTGGCGATTCCGGCCTATACGGTAGCGAGGGTTATCGCCGTCCATTTCTTCTCCAACGTGAAGGCGATAAAACGGCTGGTCGGTGACAGTAGTAAGTAATTCAATAATACGTAATACGAAATATGAAAAAGTCGATTGTGAGAATAATCTTTATTGCATTGGTGCTTGCTTCAGTGTCAATGCCTCTTTCCGCAAGGTCAAACAAATGGACGGTTTCCGGAGTGGAGTTGGCTTCGCCTGCTGCCACATATAAATTCGCCGGCCGGGATACCTGTGATCTGTTCCTGGATTTCTATCCTGCTTCTAAAGGCAGTTATACGGAGATTGACGGCAAACAGAAGCCGGCCATCATCTTTGCTTTCGGTGGCGGATTCGTTGCCGGACACAGAGACAAGCCTCATTACCAGCAGTGGATCAAGCTCCTGAATGACAATGGCTATCCGGTATTTTCCATTGATTACCGTCTCGGCCTGAAGGGTGTCAATGCCAAGGGTGTCAAGATGATAGGTGCTGTCAGAAGGGCAGTCGAGATAGGAGTTGAGGATATGTTCTCAGCTACATCCTTCATTGTGAAAAATGCTGACAAGTTCGGGGTGAATCCCGACAACCTGGTGCTTTCCGGTTCTTCCGCAGGTGCGATAATCGCTCTCCAGACAGAGTACGAATTGTGCAACCATTCGTCTCTTGCCTCCGAAATGCCTGAAGGTTTCAAATATGCCGGCGTGATATCATTCTCCGGAGCGATTTATTCCACACATGGCAAGGTGAAATATGCCGATGCTCCTGCCCCTCAGCTTCTTCTGCACGGAACCAAGGACAGGGTTGTGACCTACAAGTCTATCCAACTGTTCAATATAGGTCTCTTCGGTTCTTCCAAAATAGCCAAGAGGCTGGATGCCAAGGGCTATCCTTACACCATCGTGCGCTACAAGGACCACACCCACGATATCGCGGACCTGATGTATCACACTTTCCCTGAGCAACTCATATTCCTCGAGCAGTCAGTGATAAAGAAAACCGGCCGCAGCGCCGACATCCGCATGGATGACCCGTCAGTCCCGGTTGACAACACCCTCCGCACTCTCGGCGATTTGTACAAATGATCTACGCTCCGGTAAACGTCTCCGCGCTTGCGTATTGACGTACTACGCTCCCGTGAGAATCTCTGCGGTTACGTATTGACGCGTTTTTAGCGGTTCCGTACTTTTGCCCATGGAAATGTCAAGAACAGATCAACATGGAAACATAAGAAACAGCTGATTCTGGCACAGCACGCGCAGCGCGTAACTCGCTGAATATCAACGATTAAACCATTTTCAGAGTTACCAAAACTATAACTCTAAAAATGGCTATTTCGTTGATACTTAATGCTTTGCAGGGTGCGCCAAATGTGTCGCATAAGTTCGAATCAGGATCGATGCTGAAATTACTTATAAGATATTTCCATTTGAAGGTAAATCCCTGCAAGGTTCTTCCAGAATGTCATATCAGAACAATCGTTCCCGAATCGTCCAACTGCAACAGTTGAAGCAGCCTCCATGGATAACTATGTCATTGGCATCCACCATTTCAATGCGTCCTGCATAATCGGGCATCAGGGATGAAATCTGCTTGAATGCCTGCTCATCCTCATCAATGCCGAATTTAGGAAGAATCAGCACCTGTTCCGTCTGAAGCCAGTTGATGTATGACCAGCTGTGTTTGTGTGGTTTGCGGGTGCTGAAGGACAGTTCTATGACCTTTTTGAAATTTGCCTTCAGTATCCGGCGGAAACGCTTTGCCATGTCAGGGTCAAAATCTTTATAGTTCGTCATCAGCACCCGGTCATTGCCAATGTAGCGGCAAATACCGTCTGAGTGTCCGAATTCCTCATTTGCATCCCACGGCAAGATAACCAACCTCGCGCCTATTGCATTCTGGATCTGATGTATTGATGAGGCAAGTTCGATTCCCGGATTCTCCTCGAAAAGTTTGCTCGTCATAATCACACGACCGTCAGCCTTGACCACGTTGCCGCCATCGAGGGTAAGCCACCGGAGGGAGTCTTCGCAAGGAAGTCCAGCATTCTCACAAATGGTTTTTCCGTCAGTGATGGACGCCTTATCCTTTGCGCTGTGCTGGAGGTAGTCTGGGTTATAGTTGTAGGTGACAAATCTGTTCGGCCGCGCCTGCAGCGGCATATAGTCCCTGCACCAGATGTCATTGGTCCCTTCGAGAAGCGACCACGGAACATCATATTTATCGAGGACTTCTGTCAGTCCCCGGAACACTATGGGGCAGCGCTCCCTAAGCAGGGCAGAAAAGAACACTCTGTTGCATTGGTCGTCTTGAATCATAATCAGAAAATTATTTCTTTGGGAAACCGCTATAGCCTTTATGGTTCCATAATTCAAACGGAATGGTGAAGCGGAACAATTTATCGTCATCTTTTATTCCGTGACGGGCAAAAGCATTAGACTTAATTTGCTCACGAACAGATGCCTCCTCGATTCTTGTTATACGTTCATTATGGGCGAAAGCATTCAAACCGTCAAATATATGCCAAGAACATTTTCTTGGGCCATTGATAAATTCTCCATCGACAGTATATGAGACAGACTTCTTGATAGACCGTATGAGAATACCTCCGTAAAATTGTTTGTTGCTTTCAAAAGCAATGTCAACGCCATTTTCATGGAGGAACCATTCGCCGGCACAGGTCTCTCGTTCATAAGCAATTTTTCTGGACTCGGATTCCGTTTTCCGAAGATAAAATTCTATTTCGACGAACCTATAAACATCATCACCGTTTCTTATTTCAAAGTTCTCAAATAAAGATTCAGCAAGATATTTGAAATAGGTGTCATAGTCAGTAATTTTTGACAAGGATTCAATGCTGAATGCCTTTTCCAGTTCGATGATAGTAGTAATCTTTTCCATAATATAATGATGTTGTTTCGTCAGCGAGAGCAAAGATAAGGTTTTAATTATGAAACTGTCAAACTGACATCCCACCCGCTAATGCTGTGGCTGGACTCTCCACCTCGAAGTTAGTGATGCGGTAACCGCGGAGACACTCACCGATTATCGGGCGGAACGGGTGTTGAGTCTCTTGCCGTTTTTGTCCCAAGTATAGATCCAGTTGCCGTTGCGGGAGGTGATTGTATTGCCGGCAACACCAATGACATCTCCTACACTGTTTGCGCTGAGGGTCTGGTACTTTTTCCCTGATTCGTTGTACAGATATACCCATGATCCGTCGTGTTCTACGCGAGAAATCTGGTGAGAGCCGGCCAATATCGCAAGGCTCAGAACCGCAATTGTCAAATATTTCATCATAGCGTCAGAAAGTTATTATGCATTATTTCCCTGTCAAGTGAAGGAATTTCAGAACTTGTTTTCTCGGAGGATTCAGAATTCCATAGATACGTAAGGTGATGGTCTTGATATCTTCATCGGTCAGATTGTCAATCGTCTGGCAATCTGAGTTGTATCCAAGTTGCTTCATGATATCAAGCATTTTTACGTATTTGGAATAATCCTCATAGTCCTCGTTCAAATCATATTCGGAACCCTGAGTTGATTCGATGAGCGATAAGGCGCTTTCCCAATCACTGAAGCAGGATTTCATCGAATTATAGTTCAGGAAGTTGTATCTCGATACGATGTAGTCGTGAATCTGCTGCAATTCGCTTTCTTCCAGATTGCCGAATAAGTTTTCCAGCATTGTGTAGTTCAAAGGCTGGTTGCAGGAATACCTATGCTCGATAAGGTCAATGCAATGCTTAAGTTTTTTACGACAGTGCCGCTTCATAATAACATCTGAGAATGGGTTTGGCCTGTCTTTATATGCCAATAGATTTCAGCGATATGTCAATGCGTTTCTGCACAATGATCCGGCTACCGGATTGTTGCAGATATATATGATGCAGCCGCGTAATTTTTTCAATGTGTCCTTAGCTGCCCACCCTGTCGGAGTGGTAAACAGTCTTCCGTTGCGACCATACCTCAAATTGTATTGACGAGTAAATTCTTTTTTGAATTCTGCTATTGCCTTCAGTGCATGACTGCAACTCTTCACTTTAACAAGCAGATGGAAATGATTGAACATCAGGCAGAATGCGATCACATCCAGGTCATACTTCCTGACAATGCAGCTCAATGATGTCAGAAAAACAAGTTTGTCCTCTGTCCTATAAAAAATACCTTGTCCGTCAATGGCCTTGGAATAGAAATGAATCGGCACACCTGCCGGATAAACAGTCTTTGTCATGTGGTCTTCAATGTTTTAGTTTTCTTCGAATTTACAAAACTGCTCGCCATTGAGCAAATATTTTTTTTGGTTTATGGGGCTATTTGTGGATTCGGCGGCGTGGAGCGCCGATGGATGGTGAGAGTGGAGAGCCGGTGGGGGGCGAGCGTGAAGAGTCAATGAAATGTATGACGTGAAGATTTATCGTTTCTTTGGCTGTTTTCGCAAAGTTGATTCCTTGATTTATTCGGCCGCCTATTTCTCGGTCGTTCTCGTTTGCTTTTTTAGTATTGTTTGTCTGCTTCCCATTCTATAGCTTGCACTGGACAGTTTGACAGCTTCTCATATATCAGAGAAGTCTGTGTTAAGTGATGTGATATATCATGTGTTATGTAATGGTCTATGTCTTTTGTTACGTAAAGAGTTTATGCTCAGTATTACGCAAAGGGTTTCCGTTTTTGTATTATGCAAAAGACCTACGTTCTGTGTTATGTGGAAGTTTACGTTCTGTGTTATGCGAAAGTTTACGTCCTGTGTTATGTGGAAGGCTATGTGATGATTAATGTGGTACAACGCGTGCATCGCTTAACTCCCTGAATGTCAACGATTAAGCCATTTTCAGAGTTGGAATTTTGATAACTCTGAAAATGGCTATGTTGTTGATGCTTAATGCTTTACATGGTGCGCCTCGTGTATCGTCCTGCTCTTGTTTTGCCCGAAGAGCTTCATGTCGCTATATCCGTCCCGTGCTCCGACAAGTTCACTGTGCCCTGGCACGCCCATAGACATGTTCATGCGCACTCCGAAGCCTCCCACGCTCTGACACGTCCAGCACACTCTGCACGTCCAGCACGCT
>ULUV01034571.1_pt1 | contig 61462 bp, 40 predicted proteins | sample 1958921 | NCBI WGS metagenome assembly ULUV01 (sample SAMEA4835772, study PRJEB28245) | human gut metagenome | biome: gut microbiome; material: fecal sample | place: Denmark | collected 2008
GAAGTTAATTTCATAGGCCGATGAATATAACTTCATTTTTTGAGTATGATTTGAGGCGTTTTTGATGAGTTGTTTCCGATTTGTCTCATGAACCTAATTTTGGGGTGATTTTGGATTATCGGGTGAGCCGATAGGGCCTTAACAAGGTTTTCGGAACAATTCGTTCCAAATTTAGGGAACGACAGGGGAATATCACGGAAAAAACGCTTCAATGAGGAAAGTTTTTTGTAAATTTGCACGCAAATTGCCCCAAACACCCCCTCGGGCGGCAAACAGTACAAGCGATAACACAAAAACATAGCAATGGAATACGATTTCAGAGAGATCGAACAGAAATGGCAGCAGCACTGGCGGGACCATCAGACCTACCAGGTGACGGAGGACCCAACACGTAAGAAGTTCTACGTCCTCAACATGTTTCCCTATCCCTCGGGAGCAGGTTTGCACGTCGGCCACCCGCTGGGCTACATCGCCAGCGACATCTACGCGCGCTACAAGCGCCAGCAGGGCTTCAACGTCCTCAACCCCATGGGCTACGATGCCTACGGACTGCCCGCCGAGCAGTATGCCATCCAGACCGGACAGCACCCGGCGGTGACGACGGAGCAGAACATCAAGCGCTACCGCGAGCAGCTGGACAAGATAGGATTCTGCTTCGACTGGAGCCGCGAGGTGCGCACCTGCGACGCCGGCTACTACCATTGGACCCAATGGGCCTTTGAGCGGATGTTTGAGTCGTACTACGACAACCGCACGAAGCAGGCGCGCCCCATCCACGAGCTGGTGCGCCACTTCGAGGAGGAGGGCACGCTCGACATGGACGTGGCCCAGACGGAGCCGCTCGTCTTCTCCGCCCGCGACTGGCGGAGCATGAATGAGAAGGAGCAGCAACAGACGCTCATGAACTACCGCATCGCCTACCTCGGCGAGACGATGGTCAACTGGTGCCAGGACCTGGGCACGGTGCTGGCCAACGACGAGGTGGTGGATGGCGTGAGCGTGCGCGGGGGCTACCCCGTCGTCCAGCGCAAGATGCGCCAGTGGTGCCTGCGCGTCTCGGCCTATGCACAGCGGATGCTCGACGGACTGGATCTCGTGAATTGGAGCGACTCCATCAAGGAGACCCAGCGCAACTGGGTGGGACGCAGCGAGGGAGCAGAGATGCGCTTCGAGAGCATCACCCCCGAGGGCACGGAGGAACGCCGCGGCCACTTCACCATCTTCACCACACGTGCCGACACGATCTTCGGCGTCACCTTCATGGTGCTGGCCCCCGAGTCGGAGCTGGTAGCCCAGCTGACCACCAGCGAGCAGCGCGAGGAGGTGGAGGCCTATCTCGCCTATGTCGCCAAGCGCACGGAGCGCGACCGCATGGCCGACCACAAAGTGACGGGTGTCTTCTCCGGATCCTATGGCGTCAACCCGTTCACGGGCGAGCGCATCCCCATCTGGATCTCTGAATATGTGCTCGCCGGCTACGGCACGGGAGCCATCATGGCCGTCCCGGCCCACGACTCACGCGACTATGCCTTCGCTCGCCACTTCCAGCTACCCATCGTCCCGCTCATCGAGGGAGCCGACGTCAGCCAGGAGAGTTTCGACGCCAAGGAGGGCACGGTCATGAACTCGCCGCGCGAGGGTGTGAACTCCACACTCACGCTCAACGGACTGACCGTCCAGGAGGCCATCGCCAAGACCAAGGCGTTTATCGCCGAACAGGGCATCGGCCAGGTCAAGGTCAACTACCGCCTGCGCGACGCCATTTTCTCTCGCCAGCGCTACTGGGGCGAGCCCTTCCCCGTCTATTACAAGGACGACATGCCCTATATGATTCCCGAAGACTGCCTGCCGCTGCAGCTGCCCGAGATCAACGCCTACAAGCCCACCGAGAGTGGCGAGCCTCCATTGGGACGCGCCGAGAAATGGGCCTGGGACACGGAGAAGCGCTGCGTGGTCGAAAAGCGACTCATCGACCATAAGACCGTCTTCCCCATCGAGCTTTGCACCATGCCGGGCTTCGCCGGATCCAGCGCCTACTACCTCCGCTACATGGATCCGCACAACGACCAGGCACTCGTGGGCAAGAAGGCCGACGAGTATTGGCAGAACGTAGATCTCTACGTCGGCGGAACGGAGCACGCCACGGGCCACCTCATCTACTCACGCTTCTGGAACAAGTTCCTCTTCGACCTCGGCGTAAGCTGCAAGGAGGAACCCTTCCAGCGACTGGTCAACCAGGGCATGATCCAGGGCCGCAGCAACTTCGTCTATCGTATCAATGCAGCCGACGCTGCCGAACACCCCGTCTTCGTCTCCAAGGGACTGAAGGACCAGTACGACACCACACCGATCCACGTCGACGTGAACATCGTCCACGCCGACATCCTCGACCTCGACGCCTTCCGCGCTTGGCGTCCCGAATTGAAGAACGCCGAGTTTGTCCTCGAAGACGGCAAGTATGTCTGTGGCTGGGCCATTGAGAAGATGTCGAAGTCGATGTTCAACGTGGTCAACCCCGACGACATCGTAAGCCAGTATGGCGCCGACACGCTCCGCCTCTACGAGATGTTCCTCGGTCCGGTGGAGGCCAGCAAGCCTTGGGACACCAACGGAATTGACGGTTGCCACCGCTTTCTGAAGAAGTTCTGGAAACTCTTCCAGCAGGACCTCCTCGACGAAGATCCGACGAAGGAAGAACTCAAGAGCCTCCACAAGCTCATCAAGAAGGTGAGCACGGACATCGAGGTCTTCTCCTACAACACGAGCGTAAGCGCATTTATGGTTTGCACCAACGAGCTGACGCAGCAGAAGTGTCGCAACCTCCGCATCCTCCGTACCCTGGTGACGGTGCTCGCACCCTTCGCTCCCCACATTGCCGAGGAACTCTGGGAGCAGACAGGCGGCAAGGGAAGCGTCTGCGACACCGAGTGGCCGACCTGGAACGAAGACTACCTCGTCGAGGACGAAGTGCAGATGCCCGTCTCCTTCAACGGCAAGGCGCGCTTCCAGATCAACCTGCCCGCCACGGCCAGCAAGGAGGCCATCATTGAGGCTGCCATGAGCGACGAGCGAAGCCAGAAGTACCTGGAGGGCAAGCAGGTCGTCAAGACCATCGTCGTACCGGGACGCATCATCAATATCGTGGTAAAATAGACCGACCAAAGACGATTAGCATAGACTGGGGTCGGGAGCTGAAAACATCTTCCGACCCCTCTTCACAGACACAAGATTATCTCAATAGATTTTATCTCAGCAATAGTATATCTCTATAGTATATCTCGATAGTATCAATAGTAACAGTATATCTCAATAGCAATTATGTCAAAAACGGTAAAAAACTTTCTCAACAGTAGGGAGCACATGAAAAACCAGATGCTGGACTACCTCTGCATCGCCCTGGGCCTGATGTTCTACACCATAGGATGGACCTGCTTTCTCTTGCCTTACAAGATTGTGACAGGTGCGCTGACGGGCCTCTCCGCCATCATATTCTACGTCACGGGCATTCCCATCTACCAAACCTACCTGACGCTCAACGTCGTCATGCTCATCGCAGCGCTGAAGATCCTGGGCCTGCGCTTCCTGCTCAAGACCATCTACGCCATCGTCCTGCTCTCCACCATGCTCACGCTGGCACAGAGTTGGATGACGGGGGCCGACGGCCAGATGATCCAAATCCTCGGAGCAGGCAACACGTTCATGGCCTTGATTATTGGCACGATGTTCACCGGATCGGGCCTTGCCATCGTCTTCCTGAGCAATGGATCAACCGGTGGCACGGATATCATCGCGGCTTGCATCAACAAGTACAAGGACATCTCGCTGGGCAACGTCCTCATCTGCGTCAACTTCTGCATCATCGGTTCCTGTCTCTTCTTCTCAGCCTTTGGCGCAACGATGCAGGAGCGTCTCCACACGGTGGTCTTCGGCCTCTTCACGCTGCTGACGGAGAACGTCATGCTCGACTATGTATTCAACTCGCGACGACAGAGTGTACAGTTCTTGATCTTCTCCAAAAACTATGAGAAGATAGCCAGCGCCATTGGCAGCACGACCCACCACGGCGTGACGATCCTCGACGGCTACGGCTGGTTCACCAACACGCCGACCAAGGTGCTCTTCGTCCTGGCCCGCAAGCGCGAGAGCCAGTATATCTTCCGCCTCATCAAGTATGTGGACCCCCACGCCTTCGTATCACAGTCGGCCGTCATTGGCGTCTTTGGCAATGGCTTCGATGAGATCAAGGGCAATATATCGGAGAAGATGCGCAAGGAAATGGCACTGGGCGAGGAAACCGAGAAAGCAGCCCAAAAGAACCATACAGAAGCCCCTGACGCAAAGGAACAGAAACCCACTATGAAGGGGGAAATACCTGCCGCAGAGGAAAAAGCATGATCAACAAGAAGATGATGGAATAGAAGAATATAAACAACGAATAGAAGATGAACAACGACAAGATAAAACTGGTTTTTGCAACCAACAACGCGCACAAGTTGCGCGAACTGCGCGATATTCTGGGAACGGGCTACGAGCTCCTATCCTTGGCCGACATCGGTTGCCACGAGGACATTCCCGAGGATGGTGTTACGCTGGAGGAGAACAGTCTCGCCAAAGCCCAGTACGTCTTCGACCACTATGGCTACGACTGCTTTGCCGACGACACGGGACTGGAGGTCGATGCCTTGGGGGGCGAGCCGGGAGTCCACAGCGCGCGCTACGCCGAGGGCACGGACCACGACAGCGAGGCCAATATGCGCAAACTGCTGGCCAAATTAGGAAATAATAACAACCGAAAGGCACGATTCCGCACCATCATCACGTTAATTAGGAGACAGGACGCGCCGTCGGACGCGCCCCGCACGGACTGCTTCTGCGGCGAGGTGGAGGGAACGATCGCCCTGGAGAAGCATGGCACGGAAGGCTTCGGCTACGACCCCATCTTCATCCCCGAAGGCTACGACCAGTCGTTTGCCAAACTGGGCGAGACCGTCAAAAACCAAATTTCCCACCGAGGAAGAGCCGTCAGAAAACTGGTGGCGTTTCTCCACGGAGAGAAGGCGTAAGCACAAGGCGGAACAGCTATCCTTGCCCGTCCAGGCTTGTCCGTCCCCATTTATACCTATTTATATCTCATAGATGATGAAACATTTCGTATCAGCCCTGCTCTTGTCCGGACTCCTGAGTTCGGCCACGGGCCTGCAGGCACAGGAAATCGGAACGTGGAAGGCGTATATGTCCTACCACAACCCCACATGGGTGGAGAAAGGAGGCGACCGGCTCTACGTCCTCGCCTCCAACGACCTCTATGCCTACAACGAGAAGGACCAGAGTATCCACACCTTCGACAAGACCAACGGACTGACCGACACGGGTGTGACGCTCATCGGGTGGAACAAGGGGGCCGCGCGCCTCGTCGTCATCTATGAGTCGGGCTATATCGACTTGGTCGATGGCAAGGACAACGTAGTGAGCATCAGCGACTACTACAACCACTCCATGACCGCCGACAAAACCATCCATAGCATCTACAACTACGGGAAACTCTGCTACATCGCCACAGGCTTCGGCATCGTCTGCCTCAACGTGGCGCAGGCGGAGATAGCCAACACCTACAACCTCGGCTTTGCCGTGGACTACTGCCACATCGAGGGCGGCTACATCTACGCCGAGTCGAAGCAGAAGGGACAGTATCGGGCCCTCATGACGGACAACCTGCTCGACAAGGGCAACTGGCGGCGCACGGGCGACTATGTGGCGCGCAGCGTGAGTCCTGACCCCGATCTGATGGCTACAGCGAAGACGCTTTCACCGGGCGGACCCCAATACAATTACTTCGGCTTCATGCGCTATAGCGGCGGCAAACTCTATACCGTCGGTGGCGGCTACGGACTGACCGAGCTGCGCCGTCCCGCCACCATCCAGGTGCTCGACGGCGGAGAGTGGCAAATCTATGAGGACGACGTGGCGGCGAAGACGGGCCACCAGTATCTCGATTTGATGTGTATAGACGTCGATCCCACCAATCCTGCCCGCGTCCTGGCGGGAGGCAGAACCGGCCTCTACGAGTTTAGCAACGGCACCTTCGTCCGCGAGTATAACTACGATAATAGTGGAGGCTGCCTGCAGGTGGCCCATGGCGTGGCGGCTGGCAACAAGGACTATGTCATCGTCAGCGGACTGAAGTTTGACACCACGGGCGACCTGTGGGTCTTCAATGGCATCAGCGATGGTTCCTCCCTGAGCCAGCTCACTAAGGATGGACAATGGGTGAGCCACCACAACAAGTCGTTCATGGGCAGCGATAACACATCACTCAACAACGGCGGCTGCCTGACCTTCGATACCTCGGGTAATCTCTGGTTGGCCAACAACCACTACAAGACGCCAGCCCTGGTAGTCTATCAGCCATCCACAAAGGGTATCAACCGCTATACGCGCTTCGTCAACGAGGACAATGCCGAGGTCAATGGCGGCGGTGGCGTGCGCTGCATGGCAGAGGACCGCGACAGAAATATCTGGGCGGGACTCAACGGTGGCCCTGTCTATCTGCAGCCCTCCGACCTGGCAACCGATCCCGGAAGCGTGGTCTTCCAGCAGTACAAGGTGCCACGCAACGACGGCAGCAACCTCGCCGACTACCTGCTCAACAACATCGACATCACCTGCATGGCCGTCGATGGCGGCAACCGCAAGTGGTTTGGCACGGGCGGCAACGGCGTCTATCTCATCAGCGCCGACCTCAACACGCAGGTTCACCATTTCCTTTCCTCCAACAGTGGCCTCGTGAGCGACAACATCGAGTCGCTGGCCATCGACCCCAAGACGGGAGAGGTCTTCATCGGCACCGACAAGGGGCTCTGCTCCTATCTGAGCGACGCCTCGGAGCCCTCGCAGACGATGGACAAGGAGACAACATACGCCTATCCCAATCCCGTTCGCCCAGACTACCGTGGCACCATTACCGTCACGGGACTGAGCTACAACGCCGACGTGAAGATCGTCACTACCGCAGGAACACTCGTGGCCGAGGGTAGAAGCCAAGGCGGCACCTTCACATGGGACGGCAACGACCTTGACGGCAAACGGGTGGCAAGTGGTGTCTATATGGTCGAGGCAGCCACAGAGGATGGCAGCAAGGGTGTGGTCTGCAAGATTGCCGTCATCAACTGATTTTCTCCTTTTCAGATTCCATCACAACCATAAGAATCTGTTCGAAAGGGCCGGAAATCTCAAAAAAAGAAATAAAAACATGAAGAAAGTCACCCTGCTCATTCCCTGCTACAACGAGGAGTCGTCGCTCCCCGCCCTCCATGCAGCCCTGTGCGAGGTCATGGACAGCCAGGTGCAATACCAATGGGAGGTGTTGCTCATCGACGACGGCAGCCGCGACCAGTCGCTCAGCGTTATGCGGCAACTGCGTCGCAAGGACCCGCGGGTGGCCTTCATCAGCCTCTCACGCAATTTTGGCAAGGAGAATGCCATGCTGGCGGGCTTCGACCACGCCTCGGGCGACTGCGTCATCATCCTCGACGCCGACCTCCAGCATCCGCCTGCCCTCATACCCGACATGCTGCACCTTTGGGAGGAGGGAGTACAGGACGTCTATGCGCGGCGAGATATCGCCCGCGAGAGTTGGCTGCGCCGCCGTCTGAGCCGCCTTTACTACAGCCTCCTCAACCGTTCCACCCGCTTCGACGTGCTCGAAAACGTAGGCGATTTCCGCCTCCTCGACCGTCGCTGCATCCTCGCCCTACGGCAACTTCGCGAGTCGCAACGCTACACCAAGGGCATGTACGTGTGGATTGGCTTCAAGAAACAGAAAATCAGTTACCACGAGCAGAAGCGCACGGCAGGCCAGTCGTCCTTCAACTTCCGCCGCCTGGCTGACTTGGCCATCGACGGCCTCACCTCCTACACCACCGCCCCGCTCCGCCTTTCCACCCTCATCGGCCTGCTCAGTGCCCTACTGGCCATCCTCTACATGGTCTATGTCTTCATCAAGACGCTTGTGGTCGGCGAAGCTGTCCAAGGCTTCCCCACCATCGTCATCCTCATCCTCTTCCTCGGAGGCGTGCAGCTCATCTCCCTGGGCATTATCGGCGAATACCTCGGCAAAGTTTTCATCGAGACCAAGCGACGCCCAGTCTATCTAATAGACCGTATGGAAGGTGTGGACCACGTGCTCACCAAGAAAGAGGAGGAGAACGCTCAGTAGGTTTTCCTATACATTATCCTATACATTATTTATATATAGAAAAACATACCTTATATATATAGCCGCCTTGATAGCGTCAGAACGACCAGCCAAGTCCGATGTACGGGTAGAAGGCGGACTTACTGATGCCATGCTTATCGCCGAAGTTGAACGACGGCGATAAGCCTACGCGAAACATGAAACCGTTGGTACGCTGGTAGCGATAGCCGATGTTGCCAAACAAGAAATAGCCGAAACGGTTCTCCTTCGATTCGTAGGGCTCTGCAATTTCTTCCGTCTCGGGCGGCACGGGCTGAGAATAGACCCATGACGTTTCCTTGATATGATACATACCCAGACTGGCGCCAAAGCCTACCTCCAGTTTACTCTTCTTCTCTCCAAGCAGGTAATTCAACTCCAATGGCACACCCACACCACTGATTTTCTGATCGATCCAACTGGAATTGTCTCCATAACCATAGCCTATGCCCACTCGATAGCCCCAGCCCGAGTTGCCCTTGAACCGGCTATCATAGTTGACGCCCACCATATTTTGAGCACCAAGCAGTTCTACCGACAGACTGCGCGTCTTCTCCTGCGCAAGCACCAGCGAGCAGCAGCACAATGCAAATACTGAACATACGATTCTCCTCATAAGATAAGTTTGATTTATTGTATATAAGACTTGTTTGTTGTTTTTTAGAACCAATCCGTTTGTTTCCATTCAGATAAAAAGTAAAATACAGCAGGAGACGGACCTTTCCATCATCCTGCTGTATTTTTATAACTGATAAGTCACCCTACCCTTCATGCGGATTAACTGAGGGAGAGCATGCGCTCGATGGGCTTCACGGCGTCGCGTGCAATGGCAGGATCCACCTCCACGGCAGGCCAGCCATACTTCAGTGCGTTATACACCTTCTCGAGCGTATTCTTCTTCATATACTCACACTCCGTGCAGGCGCAGCCCCTGCCACCCTCCGTCACCTCAGGAGGCACGGGCAGAAAAGTCTGGTTGGGACAGGTGCGCTGCATCTCATGGAGGATACCAGCCTCTGTAGCAACGATAAACTCTTTGACCTCAGGATGATCCTGTGCGTAGTGGAGCATCGTGGCCGTCGATCCCTTCACGTCGGCAGCGGCCAGCACGGGCGCCTTACACTCCAGATGGGCCATGACGACCGCCTCGGGATGCTGCTTCTTGAGTTTGACGATCTCCGCCACACTAAAGCGCTCATGGACGTGACAGCCACCATTCCACAGCAACATGTTTCTGCCCGTCACGGAGTTGATATAGCTTCCGAGGTTGTAGTCTGGTCCGAAGATGAGCTTCGTGTCCTTGGGGATGGAGTCGATCACCTTCTTGGCATTGCCCGAGGTCACCACCACGTCGGTCAGCGCCTTCACCGCCGCCGTCGTATTGACGTAGGAGACCACCTCGTAGCCCGGGTGCTCTTCCTTAAACTTCCGTAGGTCCTCAGCCTTGCAACTGTCGGCCAGCGAGCAACCCGCCGTGAGGTCGGGCGAGAGGACCGTCTTCTCTGGCGAGAGCAGCTTGCAGGTCTCGGCCATGAAGTGGACGCCACACATAACCATCACCTTGGCCTCCGTCTTGGCAGCTTCGCGCGCCAGTGCCAGCGAGTCGCCGACAAAGTCGGCTATGTCCTGTATCTCCGGCATCGTATAGTAGTGGGCCAGGATGATAGCGTCCTTCTCGCGGCAGAGACGGCGTATCTCCTGCTTCAGATCCAAGGTTTCATCAATAGGCTCGTCGATGAAACCTTTCGACTTCCATTCTTCTTTCACGTTCATATTCTCAACTTATTTATATTATTATTTCTTTTTTTCTTTCTAAAAGAAAATATGATGAGTTATGATAGGCCGTGGATAACGTGGATAACTTTTGGGTCTTATTGCCCGTTTTCCATTATCCACACTTTCCTAGCCTTTTCCCTGCTTTATCATTTTTTGTATTTTCTGATAGTCAGTTAGTAAACCCATTTTTCCACATTTCCACAATCTGTTGCAAAGATAATAAGTTTATATCTTTTGAGCGTCTAAATCCGTTGAAAAGTTGTCTAAATCGGCTTGGATAACCCTGTGGATATCCACTCAGGGTAGGTTTCGGCCGTGGGTCGGTGGAAATCCACAGGGTTATGAGAAGGTTATTCCCCTGCTTTTCCACAGGGTTATCCACAAAGCAAAGGTAGTTTTATTATTAGTATTTTGCCTCTACTGACAGAAGGGTTGTTCACGTGTCAAACTGATAGGCGGCGTCGTTGTTTCAGTGCTGGTTTCCACAAACATACCTTTTTCAAGGTGTTGTCTCTTGTTCTTACAAGCGGCGTTGCCATTCTTCTTTACTGTATTTTTCCAAAGTGCCATACTATAGACTTTTTGCGTTATGATATAATTTCACGAATTAGTGACTTCTTCTGTTGTTCCACCATTTCATCCCAAAGGTATGACCCCTGAAGCTTACTGGCAGGGATATACTCTCGAAACTTCTCATAGAAATCGATACCGCTTTCATCAAAGAGTTTACAATCCCATCTTGAAATTATCTTTTCCCAATCCATAGAGTCTGCATATTTCTCCAAATCCTGGCAAGACAGCTGTAGATTTTGATTACCTGACAGAGCGTGCCAGTCCCAATTGTCCTTGAACGTCTCTATCACTTCCGGAGTCAAGACTTCTTCGTTGGCATTCTTCGAGAAAATAATCCAATTTATATATTTGGAAAACTTGGCAATCATAGGAATTGTCCAGCGAATGTTGTTATTAGAGGAGATTCTATCCCAATCAACGCGGTTTTTGTACTTTTCAAGCAGAGCCTCGCTCCACGAGAAATAGTTGGATACTTCTTTCCATGCTTCCTCTATGAGGATGTTACGCATGAACTCATCATTTGTTTTCTGTTCCATATTATTATATGTTATTATTTTAGATGATGCAAAGGTCGGCATTGGGTATGCCAAACATGGGCACTGTATTGAAGAAAATGAAATGTTTGCTGAAATATTATCATTTCAGAATGTAATCGAGGTCGTAATAACGTATTCCCATGTATACATCCATCCTCATTTTCTACATATAGGAATTCTCTCCAAGGAGTATAGTCAAGAAATTCCAAAATGATTAGAATAGAATATATGGAGAGTTCGGTCATCAAATTCTGCTACGATCGAACAGGTGCCTAATCTGGAATATATCTCATGCCCAGGCTTGCAGAACTTTGATTCTAAAAGCAAAACGTCATAGTCCACTTTGTGTATAAATAGGGTTAACTAATTTGAACTTGTCAGCAAGACAAAACGGCACGGGGGAAATCCACGGAAAATTTCCCCTGTGCCTTAATTTATAATAGTGTTGCAGAATTAAGGAAATGTACTACGTCGTAGGAAAAAGATAGTTTTAACCTATTTGCTGCAATGCTTCTAAAATTCTTTTTTTGGCAGACTCGTCAAATTCCTTGATTTCCGTCTCACCCCAGTCTCCTTTGTTCTTCACAATATCCATCATTTCCAACAACTTTAGGCTAAGACCATTTCGGACTTCTTCTATAAGACCAAAATTGTCCAGTTTAGCTTTTGGCATATTGTTGCTGAATTTAGAGTTCACGCCTCTGCTGATAAGGCACAGATTACCAAAACTGTCAAGTCCCTTATCTTTTAGGTTGTCATATCCAGGCATAGGATTCTGCGGATAAAAATGCTCTACCGATGTTCTATATGAAAATTCGAACTTCGAGTATTTCGAAGGATTCTCCTTCCAAGTAATAAAATCATAGAAGTTGAATACGAAATTGTGAACATTGCAACCACAGTCTATTTGACTCCAGTCTATATTATCGGTGTTATGATAAGGTAAGAAGTCATCGCTGTCGCTGCGGTAAATAATGTCTTCAAAATCAGACTTTTCTTTACCTATATAGATATCCAGCATATAACTGCAAGCCAAATGGTATAACCGTTCCCGCAAGCAAGAAGAGTCGAAGTCTTCTTGCTTATGAATACACTTATGAATATAGTAAAGCAAAGCATTCAGCCAATGCTTGTAAATCTGGGTAGGTGCAGAGACATGGAACATCGCTTCCAGCATCCTGATTTCTTTACCGAGGTCATTCTCGTCTTCAGAGCTACCCGCAGAAAACGTATTTACATAATTTGCTTTGTTGTTGTCATATTTTCGAATTGACTTCAAGCTCCAACTCTCGGATCCGTTGAGATATTCTCGTTTAATCACATAACTATCATATTGGACTCTCAATAAGAGTAGCTCCATAATAAAGAATTTAACAAAGCACCTTCTTTCTGTCTCGTTTGCTATAGACTTTAACACATTTTGGAAGGTAGGTATCAAGGCCTTGTCATCAAGTCTGATTCCAGCATCTACATCTTCTCGATAAAAGTCGCTGCCATGATAGCACACTTTGAGTACTTGCAGAAGGAAGTTTGGGAAATTGATAATGGATCCGAAACGGTCTTGCTTTCCCTCATCTAGGCTTCCATCGCGAGGTAGTTCATACCTTTTATTGTTTTTAGCATCCTCAAAAAGGTTGTTGAGCGTATGAAGAGCACAGTCTTCATTATCTTCAATCGAAGAACTATTATTATCGATTTCAATCTCATTACACAGAGAATCAAAATCTTCAAATTGCAGATGCGTCCATTTATCGCCGAAGATAATTTCCCTTTGAGCAACCGAAAAGTTCATTTGGACATATGAACTCATATCAGAGCAAGCTTCCCATATAAGATGGAAAAGTTTATGCTCGTTAGGCGAAAGATTGTTCATTAATACTGCTTTAAGAACCTCATGTTTTTCGAGCTGCTCTCCACGAGTGTTCATTATCTCAAAGTAATGGTTCAATTGAGTGTCTTGCGGAACTGGAATTCGAAGAATGATAACCTTTGTGAAAAGGTAGTTTGCAAAAACATCTATAGACAATCCTTTTGTTTTAAGGACTTGTGGAAGATTTTTGTTGAACAAACCATATACATCAATTATATTCTGCGCAGCCTGATGTTCTGAATATTGATTTCTTTGAAGCATAACGAGAGCATCGTCTGCCTCTTTTCTATGGTCATAAGAAAGATTGGGCTTTTCGAACCAACTTGCTACATTATGGTTTTTCAACAAGCTGGCAAGAATGGTCAACGTCGTCAAACGTTGCTGGCCATCTATAGTTTCAAAATATGTTTCTCCGCTGACGGTCCTTACAAAAACTACAGCGGAGCCTATATAATAGTTTTGGCTATTATTGTTCTTTGCGTAGTCAGAAATATCTTCCAACAATTGCAAGACCTCTCTTTCTCCCCAATCATAATTGCGTTGATAGATGGGAATAACGTACTTGCCCTCTGAAAGAAATTCCCTTACCGTTAGCTGGGCTATATTGTTATCAATCGTTGCCATAATACTTGTTATATTCTTTAAACAAATTCTTTATCTGCTCACAACCAGAACATTGCTTTGATTGCACGCCTTCGATATTGATGTTGATTATGTCATACGGAGTTTTGGCATCATGGACATACCTGAACATGCTATCCCAAGCCGTGGCATAGTTGTCAATGGATGCCAACTGTACGGCAGATAGCTGTAGTCTTAGTTTGTATGCCCATATGAAGAATTGAGGTGTAACCTTATCAAGTTCTTCTTCTCCGAAACGATCTACATAGTACAGGAGTAGAGTATAGAACATATCCCTGATGTATCCATCACCAGTCCTTCTTGACCCATTATAGGATGTAATCAAAATTAGAATTTCTTTGGCTCGACTTCCATCCGGTAGCGTTTTTCTATATTGCCGTATATGCTCATACAAATTCATATAATGGCGAATCATATCAAAGAAACGTCCGCCATTGATTATCTGATCATCAAGATTAAAGGGATATTCTATATGATTCCTGTCAATCGCTCTCATAGGATCTTGGTTGTACATAGAGGAAAATATATGGGCTATCACTTCCATTTGATAGAATGGATAACGTTTACCGTCACTCAAAGAAATGCCTTTAAATTCATCCGTATGTTCCTTGGTAAACCGTCTTCCCCATTTTCCACGAGACCATCTTTTGGCTCGAAACAAAGTCAGAAAAACCTCCATTAAGAAAGAGGTTGGCTTGTTTTGCCATTCGTCAATGTTATTGCTGTCCTCCTGACTGAGCACCGAAATCTCTCTCAGATGGTATGCTTTCAGTAGATCATGTGCAGCAAGATCCTTACCACGAGCATTTTGCGAATCAAAGAACTGAAACGCTTCTGATATACTGTTTAGTCGAACCACAACAAACTCACACTTTCTCAATAGAAAATCGAAAAGTTGCTGATCAAAATCAGCCTTTCGGTTTTCTATCGTATGGATATTCTCAATGACATTATGAAGTGTATAGCGGTTGGAAAAAGACACTTTATCGGAATTTGAAAAAGCATTTATCTTTTTATCTATACCAGAATAACTTGCCTTGACCTTTTCATCTTTCAAAGCATTGTACATAATACGTATGAGCAGCGCAAGCGTGATAATGCGTTGCTGCCCGTCAACAATCTCGTCGTTGTGCAAAACGAGAGTTCCGAGTCTGTATTGCTTACGCTCTCTGAACGCAAGAATATCTGATATAAGTTGATTGACGTTCTTTGCAGTCCATTTGTATGGTCTTTGATATGGAGGTATTATAAAAGCATCGAAGGGCAAGGAGCCTACACTGCAGATTTCAACTTGAGGTAATTGCCCAAATACATCCTCCTGAATGGTATAAGATCTATCTATAAAATGTTCAGTCTTATGCATAGAAGAAAATAAATCCTCATGATTACCTGCAAATTCATTTATTAAAGGATCAAATATGTTTATCATATCTGAGAAAGTCTGGAACAGATCGACTATAGAATCGATATTTCGCATCAACACGCATGTACCCTTATTCCTACCTTGCCATCTCTTCCATTTCAATTTGGGGCTGTCAGAGGTTCTTTCTACCAAGTATTCCTTGAAATCTTTAAAACCGTCTTCTGCATACTTCCCTTCAAAATGAAGCTGTACTTCCCCATTATAGTATTCATAATGAATATCAGAATCTTTCAAACAGGTACTTACCTGTATGTAACGACTGGTTTGCCATGACCCTTTCCGAAAGTAGGATGTCACCTTTTTTTTAGAGTCATATTTGTCTCTTATATAATCCTTTACCTCCTGATGAAGGTATTGGTCAATAGGTATTGCCATAATTGTTATTACTTGTTTTTAAACTAATTCATACCTTTTCCAACTTTACTTCAAGTTGGGTGTTGCCATCATCAGTCGTATATAGAACGATAGACGAACCATTATTTGCAACAATTTTATTCTCAGTCATATTCATTCTTGCTCCTTATATTGATTCCACATCCTCTTTATCTTACCAGCAATCTCCTTGCGGAGCCAGAGTGGTTCGAGCACTTCAAGATTTTCACCATTCCAAAGCAGTTCCTGCTGGAAGTCGATTGTTGGTCTGACTTGCAATTCGAAAATGCTGTACCCATCAATTTGTTCAGTCTCTTGTTGTGACTCATGCAATGGTAAGTCGCGGAGATAGTTTGCCTGACCGAAGTTGACCTTGATTCTCACCTTCTCGATATCACACCCATCGCCAGAGATTACACCGATACAACCATCAAAGAATTCCTGTGGGTCGAACTCTTCTGGATATTCAAAAGTATGGCTTGAAAGACGGAAGTCCTGTATACGGTCGAGGCAGAAGACAAACATCTTGCCTGCTGGCCAATTACGTCCCACCATATACCAACGCTGACGGAAGAGTTTAACACACAAAGGCATAACGTAATGGTCGCGAGTATCCCCCTTTCTGTAGTTGAAATAGTTGATGTGGATGAAGCGGTTTTTCTTCATCGCATCCATAACTGGCTTTAGATATTCCCTACCACTTGGCACATTTTCAAGAATAATCCTGTCTTTGATTGACTTGTTTTCCAGGAGTGAATTGCTTACAGAAAGCGTACTCAGCAACCAGTTCTGGATACTGTCACTCTTCATGTCGTCCACATTGGCGATGTAGTACCTATATGGAGCTACCTTTTCACATTCTATTGACAAGCCAAAGGTGTCAAAAATATTCCATTTCCATTTGTGGAATGTACGCTTCAACATCTCCTCACCACCGCTCAGGTCTACATTGTCCATCCAGCGGTGGTTCAGTTCCTCGAAGGAAATCTTACGTGCTCGATAGATGGTTTCTACAATCCATACAAGCTTATTTGTTTGATTTAGAGCCATGAATATACTACGTCTTTACATACATAACGTTTTGACTGCAAAGTTATTGCTGTTGTGTGCCTTTTCTGTTCACACCTACCTATTCTTTTGCAAAAGAAACATTTTTTGGACGAGTTCCAAATGTAGCATGAAGAAATGATGGACTCTAAATAAATGAGCCCACTTTAAAAAGTAAGGCCTGTTTAAAATGATTATATTTCACGAAAATAATCTCTGATTTATGCCGTTATATGGATTATTTTTCGTATCTTTACACCATCAATTAAAAGGATGACTATGTTTAAAAAGACAGATTCGAATCCTCAGTTAGATATATTCACGGCGCCCTCAATGCAGTTAGGAAATCGTGCTTCAAAGAAGTATTCTGACCCCAACGCATGGCATAACCAGTTCTATAGCCTCGTGACAACCAAGATCGACGAGGAGATATTCAAGCCTTTGTTCCGTGGAGGCAAGAAGAGTGGACGCCACACATAACCATCACCTTGGTCTCCGTCTTGGCAGCTTCGCGCGCCAGTGCAAGAAACTTTTCGCCTTCCATTCTTCTTTCACGTTCATATTCTCAACTTATTTATATTATTATTTCTTTTTTTCTTTCTAAAAGAAAATATGATGAGTTATGATAGGCCGTGGATAACGTGAATAACTTTTGGGTCTTATTGCCCGTTTTCCATTATCCACATTTTCTTAGCCTTTTCCCTGCTTTTCCACAGGGTTATCCACAATGCAAAGGTGGTATTATTTTTACCTCAAATCCGCAACTAAGCCCTTCAACGTCCTTCTTGCGTGTACTTTGAGTTGAAAGGAGTCTCCATGCGCCAAAAAAGCAACATAAAAAGTACAGAAATCCACTGAAATGACTAATTTTGCAACGCCATTAGACTAAAGAGCTAGAAAAATGAACGGATATCCCCGTTTTGGGTGGGTGGATATCCTCCGTTTTCAGCAGGAATATATCACTTTTATGTTTGTATGATTCCTTAAGTGAATTGATTAAGAAATAAACAGAATCAGATTGTGAATTGTTCTTCCTCTGTCCCCAAACATAACCACGCTGATAGTCAGGAATGACGAAACTTCCTGATCCTTTCAGTAGTTGAATATAATTTGATAGGGTAATGGTTGTCTTGTCACCTATATCCTTTAACCGATCCTTTAAATTGAATATTGAGCTCATAATTTATAGTATTTGTAATGCGATTGCAGCGTAGGCTTTTGCATCGGCCTTGGCATGGTGATTGTTAGCTTATCATTTGTATAATTCCCATGTAATACAATGTATTGCACCTCCATGTTTAACTAATGGATTTGCATACACTTGGATTATTTCCTTATTTGGGAAAATACCAGAGAATGCATTCACCGCAGCCTTGTCATTGCTACAATCAAGGTCTTTTGAAATTTCTGGAATTATAACAGTCTTAGGAGTTTCGATATAGTTGAGATAACACCATGAATCTTTTCTTAATCTACCATCATATGAGAGTTCTTGCACATCAAAATGACAGTCAAGTATCTTGTGCAGTCGTTTGCGTAATGAGTCAGCCTCCTTTCCCATCTGGCAATAATTATTCATTAGCAATTTCCCGTTGCCTATATATGCTATCATTCCATCAGCATGCCCGAATGGTTCTTCCATATCCCAGGGTATCAAGATAAGCTCAGTTTCCAAGACCTTTTCTATTGTGTCTATCAGTTTCAGCGGTCTGATGTTCGGATTCTCGGAGATAACCTTGTCTGTCATTATGGTTTTGTCACCACACCTCACCACATTGCCGCCATCCAACGTTATGTCAAGATGTGAAACCACTGTTATGCCAAGGTCTCTGATCACCATATCTTGTTTTGTGATGTATTTGCCTTTTCCCGTGTCAAGATAGTCTGGCTCGAAATTGAATGTTGCGTACCTGCCGTTGCCCAGATGTAAAGGCATATAGTCGCGAACCCACACCTCTTTGGTATTATACAGAGTTTGATATTTAACATTGCTTTTTTCCAAAGCATTGCACAACGACATATACACCGCAGGATAATCTCTACACAACCATTCTGACACACACACTTGCATATCATTCATAATCTGTCATCTACTACAGAATAATTCCACATACGATTACACTTTTTCAGTATCTTTCCAGAATACATAAAGTATTCTTTCTTCTTGTCATCTGAGAACTTATTGTATTCATCTTTAGGAATCTCAACTTTTTGATATTTGCCATTTTTGTCCTTTTTATATTCGGCAACATTAATTCTTGGTTTTACACATATACTTTCAAGAGAATCAGCAGACTTGAATGATCTCCAGTTTATGGTAATGCCATCAGATAATGGTATGTTCATAAACATGTCTTCGTAGATATAGGTAGAACGTACTTCGCACTCTTTCTTTTCCTTTGCCACCCATTCACCTCCGTCATAATCGCATACTTTGTATTTCCTGACCAACATGGATGCCCTATAATGTTTTTCCTCGTTCTCAAACGTAATATCTATGCCAGACACATGACAGTTCAACGACCCTAATGGATAATAGTCAAGTTGCTTGTTTTCATGATCATTTGTATGATACATCACGGGGTCTTTAAGCCCATCGTCACCCTCCTCATGGTAATAGAATTCTATTTCAAGAGGATAAATCCGCCTGACTCCATTGACTTCGAAGCATGCGCCAAGTAAAATATTCTCTGCCACATTCATGAACTGAACTGCAAGATTTCTGAGTTTTTCGTTTTCGCCTTGCTCTTCTCTCACTCCTTGAAAGTTTTTGAGCACTAATAATAAATTGTCAGTTATCATTGCCGTTAAATCTGATTTATTGATTACAAGATTATAGTAATCTATTTTCTGCATTTGGGTATAACCCTCTTTCCTGCCATATTTCTTTGGTGTCGCAAATTTTGCCACTACCGGCTCTCCTTCTAGTTCTTCCCTCAATGCATTATTGAGAGCTAAGTTTACTTAGGCTCTGCCATGGCGAGAAAACGTGCCATGAAATGGAACCATTATTTGCAACAATTTTATTTTCTGTCATATTCTCAATTTCTTTATATTATTATTTCTTTTTTCTCTTTAAAAGAAAATATGATGAGTTATGATAGGCCGTGGATAACGTGAATAACTTTTGGGTCTTATTGCCCGTTTTCCATTATCCACACTTTCTTAGCCTTTTCCCTGCTTTATCATTTCTTGTATTTTCTGACAATCAGTTAGTAAACTCACTTTTCCACATTTCCACATTCTGTTGCAAAGATAATAAGTTTATATCTTTTGAGCGCCTAAATCCGTTGAAAACTTGTCTAAATCGGCTTGGATAACCCTGTGGATATCCACTCTGGGTAGGTTTCGGCCGTGGGTCGGTGGAAATCCACAAGGTTATGAGAAGATTGTTCCCCCACTTTTCCACGGGGTTTTCCACAGGTTTATTCACAATGAGGCACGTATGCTTCTATCAAACCGATTCGCCTATCGCCGTCCTTTTTCTACTTGAAGGGTGTAACACTACGCGTATTCTTCTCCGTAAATCTCTATGATCCGTCCTCTTCAAGAGGGGGGTGAAGGCTCTGCAAAGGTAATACAATTTTTGGTATTTTACCTCTACTGGTTGGAGTAAACACAAAAAAGTATTATCTTTGCGGTTGCTGAAGATCCATTATAAATGAATACTCATTATGAATAAAGATATGAATAAACGTCCCTTCTCCTCCCGCAAGCGGGCTCTTGTGGGCTTCGCCGTGGTCTGCGTGGTGCTCCTCGCGGCCCTCGGCCTGGGCAGCGACTATATGTTGCGTTATGCCCTCCGTCCGTCAATGGAACACAGTCATGACCTCTCTTGGCGCTTCCACAACATCATCGACGAAAACCCGCAGTTGCGCCCCTGGGCTGACAGCCTGCAGCGACACCAAGCCCTGCGCGACACTTTTGTCACCATGCCCACAGGCGAGCGTCACCACGCCACCTATATCCTTGCTCCCCGGCCCACCGACCGCGTGGCCCTCCTCGTCCACGGCTATGAGGACAACGGTATGGGTATGATGCACATCGCCTCCATCTACCACCACATGGGTTTCAATCTCCTGCTCCCCGACCTCCACGCCCACGGCCGCAGCGAGGGTGAGGCCGTGCAGATGGGTTGGCTCGATCGCCTCGACGTGATGCGCTGGATGGAGGTGGCCAACAGCCGTTTCGGTCATGGTGGCAATACGCGGATGGTGCTCCACGGCGTGTCGATGGGAGCTGCTACCGTGATGTGCGTCTCGGGCGAAACGCTTCCCTCCTATGTGAAGTGCTTTGTCGAAGACTGTGGCTACACCAGCGCCTGGGACGAGTTTGAGGGTGAACTCCACGACCGTTTCGGCCTTCCCGCTTTCCCCCTGCTCCATGCCTGCAGCGCCCTTTGTCGTGTCCGCTACGGCTGGAGTTTCGACGAGGCCTCGCCTCTGCGTCAGGTGGCCCGTTGCCACAAGCCGATGTTCTTCATCCATGGCGACCGCGACACCTTCGTGCCCTTCTCCATGCTCGCGCGCCTCTATGCCGCCAAACCGCAGCCCAAGGCGCAGTGGGTCAGTCCGGGCAGCATCCATGCCCGGAGTTTCCACGACCACCCCGACGCCTACGCCGCCCACGTCCGTACCTTCGTAGGCCAATATATTTCCCTGGGTGATTCCCTTAAGTGAAACGGCAAAAAACAAGGGTCTATACGCCACTTATCATTGTGGCACATAGACCCTTGACGTTGAGTCGATCACTATTCCATCATCTTAGTCGGCCCATATACTTCCGTCCTTTTCGCGATATTCCTCTATATTCTCTTCGTAATATAGTTCAGCTGCTTGCTTGAGCTCAAATTTTGTGAGAGATGTTGCAAAAAACGTCTGTGCTTGGATAGCCACGCTATTTGTTTCCGGCTTGATATATTTTTTCTTTTTCATAATTCTCATTCTTTATTTGATGATTACTTTCATGGTTTTTCCACCACGTTTCACAATGTTAATGCCCTTCTGAGGCTCATTGAGGCGACGGCCCTGCAGGTCGTAGTATTCCGCCTTCCCATCGCCTATAGCATCGAGATGATCGATGGCTGTCGTCTTGTCGCTGATACTGATGTTCAGCGTTTTGGCGCCTACAGTTTCAGAATTGTAAACAAAGTAAGCACGGAAAGGCTTGCAGGCCACTTTTGTGGTCTTTTCGTTCTCCAGCAGTTTAGCAGGATTCATCAGCATGTTGCCCTTCACGATGAAGCAGTTGCCATCCGTATCCTTGTTGAACTCCTTTTGTTGATAGATACCCACAAACTTGTAGTTGTCGTCCTCAGTAGTCGCGGGTGAAATATTACTTATTATTGACGAATTGTCTATAGAGAACTGGAGCTTGGTCTCCGCCTCTTTCATCATGATGACAGCAGGCGTACCAGCCTGGATTACTTTCTCCATTTCCTTGAGTTCTACGCCATCTTCTGTAGTCGAAAGCAGATGGAAGGCGCGGAAGTTCTGACCATCGAGTGAGACATCAAACGGTAGACAAAGCGTAGCCCATTTTGTACCTTCCTTCATCGTGCGACTGTATGCGGCCTTTTTAGCTACGAAGTTATTGAATAGATATAAATCTTTGTCGTCGTTAAGGTTGAGATGATTTGCTGTAAGTCCATTATCCATTATAGCTCCTATCCTCTCCTCACCCGATTTGGCCACCAGTTCCTCGAAGTAACCATCTTTGAATCTGTTAGCATGTGTTTTGTCCACGACCTTAGAATCAAAGTTTGGAAGTTTCCGACAATAATTAAACATATTATTTGATTTGGTTACTTGTTCCGTTGTGAATAATTCTTTCGCATAGATATGTTCCAACTGTCCCGTACCTTGGAACATGCCATTCATATTTTCTACTTTGGCTGTATTGAAGCTTGATAAATCGATCCAAGTAAGCTGGTTGCAATTCACGAACATATAAGCCATGTCCGTTACGTTTTCAGTATTGAAGTTCGACAAGTCAAGTGAACTTACTCCGCAGGTATAGAACATATAAGACATGTCCGTTACGGTATTCGTTTTTAAATGAGTTATATCGAGAGATGTCAGCGCCATGCACATGCAGAACATCTGCCTCATACTCTTTACATTGGTAGTGTTCAGATATTCCAGGCCTGTAATGGATTTCAGATTATCGAATTCATAAAACATTTTTTCGCATGTTGGTACCGCATAGTTTTTGAAACTCTCTTCTATGATTACCGAAGTGGCACTCTTTATTTCTTCTGTCCAATTATAAAATGAAGAAACCTCACCATTGAACCATTTTGGGTTGTCTGACTGATTGTAAAACTTCACCACCGTTAGATTCTCATCTTCCGTTGCTGAAGGAATATTATATAAAAATGTAAGAACTTTTGTGGTTTTATTGTATTCTGCGCGAGCTATTGGTTCTGTGGAAGCAGCCTTATAGGATAAGGAAGACTTGTTGACGCCACCTTTTGCCAGCAATAGAGTTGGTAGCAAGAGGAGCAACATGAACAACAGAGCAATAGTTTTTACTCTCGTCGCCTTTAGGACTGTGCCTGTTTGCAGTTCCTTTGATTGATGTGTGAAATGTAACATTATGAATATGCTTTAATTAATTTGACTTGACAATCCATTGGATCTTATATTGTGCGACACAAAATTAGTATTTTCACATCAATCAAGGTGTCCACTTTCCCTATGTAGGTGTCCATTTCTTACCAAAAAAGGTGTCTCTTTCGGGGGGAAGGAGACACCTTGAACGTGTTTTTTAACTATTTTTTTCTTTCCAGGCCGTAGGCGAGCAGCCCTCCTTCTCCTTGAACATGCGGTAGAGATAGGAGCGGGATGAGAAGCCACATTCCGCAGAGATGACGTCGTTGCTGTAGTCGGGATGCTCCAATATCATCCGCTTGGCAGCCTCAAAGCGCACCTCGGCCAGCCAGATACGGAAGGTGGTGTTGTAGCAGGAGGAGAGGTATCGTGACAACTCCGTTTTGGTGATGCTTAGCGAGCGTGCCAGCGAGATCATGTTGACCGATGTGTCTTTATATCCCCTGCTGGCGCACCAGGCGTCCAGCTTCTCGCGGATGATCTTCTGTCGTGCTGCAGCAAACTGTTGCTGTAAAGTTTCTTCCTTCTTGTCCTGTTCAACATTCTGCTCTTCAGCGCAGGGTGCAGCCTCTCCACTATTTTCTGTTTGCGAACTTTCCGTCTGCTCGATCTCCGTCTGCGTGCTTTCCGTCTCTGTGGCTTTTATTTGCGTGGTTTCCATTTGCCCGTTTTCCATGACGGCATAGTTTTCTTCCACATCCTTATCCAAAAGTTCCTCGGCAGGGTTGTAGTTATATCCCAGCGACACAAAACTGATCGTGAAGAAAAGCAAGACAAGCAGTTCCAAGGGTCCGATGACATATAGAAAATCGGTGGAAAGCACGGCGACAGGCATGGCTATAATGAGAAGGAGAAGGATGATCACGCTGGCGCGTGCGAATCTCACGTAGGGCAGGATATCGTTGCCCGCCATTTCCTCCAGCATCTTCCTGCGCTTTCTGATTTCCACTATTATCATCACGTGACAGTAGGCCAAATTGACGCCAAACAGGAAGACCATCACATAGAGCCAGTTGCCAATATGGAAACTTCCGCTCTGGCTATAGCCTACACCGAAGATAGCGAGTATGGCGGCATAAATAGTGGCACAAACGACGTTCATCTTTCGGAGATTGGCGTGCATAGCCTCGATATTGTAGATGCCCATGGCGATGAGCGTGAAGCAGGGAGGATAGACCAGCATGTTGAATATGGCTCCCTCATCGTCGCCTTTCGCCCGAAATTCCCCCCCCCATTTGTGCCAGAAACTGCAGGGCCAGTCCCACCATGGCTGCGAGTATCAGCCATCGCGACTTTTCGTATCGGCGGTTCATCCACTTGATCTGTAGTCGTGTGATCCCCAAGATGATGGCATTGATCGACACGAAGAGAAAGCAGGTAAACTGTAGAAGAAACAAACTATCCATTTCTTTGTTTTTTTATATTTGGCATCTATCAAGACCCGCCTTCCATTCTTTATGTCCGTGGGGTGTGAATCCGCTGCAAAAGTACAAATATTTTTTTAAAACGAATAATTTGTTGCCCGCCTTTTGTGTAATGTTTTTCAGGCTTCCTTCGTAATGCCGCAGATGGCAGCGTATTCTGGGTCAAAGCTATCCAAAAAGATCATTCATTTTCACCTCACTATTCACCCATCCGCTATGCGTGTTCCGCTTCACCCCATACGTCGTGATAAAAGTATGTAGCAAGGCCTTCTTCGTCTTGGTCGCCACGGCAAATGACGACATTCTTTCTCGCAGCCGCTGCTCATAGTTGGCATCTATGACAAATTCGTCCTTGGCGTATTTCATCTCACAAATATTGATCGCTCCGTCAGCACGATCTATCAGCATGTCTATCTGACCTCCTCGCCACTCCGCACCGGTAGCATCCGCAAACGGTCTGCAAGACCAGGAATAGACATTTGCCAACACGCCTGAAATCCCCAATGCCTTCTTGATCTGTGGGATATGGTGGAAGCAAACCTGCTCAAAAGCATAACCACTCCAGGCTGTTCGGCTTCCCGAATTGCGCATGTTGCTCCAATAGCTTTTGTCCTGCCCACTGTTGTTAGCCACAAAACGGGTGTAAAACAGTGAGTATAAATCGGTCAACTGATAAAGTGCGTCCCGTTCACTTTTTCCTATAGTAGCGTATTTCCTTATAAAATCACATTTCTGCAGATTCTCCAGGATTTCTGACAACTGTCCGCCACTTTTCAGTTTCAGCTCATCCATCAATTCCTTGCGTGTCATCCCCTTCATTTTTTGCGAGAGTACCTCTACTATCTTGCGATAATGCTTGGAGTCGTGGAAGATAGATCGAAAGAGAAAACCGAATTCTCCACGCAATGGCGCATCCTGCGAGAAAAGCAACCTATCGATACACGCGTCCAAGGGCACACCTCGCTCCAGCATGTCAAGATAGTAAGGAATGCCACCCAGTATCATATACACATCCAACACCTGCTGGCGGGTAAGCTTGAGCCCTTTCAGTTCGTTTAAGAACTGCTCAGTCTCGCCCAAGGAGAATGGAGAGAGGTAGATCTGACGAGTCACGCGACCGTACAACCCTCCCTTGTCGCCTATAAACTTTGATAGCATCCACGTGGTGGAAGAACCACACACAATCAGTTTGAGATTGGGAATCATAGAAGCCCATGAATTCCAAAAGAAACTGAAAGCTGCGATGAAATTGCTTTTTGGTGTATCCATCCACGGCAACTCGTCAAAGAACAGAACAATCGGGTCTTGCTGAGATATTCCCGACAGATATTCCCGCAAAGCAGCAAATGCCTCAAACCAGGTTTTTAGTCTGGGTACGGCTTGCTTGGAATACTGCTCCAATGCCATCCGAAACTGCTCCAGCTGCACTGCGCGCTCCACTTCGTACATACCTATAAACGAAAAGGCAAACTGGTCATTGAACATTTTTCGGACCAAGAAAGTCTTTCCCACACGCCTGCGACCATAGATCGCTATCAGCTCGGTCTTGCTACTTTCACAGCGCTCCTGGATGAGTTTTTGCTCGTACTCACGCCCTATAATCCCGTTTACACCCATAACTTTCTGATTTTATTCGGTTTATATCTCCATCTTACAGGTGCAAAGATACCAAAAAAATCTGAATTATGCAAGGATAGCGCCGCCATAACTCCTTTTTTTTCGTAGTTATGGCTGACTTATAGGCGATAACTCAGCCATAACTCGTTTTTTTTGATGGTTATGGCGGTGTTATCGCCACACCTGTCTTTCTTTTCATCCATGATTTTTTCTTGTTCGTTTTAGGGTTTGACAAATGAGTTTTGCTTTGGCCTGGTAGATCTCGAAGAGCTTTTACGTTGACGAATCTTGCCTGACAATCCATAAGTCCCGTAAACTGCTTGCTGTCGCGTTAGCAGAATTCTATCTGGAAACGAGTACGGTATGTCTTCAATACTTCCTCACCTGTTATCGAGAGTTTTGTTGTGTATATTTACCCCAAGTTTGATCCCTCACTAAAGGTTTTTCTTGCTATCCAACGTTTTACGATTCTCATTTGCGCCGCTGTGTACTACAAACTTTTTGGGATTTTGATTTTCCTGAATGGCATTTTCTTGTACTTCAGCCGCTCGTAAATCTCATCGGCAGACTTGTTCGGTTCGCTGCAAAGTCTCATTTGTACCTTCTCGCCAAGGGCATTTGTTGCCTCCGTGGTGACAGCCTTCTGCGTTGACAGCCTTCGTACTATCTCTGCACGGATGCGTTCAAGCAGCACCGATGCAGGTTCATCATTAGGGTCTTGCGGTACAAGTTTTCCATGTATCGCAAGGTCGAGTATCTTTTGGCGTAACGCTTTTGTATTCATTCTGAGTTTTGTTTAATCTTCCTCTAATTTCTTTATCTCCTCATTCTCCTCAAACTCCTCAATCCATTCCTTCACCTTGGCTTGCAGCAAGGCTTTGTCGGGCAGATAGAGCTGGTAAGCCGCTGCATAGACGTTTGCGTCTTTGGTTTTGCAGCACTAAGATAGGTGAAATTTCTGATATGGCAAAATCCTGGGCAACTTATTGTTGCTCAGGATGTTATAAATAACGTTAAACTAAAGAGTTGCGGAATTAAGGTTAAAATAAACGCAAAAAGCAAAATCCCCTACCAAAATATTTAGCAGAGGATTTTGTTCTATCGTTTAAAGGGCGTTTTTTATATTTTTCAATAAATCACCATATCCATGATTGTCCCCTGAGTCTTTATCACAGGTGACTGACTACATGTTTTTGTATTCCTGTCATACACGAACAGTCCAGCACCGTTGTTTTCCGTTACTAATCCAAAAAATACTTGGCTGTCTTTATGATTAATCGCACAACTGTAACCATTGGTTCGGGGAAAATCAAGAACTTCTCCTGTACAGTTATACAGATTTGCTTTGAAAGCATAATTTGTTTTGTCGTTGATATAGTCTGGCCCTGACGCCCCAATGAATGCGGGACAATAACCAAAGAAATACAACTCTCCGTTTCCTGCATAGTGATAGGAAAGTACATATTGTAATTTTCCTCCTTCTACACCTGTCCACGTTCTGTCTGTAAGATTGAAGCAATAATCCTTGTCAAAATCAGTCTCGCCGTTCTTTATACGTAGCAGTCCACAGTATTGATCGGGTACGTAGCCATAAGATCCCCAGCAGGGAATATATAAATCGTTCTTTTCATCAACAAACATTGCACCTACACCGATAACGGTAGCGGCAGACAACCGATAATCAACGATTTTCTTTATAGGTTTATCGGTTGTGGCATCCACTAACAGAACATGTGCACCTTTTTTGCAAATAGGCATGTTGTCAAACTGTCCTAGTCCTACATATAGAATGTTGTCACGCAAGAACAGACCTATAGGGTTAGGGGTATTGCTGCCCTCTGCGCCCCATCGCGAGTCTGCAAGGTCTATTTCACCTGTCCTTTCCATAGTGGTCGGGTTGAAGATTACGATTTTGTTTTCAATCGGTGCCGTCGCATAGGCTTTTGTATCATTAACCACTAACATGTTTCCAGCCATAGGCGCCATACGGTCCACTTGGATTTGTCCAGCCTTGGTTAATGTACCGTCATCATTGCGGATGAATTTATATACATTCGCATCAGCCGCACCACCGATACTGAACACCCAATCCTTATATGTGGCAAGATAAGGGGTGCTCTTCACCTCATGGGCGTTGGTAAAGCTGACATTTCCATTGGAAGTATTCTGAACAGGGACGATGTATCCCATAGAAGCTTGAGGAGCCATGTCGATTGCGAGAATCATGTTAGCCTTCCCCTCTGTCATGGGTGGTAGCGGATCGTCATTACTGCTGTCACAGGAGGTCAATGCAAAGCCTCCTAACAGACTTACTGCTAATAGAATTAAATTTTTCATTTTCATTTTATTATATTAATTATTTACCATTCAAGTGATGTAAAACGGATTTTAAGCGAGAAAAGTCGACCTGCCAACGGATAATTAAAGTTGGTCATCTCATCGGTATTGAGAATATTGTGACATTCCGCTCCGAATATTATCTTCCGTCTGCATATACCATATTCAAGGCCGAGGGTATGAATACATGTCCCAGGTATTTTATAGTTTTGATTTTTACTCAGTTCGTAACCATAATAATACTTGTCGGTATATCCTCCTTCATAATAAATACGGGTATATTGATTCCGACCACCAAAGAGGTTGTCCTTTCGGTAATCTACCATCCAATTGAAATATAGAATAGGTATATGTGGTAACTGCATTTTATAGGTTTGGCTTGGTGTATTTGTACCAAACAGATATTTGGAATAGTCAAGCGATTTTTGCCAAGTACCATTCAGCGACACGAACCAATTCCGGTTTATATCCCATTTTACTTCGGCATCTGCACCATATAGCAAAGCTTCGCCTAAATTCTGATATTTATAATATCCCGCTTGCGCAAGCATATACATCATGTTCTTTACTTTTGTTGTGTAAACATTTGCTTCAAATTGCAACCGTGATTCATTATTGTAGTAGTGGTCATATATTACCCCTAAATTATAATTGTTCGCCATTTCAGGGTCCAATGCCGTATTGACCTGGGTTGTGATACGATCCCCAAGGATTTCCTCATATCGCGGCAAACGATAATTATGTTCCAATGCTGCTTTCAGATACCAATGTCGGGGTAAATCATATTTCAAGGCAATGCTATAGCCCAAATTGTCTCCTGTGCGGTCGGTCTTGACCGGTTCACTTTCCGACCCATATGTCAAATCTACCGTCTCACCGTTCACTCTAAAATGATAATATCGCCCGGTAATAACGGAAGTAAGTTTGTCATTGAACCACCTGTTCTCGAAAGACAGAGAAGAAATAAGACCTGTCACATCTGATTGGAGTCCACAAAGTCTTTTTTTCAAGAATTTTTCCGCTTCCGGATCATTAGCCTCCTGAGTAACATATCGAAAATCATTGTTCAAATTGACTGACATTTTATTAGGAATTAAATGGTATTTTAAATTCAGATTGAAACGAATGTCATGAGTATGGTCATCTGAAAGGTTTGGTACACTTCCCTTTTCTCCTTTGTAGCTATTGAGACGTTTGTTGCCATAGAAGTCATATACATATGAAGATGTATCGTTCAGGCATGAATTAGTGTACAGATAGCCTCCATTAAATTTCATATCCATTTTTTTAGTAAGGAAAGATTTTCTTTCTAAATGTAAAGTTCCACCAGTAGTGAAAGCTTTGTTGAAGGTATGACGGATGTTGGTTTCGATACCTTGCATCTCTTTTCTATTAGCATATCCTAAAATTTCTAATTCAGCTTCATCGAAATAGCCATTCATAAAATTGAAACTTACAGCGTAGTCTATCATTTTCAAATGATCATGGTCTCGTTTTATTTTTAATCCTTCTACATAGGGTGATTCTATGGTATAATCATTTGCCGCTAAAGTTCCTCCTGCATATAGAGTCATGGCCGTGTTTATTTTATTGAAAAAATGGCGAACAGTCGCACTGCCCTCATGCGTTCCGTAACTTTGCATTTTATATGCCAAGTCGTAAAAATTTTTATCGGTATCAATTGTCACTACATTGACAGCACTTCCCAATCCATCTCCCCCAAACTCCGGTGGGACAATACCTTTGTATATTTCTATGCGGTCTATGAACTGAAGTGGAATATCATTTATGGAAAAGTTTCCATCTGGTGTATTTAATGGATAACCATCCATATATATTTGAACTCTATTGCCTTCCAAGCCGCGAACATTTATTTTAGTCTGACTTCCAACTCCGCCGGTTTGTCTGAGTTTTACGCCGGTTTGATGGTTGAGCACCTCACTTATAGAGGTACCCCGCCCTGCCAACGTTTTGCCATCTATTACCGTAACAGGAACACCCTGTTGCTTAACTTCTCGTATCTCATACCTTTCGCCGATGCCTACAACCTCCACACCGTCCAGTTGCATATTTGCATCTTCCATAAGGACATCTAAAGTTTTGCTCTCTGATTCTGAAAAGAATACAGTCTTGGTTGTTCTTTTCAAACCAACGCACGAAAATACTATAGTTGACTTACCTATAGGAATATTCTTTAATACATAATTTCCCTGTTCATCTGTAGTTGTCCCGATTGAAGTATGCTCTATTTGTATAGTTACACCTATTAAGGGAGATTTATCCTGAATGCTTCTGATACTCCCAGACAAAACCCGTTGAGCCATAGCAGATAGACTGAACAAGGAATAAAGAAAGATTAGTAAAAGAACACAGTCTGTTCTTCTTTTTTTATAATTTATAAAATCGAATTTCATAAGGTTGTCTTTTTTAGGTGCAAAGTTTTCTCGTTTCCAAAGAATGCACAATCCCTAAATTTAGGTATTTTAACGTCACTGCGTGAATTCGTAACTACTCAGTACCCCTCTAAAAAGTGATTTTAGGGTACGAGGCTTTGCTTGCCATTACATAATGGCAAGTATGGCTTCGAATTTTGAAATTCAACTTGTTAGCAACGGAGGACACCCTAAAAATTGATGAAAAAATGTATTGGGTGTCAAACTTGGGATAAGTTAAGACGATAGAAAGGGCTGGATTTCTCGTAATGAGAGGTCAGCCTTGTTTGTTGTGTATATTTACCGTTGTGAATCATCCGAAAATACGGATTGTGGCTGCAAACTGCGGTGGGTAGTAGCGAGTTGAATGCGGTTAAAATAGCGGTAAGAGTATGGGGAAGTGTAGTGATAAGGGCTTTTGGTACTGCTACTGACTTTGTTAAATGGATACGGAGAATTAGTTAATAGTCCGTTAATTCATGCTAATCGACTTGGTTTCGGCTGAGCGGAAGGTTATCTTTGTATAGTAGCTTCGCCATGACTATTGAGGTCTCAGTCATCTTTGGATGAGAAGCGGAGCGGAGTAAAATGTTAAAATATAAAATATAATTCGGGTAATTGTCGATGAAAAACTTAAACTTTTTATCAACCTCCCCAACTGACGGTCGGATAATGTCGGTCTCGTATCGGTCTCGTATCGATCCCGTATCAATCCCGTATCAATCCCGTATCAATCCCGTATCATCCTCCTATCGTTCTCCTATCGTTCTCGCTTCCAGAAGCGGAAACAATACGGAAACAATACGGAAACGATATGTAACCGATCCTTGGAGGAAGGGAGGAAGAAGCGAGGACGATATTTGGTGGAAGCGTGGAGGAAGGATGCCTAAGATAGAAGCCGCTGTTTCTACCTGGAGCTGACTTGCTGTCGAAGAAAGGATGGTACGTTCCTAAGGGTGAGGGCAAGATGAAGGGTGGAGTATGCTGCTCAATGGAAAACGAAGGTCCGCCAGTGGGCCTCCTCGATGGGAAACCGACTGGCGGATCTTGGATGTGGAAGTCTTGGTGTGAAGCTCAAACGGGTCTAAGCCATTGGTGATCTTATCTCACCACGACCTTCTTGCCACCGACGACATAGATGCCGGCGGGAAGGCCCTTGAGGCTCTGGGCGTTTTTGCGCACCAGTTGTCCCGTGAGGGAGAAGATGTCGCAGGCCTTGCCATCGAAGAGAGTCTTGGCGGAGACGCCCTCGATGGCCGTGGAGGGGGTGATGGTCAGTTTTCCGTTGGTGTAGGAGAACTCGTAGTTGTTGGCGTCGCCACCTTCCACCACGATCTCATAGACACCCTCGGGTGAGGAGAAGTCGGCAGAGCAGGTGGCCTGCGGCTTCTCGCTGATCGCGCTCTCGTTGTCGTCGTTTCTGAAACCCTCGTAGCGGATGGTAAAGACGGGGTTGGCCTCACCCTCACAGCGCGTGGCGTCCTCAGCAATGACCTCCAGGGGAGCAGGCTTGATGATGAGGTAGCCATCCTCAAACTCCGTGTCCTCATCGGTGATGGTGCCGCGGCTGATCTTGATCTTGTAGCGGCCCACGCCGGAGGTGTGGTCGGCCTCGCAGGTCAGCTGAGGTGTACCATCCACCTTCGTGCCGTTGATGGTGAAGGTCAATTCGGGATTCTCCTCACCATAGAGGCGGGAAAGATTGCGGGCTTTGACGGTGGTGCCAAACTCCACGATGCTGGAGAAGTCCTTCCACTGTGCCAAGGAGCTATAGCGCGTCTTGCTGCCTGCTCGCACGGCGAGGCGGCAGGTCTCGGTGTTGGCGCCAGCGAAGACATCTATGCCCAACTGCGGAATCTCCTTGGGGCGCACCTTGAACTCCTCCATCGACCAGCAATAGCCGAAGGCTTCCTTGCCGATCTGCTTCACGTCGTGGCCGAGGGCGATCTTGCGCACCATGCTGCAGCCAGCAAAGGCGTAGTCGGCGATGGTGGTCACGCCGTCGGAGACCTGGAGGTCCTCGCGCGTCAGCGGGATAACGGCCAAAAGTGTGGTCTTGTCCTTGTCATAGACCATGCTGCCCTCGACAGTGAAGTCGGCATCGGCGGTAGGGGTGAGGTGGACAGTGGAAAGCTTGTTGCAATAGGCCCAGACGCCCTTGCCGAAGTAGCGGATGCCCGTGGCGGGGAAGTGGATCTCCTCCATGGAGCAACCGTAGAACAGCTTGTCGGGCAGGGTATTGTCCTGAGTGATGGTGAGCTTCTGTCCCTTGTCGATGAGATAGTAGTCGTCGCCGGCCACAATCTGGGCGTCGCTCAGGTCGAGCATACGCATCTGTCCGTGGGTGCGGTTGCCATTTTCGTCGATGCCCGCCATCTCGCGGAGTGTGCGGAGGTCGGTGGCATTGATACGGCCCTGTACCCGTAGCGTGTCGTAGCTGAAGAATGACTCCTCGCTGACCAAGGATCGGAGCAGGCCCGGAGTGAAGACTTTCACCTCGCCGGAGACGCGGCTAATGGCGGGCTCGGGTGTGATATTGATGACGGCCTCCTGCATCTCGGAGAACTTATAGCCCAGCGGGTCGAGGATAGCTATCTCGTAGTAGCCGTCCTGGTCGCCACACCATCCCCAGTTGACGTGGACGAGCCCCTCGGCGTCGTAGCCATCGATGACGAAGGAGTGGCCTTCGCGCTGACGGGTGAAGCCGCCATAGACGATGGGCTGGTCTTTGCTCAGTTGCTCGTAGATGATATTCATCCAGCCCTGCGTGGTATAGTCCTCACGCTCCAGGTACTGCACGTCGGTCAGGCCGTAGTAGCGCTGGAGACCGCGGGCGAGGTTCTCGTGGAGCGCACCACTTCCTCCCTGGGCCGTAGAACCGTAATCCATGTCGGCAGCCACACCGAGGTCTCTCATCAGCATGGCCACGGCATCGCCCTCCTCGGGAGTGTAGCCTGCGTCGTAAACGTCGATCATGTTGCTCCAATCATAGATACTCTTTTCAAAATCTACGCTGATGGCTACACCCGAGGTCATCCCGTAGGGGTAGTAGATGGTGTTGCTGCCCATGCCATGCTTGGGGCCCTTGTGGTGGTAGAGCACCTGGGCGGTGGAGGTGGCTGCACACCCCGTGAGACATCGGCCCGTGCCGTTGGTGGCGATGGGGCAGAGATTGTTGAACGGCGTCTCCTGTCCCCATTTGGTGGTGAGGAGCATGGGCACGGCTTCGGGGAAGTTGGCAGTGCTGGGGCGGACCACGCGGCTGGCGCTCTTGCCTGCCTTCACCTTGGCCTGGGCGACCTCACTGATGGCGGAGAGCCACCAGCGGAAATTCTCGTTCTGCGTCTTCTCGTCGTAGCAGGTGTCGGAATAGCCGAGTACGGCGGGCAGCAGATCGTCGTTGGCGATCACGGCAAATCCGCCATGGTCGTAGCCGTAGATGGTGTACTCCTCGTTGGCCACGAGTTGCTTCATGGGTGCGCCTGGGGCTTTTATTTTGCCCGGGAGGGCGCCTTTCTCCAGGGCGGTGGCGGCAGCTTGCATCTTTTGCTGCGGGCTGCGGGGTTTGGCGAGAATCGTGTATGGCAGGATCGAGGCCAAGCACAAGAGGGAACAAGTCCAAAGGATTCTCTTGTTGCGCATAATCGATTTTTCTTTAAGTTTTGAGGTGGGGTCCTGCAAACGTCTGTCGCTTGCTGGGCAGCAGTTCGCAGGACCCCTCTCGTGATGAAATGAATGATAGAAAACTTGAGTCTTACTTCACGACGACCTTTTGGCCGTTGACGATATAGACACCCTTCTTCAGCGACTTGAGGTTCTTCACGCCCTTGGCCACGCGGATGCCGTCAGGAGAATAGACATCAAAGGCAGATCCGCTGAGTGTGAGGCCGTTGATACCGGTCACTGTATGGGTAAGGGTGGCCTCCGATTCCTCAGCGGCATAGACGGCGGTCACACCGTAGAGGTGCTTGTCGGCATCCTGCAGGATCTGCTTGTCGATGAAGCTACGCACGTTGGCCTCAACGTTGCCGATCAACTGGCCGTCGCGATAGATGTTGTAGCCCTTCACCTTGCCTGCACCACAGGAGTAGGTGATGTCGTCGATCATGAAGAAGAACGGGTTGTTCCACGTCGGCGTGTTGTGGTTGATGGCAAAGTACTTGGTGCCTGCTGGCAACTCAACCTTGATCTGCTCCCATGCGCCACTGGTGATGCTATAGGTCTCGCCCAACTTGACGAACGACTCGCGCTTGTCGTCGGTGGTGGAGTAAAGCACACTGAAGTTCTCCTCATGAATGATTTGACCATCATTGTAGTTCTTCACCCAGAACGTGATTTCCTGCTCGTCGCCGGAGAGTGCGGGGCTGTAGAGCCAGTTGTTCTGTGATACGTCATAGCCTTCCCCGTTCACACGGTAGAGAGCGGCCAGGTACTTGTCGCCGTTGTGGGCCTTGAAGTCGGGCACCTGCTCAAGTTGTGTCTCCGTGAGCCAGCCGTTGGCTGGGTCGAAGAGCATAAAGCCGTAGTTGGAACCCTGGTTCGGGAACTTATACTTCTCGAAGACGCCACCCGTCGTGCCGGCATTGACAGCCTCAGAGGTGAACTCGCCAAAGTTGTCCTGACTCCATGACGTAGCGTTCTCGAAGCTCTCAGTCTTGGTCTTAGTGTCCGTGCTGACAGGCGTCCATGTGAGGCTCACGCCCTCCTCGGTGAGGACGGCCTCGGCGCTCTCGGGCTTCGGTTTCTCGCTCGTGAGGTACTTGACGTTGGTGGAGACGACATTGTCGTCCTCATTGAGGTCGTAGGCGTATTCCACCTCGGCCTTCAGTTCCACAGACTCGTTTTGGTCGAGTTTATTGCTCTGGAAATCGAAGACCACGTCGGTGAAGTCGTAGGCACCCAGCGTCTCGGTCATCTTCTTGGTCTCGACGAGCTCATCGTTGGCATAGAGTTTCACCTTGTAGTTATTGGCAGCGTTCTCGCCAAAGTTGTTCACGCGTACGCTCACCTTGGCCTTGCCACCCTTGAGCACTGTCTCGGGAGCCTCGATCTCAGCATTGAGGTCGTCGGTCTGCGTGTCGCGGATGAAGAGGCGGTCGATGTAGAGCTCCTTGTAGGCTTCGGCCTGGACGGCGAAGTCGAAGGTGATGAAGGGCTCATTGGCCCACGGGCTGAGATCGATGCCAGAGGCGTGCCATTGGTCTGCCTCGAGGTTGGCATAGTCGATCACGCCAGCCACATGGCTCACGCCGTCGGGAGTCTCCACCTCGACGGTGATCTTGGCGTTGCTGCCCTCGGCGGCCTTGTGATGGAACATCAGTTTGGGAGCATCAACGCCACCCAAACGGATCTTGCCCGAGCCGAGGTAGGCGATGTCCTCCTTGTTTTTTGACACGATGTAGAAGCTACCGCCGTCGTTATCGACAGAATTGGTAGAGAGCTCGAAGTCGGACTTGCCGGTGCCCCAAGAGGACCACAAGATGCCATAAAACTTATAGTTCTTGACGCTGGCAAAGAACGGAATCTCGTAAGGTTTGCCCTGGATGTAAGAAGGCAATGGGACGTAGGAACTTTCGCCATACGAATTCTTTGCTTTGACAAAGAGTGTCTTCACGGTCTGCTCTGCTCCGTCGTTGGGATTGACGGCGTAGTCAAAGAAAGTCTTGCCTGTGGTCTCGCCGACTGGGGTGTAAGTGGGCTTGAAGTCGGCTCCATCCGACTCGGCGAGGGTGTAAGTGATCTTCTCGGGGTTGAGATAGCCACCCAAGCGACCTCTTGCGGGTGCTTCCCAATTGAAGCGGATGGAGTTGTCTCGTGTTTCCGTGTTCTTTTTGACGGGAGTGACGGGAGCGTCCTCTCCCACATAGATGGCAACGGGGGTGCAATAGAAACTGGCGCCCTTGTCGTTGACAGCGGCCACGCTATAGACATTGATGCCGTTGGTGGCGGTGTTGTCTGTGAAGGTCACCTTGCTGCCCGGAGCAGCAGCAGGAATCTCGGCAACCACCTGGCCCGTGCGGCGGAGCTGGAAGCCCGTGATTTTGTCTAAGGTTTCGCCGTTGAGACGCTTCGTAGGAGCGGTGAACGTGATTTGGGTGGAAAGTGCGCCCTGTGGGTCGGCCTCGGCTTCAAGACCTGTCACCTGGTCGGGAGCGAAGAAATCTACGCCTGCAGTCATTACAACATCGTCAATCTTGACACCCATAGCCTCGGGCTTCACGGAAAGGGCATGGAAGCCGAGATAGATGGTCTCGTCCTTGTCGGCGTCCAAAGTGAGGGTGACGGCCTCGAAGTCGGAACGCTTGATCATAGTTTGGGGCATCAGGGTCTTGGTCATTGCCTCTGGGGTAGGTGCAGTGCCATACTTCACCTCAAATTGCTCCTCATAGTACTTATATCTTCCTGAAAGACGGAAGGAAATCTTATACTGATGGTTGGCTTTGACGTGGAGGGCTGGAGAGACTAACCAGTCGTCGAAGGAATGTTTCTCCTCTCCGCGCAGTATTCTGACGTAGCCGTCATTGTCGTTGAACATTCCAGGTTCCTCTATGCCCCAAGTGATACCGTCATTGTCGGCGTCGATCACTTTGAAGTAGGCCAAATCGGCCTCCGACTCAAAACCATTGGCGAAGGGCGGTGTGATAGGAGCACCGTAGGAAACGTAGTTGCTGACCATCTCCTCACCCATCGTGCCGTGGTTGTTTGGCGTGATACCGTAGCCATAGACGGCAGTCTCACCCTCGGGGAGTGTATCCTCAAACATAGTGCCCACATGGCCGGTCTTGATGACCTTGCCCTCAGGGTAGCGCTTAATGTCGTAGGTGAGTTCACCGACGTAGCCCTCGTTCTGGCCGCCTGCAGGAGCTTCCCATGTGACGGTAGCCTTGCCCGTATTGGTATCTACCGAGGTGTGGGCGTTGACGACGGGTTTCGGGGTGTCGAAGCCAGCATAGTAGCGGCTTGCAAACTTAGGACTGGGGCCTTCGCCGTTGCTGACAATGATGGTGATGGTGTTGTAGCCCTTGTTGAGCGTGACAGGTTGGGAGACAGCAGCACCCGGCTTGGTCCCGCCCTTGGCTATATCTTCCTTGTCGTTGAGAATGGTGTAGGTGAGTTTGGAGTCGGTCAGGTTGCCACCAGCAAAGTTCTTGCTGGGTGCGGTAAACTGGATGTGGCCCGAAAGCGATCCGTCCACAAAGTCGAAATGCATTTGGTCGATGGCGGCAGGTGCGCCGTCGGCAGCTTTTGCCTTGGGAATAGTAAGAAGGGATATGATATTGTTGTTGGCAAAGTCGCCGATCTCCGTCAGCTGACCTGTTGCGAGATCGACAGTATAGAGAGTGGATTTCTGATTGCTATCCACGCAATCCCAATAGAACGTGTTGGTAGTCTGGTCGATCTCACCACTTTGGTAGTAGAAACTGTCATCAGCCTTCTTCAGTTGTTTGCCCGTGGGGCCTACCAGAATTTCTTCGGCGGTGGAGGTGTCGATCTTATAGAGGTTGCCGTCCTCGGCAATACCATAGAGAATGTTGTCGCTGGTAATACCCATGGCTACATAGCTATGGCGCAGGCGGCCAATGGTGGAGCGGGTGATGTTCTCGTAGTCGGCTATACCCAACTCGTTGTTCGAACCATTGCCATCGAGGAAGCAGCCATAGACCGTGCCGTCGGCAGCGACGGCTGTCTCACAAGCGATGAGGGAGTAGTCCTCGATTCGTTTTTCGACCTTCTTCTCCCAGGTGTTGGTATCATAATGGTAGAAGTAGATCATATCGGTGCCCCAGAAGTTTTGGTACATGACGAAGTAGAGGTTGTCCTCAATCCATGCGCCCGCACCCGTGGCACGGAAGAATTCATCCTGGAACTGCTTCTTGACGGAGATGGGAGCTTCGGTGCCGAAGGTGTATATACCATACTCGGGAGTCTCGGCACCCCAAGTGGCATCATAGAGTACATTTCCCCAAAAAGTCATGGGCTTTGCGTCTTTGGCTCTTAATATAGGAACTTGGGGAGTCTGCTTTGTCTTGATGCCGGCCTCGATGTTGCGGTTGAGACGCACGAGGCTGTCTCTCTTCGCCATCTGAGGCACGAGTCTCTTGTGCAATAACGGGTGCTTGGTGATGTGTTCGTTCATCTTTGCCTGGCGCTCCGCGGGCGTCATCTTCTTAGAGACCCGGAGTTCGGTAGGAGGATTACTATCTTTAAGCCCTGATGGAGTTTTCTGGGCTTTGGCGTTGAGCGGCAGCAATAATACCGATGCTGCTACTCCAATGGCCATGAATGGGTTTTTGTTTTGCATAAGTTTTTTTAAAAACCCACCAGTGGAACTACTTGCATGCTAAATGAATCCCACCGGCAGGCGATGTATTGGTTGATGAATTGACGCTGCAAAAGTAAGCAATAGGCCAATAGGGCGCAAATCGCCCTTCTCCACTTTCACGAAAATGGAGAGGAACGACCTAAAATGACACGATTTTAAAGCGTAAAAAGATCAGGTTTTTGTACAAAATAAACCGATTTTTCGATGGAATCGGCAAAAATGGTAGATTTAGGTGACTAAAACGAAGAAGCGGGAGAAAGTTATGCTCCCGTTTCTTTGTTGCGTCGGTCCTCGGCGACAAACTTCTGATAGACGGAGGGGGTGAGGCCCGTACACTTGCGAAACTGCTTGACGAAAGTGGTCTGCGACTTGTAGCCGACGCTCTGTCCGATGGCGGCAATGGTGAGCTGCGCATACTTTGCATTATTGGTTGTCAGACGCTCGCAGGCCTTCTTGATACGGTAGTCGTTGAGCACCTCGGTGAACGACTTGCCGAAGTGGTCGTTGACGACCATGGAGACGTAGCGCTCGTTGGAATCGATGAGTTTGGCGAGGGTAGCGACGGTGAACTCTGGCTGGCAGTATTCGTCGGTCTCCTCCATCACTCTCCGTATGCCGTCGAGCAGCAGCTGTTTTTGGTCTTCCTTGAGAAGGTTGGTGGCGCGTGGGGCTTTCTTCTCTCCCGTCTCCACGTGACTGCGGTTGATGTCGTAGAGTTTGCGGTAGCTGGCCTCCAAATCACGTTTTTGGCGCACCACATAGAAGAGGAGCATGGAGACAAGGACTATGGCGAGGATGCTCACGAGGAAGAGCAACTGGTAGAGGCGGGCGTTTTGGCGGTGTATCTCTTCCTCTTGGTGGAGGCGCGTGATCTCCTTGTCGGTCTTATCGACTTCGTACATGAACTGCTGGTTCTTCACGACGTTGAACCGCTGCGAGTTGTAGATGGAGTCCATGAGACTGAGGTATTGCCTCTCATACTGCTGAGCGAGCGTGGCATTGCCCGTCTTGCGCTGTATCTGGGCCATGTCGCGCAGGGTCTCGGGGATGTAGTGGAGCATCTTCTCTCGCTCCGCATGATCGATGCAGAGGCTGATATAGTGCTTGGCCTGGTCTATGTCGCCTAAGTTTTGGTAGTTGGAGTAGAGTTCGGCGTAGGCCGAGCAGATATAGGTAGGGGGCAGTTTGTTTCGGGTGCAGAAATCGGCGAGGTTGACCAGAATCTTGTTAGACTCGGCGTAGCGTGCCTCTTGTGAGGCCATCAAGGCGGTGGAGAACGAGAGAAAGAACTGGTCGATGGGAAGGTTGGGGCGAGGGGTGGCAAACAAGCGCTGGCGGTATTTCTTTGCGCCTTCGAGGTCTTTGCGGTTGATGCATACGCCAAAGAGGTTGGCCAGGATCCTGAACGTGAGTTCGTTGTCGTTCTTTGGACGGATCTGATAGGCTTTCTTGTAATAATCGAAGCCTTTGCCATAGTCCTTGAACATACAATAGACGTTGCCGATGTTCTTGTAGATCAAGGACAGATGGGCCTTGGAGGCAGAAGTCTCGCTGAGTTTCAGACCCTCCTGGTAGTTTTCCAGGGCGTTGATATAGTTGCCGCGGGCGTAAAAGATGTCGCCCACCTTGAGGTTGGCGAGCGAACAGTCGGTCAGTTCCTCGTCGGTCATGCGGTCGTTGGTACGGGAGCAGACGAGCATGTACATCACCAAGGCCTTGTCCTCCTCCTTGTTTTGCAAGAACTGGTCGCCCTTGGAGAGGATCTTTTCCGACGCCCATCCCCTCACTTGGCGAATGAGGGGTGTGTACTTACTTTGGCTGGAGGCCAGCGACGTAAGCGAATGGATAAATAGTATGAGGACCAGCAGCGTCCTGCCAATATGATTTTTCATTTTGTATCGTCTTATGAAGTGGGGCCTTGGGGCGGATGAAGCTGCCTGGCCTTCGGTGTGTAAGTGTTCTGATTTCGCCACATCGGGCAGGAGTGGCGCAACCTGTGTACAAAGTTAGCATTTTTTAGTCAAAAAAGAGCCCTTGCGGAAATAAAATCCCCATTATTTAGTATAGGAATCAATTATTTTTTATACCTTTGTACGCGAATATGGACACGGCGTTGCGTTGGTCCTTTCACAGGGTAACATCAACAAGATAACAGCCTGTCTTTTGATAAGTGAACGGTATAAATATTATCAATACAAAACATTAATAATTCTATTATGATTTATTCATCGGAAGTAAAGAACATGTGCGTTGTGGCCAAAGGCCCCAACCATGGACCTGCTCCCATTCCTGAGGAGGGAAAGTGGGTTTATGCCAAGGAAATTGCTGATATTTCGGGTTACACCCACGGTGTGGGATGGTGCGCTCCCCAGCAGGGAGCCTGCAAGCTGTCTCTCAACGTGAAGGACGGCATCATCCAGGAGGCGCTCGTGGAGACCATCGGTTGCACGGGTATGACCCACTCTGCCGCCATGGCATCCGAGATTCTTCCGGGTAAGACGATCCTTGAGGCGCTGAACACCGACCTCGTCTGCGACGCCATCAACACGGCTATGCGCGAGCTCTTCCTCCAGATTGTCTATGGACGCACGCAGAGCGCTTTCTCTGAGGGCGGTCTGACCATCGGTGCCGGTCTTGAGGACCTGGGTAAGGGTCTTCGTTCACAGACGGGTACGCTCTATGGCACGGTGGCTAAGGGTACGCGCTACTTGGAGCTGACCGAGGGCTACATCACACGCCAGTTCCTTGACAAGGACAATCAGGTCTGCGGTTACGAGTATGTTCACCTCGGCAAGATGATGGAGGCTATCAAGAACGGTATGGACGCCAACGAGGCTGTGAAGAAGTTCACGGGCAGCTATGGTCGTACCACTGCCGAGCAGGGTGTTGTTAAAGCGATTGATCCACGTAAAGAATAATAAGGAGAAACATAACTATGATTAGAAAGGTAAGTTACGAAAGTCAGGAGCGTCGTGAGGCGCAGGTTCTTGCAGCTCTCAACGCCGAGGGCATCAAGAGCGTAGAAGAGGCTAATCAGATCTGCGACGAGGCAGGTGTTGATCCTTATCTGATGTGTGAGGAGACGCAGCGTATTTGCTTCGAGAACGCCAAGTGGGCCTATGTCTGCGGTGCTGCTATTGCCATCAAGCGTGGATGCAAGACTGCTGCCGACTGCGCAGAGGCTATCGGTGTGGGTCTGCAGGCATTCTGCATCCCTGGTTCTGTGGCCGACGACCGCAAGGTGGGTCTGGGGCACGGCAACTTGGCTGCCCGTCTGCTCCGCGAGGAGACGAAGTGCTTCGCCTTCTTGGCTGGTCACGAGTCGTTTGCTGCTGCCGAGGGTGCTATCAAGATTGCTGAGATGGCCAACAAGGTGCGCAAGAATCCGCTCCGCGTTATCCTCAACGGTTTGGGCAAGGACGCTGCCATGATCATCAGCCGTATCAACGGCTTCACCTATGTGAAGACGGAGTTCGACTACTATACGGGCGAGCTGAAGGTCGTGGATCGCACGGCTTACTCTGATGGTCCTCGTGCCAAGGTCAACTGCTACGGTGCTAACGACGTACGCGAGGGTGTGGCTATCAACTGGAGCGAGGATGTTGATGTGTCTATCACTGGCAACTCCACCAACCCGACCCGCTTCCAGCACCCGGTAGCTGGTACGTACAAGAAGGAGCGCACGCTCGCCGGTAAGCCCTACTTCTCAGTGGCTTCAGGTGGTGGTACGGGCCGTACGCTCCACCCGGACAACATGGCTGCTGGTCCTGCTTCCTACGGTATGACCGACACCATGGGCCGTATGCACTCCGATGCTCAGTTTGCAGGTTCTTCTTCAGTGCCTGCTCACGTCGAGATGATGGGCTTCCTGGGTATGGGCAACAACCCGATGGTTGGTGCTACGGTGGCTATCGCCGTTGCCCTCGACCTCGCTTTGAACAAGAAGTAATCTCGCTTGGAGCAAGAAATAAGGCTTGCTTATTGCAAGAAATAAGGCTTGCTTATTGCAAGAAATAAACTAAAAAAGAAAGGCTGGTTCCCAAAAGGAGTCAGCCTTTCTTTTTGCAAGCGATCCTTCCTGGCCCTTGTGTTTTGCTCGAGTCAATGGAGAAAGGCTTGCTGGCGTGCTATAGGAAGGCCTATTGGCAAGAAGCCCCGACGGTACAGGAGTTTGTACAGTCGGGGCTTCTCGTGCTGGTAGAGCGGGTGTGGGCGGTCGTTAGTCTATGTTTGGCTCTGGCTCGTGCTGCTTCACGCCCATGCGCGCCTCAACGACATTGACCACATAGTCGCCCAGGTGCTCACACTCGTTGATGAGGTCCATATACATCGTGCCACTGGCATAGGAGTACTTGTGCTCATTGACATCATTGATGTTCTGGTTCTTCAGTTGGTTGCGGTAGTTGTTGATCTCGTTCTCGATGTTGAAAGAACGGTTGACGTCCACGCTGCCGCGGTGGGCCACCAGGATCTGTGTCATCTGCTCCAGCGCATCGTCGGTCAGTTCAAACATCTGGTGGAGATGGTTGTACTGATCCTCGGTAAACTCATCTTTGCCCGAACGCTTTCTGCTGATGATGCGTGCCATGTTGTAGCAGGCGTCACCGATAGACTCCAGTTCTGAGATCTCGCGCAGCATGGCTCGCACCTTCTCCTTGGTGTCGTCGCTCAGATGGGCGTCGCTCACCTGGTCGAGATATTTGGCAATCTCTATCTCCATGTTGTCTGAAATGCCCTCGTATTTCTCGATGCGCGAATAGAGTTTGACGAAGGCCTCGCCATCTTGCTCCCCGAGCAACTCGCGCACCATTCCAAACATTCTATGGATGCGCCCAGAGAAGGAGTGGATCTCCTTGGAGGCTTCCAGTACGGCAAATTCTGGGGTTTTCATGATGCCAGCCTGGATGAAGCGCAGGCGGAAGTCCTCCTCGTATTGCTTGGCCTTCGGCTTGATGATCAGGCAGACGATACGCTCTATCTGGGGTATGAACCAGATGAGCAGGAAGGTGTTGGTGACATTGAAGCAGGTATGGAACGCTGCCAGCACAATCGGAAGGAGGACTGCCTTCTGTGTCTGAGAGGTACCAGCGCCCGTTGGATCGTAGCCTACCAAAGAACAGACCGCATTGACAAAGGGATAGAAAAGGCAGAGTACCCAGACCACGCCAAAGACGTTGAACACCAGGTGGGCCAGGGCCGCCCTTCGGGCTTGTGTGTTGGCTCCCAGCGCCGCGAGGTTGGCCGTGGCCGTCGTGCCGATATTCTCACCCAGCACAAGGGCAATGCCAAAGTAGATCGGAAGGACGCCCGTGGAGCACAGCAGGATGGTGATGGCCATGACAGCTGCGCTGCTCTGCACGATGCAGGTGATGAGGGTGCCAATGAGCACGAAGACCACTATGTTGAAATGGCTATGGGTGTCAAAGGAGGAGAAGAAGTGGATGGCGTCAGGATTGTGTTCCAAATCAAGTTCTTTGCCAGCTGCCGATAGCAGGACAAGGGCAAAGAACAGAAACGCAATGCCAAAGAGAAAATCGCCGATGAAGCGCCGTCGCTTCGAATAGATGAGCATGATGCCGATGAAGAAGGCCGGAAAGACGACCATGGTCAGATCGACGTTGAAGCCAAGCGACATGATCCACGCCGTGAGCGTGGTGCCGATGTTCGCACCCATGATGACGGAGATGGCTTGGGCAAGGGTCAATAGACCGGCATTGACAAAGCTCACCGTCATGACGGTGGTGGCGGAAGAGGACTGGACGGCACAGGTGACAAACATTCCCGTGAGCATTCCTGTGAAGCGGTTGGTGGTCATTGCTCCCAAGATGTGGCGCAGTTGAGAGCCGGCCATCTTCTGGAGCGCCTCACTCATAACCTTCATGCCATAGATAAGCAGGGCCAACGCGCCCAAAACTTTCATGAAGATGATCAGATAGTCGCTGGTGTGCATATTGTGTGATGTTGTTGTGATGATATCATCAATAGGAGCTGGTACACATTGACTGTTTCAATTCCGTTGCAAAATTACAAAAAAAGACTCGTTTTCCATCATGTCGTGCTTCTTTTTTGTTGGCAAAAGGTCATAAAAAGGCCAATGGTGCAATAATTCGGTGCAGATTTCGTTATCTAAAGGCAGTTATTTAAAAATTCAAAGATATGAAGCTACAAAGATTGAAGTCTGTTCTTTTCTCTGTTTTCGCCGTTGTGACGGTTTGTCTGTTGGGCAGTTGCCACCGTGCGACCCCGCGTTGGACCAATAGCTATTTCCATCGGGAGGCCAACGTGAAGCGGATCTGCGACACGATGGCAGGCACTTACGATATGAGCTACTTTCGCATCTACCGCACTGACCTGCGTGGTGGGCAGGATGTCTTAAAGGATAGTGCGATACGGGCCATGCTCCCCGATTCTGCTGCGCCGCTGCAATACGTCGTAGGTGGCTATGGGGACCAGCGCATTACCATCCCCAATTTCCCCATCAGTCTCGTGGCGCCCTGTCTGAAGGATACGGCCCTGGCGCGTGCTGTTGCTTCTGCGCCGCTGCAGAACCTGTTGGTCAGATATGGGTTGTCCGGAGGCCTTTCGGACAAGGAGTCGGAGGGTTATGTGCGCCTTGCACCTGAGCCTCTGTCGCTGTCGCTCAATGTTGGTGGCAAACAATGCGTCGTGGAGTTTGACTTTGATTGCGCTATCTTTATCGGTATCGATGGTGAAAATCCCACTACGCTGAAGGTCTCCCCGCTGGAATTTTCCCTCGACGACGTGAAGATCTTGGGAGGCAGCAATCAGGACTTTGGCGACGGTTGGTCGAACGGACCGACGTTTGATATCTATATTGACGGTGAACGAGTTGACCAGGCTGGTCAGCCCGTGCGCCGTAGATAAGGATTACATCTAAAGATAAAGTATAGAAAACCTAAGATAATGCGTATGGCTACTCATCCTCTCTGGAACGATGACTACTGGCTGCTCGTGTTGCAACTCTACCTGAAGCGTCCTACGGGCGTGAAGGCTGTGTATGCGCGTGAGGCTGTTGACCTTGCTGTGGAACTACATCTGCCGCCCCCATTCATCCACCAGCAACTGCAGGAGATGGACCGTCGTGACCGCCTGGTGCTACAACTGGTCTGGAAAACTTACGCCCAGAAGCCGCGTCGGCTTGCAAAAGACATTGCGCGGCTGCGGAAGATGAAGGGGTTCGGTTGTGAGCAGGCTTTCTACGAGGGGGTGGAGGTGCGCAACACGTTTGAGGACTTCTTTCTGCCATTGACCGAAGACCATGAATTGAAGCCTGTCATGCTGGTCCTCATCCTCGATCTCTACTTCCGGCTTGTGCCCCATACTATGGTGGTGGACACGCCCGAGGTGGCAGAACTGGCGCGTCTGATGAAACTGAAGCCCGAGAAGGTGGTGCAGGTGCTGGAGACCTTCCAAGCCTGCGATCCTTATCTGATGCGTACTACCGACTCTCCCCTCCCCCTTTTGGCTCCGTGCCAGCAGGTGTGGAACCGCTACGCCAATGGTCAACCCACCCTGTTGGAGGAGCAGGCAGAGGCGTTTCGTGCCTATTTTGAGTGAAATGTTGTGTTGTAGTACAATACAAGCGCAATATAACTCACTACGCTTCAACAATCACCATACAACAAACGACGATATAATAAGTGGCAATACAACAAAAGGATTCCTCTCCGAAGAGAGGAATCCTTTTGTATGTTGTCCTAAGCGGATTCGAACCACTACAAACAGAACCAAAACCTGTTGTGCTACCATTACACCATAGGACAAAATCCAGGTGCAAAGTTACGGAGATTTTCTTATATTGCAAAATATTGTGGTCAAAAATGCAATCGATGGCTCCATCTTTTGCCCAGCGGAATCATTTTCAGAACATCTTGATGACGCGGCGCAGTCCTGCTACGAGCGTATCGACCTCCTCTCGCGTGTTGTAGAAGGAGAACGACGCACGGACGGTGCCGAGTATGCCGAGGCGGTCCATGAGGGGCTGGGCGCAATGGTGGCCTGTGCGCACAGCAATGCCCAGTTGGTCGAGGAGCGTGCCGAGGTCGGCATGGTGGATGTCGGCGACGTTGAAGGAGATGACGGCGTCAGCCTCCATGCCTTTGCCGTGGCCATAGATGTGCATTCCTTCGATCTCGCGGAGCTGCTGCAGGGCGTAGTCGGTGAGACTTTGCTCATAGGCCTGGATGTTCTCCATCCCAATAGCTGAGACGTAGTCGATCGCCTTGGCAAGTCCGTTGGTGGCGATGTAGTCGGGCGTTCCAGCCTCAAACTTCAGTGGTGGGCGCTCGAAGGTGGTATGGTCGAAACTCACCCGCTCGATCATCTCGCCGCCCCCTTGGTATGGTGGCAGTTTGTCGAGCCACTCCTCCTTGCCGTAGAGCACGCCTACGCCCGTGGGCGCATAGACCTTGTGGCCGCTGAAAGCGAGGAATTCACAATCCAAGTCCTGCACATCGACCTTCATGTGAGGGATGCTTTGTGCGCCATCGATCATCACGGGTACTCCGTGGCTGTGGGCGATGCGGATGATTTCCTTGACGGGATTGACCGTGCCCAGGACGTTGCTGACGTGCATGACGCTGACGAGCTTTGTCTTCTCGCTAAACAACTTTTCGTACTCGTCGAGGAGCAGCACACCGTCGTCGCTCATGGGAATGACCCGCAGGCGGATGTTCTTGCGTTGCTGCTGCAGTTGCCAGGGAACAATGTTGGAATGGTGCTCCATCGTGCTCACGATGACCTCGTCGCCCTCCTCCATGCAGCCCTCCACGAAGGACGAAGCTACGAGGTTCAGGCTCTCCGTTGTGCCCCGCGTAAAAACGATCTCGCTGGTGGAACGGGCGTTGACGAACTTCCTGACCGTCTCGCGGGCCGCCTCGTGGAGGTTGGTGGCCTGCTGTGAGAGCCAGTGGACACCACGGTGGACGTTGGCATTGACGTTCAAATACTCGTCGCGCATGGCATCAAGCACGCAGAGCGGCTTCTGGGTCGTGGCACCGTTGTCGAGATAGACCAGCGGGCGGCCGTAGATCTCACGGCTGAGAATGGGGAAGTCTTTCCTTATTTTTTCTATATCCAACATGGCTTTACGCTTCTTGCTTTTGATGAATGAATCCTGCCGGCCCTACTGGCACATTTTGCAGCCTACACATTTGCTCAGTTCGCCACGGAAACGCTTTTCCACCAGGTAGTGGAGACGGTCGCGCAGCGGTTCGAGGTCCATCTTGTCAATGACCTCGTTGATGAAGGCAAACTCAAGGAGCAGTTTGGCCTCTTTCTGGCTGATGCCGCGCTGCTGCATATAGAAGAGCGCAGCGTCGTTGAGCTGTCCTATCGTGGATCCGTGTGCGCATTTCACGTCGTCGGCATAGATTTCCAGCATCGGCTGTGTGTACATCCTTGCCGTCTTCGTGGCCACGAGATTCTGGTTGGTCTCCTGCGAGGTGGTCTTCTGTGCTCCGTGGCGTACGAGGACGCGTCCAGCGAAAGCACCCACCGCCTCGTCGTCGAGCACATACTTATAGAGTTCGTTGCTCGTGCAGTGAGGCACCTGGTGATCGATGAGCGTATTGTTGTCCACGTGCTGTTTTCTGTCCGCGATGACGCAGCCACTGCAATAGCACTCCGCGCCCTCGCCCTTGAACACCAGGTCGAGGCGGTTGCGCGTCACGCCGTTGTGGAGCGTTATCACATTGTGGTTGACCCTACTGTCGCGCTGCTGCTCTATATAGACGTTGCTTACGCGATGGTTCTTGTAGTGGGTCTCCTCCATGCAGTAGAGGTCGAGCGATGCGTTGTCGCCGACATAGGCCTCGATGACTTGCGTGGCGAGGAAGTCGTGGTCGTCGGCGGTATGGTCGCAGAACAGGAATTTAGCCTTGGCACCCTCCTCCATCACGATGAGCACGCGTCGGTTGACCATCATGCTCACGTCGGCGCGCAGGATGTTGATAATCTGTACACACTTTTCCATCTGCACGTTTTTCGGCACATAGATGAAGAGGCCGTCCTGGGCCAGCATCGTATTGAGCGCCGTGATGGCGTCCTCCTCCGGCTTGGCGATGCGCGCATAGTAGCGAGCGATGAGTTCGGGATGCACCTCGGCCGCCTTTCTCAGCGATCCGATGACGACTCCCTCCTCGGGCTGCACGTTGGGCAGGCGCTTCTCATAGAACGCATCGTTGACGACAAAATAGAGCAGCGTGCTCAGGTTGGGCACGTCGCAGCGGAAGGCCGCATAGGGATCGACAGGAAACTCGATGCGATTGATGTTCAGACCGTAGTTGGGAGCGAAGATCTTCTCCATGTCGGTGTACTTATATCGCTCCACCTTCCTTGTCGGGAAGCCCTGGCGGCGGAAGTCTTCGAAGGCGCGGTCGCGGACGGCGTTCATCACCTCTGCGCTATGCTCCTTGATGGCTTCCGAGGCCTCGGTGTATAGGTCTATGTATTGCTTTTCTGCTTCGGTCATCCTTGGGTCTCCTCTCCTTTCACTTCCTCCTTGATCCAGTCGTAGCCGAGCTTTTCGATCTCCTTCGCCAGCTCCGGACCAGCAGTCTTGACGATGCGGCCCTGCCAGAGGACGTGGACCACGTCGGGTTTGATCATGTCCAGCAGTCGCTCGTAGTGGGTGATGACGATGGCGGAAGTCTCTGCCGAGTGCATCTTGTTCACGCCATTGGCGACGATGCGCATGGCATCGACATCCAGTCCGGAGTCGGTCTCGTCGAGGATGCTGAGTTTCGGTTCGAGCATGGCCATCTGGAAGATCTCGTTGCGCTTCTTCTCGCCACCGGAGAATCCCTCGTTGACGGATCGGTGGGCGAGTTTCGGGTCGAGTTCTACGATCTGGCGCTTCTCGCGCATGAGTTTCATGAAGTCGGCAGCCTTCAGCGGCTCCTTGCCCTCATACGCGCGCTTGGCGTTGATGGCCGCCTTCATGAAGTTGGTCATGCTCACGCCCGGAATCTCCACGGGGTACTGGAAAGAGAGAAACAGACCTTCGCGGGCTCGGTCCTCGGGCTTCATTTCCAGCAGGTTCTTGCCGTTGAAGAAAGCCGTTCCCTCGGTGACGGTGTAGAGCGGGTTGCCCGTCAGCACTGCGCTAAGGGTCGATTTTCCCGACCCGTTGGGTCCCATGATGGCGTGGATCTCACCGTCTCTTACCGTGAGGTTGACGCCTTTCAATATCTCTTTGCCTGCGATGGTGGCGTGCAGGTTTTTTACCTCAAGCATATCTATAAGGATTTGGTTGTCGTTTGATAGTTATAACAGAAAGATGTTGATGAAGTCCTCGATGAGGTCGCCGAGAATCCGCCCTTTCTTGTAGCGGTCTCTGTCGCGCCATTCGTCCTCCTGCTCGAAGAGCGAGGGTGGGTCTGGTACCCAGAAGGGCCCCACCTTGAAATGGCCCACGTCCACTTTCCGTTTGGTCTTTGCGCCGTGGAGCATGATCGACGGTGCGGCTATGGTGTCGCGCTCTACCTCCAGCTTGATGAGATACTGGCGGTAGGGCTGCGGCGTCCAGCGTGGGACGGGTGTGGAAGCCGCCGACGGCAGCAGGGCTGTCAGCAGCAGGGTGGCCGCAAGGGCCGGGCCCATGATCATCTTTCTTCTCATTGCTCCTCCTTCTTTTGTTGGTCTTGTCGCGTCGTGGCCTGTGGAAGCGTTATCCCACCGTGCCCTCCAGCGAGACGCTGAGTAACTTCTGTGCCTCGACGGCAAACTCCATCGGCAGTTTGTTGAGCACCTCCTTGGCGTAGCCGTTGACGATGAGTCCCACGGCCTCCTCCATCGGGATGCCCCGCTGGTTGCAGTAGAAGAGCTGGTCCTCCGAAATCTTGGACGTGGTCGCCTCGTGCTCGAATACTGCGGTGTCGTTGTGGGCGTCCATGTAGGGGAACGTGTGCGCTCCACAGTCGCTGCCGAGCAGCAGCGAGTCGCAGCTGGAGTAGTTGCGCGCGTTGTCGGCATTGGCCGTAGCCATGACGAGGCCGCGGTAGCTGTTCTGGCTGTGTCCGGCGGAAATGCCCTTGGAGATGATGGTAGAACGCGTGTTCTTGCCGATATGGATCATCTTCGTGCCCGTGTCCGCCTCCTGGTAGTTGTTGGTCACGGCCACGCTGTAGAACTCTGCTACGGAGTCGTTGCCGCGCAGCAGACACGAGGGATATTTCCACGTGATGGCCGAACCCGTCTCCACCTGTGTCCAGGAGAGTTTGGAGTGGTCGCCGCGCAGGTCGCCACGCTTCGTCACGAGATTGAGCACGCCGCCCCGTCCGTGTTCGTCGCCTGGATACCAGTTTTGGACGGTAGAGTATTTCACTTCGGCCCGGTCCATGACGATGATCTCGACGATGGCCGCATGGAGCTGGTTCTCGTCGCGCATTGGGGCCGTGCAGCCCTCCAGGTAGGAGACGTAGGAGTCGTCGTCGGCCACGATGAGCGTGCGCTCAAACTGTCCCGTGTTGCGGGCGTTGATGCGGAAATAGCTGCTCAGTTCCATCGGGCAGCGTACGCCCTTGGGGATATAGACGAAGGATCCGTCGGAGAACACCGCCGAGTTGAGCGCGGCAAAGAAGTTGTCGCCGTAGGGGACGACCGTGCCCAGATACTGCCTGACGAGGTCCGGGTGGGTCTGTATGGCCTCGCCGATGGAGCAGAAGATCACGCCCTTCTCCCGCAGTTTCTCCTTGAATGTGGTCTTGACCGACACGGAGTCCATGATGGCATCGACCGCCGTGCCGCTCAGTGCGAGTCGCTCCTCCAGGGGAATGCCCAGTTTGTCGAAAGTCTTCTCCAGTTCGGGGTCTATCTCCTTGTTCTGCGGCTTCTTCGCCAGCGGGTCTGCGTAGTAGGAGATGGCCTGGTAGTCGATGGGCGGGATGTGCACATGTCCCCATGTGGGCTGCTTGAGCGTCTGCCAATGGCGGAAGGCGCGTAGGCGAAACTCCAGCATCCACTCGGGCTCGTGCTTCTTTTGTGAGATCAGGCGCACGATGTCCTCGTTGAGACCCACGGGGATGATGTCGGTCTCCACGTCGGTGGTGAAGCCGTACTCATATTTCTTGTCGGCTATCTCCCGCACCAATGCGTTCTTCTCTTCTTTTATTTCTTCCATTGTTTGAATGGTTCTGCTTTGAAAAACAGGCCGCAAGCGGCGCGCCGTCCTTTTGCGGTCGGCTGCCGTTGTGGCCATATTTTAATAAGGTAGGGGGCAGGCGGCTGCCGAGGGGCGGGCCGTAGGCAGTAGCCACGGCCGTTGAGTCCCCGCAGTCGGCTTAGAGCTTCTGCTCCACCTCGATCTCGGTGAAGGTCTCCAGGATGTCTCCCGCCTCGATGTCGTTGTAGTTGACGAGCGAGATACCACACTCCAGACCCGTTGCCACCTCCTTGGCGTCGTCCTTGTAGCGCTTGAGCGCGCTGATGGCGGCGGTGTGGATGACGATACCGTCGCGGATGACGTGTGCCTTGTCCTTGTTGTGCACCTTGCCTTCGGTGACGAGACCACCGGCCACGGTGCCCACCTTGCTGATTTTGAAGACCTGGCGTACCTCCACCTGGCCCGTGACGACCTCCTTCTTGACCTTGTCGAGCATGCCGACCATGGCACTCTTGATGTCGTCGAGCGCATCGTAGATGATGGAGTAGGTGTTGATTTCCACGCCTTCGCGGTCAGCCAGTTTGCGCGCGTCGGCAGACGGGCGCACCTGGAAGCCGACGATGACGGCGTCGGAAGCCGAGGCGAGCATGACGTCGTTCTCGGAGATCTGTCCCACGGCCTTGCTGATGACGTTGACCTGCACTTTCTCCGTCGAGAGCTTGAGGAAGGAGTCGGCCAGTGCCTCCACCGATCCGTTGGTGTCGCCCTTGACGATGATGTTGAGCTCGTGGAACTCTCCGCGAGCGATGCGGTGGGAAATGTCGCCCAGCGTGAGGCGCTTCTGCGTGCGGAGGCCCTGCTCGCGCTGCAGCTGCTCGCGCTTGTTGGCAATCTCGCGTGCCTCCTGCTCCGTCTCGAGCACGTGGAACGTGTCGCCTGCCGTGGGCGCGCCGTTGAGTCCGAGTACGATACAAGGATCGGCGGGTCCGGCCTTCTCAATGCGCTGGTTGCGCTCATTGAAGAGAGCCTTGACCTTGCCCCATGCGGTGCCGGCGATCACGATGTCGCCCGTCTTCAGCGTGCCGTTGCTCACGAGCACCGTCGAGACGAAGCCGCGACCCTTGTCGAGCGACGACTCGATGACCGTACCCGTGGCCTTGCGGTTGGGGTTGGCCTTCAGTTCGAGCAGGTCGGCCTCCAGGAGCACCTTGTCCATGAGCTCGTCCACGCCGATGCCCTTCTTGGCACTGATCTCCTGACACTGGTATTTGCCGCCCCACTCCTCCACCAGGAGGTTCATGTTGGCCAGGTCCTCGCGTATCTTGTCGGGGTTGGCTCCCGGCTTGTCTATCTTGTTGATGGCAAAGACCATCGGTACGCCGGCGGCCTGTGCGTGGGCGATGGCCTCCTTGGTGGTAGGCATCACCGAGTCGTCGGCGGCAATGATGATGATGGCGATATCCGTCACCTGCGCACCACGGGCACGCATGGCGGTGAAGGCCTCGTGGCCCGGCGTGTCGAGGAAGGTCACCTTGCTGCCGTTCTTCAGCGTCACGCTATAGGCACCGATGTGCTGTGTGATACCACCAGCCTCGCCGGCGATGACGTTGGTGTTGCGGATGTGGTCGAGCAGCGAGGTCTTACCATGATCGACGTGGCCCATGACCGTGACGATCGGGGCGCGCGGCACGAGATCGTTCTCGTCGTCGGCCTCCTCGCTGACAGCCTCCTGCACCTCGGCGCTGACATACTCCGTGGAGAATCCGAACTCGTCGGCCACGAGGTTGATGGTCTCGGCGTCGAGACGCTGGTTGATGGAGACCATGATGCCCACCGACATGAGTGTGGAGATGACTTTCGTCACCGGCACATCCATCATCGTGGCCAGTTCCGATACGGTCACAAACTCCGTCAGTTTCAGCGTCTTGCTCTGCTTGCGCTCGGCGCGTGCCTCCTGGTTGAGCTTCTCCTGGGCAGCGTCGCGCTTCTCCTTGCGGTATTTGGCACCCTTCTTGTTCTGGGTCTTCGAGGTGAGGCGTGCCAAGGTCTCCTTGACCTGGCGTGCTACGGCCTCGTCATCGACCTCCAGCGGTTTGTTGCTGCGTCCGCGGTTCTTCTTCTTGCGCTTTCCGCCACCGTCGGCCTGGCCCTGCTGTTGCTGCTGGCCCTGCTTCTTGCCCTGCTGGGCGGGCTGCTGGTTGGCAGCGGCGTTGATATCTACGCGCTCCTTGTTGATGCGTACGCGCTTCTTCTTGCCCTGTCCGTTTTTCTCCTCGCGCTCCTTGCGTCGCTCCTCCTTGCTCTTCTTCTTCGGGCGCGTGTTTTGGTTGATGGTGCTGAGGTCGAGTTTGCCGAGCACGTTGAGTTTCGGCTGGTTGAGCAGTTTCTTCTCGTTCTGCGTCTGGAAGGGTGCGCCGCCCTCTGTCGTGGCGGGCTCCTGCTCCTTGCCCTCCTTCTGGGCGGTCTCAGTCTGGGCTGCCGCTGTGGGCTGTGGCTTCTCGCTCTTGGCGGGCTTGGCGGATTTCTGCTCCGTCTCCACGGCCTTGGCTGCGGGCTTGGCCTGCTCCTTGTTTTCCTTCTGAGCGTTCTCCTTCTGGGCAGCGGGCTTCTGGGCCACCTCCTTGTGGGCAGTCTCCTTCGGCTGCTCCTTCACGGCCGGCTTCTCGGCCTTCGGTTCTGCCTTGTGCTGGGGTGCTGCCTCCTTCTGTGCGGGCTTCGGCTGCTCCTGCTTGGGCTGCTGTGGCTCCTGCTTGCGTACGGGCTTCTCCTCTTTGGCCTTGGGCTGGTCTGCCTTCGGCTTCTGGTCGGTCTTCTGTCCCGGCTTGCGGTTGAGCTGGTCGAGGTCGATCTTGCCCAGCGGCGTATAGGCCTGTATCTTTGTCAGACCGTCGTCGCCACGCTTCACGCCTCCCTGGGACTGCTTCTTCTTGCCGCCCTCTTTCGACTTCTTGGGGAACTTCTTGTCGGCGATGGCCTTCACTTGCTTATCCTTGTTAAACTGTGTGGCCAGGGCCTCATACTGCGCATCGCTGAGCTTGAAGTTGGGGTCGCCCTTCACTTCGCCCAGATTCGGCTTCTTCTCCAGAAATTCCACAGCCGTCTGGAGCCCGATGTTCAGCTCTCTAATTGCTTTGTTTAATCTGATACTCATTAATATCTTAATAGAGGTAGGGGGTGCTGGTATTGATTTACGATGTGAGGGTGGCGCAGATGTTCCGAACATGGTGCGGACCAGTGCGGCCACACCCTATGAGCCGCTGGTCAAAACCATCACCCGCCATTACCTTTTATCGGTGGAGACTGTCGTCCTCCACCCTTTCTCTTTGCTTCTTTCCTGATGTGTTGCCCTTCCTGAGAGGATGCGCCTTGTCGGCGCGGACAGGACGGCTCCATCTTAGCTCTCAAACTCGGCCCTGAGGACCTTGATGACATTATCGACGGTCTCCTCCTCGAGGTCGGCCTTCTCGATAAGCATTTCGCGCGGAGCGTTGAGCACCTGGCGGGCCGTGTCGAGACCTATCTTCTTGATGGCTTCGATGACCCACTGGTCGATCTCGTCGGAGAACTCATCGAGGTAGATGTCCTCCTCGGCCTGGCTCTCGTCGAGCTCGCGGAAGACGTCGATGGTGTAGCCCGTGAGCATACTTGCCAGCTTGATGTTGAGACCGCTGCGTCCGATGGCGAGGCTCACCTCCTCGGGCTTGAGATAGACCTCGGCCTTCTTGTTCTCCTCGTCGATGGTGAGCGAGCTGACGCGGGCCGGACTGAGGGCGCGCTGGATGAAGATTTTGGTGTTGGCCGTCCAGGAGATGACGTCGATGTTCTCGCCACCGAGCTCCTTGACGATGCCATGTACGCGGCTACCGTGCACACCGACGCAGGCTCCCACCGGGTCGATGCGGTCGTCGTAGCTCTCCACGGCGATCTTGGCGCGGTCGCCCGGCATGCGTGCCACGCTCTTGATGGCGATCAGGCCGTCGGCAATCTCGGGCACCTCGGCCTCCAGCAGACGCTCCAGGAAGGCGGGCGCCGTGCGCGAGAGGATGATCTTCGGATTGTTGTTGGTGTTGTCCACGCGCAGGATGACGGCACGGATGGTGTCGCCCTTGTGGTAGTTGTCGCTCTGTATCTGCTCCGTCTTCGGCAGCAGCAGCTCGTTGTTCTCGTCGTCCACGAGCAGCACCTCGCGCTTCCAGACCTGATAGACCTCGGAGGAGATGACCTGGCCCACGCGGTCCTTGTACTTGTTGTAGAGCGAGTCGTGCTCCAGCTCCAGCACCTTGGCGGCCAGCGTCTGGCGCAAGTTGAGAATGGCGCGGCGGCCAAACTTCGCGAAGTCGATGCGCTCGGAGACCTCCTCGCCCACCTCGTAGTCGGGCTCGATCTTCTGAGCGTCCGTGAGCGACACCTCCTTGTACTCGTCCTTCACCTCGCCGTCGGCCACGACGATGCGGTTGCGGTATATCTCAAAGTCGCCCTTGTCGGGGTTGACGATGACGTCGAAGTTCTCGTCGGAGCCGAATATCTTCGCTATCACGCTGCGGAAGCTCTCCTCCAGCACGCTAACGAGGGTGGCACGGTCGATCTTCTTGGTGTCCTTAAACTCCTTGAAGGTCTCGATCATGTTCGGCATGTCTTCTTTTTTTCTTGCTGCCATAGCTTATTTGAAACTTATAATGTATTTCGTGTACTTTACCTCATTCATGTCGTAGTCGTAGTCCACGTCCATCATCACGGGACGCTTCTTGCCCTCTACCTTTACTTTCTCCGGCACGGAGACCGTGAAACGCGGGGTTTCCACGGCTTTAAGCGTGCCCTTCACTTTCTTGCCATCCTGTGTGAGGACCTCCACCTCGTTGCCGATGTTGTTCACATACTGCTGGGGTACCTTGAAGGGCTGGCCCAGTCCGGTGGATCCCACCTCCAGCTCGTAGTCCTCTTCGTCACGGCTCAGATGGTCCTCGATGTAGCGGCTCAGATCCGCGCAGTCGTCCACCCACACGCCATCAGCGTGGTCTATTTCTACGACGATGCGATCGTCGGTGCCAACCTGAACATCTACGAGGAAGTATTCCTTCCCCGCAAGCCATTCCTCAACTAATCTTTTTACGACGTTCTTGTCTATCATAAACGTTTATATAAATAAAAATGAGGAGCTTCCGCAAGCCCCTCATTCCTCTGAACGGTGCAAAGGTACGAAGAAAATCGCACTTGGCCAAACTTTTCCGTTGTTTTCTGCCTCGTTTGCCTGCTTTTCTGGGTCCCCACGTGGTCGCATGCCATTTTAGGGCCTCAGAACCCCTTGGCGGGTCACTATTTCAACGGACGCGGGAGGGTGGAAAACTGGGCACCTTCCGTGGGGTAACTTACCTATCACCCTGATGGTTGCTTGTCTCTTGCCTCGATCCTAACTTATTCCAAAAGTCGCAGTTGGTAGTCCCTATAGTTCGCTGCCTGTGGGCTTTCCTATTTCCAGTCTGTAGGCTCTCTGGTTCGCGGTCTCCGGTTAGGTGCCCGCCCCGTTTCGTAATAACATAATAACATAATAACGTTTAACGTTTTTCTTTTGACGTGCGCTTTTTCTCGTTGTCACACGTCACGTTGTCACATTGTCACGTTTTTGATTTGGCGAGAGGAATGGCTGTGACCTTACATTATAACGTTAAACGTTAACATGTTATGATGACCCTCCTTTTCTGTCCTCCCAGCGGTCTGCACCCTTCGTTTCTCCTTATTATATTATATTGCCTCTACTCTACTTTATTCTACCGTACTCTATTATGTCCCTTCTCTGCTCTGTTTGCCGAAATGGTTGACGCACAATGCGGTCTGTGTTTGTGGACAGCTCGGAAGACCGCTCGATGGTGGGAGAAGGGAAGGTAAAAGATCTGGAAATGGGTCATGGAACCACTCTTTTTCTCTGTCAAACTACAGCATATCGAATGTAATGAGAATGTGATATTGGGTTGATTTAGCGCAAGATACCTATAAAAAGAGGGCATTTTCTTGCACAAATAGGGTATTGATGTGCAAAAAAGAGTGGATTTCTTCAAGATTTATTTGTGTAAACGAAATTTTTTCCGTTCCTTTGCACCCGAAATTTTGAAAGAGAAAACAAAGTAACAACATTTTAACAAGATTATCATGTCAGAAATTGCAGCACAGGTTAAGAACATTATCGTAGATAAGTTGGGTGTAGATGCAGAGGAGGTAACTCCGGAGAAGAGCTTCACCAACGATTTGGGGGCCGACTCTCTCGATACTGTCGAGCTCATCATGGAGTTTGAGAAGGAGTTTGGTATCTCTATCCCCGACGATCAGGCAGAGAAGATCTCTACCGTAGGCGACGCCATCGCATACATCGAGAACAACGCTAAGTAAGCGTCTTCTGTCTCTACGGTATCGTTTTTTACATTAGGACAGACACATATATTGGGTGTCGGGCGTCAGGCGTCAGGTGTCAGGTGTGGATAGCCCGGCTAAGGGCAAATTCGCTACTTACGACACTGTAAGCCCCGCACGGCGCCCAATATACGTTTTCATCAATCGATAAGACACTATATACATGGAACTGAAAAGAGTTGTCGTAACGGGTCTCGGCGCTGTCACCCCGCTGGGAAACACTCCCGAGGAGACTTGGGAGAACATGGTCAAGGGTGTGAGCGGCGCAGCTCCGATTACGCTGTTCGACGCCACCAACTTCAAGACCCAGTTTGCCTGTGAGGTGAAAAACTGGAATCCCAACGAGTGGATCGACCGCAAGGACGCCCGCAAGATGGACCGCTACGCACAGTTGGCCATGGCCAGTGCCGTGCAGGGTGTGAAGGACAGCGGCCTCGACCTCGACCAGGTCGATAAGAACCGCGTCGGCGTGATCTATGGCGTAGGTATCGGTGGTATCAAGACGTTTGAGGAGGAGGCTTCCTACTACGCTCTCAACAAGGAGAAAGGTCCCCGCTTCTCGCCGTTCTTCATCCCGAAGATGATCGCCGACATCGCCGCTGGACAGATCAGCATCCACTTCGGCTTCCACGGACCCAACTTCACCACCACCAGCGCTTGTGCCTCTTCGACCAATGCGCTGGCCGACGCTTTCAACCTGCTGCGCCTCGGCAAGGCCGACGTGATCGTGGCCGGTGGTGCGGAGGCTGCCATCTGCGAGTGTGGTGTGGGTGGCTTCAACGCCATGAAGGCCCTTTCGACGCGCAATGATGACCCGACCCACGCCAGCCGTCCTTTCTCGGCCAGTCGTGACGGATTCGTGATGGGCGAGGGTGCCGGCTGCCTCATCCTCGAGGAGCTGGAGCACGCCAAGGCGCGCGGAGCCAGAATCTACGCCGAGATGGTGGGCGAGGGCGAGAGTGCCGACGCTTATCACCTCACGGCTTCCCATCCCGAGGGACTGGGTGCGAAACTGGTGATGGAGGCCGCCCTGGCCGATGCCCAGATGCAGCCGGAGGATATCGACTATATCAACGTACACGGCACGTCCACCCATGTGGGCGATATCTCCGAGGCCAAGGCCATCAAGGAGGTCTTCGGCGAGCACGCCTACAAGCTCAATATCTCCTCCACGAAGTCTATGACGGGTCACTTGCTCGGAGCTGCTGGAGCCGTAGAGGCCCTGGCCTGCGTCAAGGCCGTCAGCGAGGACATCGTCCCCCCGACCATCAACCACGACGAGGAGGACAAGGACCCGGAGATCGACTACGCACTCAACTATACTTTCAACCAGGCACAGAAGCGTACCGTTCGTGCGGCCCTGAGCAACACGTTCGGCTTCGGCGGACACAACGCCTGCGTTATCTTCAAGAAGTATGCTGAATAATTTGATTGACAGGATTAAGCTCCCTTTCCGCAAGGATAAGGAGCTTTTCTTGTCTCTCCATAGGATCACCGGCATCTGGCCCCATCATATCGAATACTACAAGATCGCGCTGCTCCATAGCAGCATCGCGCGGCGCAACGAGAAGGGAAAGCCCATGAACAACGAGCGGCTGGAGTTTCTCGGCGACGCCGTCCTCGATGCGGTAGTAGGCGATATTGTGTTTCGTCACTTCCCTGGTAAGCGGGAGGGATTTCTCACCACCACGCGCTCCAAGCTCGTGCAGCGCGAGACCCTCAACCACTTGGCCAAGGAGATGGGTATCAACAAGTTGATCCTCTCCAGCGGTCACCAGTCCGGCCACAACAGCAACATGGCGGGCAACGCCTTCGAGGCCCTCGTCGGTGCTATCTACCTCGACAAGGGCTACGACGCCTGCATGCGCTTCATGGAGCGCCAGATCCTGGGCGAGATGATCAATATTGACAAACTCGCCTACAAGGAGGTCAACTTCAAGTCGAAGCTCATCGAATGGTGTCAGAAGAACCGGGTGCAGCTCAACTTCAAGTTGCTGGGCAACGAGACCAGCGAGGAGGGAGCCCCCGTCTTCCACTTCGTCGTGATGCTGGAGGACGTGGAGGGTTGCGACGCGCGTGGCTATTCTAAGAAGGAGAGCCAGCAGAAGGCGTCGAAGGACACGCTCCGCAAGCTCCGCAAGGACACGAAGTTTCTCGACCGCGTGTTTGCCTCGAAGGAGAACCGGACGAAGATGGAGGAGGAGCCCGTCGGGCTCGTACCTTCGGTAGATGAGACCGACAGTTTCATCGTCGGCGACAAGCCGAAGGAGGACCGGAAGCACGTCTCGCCCTTCCAGGAGGAAGTCTTTAGGGAGCAGCCTGCACCTGCCGACCGCCGCAGGAAGCGCACGGAGAAGCGCGCTGAGGATAGCGAGGAGACCATCCAAAATCCCTATGCCGGCCATGACCAGAAGGATGGCGAGCTTCAGGCTATGTCCTCGCATTCCGCAGACGCTGAGGAGCCCTCACGCCAACCTGACCGCGAAGACATCATCGCCATGGCAGAGGCCGAGGCATTCAAGAGTTGAAACAATCGAGTCTGCGGGTAGCAGCACCTGATGCGCCCGCTGATTCATCATCCTTTTTTTCTTTATTATGAGCAACACGTTCAAAGGTTTCGCAGCGGGTATTATCGCTGCGATTTTCTATGGTACAAACCCCTTGGGCACGCTATTCCTCGGCTCACCCGATAAACCTGGGGGATTAAGCATACAGCTTTGT